>Ga0126304_10000884_pt1 | contig 13212 bp, 10 predicted proteins | sample Plot25_FD_92538 | JGI IMG/M metagenome (GOLD analysis project Ga0126304, IMG submission 92538) | Serpentine soil microbial communities from UC McLaughlin Reserve, CA, USA - Plot25 | ecosystem: Environmental > Terrestrial > Soil > Grasslands | place: USA: UC McLaughlin Reserve, Lake County... | reverse complement strand
GGCCGATCGGGGGCCCACGCACACGCTGGCCTCCCCTGATCGCAGCCGCTCCCACTCGTCACGCCGCTCGCCACCGGAGAGCCTGGAGTGAAGAAGCGCGACGCGATCCCCGAACCGAGCCGCAAACCGCGAAACCGTCTGCGGCGCGAGCGCGATCTCGGGCACCAGCACGATCGCTCCCCGGCCCCTGGCGAGTGCCGCCTCCGCGGCCGCCAGATAGACCTCGGTCTTGCCGGATCCCGTGACGCCGTGGAGCAGATGCTCGCCATGCCCCTGCTGCAATGAGTCGACGATCGTCGCCAGCGCTGTCGACTGCGCGTCGTTGAGATTTGGCCGGGGAGAGCGGGCACCCACGTCGACGATCAGCGGCCGCCTCGCGCGCTGTGTGCTGCGTAGCTCGACGAACCCACGCGCCTCCAGTCTGCGCAGCGCCTGTGTGCCGGCCCCGGCCGGTTCGAGCTCCCTGGCCGCGAGCTCGCCATCGCGAGAGGCCTCGGCGCTCGCCAGGGCGGTCAGCGCGGCGCGCTGGACTCGTCCCAGTCGGCTCCCGTCCTCGAGCGCGGCGCGGCCGGCCGGCGTCAGCCTCGCGAGGAGCTCGAGACGCGGACCGGGACCGGCGCCGCCGCGACCCGTCCCCGGAGGCAGCACGAGCTCCAGTCCGCGGGCCGGCGTCGAGCAGTACTCCCGCGCGACCCACTGACCGAGCCGCACCAGCTCAGGCGTGGCGCCTGCCTCGAGCGCCTCCAGGGGCTCCGCCAAGCGCTCCGGCGGCAGGTCACTCGACTCCGCGACCTCGACCACAACGCCCACGACGCGCTGGCGGCCAAAAGGCACCCGCAGCACCGAGCCCACCCCGACGCCGGCCAACCGATCGGGCAGCAGGTAATCGAACGGCCCGCGGAGGGCGCGGGTGGTGAGGAGCGGCTCGACCTTGGCGATTGCCATGTTGGGGTTGTTAGGCCGGTGCCGTACGGCGCCGGCAGAAGCATGTGTCGTTCATTGGGGTTGTTAGGCCGGTGCCGTACGGCGCCGGCAGAGGCATGTGTCGTTCATTGGGGTTGTTAGGCCGGTGCCGTACGGCGCCGGCAGAGGCATGTGTCCTTCATTTGTGTTTCAAGCTAGTGATCGCTGCGGCGGCCCCGCCGATGCCGTGACTCGCCAGGACCTATGCTTCCGCCATGGCGCCGCGCCTGGCACCCGGGGAGCAGATCATGTTCCAGGGCCACCCCTCCTGGCGGTCGATCATCGGCTTCTACATCAAGGGGCTGGTCGTCATCCTCGTAATCGCGTTCCTCGTCGGCCTCGTCACCAGGATCGCCGACGGCGAGGCCAACACCGGGCTGGTGGTCATCGTCGCCGTGATCGGGGTCGCCGCCGTGATCGTGGCCGGATTCATCAAGCGGATCACGACGCACTACACGATCACCAATCGCCGCCTTCACATCAAGCGCGGCATCATCGCCCGCGACATCCAGGAGACGCGCCTGGAGCGGGTCCAGAACGTCAACTACAACCAGTCTCTCCTCGAGCGGCTCCTCCAGGTCGGCGACGTGGACTTCGACACCGCGGCCGGCGACGACTACAACTTCGTCTTCGTGGGCGTTGCCGATCCCGCCGACGTCGTCGAGCGAGTCGACCGCGCCACGCACGCGACCTCGCCGACCGGCCTCGGCGACCAGCCCACGGCCTCACAGCCGCGGGGGCCGCAGGTCTAGGCCGCGACGCTGCTGGCCCACGCGGTTGCGAGCTCGCCCGAGCGCTCTGATGGCGCAGATGGAGTCGGGCAAGTGGGGAGAGGGTCGCCCGCCGGCCAGCTCCGCCCGCCTCCAATCGAGTGTGGGATTGACCCCAATATGTGGGTGAATCGCTCACTCGATGCCAGACGCGCCGAGCAGAGGAAAACGCGCGGGAGGCAAGGCTCTCTCCCCTACTTGTCCAACTGCGTTCGCGCCGCGGAGGCGCCCAGGCGCCGCTAGCTCGAGCTCGAGACGCTCGCGCCGACCTCGGCTTCGCTGTCGGACGCCGCGATGCCGATGGCAGAGCGCAGGGCGTCGATCCGGTCGGTTCGCTCCCAGGTGAAGTCGTGGTCCTCGCGGCCGAAGTGGCCGTAGGCCGCGGTCTTCTGGAAGATCGGGCGGTGGAGGTCGAGGTAGCGACGGAACGCGGCGGGGCGCAGATCGAAGACCTCGTCGATGGCCCGGACGATTTCGGCGTCCGAGACCTTGGCTGTGCCGTAGGTCTGGACCATCAGCGAGACCGGGTGCGCCACGCCGATCGCGTAAGCCACCTGGATCTCACACCGGTCGGCGAGGCCGGCCGCGACCACGTTCTTTGCCACGTAGCGAGCCGCATAGGCGGCGGAGCGGTCGACTTTCGACGGGTCCTTGCCGGAGAACGCGCCGCCGCCGTGGCGCGCGGCGCCGCCATACGTGTCGACGATGATCTTCCGGCCGGTCAACCCGGCGTCGCCCATCGGCCCACCGATCTCGAACTTCCCGGTCGGGTTGACGAGGAAGTTCGACAGCAGGTCCTTCTCGGTGAACAGCTCCTTGTAGCCCTCGTGGAGGACCGGCTCCACGACGTGCTCCCAGAGGTCGGGCTTGATCAGCGACTCGGCGTCCAGGTTCGGGGCGTGCTGGGTTGAGATCAGGAGCTTCACGACCTCGACCGGGCGGTCGTTCTCGTAGCGGACCGTCACCTGGGTCTTCCCGTCGGGTCGCAGATAAGGAATCACCCCCGCCTTGCGGACCTCGGCGAGGCGCTTGGCGAGGGTGTGGGCGATCTGGATCGGCATCGGCATCAGCGTGCGCGTCTCCCGCGTGGCGTAGCCGAACATCATTCCCTGGTCGCCGGCCCCGGCCCGATCCAGCTCGTCGTCGTCATTCGGGTCCGTGCGCGCCTCGTAGGCCGTGTCAACACCCTGTGCGATGTCGGGCGACTGCTCGTCGATCGCCGTGATCACGGCACAGGTATCGGCGTCGAACCCGTACTTGGCGCGGTCATAGCCGATGCGATGGAGCGTCTCGCGGACGATGCTGGGAATGTCCACGTAGGTGCTGGTCGAGATCTCGCCGGCGACGACGACGAGGCCCGTGTTCACGAGGCACTCGCAGGCGACGCGTCCCGCGGGATCCTCGCTCATGACCGCGTCGAGGACGCCGTCGGAGAGCTGGTCGCAGATCTTGTCGGGATGTCCCTCGGTGACCGATTCGGACGTGAACAGATGCTCGTTTTGGGAAAGTCTCTCCATGATCGTCGCGCGCAACGGTAGCGAACGAGCGCCCGCCAGTCGTTGCTAATCCTGCGGGACGGCCCCCTGGTCTCCGGACTCGCTCGGCGCCGACGCCTCCGGGCTCACGATCAGCCTGACGTCCGTGGCGAGCTCGCTCGGGCTGTGCCGGACCGCAAGGCCAAGCGCGCGAAGCTTGCGCAGCTCCGGGGCGAAGGTCTCGTACGCCGGGTCCTGGGCCAAGCCGGCCTGCTCCCCGAGCGTGAGCAGCCCGTCGAAGTTGAGATAGGAGACCAGCGAGGCCGAGTCCGGCAGGCCCTCCGTCGCCTCCTTGAAGAGTTCGTCGTCCGCGAGTCCGCCGCTCTCGTCGGTGAGCTGCTTGACCGCGACCGGGTTCGTCGCGATGAGCAGAACGGATCCCGCGATTGCGTATGTGAGCTCCACCGTTGGCGACAGGACGACGCTGTGCGCCGTGACGCCGCCTGCCTTGTGCTGCCCGAAGGTCGGCGCCTGGCCGCTGCTTGGATTGAGCGCATCCGCGATCGGCGCCTGGAGGCTGGCCAGCGCCTGCCCGGCACGCTCCGGGTCGATGCCAGAGCTCAAGAACTCCAGGTACGGCACGCCCGACGCGGGCACGACGTTCTTGCCGCCCCCGCCGCCGGCCTGCGCCGGCTGGAGCGCGAACGCCGCCTCGCCGCCGAGCGAGGGCAGGAGCTCGGTCTCCAGATCGACCTTTCCGAGCTGCTTCACGCGCTTCACCAACCCGGCGACGGCTGCCGCGAGGCCAGGCTGATCGGCACTCGCCTGCTCGATCAACGACATCAGGGTGCGACCGGGGTCGGCCATGCCCAGGTAGGCCAGCGAATCCGCCGGCAGCGAGTCGGTCAACGTGGGATCGAACGAAGGGAACGCCGCGAAGAAAGCCGGCTGGGCCTTGGCCCGCGCCTCGTCAAGCTCTGACCGGATGTCCAGCTCGATCCCCGCGTCGCTCGCCACGAGCGCCATGGCGACGCCGTCACTCGCCGTCGGGTCGACGGCCGCGTCCAGCGTGGCCAGAGGTCCGCGTGGGTTCCCCACCAGCCGGTCGATGCCATCGGGGGACAGATATGCGTCGCCAAACCGGTCGTCGGGAAGCGCGTCCCGCGCAGCACGCGCAGCGGGCTCGTCGGCGAGGGAGCCGGTGCCCGAGGCCCCGCTCTGGGCGTCGATGACGTCCCGAACGCCGCTCTCCCGTCCGATCGCCAGAAAGCCGCCGACCACGGCGGTTGCCAGCCCTCGCCGGTCGACGCCCACCGGGACGTCCCGGTAGTCCGTGGTCTCCGGTGTTCCGGTGGCGACCGAGTCGGCGAACTCCTTGGCCGCGGCGTCGTCCTCGACCTGGAGGAGCTGAACCTCCTCGGCGGCCTTCCCCCCCGCCGGCACGATCGCGAGCGCGGCCTGACCGCCGAACCACGGCTCGATGTCGCGTGCGAAGTCGGGCGGTCGGCCGCCCGGCCCCGGAACGCGGGCCAACAGGCGGGAGGTGACCTGCTTGGCGATGGTGGGTATCCGGTCGGCGACCTCCCGGGCCTTCTCGTACTGCTCCGTGTCGGAGTCGAGGTCCACGTGCAGATAGCCAAGCGCGTCGTCCGGCACGAGATGGATCGCATCGTCCGTCGGCGGGCACACGTCGCCGCCGGGCGCCTGGCAGGGAAGGGCGGGAACCGCGACGAACGCAACGACCAGGAGCGCGGCGAGGACCCCGACGGCGATCGCCAGCCTCCGCCGGGTCTGGACGGACATGCTGTGCCAGAAGCGCCGCGCGCCCCGCCCTCCGGCGGCCGAAACCCGGCCAACCGCGGCGCCGGCCCCCCCGAGCGCATGGCCCACGGAGCGCAGGCGCTCTCTCACCCGCGCCCGTTCGGCGGGGGCCTCGGGCTCGGGCTCGGGCTCCGGCTCGGGAGGCTTCGGTACGACGTCGGGCGGTGCCGGCGGCGCGGGCGCCGTCGGTTGCGATGGGATCGTGGGTCGCGGCGCGGGTGGCGGGGGCGGCGGGCTCTTGGCAGTCCGGCGCTCGCGGAGGAACCAGCGCAGGATTCGCGGCGGCTGCCTCTTGGTCGGCGTCTCGGTGGCTGACGCATCCCCAGCGGGGGGCGGGGCGTCCGTGCCGGGGGGCCGCCGTCGGCGTGGGAGTCGGAACCTGGCCACTGGCGGGTCTTATACCGGCTGGTCTCGGCCCGAGCGCTGGCTCAGTCCGACCGCGCGGCGACGCCGGACCGTGGTCGCTGGCGTCGCGAGTGGGGCACGAAGTCGATCACGAGCGGGATCCCCTCGAGGCCGTACTCGTCGCGCAGCCGGTTCTCGAAGTGATACGCCCAGTCGCGCGTGATGAGCCGGCGGTCGTTGACCTGGATGGCGAAGCGCGGCGGCCGACGATCCACCTGCGCCGCGTAATAGAGGCGAAGCCGCCTGCCCCGCTTGGCCGGAGGCGGACGGCTGGCCACGAGATCGGCCACGAAGCGATTGAGCTCCGGCGTCGGGATGCGCGATGCGCGCCGATCGGCGAGCTCGATCGAGCGCTCCAGGAGCTTGGTGACGTTGCGCCCGCTCCGCGCGGAGCACGTGATGACCGGTGGGCGCTGCCGCAGCCGCTTGCCAAGCCTGGCGGTTGCGTCGTCCAGGTCGGTCTCGCCGATGTCCCACTTGTTCAGGGCGACCAGCGTCGCGCACCCGGTGCGCATGGCGAGCTCGGCGATCCGGAGGTCCTCCGACGTGACCCCCTCGCCGGCGTCGCAGACCACGATCGCGACGTCGGCGCGCTCGGCAGCCCGCTCGGAGCGCAGCTGGGCGTAGTAGGCCACCGTGCCCGCCACCTTCGTGCGACGACGCAGCCCGGCGGTGTCGACGAGGACCAGCCGGCGATCACCGAAGTCGAGCTCCGTGTCGATCGCGTCCCTGGTCGTCCCGGCAACGTCGGAGACGATCACGCGCTCGGAGCCCAGGAACGCGTTGACGAGCGACGACTTGCCGACGTTGGGCCGCCCGATGACGGCAATCCGCGCCATCTCAGCCTCCGCGTCCGGATCCCGCTCCTCGCCGGCCGCGGCGCGCGCCCACTCCGCGAGCTGGTCCAGGAGATCACCGGTGCCATGCCCCTGTGCTGCCGAAACGGGAAACGGGTCCCCCAATCCCAGTCCGTGGAATTCCGCGGCGACGTAGTCATCTGCCGGCTCGTCGATCTTGTTGGCGACCACGGCCACCGGGATCGGGGCGCGACGCAGGATCTCGGCGACCTCGGCGTCGCCCTGGCGCAGCCCGGCGCGGGCGTCGACGACGAGCACGGCGGCATCCGCCTCCTGGATCGCCTCGAGCGCCTGCCGTTGAACGGCCACTGAGAGCGAATCCTCCGCGCCCAGATCAACCCCTCCCGTGTCGATCAGCCGGAAGCAGACCCCGTTCCACTTGCACTCGACGGCCTTTCGGTCACGAGTAACGCCCGCCTCAGGATGCACGACCGCCTCCCTCCCACCCGCGAGGCGGTTGACGAGGGTGGACTTGCCGACGTTGGGGAAGCCGACAACCGCGATCTGGGGAATCCGGTGGGTCATACAGTCACCAATCCCCGGTCGCGGGCAAGCCCGACCACCCGGCCCACCACCTGGCCGGCGTCAAGGCCGGTGGTGTCGACCTCGACCGAGTCGGCCGCCGGTCGCAGGGCGCCGTGCTCACGCCCACGGTCGCGCGCATCCCGCGCGGACTGCGCCGCAAGCACGGCGTCGAGATCCTCGCCCGTCTCGGCGGCACGGCGGCGGGCGCGCTCGGCATCGGACGCCGTGAGGAAGACCTTGAGAGGAGCATCAGGACTGACCACGGTGCCGATGTCCCTGCCCTCGGCCACGTAGTCGCCGGCCTCGATCAGCGCACGCTGCCGCGCGACCATCGCCTCCCGAACCTGGGGATGCACCGAGACCCGCGACGCGGCCGCCGAAACGTCCGGCGCTCGGATCTCGTCCGTGACGTCCCTCCCGTCGAGGACCACGCGGCCGTCCGCGAACTCGATCTCGATCCCGTTCGCGAGCTCGCCCATCGCCACGGGGTCGTCGATATCCACACCGGCGCGGATGGCGGCGAGCGCCACGCACCGGTACATGGCCCCGGAGTCGAGATAGGTAAAGCCGAGAGCACCGGCGACCCCCCTCGCAACGGTGGACTTTCCGGCTCCGGCTGGACCGTCGATGGCGATGACCATGATCGGCCGCTGAGGATAGAGTTGCGCCCGCAGCCGGCCTGACGGCGACCCGCAAAGAGTGCGGTAATCGGGATTCGGGAGGAACGATGGAGAGTTGGGACATTTCGACGCTCGACGTGCAGCCCCACAGTCCGGCGGTGCTCGACTCGGAGCAGGAGGGGCGGGCGATCGTCATCCACCTGTCGGCGGGCGAAGGACTCCAGGAACACCAGGTCCACGAGCGAGCGTGGCTCGTTGTCGTGACCGGCGCCATTGAGATCGAGGACTCCGGCGGAGAGTCGATCTCCGGCGGGCCCGGACTCCTCGCGATATTCGACCCCAACGAGCGCCGCGAGGTCCGCGCGACGGAGGACGCCCGGATCCTGCTCCTGCTCTCTCCGTGGCCCGGGCAGGGGCACCCAAGCCGGCGCTAATTCCGGCCTAGAACAGCGTGCGCAGGTCCGACTCGAAGCCCGGGTAGCTCACGGCCGCCGCGTCCATGCCCTGGACCTCCACGCCATCGCGCGACGCCAGGCCCGCCACCGCGCCCAGCATCGCGAGGCGGTGATCGCCATGAGCGGCGAGCGGGCCGCCTCGCAGGCCACGGGTGCCGGTGACCGCGAAGCCGTCCTCAGTCGCCTCGATGTCGGCGCCGATCGCTCGAAGCCCGTCGACGACGGTCGCGATCCGGTCCGACTCCTTGTGGCGCAGCTCGCCCGCGCCCGACACGACGGTGGTCCCCTCGGCGAAGCACCCCAGTAGCGCGACCAGCGGCAGCTCGTCGATTGCCAGCGGCACCTCCTCGGCGTGGACGCGCGTGGCCTTCAGTGGCCCGTGGCGCGCGAGGATCGTGCCGGTTGGCTCCACTCCCTCCGGTCCCTCGTCCACCTCGATCGGCGCCTCCATCCGGTTGAGGATTCCCAGCAGACCGATCCGGGTGGGGTTCAGGCCGACGTCGGTCAGCCGGACTCGGCTTCCCTCGACGATCGTCGCGGCGACGAGCATGAAGGCGGCCGAGGAGAAATCACCCGGGACCGTGACCGCCGCGCCGCTGAGGGCCGCCGCCGGCTGGACCGTGATGCGACGGGCCGGGCCACTCCCGACGGTTGGCACCGTTCTGAGGTCCTCGATGGTGACCCGCGCGCCCCACGCGGAGAGCATGCGCTCCGTATGGTCGCGCGTGGACGCCGGCTCGATGACCTGGGTCTCGCCGGCAGCCTGAAGACCCGCCAGGAGCACGCAGGACTTCACCTGGGCGCTGGCCACCGGCATCCGGTAGGAGATGCCATGGAGCGCACTGCCCGCGACGTCCAGCGGCGGCAGGCGCCCATCGCGGCACTCGAGCGCGGCGCCCATCTCGTGCAGCGGCTCCGCGACGCGGTCGACGGGCCGGCGGCGAATCGAGTCGTCGCCGTCGAGGCGCCACGCGCCCCTCCCCTGCCCCGCTAGCCAGCCCGGGAGGAGCCGAATGAGTGTCCCGGCGTTGCCCACGTCGAGGGCGACGGGATCGCCGCCGGACTCAATGCGCTCGCCCGGTCCGCGCAGTCCGATCCCGTGCACCCGAATGTCGATGCCTCCGGGGGCGGCGGACCGGCTCTCCTGCTCCACCTCCACGCCAAGCCGGCGGAGCGCGACAAGCGTGGCGCGGGTGTCGGCCGCGTCGAGACAACCGGCGACGTCGACGGGACCCTCGGTCATCGCGCCGATCAGCGCGGCGCGGTGGCTGATGGACTTGTCGGGCGGTGGGCGAAGCTCCCCGCGGAGGGGCCCGGAGGGGGCGAATCTCGTCATGTCGAGATCGAGACCACGTGGCCCAGCTCGCGCGCGATTCCCGCCGCTCGATCGGCCTCAGCCTCCCCCGCGACCCACAGCGAGACAGCACCGGTGCGCATGTCCGGGGCGGGATAGAGCGCCATGTCCTCGATGTTCACCCCGGCGCGCCCCAGGGCCAGAGCGATCTCCGCGACCGTTCCAGGCCGGTTCTCGACGCTCAGCCGCAGCTCGTAGAGCTCGCCTCCCACCAGGTCCGCCTCGAGCAAGCGGCGCCGATCGTCGCGGGCCGCACCGTGCCACGCGGCGAGCCGCTCCAGGTCACCCGAGCGGATGACGTTCGCAGCCTCCTGCAACCGCTCGGCCGCGGCGTCGATCTCGCGGGCGACGGCCTCGCTGTTCGTGGCGAAGATGTCCTCCCAGATCGCAGGGTTCGCGCCCGCCACCCGGGTGGTGTCACGAAAGCTCGGGCCGACTTCGGGGAGGCGCTCCGACTCCTCCAGCGCCGTCGCGGCCGCCTGCTGTACGAGCACGTTCGCGATCACGTGCGGAAGATGACTGACCGTGGCCATCAGCCTGTCGTGGGTATCGGGATCGATCGCCTGTGGACGCGCCCCGAGATCCGCGACCGCCCGCTGCAGCCGGTCGTAATGCATTCCGCTCGAGAGCTCCGTCGGCGTCAGGTACCAGCGCGCCCCCTCGAACAGGTCGTCGCGCGCGTTGTCGACGCCCGCGCTCTCCGCCCCCGCAACCGGATGTCCGCCGATGAACCGCTCCAACCGATCGTCTCGAGGCAGGCCGGCGATCAGCCCGCGCTTGGTCGAGCCGACATCGGTCACGACGGCATCGTCGCCGCTCACGGCAAGCGCCTCCGCCACCAGCCCCGGGAGGGTTCCGACCGGTCCCGCGCAGAACACAACCTCGGCTCCCTCGAGCGCCTCCGGGATCGTGTCGCTGACGCGATCAAGCGCGCCAACCTCGACGCCACGCTCCGCGTTCCCGTGCTCGGCGTCGAAGCCCGCCACCTCGGCCCCGAGCCGTCGCCTCGCAGCGAGCCCGATCGAGCCGCCGATCAGCCCGACGCCCAGGACCGCTATGCGCATGGGTGCCCCATGCGACTGCCTACTAGACAGCCGTCAGCTGCTTGCCGGCGACCTCGGCGACCCGTCGCACCTGCTCGGCGTACTCGGCGAATACATCCGTGGCCAGGGCCTGCGGCCCGTCGCAGATGGCCTGCTCGGGCTCGTTGTGGACCTCGACGATGACCCCGTCCGCGCCCGCGGCGGCCGCCGCGAGCGACATCGGCCCGACCCAGTCGCGACGCCCGGCCGCGTGGGATGGATCGATGATGATCGGCAGGTGGGTCAGCTCGCGAAGCGCCGGAACGGCGAGCAGGTCGAGCGTGAACCGATACGCGGTCTCGAAGGTGCGGATACCGCGCTCGCAGAGCATCACGCTGTCGTTGCCCTCCTTCAGCACGTACTCGGCGGCCATCAGGAGCTCCTCGAGCGTCGACGACAGTCCGCGCTTCAGGAGCACGGGGATGCCCGTGCGCCCGGCCTCCGCCAGGAGCGAGTAGTTCTGCATGTTGCGTGCCCCGATCTGGATGACGTCGGCCACCTCGACGACGTCCGCGACGTCGCGAACGTCCATCAACTCGGTGACGATCGGCAGCCCCGTCTCCTCGCGCGCTTCGGCGAGCAGCCGGAGGCCCTCCGCGCCGAGGCCCTGGAACGAGTACGGCGAGGTGCGCGGCTTGTACGCCCCGCCGCGCAGCATCGTCGCGCCGTTGTCCGCGACCGTCCGGGCGACCTCGAGCGTCTGGGTACGGCTCTCCACGGTGCACGGCCCGGCAATCAGCGCGAAGTGCTCGCCGCCGACCTTGCGGCCGTCGATGTCGACCACGGTCCGCTCGCCCTTTCGGAACTGGGCCGAGGCCAGCTTGTAGGGCTTCAGGATCGGCACCAGGTGATCCACTCCGGGAGCACCCTCCAACCCGAGCGCGGCGACGCGGTCGCGGTCCCCGATCGCCCCGATTACGGTCAGGAGCTCACCGGGTGACACGTGAGCGGAGCAGCCGACCGATTCGACGCGCTCGACGACCGCCTGGATCTGCTCCTCGCTCGCCCCCTCTTTCATCACGATCATCATGGTTCTAGTAAGCCTTTCAGAGTCTTTGGGAATAGCAAAGCCGGTACGGCGTCCGGTGGAGATCTCCCGCTAGGTGGGGCCGCAGGGGCCCGAGCCGGACGCCTAGCTAAATCGCCAGTAATAGAACCATGCACGCGCCGGCGCGCTCTGTGGAGCGGTGAGAGAAGCCAGCGTGCTTGCGCGGTTCATCGCTCCAAGTGTTTAGCAGGTGCAGGCGGAATAGTCCAGCGGCCGGAACCCCTCATGCAATCGCTGCGCCGAGCGCGTCGAGAAAACGCTCGTTCTCCGAGTGCGTCCCGTAGGTCACCCGGATGTGACCCGGACCGCCCAGGCTCGCACCGCCGCGGACGACGATGCCCCGCTCGCCCAGCCGCTGGATCACCTCGGCCTCGTCGCGGTCGCCGAGTGGAATCCACGAGAAGTTGGCTTGCGACGGTGGCGGATCGAGCCCCAGGTCCCGCGCGCCTTCCTCGACGAAAACCCGCTCGACGATGGTTCGCTCGACCCTTCCGGTGACGTCGTCGCCGTGCAGGATCGCCTCCGAGGCCGCGACCTGGGCGAGCTCGTTCACGCTGAACGGCTGGCGCACGGCATCGACCGCGGCGCGGAACTTCGCCGAGCCCAGCGCGTAGCCGCAGCGCAGCCCGGCGAGACCGTAGACCTTGCTGAACGTTCGAAACAGGACGAGATTCGGAAAGCGCTTCAGCAGGTCGACCGTCTGATCTGGATCGTCGTTGATCTGGAACTCGATGTAGGCCTCGTCGAGCGCAACGGTGACATGGCGGGGGACGCGCTCCAGGAAGTGGGCGATCCGCGCCGCCGGCAGGTGCGTGCCGGTGGGGTTGTTCGGATTGTTGACGCACACGAGCTGCGTCGCCGCCGTGATCTCCGTGAGCATCGCGTCGAGGTCGTGGACATAGCCCTCGGTGAGTGGCACCCGAACCTCGCGGGCGCCCGTCAGCGCCGCGAAATGCGGGTAGATCGAGAATGACGGCCACGCGAAGACGAGCTCGGCACCCGGCTCGCAGAGGGCCTCGGCCGCCGCCAACAGGATCTCGCACGAGCCGTTGCCGATCGCGACCTGAGCCGGCTCGACCTCGAACCGTTCGGCGATCCGCCGACGTAGCCGCCTGGAGTACTGATCCGGGTAGCGATTCAAGTGCGGCGCCGCCGCGGCAATGGCGGCGATCACGGCGGCGTGCGGGCCCCACGGCGACTCGTTCGAGGCGAGCTTGATGATTTCGTCGGCGCCGAACGCCTCGCGCGCGGCGTCCTCGTGAAGGCCGGCCTCGTAGTGCGGCATGCGCTTGAGCTTCTGCGCGAAGGTGATCGTCATGGCGACTCCCATTGTGCCGTGAGCCGAGACCTTGGGCTACTTTCGGGGTGAGATGGGTCGGCTAGGTGTCGGCACGCGGCTCCTCGCGGCCAGCGCCGCTTGCGCCTTGGTGGTCGGATGCGGGGGCGGATCGGACGAGCCCCAGGACGAGAAGACCATCCCCAAGGCGCAATTCATCCGCCGCGCAGACGAGCTCTGCGCGCGCGCCGACAGGCGGACCGAACGACTGCCCGTGCCTCCGTTGCCACCCCGGCGATCCCGGCAGCTCGACGAGGCTGCCGCGTTCTTTCGCACCCAGGTCGCGATCGGAAGCCGTGAGCTCGCACGGATACGACGGCTGGGGGTGGCGGTCCCCGGGACCGCCGCGCAGGCGGCGAATCTGGACACCGTCGACGCCCTGATCGCCGCGATGCGTGCGATCGTCTACCACGCGCGTCGCGCACATCTCGACCAGACCAGGGCACGTTACCGACGGGTGCAGGCGATCAGCGAGCGCGCCACTGATCTCGCGATGCGGTT
>Ga0126304_10000883_pt1 | contig 13217 bp, 12 predicted proteins | sample Plot25_FD_92538 | JGI IMG/M metagenome (GOLD analysis project Ga0126304, IMG submission 92538) | Serpentine soil microbial communities from UC McLaughlin Reserve, CA, USA - Plot25 | ecosystem: Environmental > Terrestrial > Soil > Grasslands | place: USA: UC McLaughlin Reserve, Lake County... | reverse complement strand
TGATCGCCTCGGTGGTCGTAATCGAGGCGGCGGGTCTGGGCGGGCCGCGGTTGCCCGTGGTCCTGGTCCCGGGCCTGCTTGCTGCCGGCATCGGGTCACTCATGCTGACCGGCATGGGGTCGTGGACGGGTCTCAACACGGAGGACATCGCGATCGGAATCCTCGACCTGCCGAACTTCGCCCGCCCCGACGTGGCCGATGTCGGGTGGAGCATCCTCCTGGCTGCCGCGACGGCGGTGGTGGTGTTCGTTGTGATTCAGCTCGCCCGAGAAGCCCATCCCCGCTTCATGGCCCGACCGTTGGTGTTCCTGCCGCTCGCGGCGATCGCGGTCGCGGGCTTGGCGATCGCCTTCGCCGAGACGACGGACAAGGGGGTCGACCAGGTGCTCTTCTCCGGCCAGGATGCCATCGGACCCCTCGTGTCGGACGCCGGGTCGTGGTCCCTGACGGCGCTCGCCCTGCTCATCGCCTTCAAAGGCATCGCCTGGGCGATTTCGCTTGGTGGCTTCCGCGGCGGTCCCGTCTTCCCAGCCCTGTTCCTGGGCGCAGCCGCCGGGCTGATGGCGGCACAGCTCCCTGGCTTTTCGATCACCCCCGCCGTGACGGTGGGTATGGGAGCAGCCGTCGTGTCCGTGCTGAGGCTGCCCCTGTCGGCCGTCGTGCTGGCCATCCTGTTGAGCTCGAACTCGGGTCCCGGTGCGGCTCCCCTGGTGATCGTCGGGGTTGTCGTCGCCTATGTGACGACCCAGATGCTGTCGAGGTACGAATCAGACGACCGGGGTGGGCGGGTCGCGTCCGTCGATGACGGCGATCACGTTCTCAGCACATAGCCGCGCCATCGCGTTCCTGGTCGCGGCCGTCGCCGATCCGATGTGCGGGAGTAGGACGGTGCCCCGCAGCTCACGCAGCTCTGACGGCACATGCGGCTCGTCCTCGTAGACGTCAAGACCGGCGGCGCCCAGACGGCCCGAGCGCAGCGCATGAATGAGCGCCGGCGTGTCGACCACCGCGCCGCGACTGGTGTTGACCAGAATCGCCCCTGGCTTCATGGCCGCCAGGGCGTTCGCACCGATCAGGTGCCTGGTCTCAGCCGTGAGAGGCACGTGAACTGAGACGAAGTCCGACGCAGCCAGCAGGTCGGGGAGGTCGAGGCGTTCGAGTCCAGCCGAAGGCGTACCGCTCGAGCGTGAGGTGAAGAGCAGCCGCACGTCGAACCCGCGAAGCAGCTGCGCGACACGACGGGCGATGCGACCAAAGCCCACGAGCCCGACGGTTGCCCCGGCCAGCTCCCGGCCGATCAGCTCGTTGGCATCCGATCGCGCCCACTCGCCGCTACGAACCGTGGCGTCCGCCTCGGCGATCCGACGTGCGGCTGCAAGCATCAGCGCGACCGCAAGCTCGGCGGTCGCGTTGGTGAGGACACCGGGGGTGTTCGTGACCCGCACCCCGCGTGCTCGGGCAGCGTCGAGGTCGATGTTGTCGTAGCCGACCCCGAAGTTCGCCACGACCTCGAGGAAGCTGCCCGCCTCGTCGAGAAACTCGGCATCGACCGGGATGCTCGGATCGGTCACGATTCCCGCTGCGCCGGCCGGGTGGCCGCCGGCATCGACGACGAACCGCTTTCCGAGTAGTTCGTGGCCCAGCGGCGGTAGCGCGCCCAACACGACCACTCTCGGCCTGGCGGTCACTCAACTCGCCGGGTGGGTCAGGTCGCTGAAGCCCTTTCGTCCTCGCCGAACACGAGGATGCCGTGGACGACATAGACGCACAGGAAGAAGATGCCGAGCGACCACCACGGGTAGGCGCCGCCGATCGACAGCAGGGCGCCGATCGCGCCGAGGCTGCCGCCGATGATCCCGAGGACCCGGCCGAACGTGTTGCCAGACATCAGCGAAAAGCCTCCGCCGAGCTGAAGCACACCGAGGAAGATCAGGACCCACCCCAGGGTGTTGAGGTTGGTGAAGATGTACCTCTTGTCGTTGACGAAGATGCTCGCATCATCGAGAGCACCGATGCCATAGATGATGTTGAGCGTGCCCGCAATCAACAACAGCGTCGCTGCAAATACGACTCGACCCGCACCTCGCATGGCTACCTCCTTGTTTGATTCCGCCCCGGATGCGATTTCACAATGGAGACGAACGCCTCGCATCACCCCGACCGGGTGAAAGCCGCCGAGCCGCAGCCGACAGGTCGCGGCCGTCCGTTACGCCCGGCCGACACACCGTCCGCCTGATCCGCACGAGTCCCTGGGCATGCAGCCGGGCGACGGCGCCCCGCTGCGCGCCCCCACCGCCATATTCGTAATGGGTCCGCCGAGTACTCAGGCCGACCGGGGCCTGCGACCTTCGTCGGATCGCTCGCGATCGTGTGGCTCGGCGTGTCACTCGCGGGGTCGCTACCACCGTCATACCGGGCATCGATCGGCGATTTCACGGGGCCGCAACATCCGCCGGCCGGCGCGGTCGTACGCTCGCGGTATGCACAGGCGAGCGTAGACGGTGGCGTGATCGATGGCGACGAATGGATATCGGGACGAGCTGTATCGCCGGCTAGAACGTGGAACACCGTTTGACGAGCTCGAGGCGTGGATCGATGGGTTGCTCACGCCCGAGGACGCGAAGGCGGGCTTGTGGTTGCTCGCATGGGCCGAGCAGGAGCGATCCGCGCAGCGGCGCATCGCCGAGCAGGCGCTCGCGGCGGTGGGCTCATGAGCTATCGCGTGCGAGTCGAGGTCGCCATCCTCAGCGGGACACCGCTGTTCTCGGCGCTACGGTGGGCGCTGAGCGACCGAGGCACTGCGCGGTCCTCGACTACGACAGCGCACGTACCGGCGCGCACACCGTCCGGGCTAGCCGGCTGACCGCCGCAGGCGCGAGGCGGGCGGGGCGCGCGTGGCAGGTACTCGGCGTCACTTCATAGGGACCGGGATCGCGGCAACCGCCGCCGTCGCGTCGGGCGCGGCGTTTTGGGACGACGTCTTCGGGGCGGCTCGGTCAGGCCTCCGAAGCCGGGGGAGCGGCTACGGTCCTCGCGGTCCGGCAAACGAGCACGGGCTCAGGTTGCCCGACGGGTTCCGTTCGAGGCTCGTCGCCCATGGTGGCCGGCCGGTCGACGGCACCGGGTACCAGTGGCCTGAGGCGTCAGACGGTATGGCGTGCTTCGCCGCCGACGACGGCGGCTGGATCCTCGTCTCGAACGCGGAGTCATTTCAAGGCGGAGCGTCGGCCGTGCGCTTCGGCGCGCGCGGAGAGATCCGCTCGGCATACCCGATTCTGGACGGCACACGGCAGAACTGCTCGGGCGGCGCGACGCCATGGGCCACATGGCTGTCCTGTGAGGAGGTCGAGGGCGGGCTTGTCTGGGAATGCGACCCATCCGGCAGGGATCGCGCCTCGAGTCGCCCGGCTATGGGCAGTTTCAAGCACGAGGCGGCTGCCGTCGACCCGCGCGGACGACGGGTCTATCTGACCGAGGATCTGATGGACGGCGGGCTGTATCGGTTCACGCCGGCGCGCTGGCAGGACTTGAGTGAGGGCCTGCTCGAGATAGCAGTTGTTGGCAGTCGCGGCCGCGTGAGCTGGCGCGAGATACCCGATCCTTGGGCGCGTGCAGGACCCACGCGCGACCAAGTTGACGGCAGCACGCGGTTCAAGCGCGCCGAGGGAGTCTGGCACGACGCCGGAGTCGTCTACGTCGCTACGACAGGGGATCACCGTGTGCATGCCTACGACATCGCGCGTGAGCGGATCGAGGTGATCTACGACGGTCTCGGCGCTGGGCGGACGCCGCTCTTGCGGGTCGACCAGCTGACCGCGAATGCCATCGGCGAGGTCTTCGTCTGCGAGGACATCGCGACCGAGGAGATCGACATTGGGCTGATCGACCGGACGGGCCGCGTGTCGAGATTCCTGTCGGCCACCGGACCGGTTCACGCCGGGTCGGAGTTGACCGGGGTGACGTTCGACCCCTCCGGTAGCAGGATGTACTTCGCCTCTCAGCGGGCGTTCGCCTCGGGTGCCGATCCGGGTCCTGGCGCCGTCTATGAGGTCTCGGGGCCCTTCCGCGGTTCACGGGCCGTTCACGCGACGACACCGAGCGCGTAACAACCCCGCATTTGCAGGCATTTAGCGTCGGGCTCATGATCCGACTGCTGGCAGGGGCGGGCGTCTTCACCGCCGCCATGGGCATCTCTCTCTACGCCAACGCCGCGACCGCACCGGAGCCCGAGGAGCCCCGCGGTGTCGTAAAGGTTCGCCTACTCGGTGTCAACGACTTCCACGGCCATCTCGACCCGCCCCGTCCAGGGGTCGGCGGTGCCGCGTGGCTGAAGGCTCATCTCGATCGGGCGGGAGTTCCCGGTCGCACGATCCGCGTCCACGCCGGCGATATGGTCGGTGCGTCGCCACTCGTCTCGAGCTGGTTCCACGACGAGCCGAGCATCGAAGCGGCGAACGAGATCGGGTTCGACGTCGGGACCGTCGGCAACCACGAGTTCGACGAAGGTGGCGCCGAGCTCATGCGGCTGTTGCGCGGCGGCCGGCGGACCGGACCCGCGGCATTCAGGCGCGATGCCGACGGCGGTTTCGCGAACACGTCGTCGCCGGACTTCGCGGGCGCGCGGTTCCCGTACATCGCCGCGAACACGCTCACGACGGGCGGCGAGCAGCTGCTGCCGCCGTTCGAGATCGTCGAGCGGGCAGGCGCGCGCATCGGCTTCATCGGCGTGACAACCCCGTCGACGCCGAAGTTCATGCTCGCCCGCCATGCTCGCGAGTACCGGTTCACGGACATGTCCGACGCGGTCAACCGCTGGGTACCCGCACTCCGCGCGCGCGGCATCGAGGCCATCGTCGTGCTCGCCCACGCCGGCGCGCCGACGCAGGACGAGTCGGACGCGCCCGCGCTCGTCGGGGAGATCGTCGACGAGGCGCGCGAGATGAGCGCCGCGGTCGATGTCGTGATCGCCGGGCACAGCCACTCCCGCCTCGACTTTCGCGTCCCGAACCCGAGCGGTCAGGGCGACAAGCTGGTGGTCGAGGCGCTGTCGTACGGCGTTGCCTACGACCTGGTGGACATGACCGTCGATACGCGGACCGGCGATGTGGTCGCCAAGTCCGGCCGGATAGTGCCTACCAGTCACGCCGATGCGCTTGCCGACGTCGAGCTGTCGGACCTGGTCGCCCGCTACCGCGTACGCGTCGCGCCGCTCGCCGACAAGGTCGTGGGAGCGAGCGAGGCGGGCCTGACGCGCAGCGACGGCACGCTCGGCCAAATGACGGCCGATGCGCAGCATGGCTTCGCGGGGACCGACGCGGCCGTGGTGGAGCCCGGGGCGCTGCGAGCGGACATCGCGCCCGGACCCATCACTTACGCCGAGGTAGCCGAGGCACTTGCGTACGACCACCGCCTGGTGCGATTCGAGCTCACCGGCCGCGAGCTGCGGTCATTGGCCGAGCGTGGTGCGTACGTGGCCGCTCCACGACCGCTCGAGCCCGAGACGGTGTACAGCGTCGCCGCGAGTGAGATGCTGGCCCCGCATGGCCGCCAGGTCGGCACCGAGGTCGAAGCGCTTGCGTGGTACCTCGACCGCCGCCGGGCCGCGCGGTGATACGTGCGAATGCGCGCAGGGAGACTCGCCGGCTCACGTACGTCATCGAGCCAGAAAGGTCAGTCGCCCGACGGACGCGACCCCACACGCTCGGTCCTAAGTTCGCCATGTCCGCAACCCACGAACAGAAAGGAAGACGGACATGAGTGAATCGACGAACACCCCGACAGTTGTGCTCGTGCACGGCGGCTTTGCCGACGCATCGTTCTGGGCGCCGGTCATCGAGGACCTCCAGGCACACAATGTGCCGGTGCTCGCCCCGCCGAACCCGCTCCGCGGTCTCGCCCACGACGCGGAGTACGTCGCCAGCTATGTCAACCAGATCGACGGGCCGGTGCTGCTGGTCGGCCACTCCTACGGGGGTGCCGTGATCTCCGTCGCCGGTGCCAGCACGCCCAACGCGGTCGGACTGGTCTACGTCGCGGCGTTCGCGCTCGACGAGGGCGAGTCCTTCGGCGAGATCTTCGGCCAGTTTGGCGAGACGCCGCTGGTCGGCGCGGTTCGCCCGAGCAACTACCCGCTCGCGGATGGCGACACGGCCGTCGAGCTGACGATTGCTCCGGAGCTCTACCAGGAGGCGTTCGCGGCGGATCTGTCCGAGGACGTCATCCGGGTACTGGCTGTCAGCCAGCGTCCGTTCGCCGCGATCTTCGAGGATCGCGCCGAGGCGGCCGCTTGGAAGACGCTGCCCTCATGGGCGGTCGTCGCCACCGCGGACAACGCAATTCCGCCGGACGCGGAGCGCCACATGGCCAAGCGCGCAGGCGCACAGATCATCGAGGTCGACGCCTCGCACTCGATCGCGCTCTCGCAGCCGACCGCCGTCGCCGAGCTGATCCGTTCGGCCGTCGAGGTGACATCGGCTGTCCCGACTCCCGCGTAGTCGCAGTACCGAACGCTGGGCACGCGCCTGCGGAGGGACCATCGACTTTCCCGCTGGGGCGTGGGACGATGGGCTCGATGCTGGCGCTATCGAAGGATCGAGCGCCGCTCCTTGGCCGCGAAACCGAACTAGACGCGCTGACCGCGCTTCTTGACGACGTTGAACAGACGGGTGCCGCGCTCGTGTTGCGCGGTGAGCCGGGCATAGGCAAGTCACGTGTGCTGGGAGAGGCCGCGGCCGTCGCGCGTGATCGCGGGATCACCGTGCTGAGCGCGACCGGCGTTCAGTCGGAGGCGCGTCTGGCGTTCTCGGGTCTGCATCAGCTGCTGCGGCCCGTCAAAGACCGCACGGCGGACCTGATCCCGGCTCAGCGGGAGGCGCTTGATGCCGCGTTCGGGCTCACAGCCGGGCCCGCACCCGAGCATTTTCGTATCGCCATGGCCGCGCTCGACCTCCTGTCGGAGGTCGCCGGAGACACGCCGCTGCTGCTGATCGCCGAGGACGCCCACTGGCTCGATCGCCCGACAGCTGACGTGCTCGCCTTCATCGCCCGCCGGCTGGACTCCGACCCGATCGTTCTACTGGCCGCCGTCCGTGACGGCTACCCGTCGGTGCTCGCAGACGCCGGGTTGCCGGAGCGGCGGCTCGGCGCCCTTGACCCGATGGTGGCCACGAAGCTGCTCGACGCTACCGCGCAGGGGCTTCGCATGGCGGAGCGCAACCGGATCCTGCAACAGGCCGCCGGCAACCCGCTGGCCCTGATCGAACTTCCGGAATCCACGGCGCGCCTCGAGCACGGCACGCCCGAGCCGGAGCTGCTCCCACTCACGGCACGGCTTGAGCGCGCCTTCGCCGATCGGGTCTCCGATCTGCCGGACGAGACGCGGCTGCTCCTGGTCGTGGCTGCCCTCAACGACAGCGACGATGTCGGCGAAGTCCTGCGCGCCGGCGGCGTGGTCGCAGGCGCTCCGTTGGATTTCGACCTGCTCGAACCGGCCGCCTCCGCAGCGATCGTCGACCTCGACCTGCAGACGATCCGTTTCCGCCATCCGCTGATCCGGTCGGCAGTGCATCAGAGCGCCAGCGTGTCGCAGCGCTTGCGGGCGCACGAGGCGCTGGCCGCCACCCTGGAGGCCGAGCCCGACCGGCGCGTTTGGCACCGCGCGGCGCTGATCTCGGGAGAGCACGAGGACGTGGCTTTGGAACTCGAGGAGGCGGCAGGGCGAGCGCGGCAGCGCGGTGCGATCGGCGTGGCCGTAACCGCGCTGCGACGGGCGGGGGAGCTGAGCAGACCGGCGAGCGGCGGCCACCGCCTACTTGGGGCGGCCGAGCTGGCCTTCGAACTCGGACGACCGGACGTCGTCGGTCCATTGTTGCGCGACGTCGAGCGGCTCGATCTAGGACCGCTCGAGCGGGCCCGGATCACGTGGATCGAAGAGATGGTCACCACTCGACCGCTTGGCGACGTCGTGCGATTCACGGAGCTGACCGCCGTGGCCGAGCAGGCCGGCCAGGCCGGTGATCACGACCTGCACGTGGATCTCCTCTGGCTGGTGGCTTCGCGCTCGTGGTGGGTGGACCCCGGTCCAGCGGCGCGGCGGGTCCTGATCGACGCGGCGCGTCGACTGGGCGGTGCCGACGTGGCCGATCCTCGTGTCCTCGCAATCCACGCCTACGCCGATCCACTCGGTCATGCGCCTGAAGTACTTGCGCGCCTGAGGGCGACGGCAGCCGAACGTGGTCGCGGTACCGAGGTCGCGAGGCACTTCGGACCGGCGGCACTCGTCGTGGGGGCCTTCGATCTCGGCGTCGACTTTCTGGCCACCGCGGTGGAGGCCCTGCGCGACGAAGGACGGCTTGGGCATCTGCCGCGGATGCTCACGCTCTACTCGAGCATGGCGGCGCGGCTCGCCGAATGGGACGCCGCGATCCCGGCCGCGGCCGAGGCGCGACGTTTGGCGGAAGAACTCGGAGAACCGCAGTGGGAGGCCGGGGCCGACACCGTGGTCTCGCTGATCGCCGGGATGCGTGGCGATGAACTGGCGACCGAGCGGGCCGCCGCTCAGGCGGAACGGGTGGCCGTCTCGGCGGGGGCCAATATCACCGTGGCCTTCGCGCAGTTCGGCAGGGTCGTGGCAGCCCTGGGAGCGGGCCGGCACGCCGACGCGTACAACTTCGCGGAGCGCCTCTTCGATCCAGCGGACTCGGCCTATCACCCTGTGATCTCCTCCTGGCTGATAGGGGACCTGGCCGAGGCCGCGCTGCATCTCGATCGCGTCGAGGAGGCGCGAGTGCGCGTGGAGCAGGTCGAAGCGGAGGCGGGCGAGAGCCCCGGCAGCTGGATCGCGCTCGGCCTGAACCACGCCCGCGCGCTACTTGCGGACGCCCCCGAGGCCGAGCAACGCTTCCGGGCGGCGCTCTCCGCCGATTTCGCCCGCTGGCCGTTCCAGCGCGCCCGCGCTCAGCTTGCTTTCGGTCAATGGCTGAGGCGTCGGAGGCGAATCGCCGACTCGCGGGGTCCGCTGCGCGCCGCGCGCGACGCCTTCGACGCGCTCGGCTGCCGAGCGTGGGGCGACCAGGCCCGCCGCGAGCTGCGCGCCTCTGGTGAGTCGAGCCGGCGTCGCGTACCGGAAGCCCGCGATCAGTTGACAGCGCAGGAGTTGCAGATCGCCCAGCTGGCGGCCAAGGGGCTCTCGAATCGTGAGATCGGTCAGAAGCTGTTCGTCTCGCCGCGAACGGTCAGTACTCATCTCTACCGGATCTATCCCAAGCTCGGGATCAGTGCGCGAGGCGAGCTTGCGTCGGCACTGAGGCACGCCTCGTAGGAGACGGGCGACCCGGGGCATGCATCACGCAGGCCTCGACTTCGTCCAAGACGGCATCGCGCTGGGCTCTGTGCCGGGGAGGCGGCAGCTCGCGACCCGGTCGACGTCGGTCGTGCCAGCGTCGGTGTCCGTGAACGGCCAGGGGTGGTTGCCACGCAGGACGACGCGCCCGCCCGGGTCCGCACATTCGATGCGCACGCTGGGAGTGCCGCCAGCGACGTCGGGCTGGTTGTCGGCTGCCTGGACGTAGACGATCAGCTCGAGGCCGGTCGGTGCGGGGAAGCGCTCGACACGAAGCGCGCCGCTCTCTGGCTCGCCTGAACCGCCGGCCAGAATGGCGACTACCGCGAGGACCGTGCCGACCCCGAGCAGCGCCGCCAGCGCGACCAACCGGACGTGCGCAGCTGACCCCGGGCGAGGGCCGTCGGGTGACGGAACCTCCACTCCCACGCGGCCGACGATGCTAGCCGGGCGGTGCCGAGGGCGCGCAGGTCAGCTCGCCGCCATGCTCGCCGGCCGGGTCTCGACGGTGACGTCAGTGACGTGCTCGAGGTCGTGCGAGAGCTCGTGGCGCACGCGGTCGGCGAGCGCCTGCGCCTCCGCGACGGTCGCGTCCGGCGAGACGCCGATCCTGATTTCAGCCCGGATTCCGTGCCCCAGCCAGCGTGCCCGTACATCGGTGACCTCGCGCACGCCGTCGACGCCGCCCGCAGATCGGGCGATCGTGTCGATCGTCCCGGCCTCGACGCCGTCCATCGCGCGCAGGCCGATGGTCTGCATCGACTGCCAGACGATCCGAAAAATCACAAGGGAGATCGCGATTCCGACGATCGGGTCGGCGAGCTCGAAGCCGGCCGCCACCCCCGCGACGCCGGCCACGACCGCCAGGCTCGTGAAGCCGTCCACGCGCGCGTGGTAGCCGTCGGCGACGAGCGCGGCGGAGCCGATTCGCTTCCCCGAGCGGATCCGGTAGACGGCGACCCACTCGTTGCCGATGAATCCGACCGCGCCCGCGATCGCCGTGGCGAGCAGGTGGCTCGGGGCGGCCGGCTCGATCAGGCGGGCGATCGACTCGTAGGCCGCATAAGCCGCTGAAAACAGGATGATCACGATGACGGCGAGCCCAGCGAAGTCCTCGGCGCGCCCCCAGCCGTAGCTGAGGCGCTCGGTCGGCGGACGGCGGAGCAGCATGAAGGCGACTGCGAGCGGGACGGCGGTCAGCGCGTCGCCGACGTTGTGGACCGTGTCGGCCAGGAGTGCGACGGAGCCCGAGAGCACGACGATTACGAGCTGGAACGCGGCTGTCACACCGAGGACGGCGAGCGACAGCCAGAGCGTGTGCATCGCCTCGCGACTGCTGAGGATCGCCGGGTCGACGCCGCCGTGACTGTGGTCGTGCGCATGCGAGTTCGTGGCGCTCACCGCCGCGTGATCTCGAGCTCCGCCGCGGGAACGCCCTCCGCCCAGCCGTGGGCGGCGTGCTCCGCGTGGTGTCGTACCGCCACGAGCAGATCGGCGACGTGCGGATCGTGCAGCGCGTAGATCGCTCGCCTGCCATCCCGGCGTCCGCGCACGAGGCGGGTCGAGCGCAGCATGCGGAGCTGCTGGGACACGGTGTTTGCTGGCAGGCCCGCGGCGTCCGCCAGCTCCTCGACGGAGCGCTCGCCAGGGAGAAGCGCGTAGAGGATCCGCAGCCGGCTCGCCGTCGCGAACATCGCCATCCGCTCGGCGAGCGCGACGGCGTCGGACCCGGCGAGTGGGCGCTGAGGGGGGCTGTGCTCCTGGGGGTGAGGCATGGCCTCCTATGATGCCATGTGTGCAGATGTACAGATGTCCTCACCAGATTCCGTGGCCGGGCGTGGGCTTGCGATGACGGCCCCGATCGCCCACGCCGGTCACTGGATCACAACGGTCGCCTACTTCCTGCCGGTCGTCGCGTTCCTCGTCTGGCTGGCCGTGACACAGATACGCGAGCGCCGAAGCAGCGGCGACGACCCGAAGCGCGAATCCGAATGAGTCGGCGTCCGCAGTTCGCGCTAGCGGCAACCGCGGCCCTGTGCGCGGCCTCGCTGGTCCTGCCCGCCAGCGCCCTGGCGCACGGCCTGTCGGGCGGTTATGACCCGAGCCGGCCGATTCCCGACTATCTCTGGCTCGGCTTCTGGCACATGGTCGCGGGCTGGGACCACCTGCTGTTCATCGCGGGCGTCGTGCTGCTGTCCGAGAGCGTCCGCACGGCCGCGAAGCTGATCTCGCTCTTTGCCGTGGGTCACAGCCTCACACTGCTCACCGCGACACTGGCCGGCTGGCGTCTCGACCCGACGTTGGTGGACGCGGTAATCGCGCTCAGCCTCGTCTATGTAGGCGTACTGGGGCTGCGCGGCCGGCCGACGAACGCGAGCGCGCTGGCGGCGGCCGTCTTCGGCTTCGGGCTCGTGCACGGCCTCGGCCTCTCAACGCGGCTACAGGATCTCGGACTCCCCGACGGAGGCCTCGTCGTACGGGTGGTGCTGTTCAACGTCGGCGTCGAGGTCGGCCAGCTCGTCGCCCTCGCGGTTATGGTCGGAGTGGGGATGCTCGTGGTGCGCCGCCTGCGGCGGCCCGCGGAGGCGCAGCGGCCCGCGTTCGCGATGCTGACGGTCGCGGGACTCGTCGCGGCGGCTGTCATCTCCTTCCCAGCGGGCGAGCCAGAGACGGTCGCGCGCGGCAGCGCATGTACCGAGCGCCAGGCGCAACCACCGCAGTCGCTGGCCGGCGGGCATCCGCCGAAGCGCTTCTACGGACCCTCGGAGACCGCGCCCGCGCAAGACCTGGCGCACGTTGTCGGCGACGGCATCGTCGTCGTCCGCTACCGCCCCGACCTCCCAGAGCAGCAGCTCCTGGTCCTCTGGCGCTTTGCGACCACAGGCAGCCGCTACGTGGTCGCCGCCCCAGACCGCGCGCAGAAGATGCCCGTGCGCGCCGTCGCGGCGACGCGAGAGCTCACCTGCACGAAGGTGGACCGCGCCGGCCTCGCGAGCTTCCGGAACGACTGGCTCGCGTCTCTTCGTCCCTGAGTTCGTGCAGGAGCGCGGGCGGGCACCCCGTACTCCAGGGGCGTGCGCGCGCTGCTTCAAACCGGGATCGGGAGGCTTGCGGTGGGGGCGGTCGTCGCGCTGTTCGTGGCGGCCGCGGTCGGCCTCGTCGTGCTCTGGCCGGGGGACGCCCAGCAGGTCGATCTCGTCGGCGGAGGGAGCGCGCAGACGCAGCAGGCGGAGGTCGTCGCGTCCCGGCCGGTCGCTTGCCGCAACCCGGCCGCGTCCGGCTGCCGACGGTTGACGATCGAGCTGCGGAGCGGCCCGCGCACGGGCGCGCGCTCGTTCATCAAGGTCGGCGACGCCGGACCGGCCCCGGGGCTCGAGCCGGGGACGCAGCTGCGAGTCGTGCGCAACCAGGTACCCGCCGGCGCGGACCCGGCGGCGGTCGACCCCTACGCGCTCGTTGAGGTCGACCGGCGCTCGCCGATGTTGTGGCTCGTGCTCGGGTTTGCGGCGCTTGTGATCGTTTTCGGACGCCTGCGAGGAGCGCTCGCGCTCGTGGGGCTCGGCGCGAGCGTGCTGATCGTCGTGCGGTTCGTGATCCCAGCGCTGCTTGACGGCAAGCCGGCCGTAGCGGTCGCACTCGTCAGCTCGTTCGCCGTGATGCTCATGACGATCGCGCTCGCGCACGGGCTGGGCCCGAAAAGCATCGCGGCAATGCTCGGAACGGCGGTCAGCCTGGTGGCGACGGTTCTGCTCGCGCTGTCCTTCACGGGTCTCGCGGACCTGACCGGCTTCAGCTCCGAGGAGGCGAGCCTCCTGCAGGCAAACGACCCAACGCTCTCGCTCACCGGCCTCGTGCTGGCGGGCATGGTGATCGGCGC
>Ga0126304_10000880_pt1 | contig 13234 bp, 9 predicted proteins | sample Plot25_FD_92538 | JGI IMG/M metagenome (GOLD analysis project Ga0126304, IMG submission 92538) | Serpentine soil microbial communities from UC McLaughlin Reserve, CA, USA - Plot25 | ecosystem: Environmental > Terrestrial > Soil > Grasslands | place: USA: UC McLaughlin Reserve, Lake County... | reverse complement strand
TTGGCGGCGAAGGGCGACACGTCGCTGATCAGCCGCCGAAGCGCGTCCGCCGGCGGCCAGGGCGCGAACGGGGACTCGCTCAGTCCATCGGTGTCGGGAACCGGGGGCGCCGTCGCCTTCTCGACCGAAGCCACCAACCTCGGCGGGCCGGCGCAGAACGTGTCCAACATCTACGTCTACACCCGCGGCATACGCAAGGTCTCGCTCGTCTCCCGCCGTAGCGCCGCGGCGGGAGGTCAGGGCGTCAACTCGGGCGCCTTTAATCCCGCGATCACGCCCAGCGGGCGCTTCGTCGCCTTCTCGACCGAAGCCACCAACCTCGGCGGGCCGGCCCACGCTGGCTCCTGCATCTACGTCTATGACCGCAAGTCGCGGAGGGTCGAGCTCGTCTCTCGCCGCAGCGCCGCCGCCGGTGGTGCCGCCGCGAACGGGGACTCGTTCAGCCCCTCGATCTCTGCCGATGGTCGCTTCGTCGCCTTCGACACCGACGCGACCAACCTCGGTGGCCCAACGAACGCCGGCTCCAACGTCTATGTCTACGACCGGGAGAAGGACAGGGTGGAGCTGGTGTCCCGGCGCAGCGCCTCCGCCGGGGGGCAGGGGGCCAACTCCGACTCCTTTGGCGGCGAGATCTCCGCCGACGGGCGCTTTGTCGGCTTCGACACCGGCGCATCGAATCTCGCCGGCGCTGCTCAGAACGTAACCAATGTCTATGTCTACGACCGGGAGCAGGACAGGGTGGAGCTGGTCTCCCGCCGCAGCGCCTCCGCCGGCGGGCAGGGCGCGGACGCGGCGGCGGACGCCCCCACGATCTCGGGCACCGGTCGCTTCGTCGCCTTCCGCACTACGGCCGACAATCTGGGTGGCCCGATCCAAGACGTCCTGAACGTCTATGTCTACGATCGAGCGAACGACACGATCGCTCTTGTTTCCCGGCGCAGTGCCTCGGCCGGCGGACAGGGCGGTAACGGCAGCTCCGGGGCCGGTGGCGTCATCTCGCTCTCCGCCAACGGTCGCTTCGTGGCGTTCGACACGAACGCCAGCAACCTCGGGGGGCCGGTGAACCCTGGAACGAACGTCTACGTCTACGACCGGAAAGACAAGCGAATCGTTCTGGCCTCCCGCCGCAGCATCTCGGCCGGCGGAGAGGGCGGAAACGGGCAGGGCCGTGACCCATCGCTGTCAGCGGACGGGCGGTTCGTCGCGTTCTGGACCGATTCCGACAACCTCGGCGGGCCCATAAACGCCAACCGCAACATCTACCTCCATCAGCACCTCCTCGGGCCCTAGGCCCGCGATTCGCGGTGGCTCACGCCCTTGCGGCAGCCGCGCGTCGCTGCGCCGCCTCCGCCCGCAGCTGCTCGTGCTCGACCTGGCGCTTCAGCTGCTGTAGCGAGCGCCGCAGGTGACCGCCCAGCTGCGGCGCGGCGAACAGCTCGGCGATCCATCCCGGGATCCCAGAGCCGGCGACGCCGTAGGCGAAGCGAAGCTCGACCCTGGTGCGGCCGTCCGGTAGCTCGCGAAGGCGCCACCGGCCGCGCTGGTCGACGCCCATGACGGAGCTCCACGCCATGTCGTGCTCCTCCTTCCACTCCACGATCTCGATCAGGCCGCCGATCTCGGCCGAACCGACGCGGATCAGCATTCGGTAACGCGCGCCGAGGCCGCTGCGCTGCTCGCCGGCAACCTCCCAGCGGGTGACCCCCGACATGAAATGCAGATAGTTCGACGGCTCGGCCAGGTATTCCCAAACGAGCTTCGGCGGAGCGGAGATGACGATCGATTCGTTGAGCCTCATCGGCTCCCCTCAGCCGATCACGGGGAAGCGCCGCTCGGTGGCCAGGGTGTCGAGCGTCTCCTGCATGACTCTCGTGATGTATTCGTAGACCTCGGTCAGATCCGGCTCGTCGCCGAACTGCTCGCGAACGTCGATGGGCTCGAGAACCTCGACGGTGATCTTGGCCGGCAGAGGAATGTGGCCGAGGAAGTCGCCGATATTAAGGCCCCAGGGCGGTGCGATCGAGATCGGGAGCACCTTCAGCCTGAAGAGCCGATCCAGCTGCAACAGCTGCGCGAGCCACGCCCCGCGGCTGAGAAAGAGCGCGGTCTCCTGGCCGCCGATCGCGACGACGGGCACGATCGGGACACCCGCGTTGAGCGCGAGGCGGATGAAGCCCTTTCGGCCGGCGAAGTCGACCCGATTGCCTTCCCAGCTGGGGCGGTGGACCTCCCAGTCGCCGCCCGGATAGACCAGAAGGGCAGCGCCGGAGTCCAGGGCCGTGCGCGAGTTCTCGGGCGAGGCGGCGACCGTGCCTCCGCTTCGCAGAAGCGCGGCGTACGGCGACGCCATGACGAGGTTGTGTGCAAGCTGGTGGAAGGGGCGCTCGACCCCGAAGTAGGTCGAGAACGCGAGGCTGAGGATGAACGTATCGGGCGTCATGTTTCCGCCGGAGTGGTTGCCGACCATCAGCACCGGCCCCTCCTCCGGGATGTTCCCGAGGTTGCGCACCTCGCCGCGGAACCAGAAGCTCGACAGCAGCCACAGCAGGGGTAGCTGCTCGCGCAGATGATCGGGGTCGCGGTCGTCGAGGTCGGCGGTCAGGCGATCGCGCAGGTCGCGAACCACGCGGGTGGCGGCCCCCGCCGCTGCCTCCTGTCCGGCGTCGGCGAGCGCCCCGGCCAGTCGCCGGCCCGCGCGGGCGAACTCGCCCGTGGCCCTCGTCAGCCCGCCGCTCACTCGCCCGATGTCGCCGATCGACCCAAGGCGACCGCGCAGGCCATCGGCCGCTCCACCGCCGTTTCGCTTCGCGTGCTCGGAGATCGTCTGCTCGTCGGCCATCGGCGCCGATTCTAAGGGGCGCTGCCAGCCCGTCTACGCCGCGCGCCGGGAGCGTGCCTCCGCGGTGTCCGCTATGTGGTCGCGGATGAGGCCGTTTGTGCTGTCGGCCAGCTCCACCTGCGGGACGTGTCCGCACTCCGGCAGGACGACCTGGCGCGAAGACGGCAACACCTCCGCCACATGGCGCGAGAAAGAGACCGGAACCAAACGGTCGCAATCGCCCCACACGAACAGCGAGGGTGGGCGCAGATCGACGAGACGGGTCCAGAAACCCCGCTTGCCGTGCGGTGCGTCGAGATAGATGTTGCGCAGCGCGGCGAAGAAGGCGATCCGGGCAGAGCGCGACCGATACGTGCGGCAGAACTCGTCCGCGGCAACCTCCGCGGCGGCCGGATCCAGCCGCTCGGGGCGCGCGAAGAGGCCCCAGAAGTAGGCCCGAACCCGCGCCGCGCGCATCGGATGCGGGATGGCGGCGAGCTCCGGCCGCACCAGCTTGACGAGCGGGACCAGCTCGCGGCGCTTGCGGAAGGCGAGCGCCGGCGCGAGCAGGCTGATGCTCTGCGCGCGATCGGGCTCACCGAGCGCGACCTCCAGCGCGATCCGTCCTCCCATCGAATTCCCCACCAGGTGGGCGCGGTCGATGCCCATGGCGTCCATGTAGCCGAGGACCGCCCGCCCGAAGTAGGCAGCGTCGTACGCGCCGCGCGGGGGCTTCGACGATCCTCCGAAACCCGGGAGGTCGATCGCGTGAACGGTGTGGTCCGGAGTCAAGGCCGAGACCGTCTGGAAGAACGAGGCCTTGTTCGAGCCGAGGCCGTGAAGGCAGATCACGTGGTCGCGTCCCTCGCCGGAGATGAGGCTGCGGATCGTCGCATCCGGGATCCGGACGTCGGTCACCCGGAGCAGGGGGGGACGGTCGCCTGGCAGCCGGAAGAGGCCCTCGAAGCCGAGCGCGAGATCGAGGTCACCGCGCGCGTAGAGCCGGCGCTGTGCAAACGCGTCGAGCCCGGAGAGGCGGCCCTCCCGCAGGCCGATCCAGGTCGCGGCGTCGCTTCCGATCACGACGTCGGGATCGCGTGTGGGTGAGGGCCGGACGTGGCAGCGCTCGCCGCGCGCCCGCACCTCCCAGGTTCTGCCCACGTCGCCAAGGCGCACCTGAAAGGTCGCGTCGAAGTCGGGGTCGGCGCCCTGGTAGCGCGACGGCAGCGAGCGGAAGGCTTCCTTCACCCGGCGAACGCGCTGGCCATGGAGCGAGATGCTCGGCCCGCCAGCCGGGCGCCCCGACGCCCCCCGCCATCGCGTTCCCTCACTCATGCGCGAGCAGCACGTTATCTCGCCCAGCGGTCATCGCCACCGACGCGAAGCATCGAACTCCGCAAATAGCAGCATCTTGGCTTTCGCGGCGGCGATGCTCGGTGGCGCGTCCGACGACATCGATGTGATATTCCACCGTTTGACGTTCCATAGTTCGATGTCGCACAGGGAGGTGCTGGCCGAGGAGGTCGGAGAGGGTGCGCTCGTTGGTCGTCGCCGTGGTCGCCGTGGCGGCTTTGGCGTGCGCAACCGCAAGCGCCGGCGCGAGCTCCCCACCGCTTCCGGACCCGAACGTCGGCGGCACCTTCCTGCCTCGGCCGTGCGCCTACGACGGGCACGACCGCTACGAGAAGCGCTTCTACAGGCAGGAGGGGTGGAAGGGCCCCGATTACGAACGCTATCCCGGCGCCTGTCAGCGGTTGCGCTTCGCGTACGGCCCGATCATCGTGAAGCCCGGCCAGAACGACGTCCTGGTTGGACCGGTGACGATCGAGAAGCCGCTCCAGGACGGCTACATCACCCGCTTCAAGCCGAACCTGGTGCGCGCCGACGGAACGGTGCCGCCGATCGAGCAGGTCCACCTGCACCACGGCACGTGGCTCTCGGAGCCCTCGTACGGCAGCGGGCCCTTCTTCGCCGCTGGGGAGGAGAAGACGATCGCTCCGTTCCCGAAGGGCTACGGCATGCCCGTAGGCGCGACCGACCAGTGGCAACTCCTGTACATGGTCCACTCGGCGATCGCCCAGACCGATGTCGTCTACATCACCTACGACATCGACTTCGTGCCCGAGGACAAGGCGGAGAAGCTGGGGATCAAGCCCGCCTACCCGGTCTGGCTCGACGTTCGCCCCTCCGGCTATCCGGTGTTCAACGCCCAGCGCGACTTCGGGGGTAATGACGGCACGTGCACCTGGCCGAGGCAGAAGTGCGCGGCGTTCGACCCCTGGGGCAAGGAGTTCACTGGCCAGGGGAAGCCCGGCAACAAGCAGGGCACAGACCTGAGCCTGCCCGATCGCGGCGAGTCGCTGGGCCGGATTCAGTCGTTCACGGGCGGGACCCTGATCGGGATCGGCGGCCACGTGCACCCCGGTGGCCTCGAGAACCGCATCAACCTCGTCCGAGGGGACAAGTCGACCCGCATCTATACGGGCAAGGCCGCCTACTGGAACCGCAAGCATCCTGGCCGCCCCGGTGGTCCGCCGACCTCCTGGGACTTCTCCATGAGGGTGACAGGCCTCCCCAAGTGGGGCGTGCGGGTCAAACCGGGAGACCGGTTACGCAGCAATGCCACCTACGACACGAAGATCCAGTCCACGTACGAGAACATGGGCATCGCGGTCGCGCTCCTGGCCCCGGATCGACCTGACGGATCTCATACGGCCAAGGGCGTAAACCCCTTCAAGGCCAAGAAGGACCGCTCGCCGAAATGCAGGTCGGGTGGCCTCGAGAACAGGCCGCGAACGCTGTGCGACAAGGGCACCGTCACGCACGGCCATCTGCCGGAGTCCGACAACTTCGGCGGCCCGGCCGGGGGGTGGGACGCTCGGACCGGCCCCGGCACGGGGCTGGTCGGAATCGCCAATTTCCTCTATGAGCCCGGCGACCTGTCGACGATCTCGATGACCGGGCTGCCAACCGTGAAGCTGGGAAGCGACCTTCGGTTCGCCAACACCGAGGGGGGCGCGATCTACCACACGGTCACCTCGTGCGCGTACCCGTGCAAGGGCGAGACCGGCACCGCGTACCCGCTCTCGAACGGGCGGACGAGCGAGGGGCGCCAACTCGATTTCGACTCCTCCGAGCTGGGTGTCGGCCCACCGGCCATCGGCCCCGCAAGCCAGCGGCTCACCTGGGAGCTGCCCGTCACCAAGCGGTCCGGGTTCAAGCCGGGCGAAGTTGTCACCTACTACTGCCGCGTCCATCCATTCATGCGCGGCGTATTCGAGGTAACCAAATGATCAACTGGAAGCGCAACGGACCGTCGCTCACGTCGAGGCCGCACCGGTTCTCGTGGCCGGAGGTATCCGAGGACCTGCCCGTCGACGTGCTCCCCTGTTCGAACGAGGAGTACCTTCCCCCGCCGCCCAGCAGGGCGCAACGGGCGATCATGGAGCTGGCCAACGCCGAGACCGAGCGGCTGCGGCGCAAGTTCAGCATGACGCGGTCCGAGTTCGTGCGCACGGCCGCCGCGATGTCGGTCGGCTTCTGGGCGATCGACATGGTCAGGCCAGGGCTGTTCGGCGGCTTCGGTTGGGCCGACAACACGAAGACCACCGATGCCTGCGATCTGGAGTGGGACGGAGCGAAGGGGCTGCAGACCCTGCGCAACCTGCCCGGTGAGTTCATCTTCGACGTGCAGTCGCATCACGTGGATCCGGAGGGCATGTGGCGCGTCACGAACCCGGCGATCCACGCGTTCTTCGCCGCCGTGTGGCCGCAGGCATCGGGCGCCACCGGGGACAAGCCGGGTATTCGCCCGGACGGCTCGGTCCGGGGCGGGGGCGCCGGCGAGATCGACCCGATCGAGAACCTCTCGCGCTTCCACTACCTGAAGGAGCTGTTCCTGGACTCGGCGACGACGATGAGCGTGCTGTCGTGCGTCCCGACCTCGCCCGACACAAAGAACCCCCTGCCTCTCGCCGAGGCCGCCCTGACGGTGCACACCGTCAACGATCTCGCCCGCAGGAAGCGCTGCGTGATGCACGCGTTCGTGATGCCCAATCGCGGCTCGGCCGGTCGTAACACCCCAAACGCGAAGCCCCTGTACCTCGACGAGGAGCTGGAGCTGATGATGGAGCGCGCTCGTCAGTACCCGGGCATCCTCCGAGGGTGGAAGACCTACTGCCCGTGGGGTGATGTGCCGAACGCGAGCGGTTGGTTCCTTGACAGCGACACGGGCATGGCCTTCCTGGAGCAAGTGCGGAAGGTGCATCGGAAGATGCCGCAGATACCGGCGCTCGTCGCGTCGCACAAGGGCTTTGCCCTGCCGGGCTTCGACCAGCGCGCCGCGACCCCGCGGGACATCGGTCCCGCCGCGAAGGCCTTCAGGGACGTCAAGTTCCTCGTCTACCACTCCGGCCACGACATCGGCGACCGGCAGGAGAAATATGCGGGTGACGACAGGGCCCGCTCGGACTCCAACAAGGTGGACGCGCTCATCAAGAGCCTGCGAGAGAACAATTACGACGCCACCAAGTTCAAGCGTAAGGGGCACAAGTTCGGGAACGTCCCCAACGTGTACGCCGAGCTCGGGTCGGTGTGGCGCGACGTCATGCACGACCCGGATCAGTGCGCGCACCTGCTGGGCAAGCTGATCAAGTACGTCGGGCCCAAGCGCGTCATCTGGGGCACCGACAGCCTGTGGTACGGGTCGCCGCAGGCCGAGATCGTCGGGCTCCGCCGCTTCGAGTTCTCGGAGCGGGGCAAGGAGCTCTACAAACTGCCGCACGGTCTCGAGGGCGACGTCGAGGACCCCACCCGCAAGGCGCCGCGGCCGTCGCGCACGATTCGAAACGCAATTCTGGGGCGCAATGCCGCCCGCGCGTACGGGATCGACCCGTTCAAGGTCCGTCGCGAGATCGACTGCGATGCGGTGAACGGCCTCAAGCAGGACGGTTACCTGAGCGGTCTGGGGACCGAGCGCGAGTCGGCACCGCTCGCCTCCAACGTCGCTCCCGGTCCCCGAACGCGCCGCGAGGTGCTGAAGTCGCTGCGTGAGAACCCGTGGTCCCCCTGACCCAGGGCGCTCGCCGGCTCGGGATCGTGGGTCTCGCTGCCGTCGCGCTCGCGGCGGCCCTGCCGGCGACCTCGCGCGCCGCGTCCGACTGCGCATCGGGCGACCCGGGCGGGGGCAGCTGGCCGACCTTCGGACACGACTACAAGAACACCCGCACGCAGGACCACGAGAAGGTGATCTCCCCCGGGGATGCACCCCTGCTCTCGCCGGCGTGGACGTTCTCGACCGTTGACGGCGGGGGAGAGGGGGACATCACCGGGACGCCCATCGTGACCCGCGGCTGTCTGTATTCGGCGACGACCGAGGGCTCGGTGTTCGCGCTCAACGCCGCCACGGGGAAGAAGGTGTGGATGGCGAAGGTGCCCTACGGCGGGGGCATCACCGGCTCGGTTGCCGTCAAGGGCCGGCGGGTCTACGCGGCCGTTTCCCGTACTCAGCACTCAGAGGGCTGCCGGAAGCACGATCCGTGCGTGGGTCCGTACGTCGTCGCGTTCAAGAGGCGCACGGGCAAGGTCGCCTGGGCGACCCGGTCGATCGATTCCCAGCCCGGGGCCGACGTCTACGGCAGCCCGGTGATCTTCAAACGGACGCTCCTCATCGGCGTCTCCGGGGGCTCTGCTGAGCTTGGCGACGAGGCCGACCGTTACGCCTTCCAGGGCTCGATGAACTTCATCGGCATCCGCTCCGGAAAGGCGCTGAAGAAGACCTGGACCGTCCATCGACCCGGCCATCCGAGGGACGACTTCGCGGGGGCCGGGATCTGGTCGACACCGGCGATCGATCGTCGCGCCGGCGTCGCGTACGCGGGAACGGCCAACCCGTTTCGTCCCCAGGCGGAGGACGAGCACGCCAACGCGGTGCTGAAGTTCGAGCTCGATCGCTCCAGTCGCAGGTTTGGCGACGTGATCGGCTCCTACAAGGGGAACGTCGACGAGTACTTCGCCGGGGTCTCCGAGCTGCCGTGCTTCGACATCCCCGGCAACCCGCCGCCCTATTACCCGCAGGGGGTCGGCTCGTGCGGGGACATCGATCTCGATTTCGGCGCGTCGCCCAACCTGTTCCGCGATGCCTCCGGGCGCAAGCTGGTCGGTGCCGGCCAGAAGTCCGGCGTCTACCACGTCTTCAACGCCAGGACGATGAAGCCGGTATGGAGCCAGATCGTCGGGCCGCCCGGCGCGCTCGGGGGCATCGTCGGATCGACCGCCTATGACGGGAGCTCGGTGTATGGGCCCATCACCGTGCCCGGGTACTTGTGGTCACTGTCGACGGCCGAGGGGTCCCACCGCTGGATCGCGCCCGTGGCCGATGGCGCGCATTGGGGGCCGCCGGTGGCCGTCGCGAACGGCGTCGTCTACACGGTCGACCTCACCGGGTTCCTCGACGCCTTCGACGCGCGCAGCGGCGCTCTGCTGGCCAAGCGACCGCTGGCGCTCGGTGGAACGAGCAGTCCGACTTCCCTCGCATGGGGCGGCGTGAGCATCGCGCGGCACACGATCTACGCGTCGGTCGGAATCCGAGGGCTGCCGGAGGGCTTCGTCACCGCGTTCCGCGTGGGGGGCACGGGCGACGTTGGTGAAGACGTCACGACGACTATCGACGACCTGCTTGGCGGCGGGGGTGGCGGAGGCGGCGGCGAGACCCCGGCCGGCTCGGCCGTAGTCGCCGGGCCGGGTGCAGCTTCCACGACGTATGCGACCCCGGTCATGGTCGCCCAGCGAGACGGCTCGCTTTCGTTCGCGAACCTCGACGTCGTGCAGCACGATGTAACCGCGGTCCAGAAGGGGCCGGACGGCAAGCCCCTGTTCCAGTCTCCCCTGATCGGCTTCGGGCAGACGGCCGCGGTCGAGGGGACGGACCGGCTCGCCGCGGGAGAGACCTACGACTTTCTCTGCTCGATCCACCCGGGCATGCGGGGACAGCTGATCGTCCGCTGAGGCGTCTCGACCGCGCGCGCGGCACTCGAGTGGGCCAGCGGGTCCGAATAGCATCATCGCCCGTGAGCGAGCTGCGGATCACGGACACGCTGAGCGGCGAGCTGCGGACTCTCGAGCCACGCGAGCCGCCGAGGGTCGGCATCTACACGTGCGGCCCGACGGTCTACTCGCGGGTCCACGTGGGCAATGCGCGGCCGTTCGTCATCCCGATCCTGCTCCAGCGGCTGCTGAGGCGGCTCGGATACGAGCCGCGCCTGGTGATCAACGTCACCGACATCAACGACAAGATCTACGCGGCCGCTCGCGCGGCGGGAGTGGCGTCAGACCAGTTCGCCGCGGAGATGACTCGCGCCTACGTCGAGGACACGGATCGCCTCGGCCTTGGGCGTCCCGATGCCGAGCCCCTCGCGTCGGACACGATCCCCGAGATCATCGAGCTGATCAAGGCGCTGATCGCCTCCGAGCACGCGTATGAGAGCGGGGGCGACGTCTACTTCCGGGTCCGTAGCTTCCCGGACTACGGCAAGCTCTCCAACCGGGATCCTGAGGAGATGGACCAGGGGGAGGAGGCGGGCACCGAGAGCCTCAAGGAGGACGCGCTCGACTTCGCGCTCTGGAAGGCGCGCAAGCCGGACGAGGACACCGCCTGGCCGTCGCCGTGGGGTGAGGGGCGCCCCGGTTGGCACATCGAGTGCTCGGCAATGGGCGAGAAGCTCCTGGGCGCGGACTTCGACATCCACAGCGGCGGCGTCGACCTGATCTTCCCCCACCACGAGAACGAGATCGCTCAGACCGAGGCGGCGCGCGGCGCCCCTCTGGCCCGGCTATGGATGCACAACGGGATGATCCGGACGGCCGACGAGAAGATGTCGAAGTCGGTCGGCAACATCTTCCAGCTCTCCGAGGCGCTCGACACCTACGGCCGCGAGGCGGTTGTGGCCTACCTGATCTCCGGGCACTACCGCCAGCCGCTCGAGTTCTCCGACCGCGCGCTCACCGAAGCCGACGCGCGCGTCAAGCGGATCCGCAATTTCGTGCTCGAGCTGCCGGAGGACGATGGCGGTGAGCCCGACCCCGCTGTGACCGCGTGGCGTGAGGTGTTCCTGGATGCCCTCGCCGACGACTTCAACACGCCGCGGGCGCTGGCGACGCTCTTCGACCTCATCTCCGAGGGCAACCGGCGTGAGCTCCCCGGCGCCAGGGCCGCGCTCGAGGAGATGCTGCCGCTGCTGGGGCTGGAGTCGCTGCTGGCTCGCGCGGAGGCGGCGGATCCCGAGGCCGAGCGGATGCTTCAGGAGCGCGAGGAGGCGCGGGCGGGACGCGACTTCGACCGGGCGGACCGGCTGCGCGATGAGTTGGCAGAGCGCGGCTACGAGGTCCGCGACACGCCGGAGGGCGCCCGCCTCGTACGGCGCCATGACGACGACGGCTGAGCCGGTGCCGCAGCGGAGGGAGGAGAGGAGGGAGGTGGTGTACGGCCGCCGCCCCGTGGCCGAAGCCCAGCGCGGCCGCCGGCGGGTGCGTCGAGTGTGGACCACAGCCGACCTGCCGGGCCCTGAGCTCACGCGCCTCGCGGGATCGCCCGACCACCAGGGGGTCGTCGCGGAGGTCGACCCATATCCCTACGCGGATCCCAGGGCGCTGTTGGAGCGGCCGGACGGGCTGCTGATCGCCCTTGACCAGATTCAGGATCCACGGAACCTTGGCGCCGTGTGCCGGTCGGCCGAGGCGGCGGGGGCGGCGGGGGTCGTCATACCGTCGCGGCGGTCCGCCTCGGTCACCGCCGTGGCCAGCAAGGCATCCGCCGGCGCCGTGGAGCACCTGCCGGTCGCGCGGGTTCCGAACCTCGCCGATTGGCTGGGTGTGGCGAAGGAGGCGGGCGCGTGGGTGTACGGGGCGGAGTCCGGTGCAGATACGCCGTACACGGGCGCCGACCTCACGGGGAAGGTCGTGCTCGTCCTTGGGAGCGAGGGGGGAGGCCTGCGCCGGCGGGTCGCCGAGAGCTGCGATCTGCTCGTCTCGATCCCCATCGGGGGCAGGGTCGAGTCGCTGAACGTCTCCGCCGCCGCCGCGGTGCTGCTGTTCGAGGCCGCCAGGCAACGTGGCGGCGCAAACGGCTAGCAACGCCCACGGACGGAAGCCCTCACCTGCAACGGATCTTGCGCTGCCGGGCGGGATGGTTGACAGAAGAATGCCCAGGCGGTTAGAGTTACGCACATAAGGGTTAACTAAAGGTCGAGCTTGGCTCTGCCGATAACCCGTCTAGGAGAGGGCGCCCAGGGGAGGTACGGGCGCCACCGGTTCCCAATCCGACAGGAGGAAACCTGTGGCCGTACCGACCCCCATGCAGGATCTCGCTGCCGTTGCGCCCGTCGCCCAGGCCGCGACAGCCCGCCGTCCCGAAGCTCAACCTGAGCTTGAGGATTCGTATCTGGTCGCGCTCGCAAAGCGCGGCAGCCCGGACGCATACGACAGGATCGTCAAGCGCTACCGCGGGTTCGTGCGACTGAAGGCCTCGTCGTACTTCCTGCTCGGAGGAGGCTCAGACGATCTGATCCAGGAGGGGTTGCTGGGCCTGTACAAGGCCATTCGGGACTTCCGCTCGGACCGCGAGTCGAGCTTCCGCAACTTCGCCGAGCTCTGCATCACCCGCCAGATCATCACCGCGGTCAAGACGGCGAGCCGCAACAAGCACGCACCACTCAACCAATACGTGTCGTTCGCGCAGGCGCCCGCCGGGGCATCGGAGTCCGAGACGACCCTCGAGGAGGTGCTGCCGGGCCCGGGAAGCGAGGACCCCTCGGAGCGCGTGATCGCCACCGAGGAGCTCCAGAGCCTGGTCTCGTGCCTGTCGAGCGTCCTGTCGGAGCTGGAGAGCCACGTCCTGAGCCTCTACCTCGACGGCCACTCCTACGAGGCGATCGGCGAGCAGCTGGATTGCGACACGAAGACGGTCGACAACGCCCTGCAGCGGGTGAAGCGCAAGGTGAGCCTGCACCTTGCGTCACGCGAGGCGACGTTTTAGGCAACGCCGGTCTACCGCATCGGGCCGGCGCGGAAGACGCTGTAATCGGGCGGTGTCGCCCCCAGGTTCGATGCGTCGCTGGTGAACGCCGCCCAGCGTCCGTCGAGAGAGATCGAGATCTCTGAGCTCGCGCTGTCGCCGGGATCGCCATTACCGGTCTTGCTCAGGAGCTTCGTCCGCCCCCGCTGCATGTCGCGCACGTACGCCTGGTCGTAGAGAGCGTTGCCCCCAGGGAGATTGGTCGCGCTGGCCTGGAAGGTGACGAGTCTCCCGTCGCCCGACGGCTGGCCGTAGAGAGCGGATCCGTTCGCGGGCTTGCCGGTGTTGCTGCGGCTGACCAGGAACAGCCTTCCGGTCTGCGTATCGCGCAGGAATTGCTGCGTGTC
>Ga0126304_10000879_pt1 | contig 13234 bp, 13 predicted proteins | sample Plot25_FD_92538 | JGI IMG/M metagenome (GOLD analysis project Ga0126304, IMG submission 92538) | Serpentine soil microbial communities from UC McLaughlin Reserve, CA, USA - Plot25 | ecosystem: Environmental > Terrestrial > Soil > Grasslands | place: USA: UC McLaughlin Reserve, Lake County... | reverse complement strand
TGCAGGGAGTTCCACCATACGAGCGCAACGTTGCCCTCGTGTTCCAGAGCTTCGCTCTCTTTCCGCATCTCGACGCTCTCGGCAATGTCGAGTTTGGGCTGCGCATGCGTGGCGTCGACAAGAAGACCCGTCGTGAGCGTGCACTACGTGCCTTGCAGACGGTCGGTCTCGGGGGTTTTGAGCGACGCCGCGTCGGGCAACTCTCCGGCGGCCAGCGCCAGCGCGTGGCACTGGCACGGGCGCTCGTCGTCGAACCAGCGCTCATCCTCCTCGATGAGCCGCTCGGCTCGCTCGACGCGCGGCTCCGCATCGAGATGCAGAGCGAGCTCAAATCGCTCCAGCAGCAGCTCGACATCACCTTCATCCACGTCTCCCATAATCAAGGCGAGGCCCTGGCCATGGCCGACCGCATCGTCGTGATGAATGAAGGCCGCTTCGAGCAGGTCGACACCCCAGCTGCGATCTACGGCACCCCGCGCACCCGCTTCGTCGCCGAGTTTGTCGGCACCAACAACATCTTCGACGGGCAGATCATTGGCCGTAGCAACGGCACCGCAACGGTGCAGACGCCCGCCGGCGATCTTGTCGTCGCCGCGAATGGCGATGCCCGTGACCGCGATCGTCTCAGCTTTGTCGTCCGTGCTGACCGCCTGCGCTGGCTCGACGACAACGCCCGCGCCGACAACGAACTCGAAGCGGTCGTGCGCGCGATTGAATACACAGGTAGCCTGAGCACGATCGCTCTCTCGCTGCCAACCGGAGGGCTGGTGAAGATGGAGCAGCACGAAAGCCTGCTCCGCCACCGCACCCCTCGCCATGGGGACACGCTGCGCGTTGGTTGGGATGCCGACGACAGTTTTGTCCTCCCAGGATCCTAGGCCGCAATCGTGGCCGGAGTGGGTCCGGCCGCGAGGCACAGCAGACGCAAGGAGGTCCAGCATGTCGGGCGACGTTCGGAGCGGACGCACGATTTTTGACAGGGTTGGGGGCCATCAGTTCGATCGCAGGAAGATGATCCGGACAGGTTTGCAGGCGGGCGCGGCGCTCGGTGTCGCCGGACTTGCAGGACTTACGGTAATCGGCGGCCCAGGTTCCGCCCTGGCGCAGGAAGATCCGACGATCGATCCCAATGCTCCAGAATGGAAGCCTTCGGTTGAACCACGATCGCCGCGCAAGTACCGCTGGGAGCCTCTGGCAGAAGACCAGAGCGTCCTGCCCACCGGGTTGCAGGTGCGCACGATCGGTCTCGGTGTCTCGGTTCAGGACCGCTTCCTGAACGAGTTCGAACGCCGCACCGGTCACTCCACCTCCGGCAAGGTGACTACGCTGACGGCGATGATCACTGAGTGGCTGGCCGGTGGCGCCCAGAACTACGACACGAACGAGACGAATGCGAATCGAGTGGCGGCACTGTGGGACACCGGTCTCCTGCAGCCGATTCCGGTCGACCGTGTCATACCCTGGCAGTACGCGCGCGACACCTACACCAGCAAAGACGCGCTGGGCTACGATCCGGTCTCCGGGTACCCGCTGGCGGAGGTCTGGGTCGATCCCGACAACCAGACCGAGTTCAAGCTGGTGCCGCAGTTCTACAACTGCGATTCCATTGGCTACCGCTACGATCTGACGGAAGAGGACATCACGAGCTGGGGTGCTCTCTTTGACGAGAAGTACGCGGGCAAGGTCGCCATCCTCAACGACAGCCTACTCACCCCCGGCTGGGCCGCCGGCTATCTGAAGGCATCGGGGCAAGTGGAGATCGCGCGCACCGACAATCTCACGCATGAGGAGCTCGACCAGGTCATCGACTTCATGATCCAGAAGAAGCGGGCCGGTCAGTTCCGCGCCATCTGGGAAGACTATGGCCAGTGCGTCAATCTCCTGGCCTCGGGTGAAGTCTGGCTGGCCGACGCCTGGAATCCGGTGATCGAAGACGTCAAGAAGCAGGACGTCGTCTGCAAGTACGCGACGCCGAAGGAAGGGTTCACCGGCTGGTTCCACGGCATTGCGGTGCAGAAGGACACCCCGAACCTCGAAGCGGCTCTCGATTACGTCAACTTCTGTCTTGAGGGATGGTGGGGCTCGCAGGTGGCACTGCAGGGCTACTACTCCCCGACCACAACCTGCGACGTCTATCTCCAAGAGGCTCGGGACACCAGCCCGGACTATACGGACTACGAGTGGTGGTATCAGGGTGGTTCGGGCCCGGAACCGAAGGAAGGCTGGCCCTTGACCGGCCGTGACACCGGAGCGTACGACACGCGCTGGGGCAACATCATGCACTGGATGACGTGGCCGGACGATCCCGACTACTACGCTACGCGTTGGAACGATTTCCTTTCGGCATAGAGCCCTCACCCCAGCCCCTCTCCCCTCGCAAGGGAGAGGGGCCCGGCACCTTAGGAGTGGCGAAGGCGAACCGTGGATAGAGAATGGCGCAGATAACTGAAACGAGGAACCTGGGCGCCGCCGCAGTGGCAGCCGAAGAGCGCCCGGCGACCGTATCGGGTCGGATCGTCAACGCGCTGCGCGGCAAACCGGCTCTGACCACTGGGTTGCTTCTGCTGCCGGGCACGCTCTGGATGCTCGTCTTTGTCGGCACGTCGCTGGTCAGCATCGTTGTCTTCAGTTTCTGGACGTCCGGTTTCACCGGTCTCCGCCCCGAATACACCCTCGCCAACTATCAGTCATTGCTCAAACCCGGGTCATCGTTTTGGGCCATCACCTTCTGGACGCTCCAGGTCGTAGCCCTCCTCCTGCTCGGAGTCATCATCCTGTCCTATCCGGTGTCCTATGCCCTCTGGCGAGTCATCAAGAGCCCTTACTGGAAATCCGCGCTGCTGCTGCTCTTTATTGTCCCCTTCTGGACGAGTTACCTGACCAGGACCATCACCTGGCTGCCCATGTTCGGACGGGAGGGAGTCGTCAATCAGGTACTCATGGCGCTGCACCTGACGAGTGAGCCACTCGAATTTCTCCTCTATTCGAAGTTCTCGATGATGGTCGCGCTGTGGTTTCTCTTCATCGTCTTCATGGTCGGACCGATCTATTTCTCGATGCAACGGATCGACGAGGATGTCATGTCAGCGGCCGCGGTTTACGGCGCCGGCCCCTGGCAGACGTTCTTTCAGGTGGTAGTGCCGCTGACGCTGCCGGGGCTGATGGCCGGTTCTCTATTTGTCGTCGTGCTCGGTCTGGCAGAGTTCTTCACCGAACGGGCCATCGGTGGGGCGCAAAGTCCAATGCTGGCCGGACTCATCCAGCGCCAGATCGATGTCTTTCAGTTTGCCGGGGCCGCGGCAGTGGCAGTCAGCCTGATCGTCATTACGCTCGTCATCGTGGGAGTCATGCTGCGTTCATTCGATATTCGGCGCATTTGAACAGAGGTCGGGAGTCGGACGTGGTGGGTGTGTCGAGGAGCCAAGAAGTCGAGGAGTCGAGCAGGTCGAGTCGCGGCCAGTTTGGCGTCTCGAGTGCGCTCTTTCGTATCTACATAGCTTTCGTATTGCTGATGCTCTATTTTCCCTTCGTCATCATGGCGGTGCTGTCATTTCAGGGACCGCGTGGCGGCCACACGTTTCCCCTCAAAGGCGTGAGTAGTTGGTGGTGGTGGAAGCTCTTTCACTCCGGGCAATCGACCGAGTTCAGCGATGTCGGCGAATTTCTCGGTGATTGCCGCGGTGCCCTCGGACGCACACTAGTCCTCGCCATCGCGGTGGCCATCCTCGCCACCGTCATGGCGCTACTGGCCGCCCACGCCTTCCGCAAACCCTTTCGCGGATCGAATGCGGTGTTTTATCTCTGGCTGCTCGGCATCATCGTTCCCGGCATCACCGTCAGTCTCGGGCTCTTCCTCGTGCTCAACCGGCTAGGGATTACGCCAAACTGGAAGACGAGCGCCCTCGGCGTGCATGTGATGTGGACGCTTCCGTTCTGCCTGATCATCTTCCTCATGGCGTTTAACCGCTTCGACCTGAATCTTGAGGATGCCGCGCTCGTCTTCGGCGCCAACCCGTTGCAGGCGTACTGGTACGTGACACTACCAGTGATTCAGCCATTTCTCCTCAGCTCACTCCTCTTCGGGTTCACCCTTTCACTCGACGAGTTCCAGCGCAGCTTGCTGCTTACCGGGACAACGCTCGAGACGCAGACTTTGCCAGTCATGATCATGGCCTCAGTTACTACCCGCATCACACCGACCCTCTATGCGCTGGGAACCCTCACCACCCTCCTCTCCTTCGTGGTGATCGCGCTCTACATCTTCTTCCTGATTCGCGCCGAGCGGCGGACCAGGACCATCCAGTTCCTGGATGTGAGCGAGGAGTGAATGTGCGCGTCGAGTCGTTCAATAATCAGGTCACCTGATGCTGTATGACCATCCAATCTATCGGCCGCTCGGCGACATGTTCGTCGACGTCGAGTTTGGCGACGAACTGCATCTGGCGCTCAATTTCCGTGTGATCGGCCTCAACCTCTCACTCACGAAGCAGCCGATTCCAGGGGTAACCGAAACGGTCCCCTCCAACCGGGCGCTGATGATCGCCTACGACTCCTCAGTCGTCCGACAGGCCGCTCTCATCGACGCCCTGAGGGAGCGAGAGGAAGAGGCAACGAAGCTACGACGCGCGCCATCGCGGTTGGTAATCCTCCCTTTCTGGTACAACGACCCCTGGTCGGATGAGTGCGCCAAGGCCCACGGCGCACCCAACAACATGGACTACTTGGCCGAGATCAACAACACGACTGTAGACGGTGTCATCGCGGCTCATTCGGGCACTGAGTGGTGGGTAACCTCCGTTGGGTTCCAGCCGGGGTGCTACCAGGCGTTATCCCTCGATCCCGCGTTCTCAGTGACCGCGCCCAAGTATCCCCGCCCCCGGCAATGGACTCCGGAGCGAATTCTTTGTCTGGCCGGTAAGATCACCTCGTTCTATCCGGTGCGCAGCCCCGGGGGCTACCAACTTCTGGGCCGCACCCCGGTCGACCTCTATGATCCCCTCCAGCGTAACGAGGTCTTCCGCGACAGTCCGGTACTACCGATTGCCGGCGAGCGCCACCGCTACGTCCCGATCGACGAAAACGCGTACAAGGAGATCCGCCAACAGGTCGAGCGCGGCGATTATCGGTACGACATCGAGGAGGGTGAGTACTCGCTCGACGACTATCTGGCGCGTCTCGATGCGGTCCAGGTAGGGGTCGTATGATGTTGGAGGTGGTCAGCGGCGGCCCCCAGACGACCGTGCAGGACCTCGGGCGGCCCGGCTACCTCCATACCGGGATGCCTCCCTCTGGCGCCTTTGACAGCTTCTCGCTACGCGTCGCCAATCTCCTGGTCGGGAACAATGCGGGTGGCCGCTATCTGGTCGGCCGCGACCCGGGCGATGCCGGTCTCGAAGTGCTTCTCCTCGGATGTCGCTTACAGGCAACCACAGACCACGTCATCGCGGTCACCGGAGGTGACCTAAGCCCGACGCTTAATGACGCTCCGCTGCCGATGTGGCGCTCGATCCTGGTGCGCCCTGGTGACATGATTGCGTTCACCACACCCAGGCGCGGCGTGCGCGCCTATCTGGCCGTCGCCGGCGGGATCGACGTCCCGCCGTTCCTCGGTAGCCGGGCGACGAACGTGCGCGCGGCCGTCGGAGGCATCGAGGGGCGCGGTTTGAAGCCGGGTGATCAGATTCAGGTGGGAACGCCCGCGAAACCGACCTCCGTATTGGTGGGACGTTCCTGGCCTGAGGAGGCACGTCCAGCACAAGGCAACCCCTGGACCGTGCGCGTGGTGTTGGGACCGCAGGACGAACTCTTCACACCAGAGAGCGTGGAGACCTTTCTCAACGTCGATTGGAAACTCTCTCCTATCTCTGATCGCATGGGGTGCCGCTACATTGGCCCGAAACTGGAATTCCTGCCTCGCCCCGACTACCTGATCGAGCAGGCCGGGTCCGACCCCTCCAACATCGTTGACGACGGCACCCCCCTGGGTGGGATCCAGGTACCGAGCGGTCTGGAACCGATCGTCATGGGTGCCGACGTGCCGAGCTTCGGCGGCTACGCCAAGATCGCGACGGTCATCAGTAGCGATATCGGTGTCGTCGGCCAGGGCAAGCCGGGCGATATCGTCCGTTTCCGAGCCGTCAGCGTTGCCGAGGCCGAAGAGATCGGGTTGGCAAAAGAAGCACTTCTCACTGAGTCGACAGTCGTCGAAGTGTGAGGCTGGGAGACCGAAGATCATGGTGACCCAAATCAACATCAACTGCGACATGGGCGAAGGGTTTGGCCGCTGGACCTTGGGTGACGATGCCGGCATCCTGCCGCTAGTACCAACCGCGAACATCGCGACCGGGTTCCACGGCGGCGACCCGACGATCATGCGCCGAGTTGTCGGACTAGCCCAGGAGATTGGCGCCGATATCGGCGCGCACGTTTCCCTCCCCGACCTGCTCGGATTCGGTCGCCGCCGGATCGACGTCTCGCCGCAGGAATTGGAGGACTACGTCACCTATCAGGTCGGGGCGCTCGGCGCGTTCGCCCGTGCCGCCGGCGCCGAACTGACCCACGTCAAACCGCACGGCATCCTCTATAGCATGGCCGGGCAGGACCCGGCGATCGGACGCGCCCTCCTGACCGCGGTCCGCGACTACGACCCGAACCTCGTAGTTATCGTCGGCGGTGCGGAGACCCCAACCCTCGCCGAGGAACTGGGTATGCGCGTCCTGCCGGAGGCCTACTGCGACCTCGATTACCACCCGAACGGCTACCCGGTGGTCGAGCGGCACAAGCGCGCCTGGGACCCGGAAGAGGTCGCTCGCCGTGCATTGCGGATCGCACTCGAGCAACGCGGCACCGCCGTCGACGGAACCGAGCTCAAGCTCGATATGCGCACGTTTTGCATTCATGGCGATGCCGCCAACGCGGTCGAGGTCGCCACGCTCGTCCGCCAGCGGCTAGCGGAGGCGGGAGTCGAGGTCGTGCCGCTACGCGCTGTTGCGTGATTGATTCGGCAAAGGGTAGACCGCGATGCAGATTCGCCTCGACAATCAGGTCGCCCTCGTCAATTGCGCGTCATCTGGTATCGGCCGCGCCTGCGCGCTGGCGCAGCAGATCGTCGACCAGGGAGGGCAAGCGATTGCAGTGCGAGCCGACGTAACCGACGCGAACGGTGTCGACCGTCTGATGCGGACCACGGTCGACGCGGTCGGAGGTATCGACGTCGCGGTCACTACTGCCAGCACGTATCAGATGGCTTCCTTAGAGGACACCACCGATGACATCCGGCAGCGCTACCTAGCAGTCAATTGCTGCTCTGGCGTTTCCGCGCCGGAGAGGCGTTCTTGCCGGCGGCATGGGTATAGCGTTAGCGTCGTTCGTGAGTCGCTAACGGCAGACCCACTCCGAAAGTGGCACTACCAGCGTGAAGGGGCGTCTATGGGCCGGTTGTGACGCTTTTGTCCTGGAGAAGACGTATCCCCGTATTTGCGCATACCCAGGGTCGAGATCTTCGGCCTGCTGGGCCCCAAAATTGGGGCCGGCAAGTTGACCACCGTCAAGATCCTCACCACACTTTCGTGTGCCGACTCCGGCGCGGCCATAGTCGCGGGCTACAGCGTCGCGCGCGAGCCGGGCTGCGTATGGCGTGTGGCCGGCGCGGTGAGCCAGCGATGGCCGTGATGCCGACAGCGCTCATACCGTAACCGCCGCACGGGGTCCGCTAAAAAGTGCCTGAAGGGAGCCTTCTGCTAGTCCGGATCCGAGTGCGGCGCTGAGCAGCAGGCGCGATTTGGTGCCGCTCAGTCCAACCGGGAAGAGACAGCCCATCTCGGCCAGATCCCTACCACCTCCCGGTCCTCCATAGACGGGCAGCACGGGTCCGCTGAGACAGCGGGTGGTCACCACAACCGGGGTGCCGCGTGCCCGAAGGGCCGCGACGGTAGGAACGCAATCTCCAGGAATGTGCCCCAGTCCCATGCCCTCGATGACTACTCCGTCGACTTTCGCCTTAAGGCACGCGCGGAGGAATAGGTCATCCATGCCGGCCGACCACTTGATGAGGGGTACCTGCTTGGAAGGGTCAGAGACCGGCAACGGATCCAATGGTTGGAGGTCGGCGAAGTGCGCAACGATGTTGCCGTACACCGCGCCAACGGGACCATGACCGGGGCTCTGGAAAGCGGCCGGGTTGAAACTGTCGGTCTTGGTGACGAACCGGGCAGCCTGGACTTGGCTGTTAGCGACGACCACAGGGGCAGCAAAGCCCCGCGAACCCTCGGATGCGACCGTGACCGCGTCGGTGATGTTGCGGGGACCGTCTGCACCGATTTCCGAGTTGTTCCGCATGGCGCCAGTGATGACCACCGGCCCACCGAGGGCCGGTAGATCTAGTGTCAGGTCCAGCCAGAATGCCGTCTCTTCGAGAGTGTCCGTTCCCTGCGTAACGACCACGCCGTTCGCACCGTTGGCGAACGCGCTCCTGACGACGGTGCCGATCTCATGCATGTAGGGGAGTGTGAACTCCCAACTCGGAACGAGGCTGAGCTCGCGGACGTCGATCGTCGCGATGCGATCCAGACCTGGAACCAGCGAGACGAGCTCGGGCCCGCTCACCACCGGAATGGCCGCTCCTGTACGGGGATCGACCCGGCTGGCGATGGTGCCACCGGTGGTAATGACCGTAACGTCGGGTGTTGGGCTCCGGCTCACCGTCCTGCCTAATCGGAGGCCGCGCGACGGGCCTTCATCTCCAGGAGCCGGCGGGCATTAGTCGACAGGAGCTGACCATCGCACAGATCCGGCCTGGCTCCGCGCTGAATTCCGTGGAGGGCGCGATATCCATCGCTACTGTCCATACCGGGCTTCGAGAGTTTGCGAGTGATGTCAGTGAAGGTTTCACCACCGTTGACCTCGATGCGACAGCGACTCATCGTTCCTCCTGGTCGCTTACGGGGTGCGCGAGCGCCGTACCCGAAAGGCGGCTAGCCGATCTCCTCCTGGATGCCGGTCGCACGCTTGCGCCGGCGTGTGAAGGCGCTGAGGAGTAATGCATACACCAGCAGGATTCCGAACGAGAACAGCGTCGTGAGCACGCCGAAGGCGAAGATGTTGGGATGAATCTCGACGGTGAAGGTGCCGTACAGCTCGAGCGGGAGGGTATTCGTGGATCCTGCTGCCAGCACCGAGCGAGGAAACTCGTCGTAGGAGAGGGTGAACCCGAAGAGCGCGGCAGAAAGAATGCCCGGCGCGATTTCCGGCAGGGTGATCCTCCTGAACGTTGTTAACGGGTTTGCCCCGAGGTTCTGCGCGACCTCCTCGACGCTCTTGTCGAAGCGGTTGAAGATCGCCAACATGATGACAAATGCGAAAGGGAAGGTGTAGACAACGTGGACGAACAAGCCAGTTGACCACCAGTTTCTGGTCATCCCGATCTCGTTCGCCGCCAGACTGGTGCCAAGACCGAGCAAGATGCCAGGCGCCATGATCCCCAGGAGCACGATGTAGAACGCCAACCCGGACCCCTTGAACCGGCGGCGGAACGCCAAAGCCGTCAGCGTGCCCAGCGTGGTCGAAATCACCATCGTCATCAGGGCCAGGCGGATGGATATCCAGAGGGAGTCGCCGATGTCGAGCGGAGCGATACGGGAAGGTGGAGCCAGACCGAAGAGTTGCTCGTACCAATACAAGCCGGGATCCCTGAGCGGGAACTGCGGACCACCCTCCGGGCCTCCCTGGAAGGAAATGATGGTAAGCACAATGAACGGTCCGTACAGGAACAACAGGAAGATCGCCGTGTAGACGGCAAGTGCGGTCTTCCCGAGCGTCCAGCCACGTCCTGCCATGACCCAATTCCTCTCGCCGCTACAGCTGTTTCCGCAGGTCGACGACTCGCAACAGCAGGCCAATGACGATTCCGATGAGAATCGTCAGGATGACCCCGACCACCGCGGCGAACGCCCATTTCAAATTGCCGACCTGCGTCAGGATGATGTTGCCCAACAAGTTGAACTTACGCCCGGACAGGGCACTGTTGGTCGCGAACTCTCCAAGCACCATGACCGAAACGAAGATGGACCCGGCAACCACTCCGGGCAGGGAGAGCGGCCAGATGATGTCCTTGAACACCTTGAGTGGGCTTGCGCCGAGATCTCGAGCGGCATCGACGACACTGCGATCCAACCGGCCGAGCGAGAACGTGATGGGCCCGACCATGAACACAGCGTAGATCTGCGTCATGCCGAGGATGGCGCCGAACTCCGTATAGAGCAGGAAACTCAGCGGCTGATCGATGATGCCAAGACGTTGCAGCACGATGTTGATCGCGCCGTTTTCCCCGAGCATCGGGCGCCACGCCAACACGCGGATGAGGAAACTCGTCCAGAATGGGATAATCGCGAGCAGCAGCAAGATGGTCTGGTTGCGAGGGTTGTCGACCATCATCGAGATGAAGTAGGCGACCGGATACCCAATCAGAAGCGTCAACCCAAGCACGATCAGCCAGGTCTGGATCGTGTTACGCATCACCCCGACGTAGACGTCTGAGCGGAAGAATCGTTGGTAGCTATCAAGGGTGAGATCCGGCGTGAGAGCACTGCCCTCCTGCGTCCAGAAGCTGAAGTAGACGATCAGCGCCAAGGGCACGATCAGGAACAACAGCATCCACAGCATGCCGGGGGCTAGGAGCAGACCAGTAGCCACCCGCGGTCTAGCGCTGATCCAGGCGAACAAACGGTCAACTGGACCGGCTTCCCGGCGAGGAATCCGTCCTGTTGTACTCGTAACGCCGTTTGACTTGGTCAGAGCGGCCAAGGATTCCGGCGCCGTTGCGGATGAGTAGTCGGTCACGCGGCATCACCCGTCGTCTGTCGTGCCTCGTCCTCGGTCACGAACCGCATGTCCGCACGGTTCCAACCAATGGTGACAGTATCACTGCCGCCACGGTCGCGGAGCTCTCTCATGCTCAGATGGCGCTCGATTCTCAGCGGGGCGCCGATACCAACCTGCACATCGTACGTCAACGTCGATCCGGCAAACTCTTCGCCCACGATGGTGCCTGCGACGGTGTACTCGGGTTCTGGCTCGCCGGAGGAGACGAACTGGACCCGGTCCGTGCGAATGCAGAGTGCGCCGCGATCGCCGGGGTGGACGTTGTCGGTCATCAGCGTCATCTCACCGAGAGTGCTGGAAAGGCTAGCAGTACCGGCCGCCGCATCAACGCTAGCAATCGTCGCCGGGATCAAGTTGTTGTTGCCCATGAATTGGGCGACGAAGCGGGTGGCGGGATTGCGGTAAACATCGCGTGGCACGCCCTCCTGCGCGATTCTTCCGTTTCCCACCACGGCGATGCGGTCGGCCATGGCTATGGCCTCACTCTGGTTGCCGGTCACATGGACAAAGGTGATCCCTAGCGAGCGTTGGAGTCGCTTCAGCTCACTTTGCATGCGAACCCGCAGGTTGGCATCGAGAGAGCCGAGTGGTTCGTCCAGCAGCAGGACGTCCGGTTCCACCACCAACGCCCGGGCCAGGGCCACGCGCTGGCGCTGGCCCCCCGAGAGCTGGTCGACCTGCCGATACTCTAGACCGCTCAGGCCGACGAGATCGAGCATGGATCGCGCTCGTCGCTCCCGTTCCTCGCGACCGACGCCGCGCATGTCCAACCCAAACTCAACGTTTTGCTGAACCGTCATGTTACGGAAGAGCGCGAAGTTCTGGACGACGATTGCGGTGTTCCGCAAATACGTGGGAACCCCTTCCATGCGGCGACCATTGATGGTGATATGGCCGCTGTCTGGTTGCTCGAACCCGGCGATCAGGCGAAGGAGTGTCGTTTTTCCGCACCCCGACGGACCGACGATAGACACGAACTCGCCAGGGTAAACGGCGAGGTCTACCCCGCTCACAACCAGTTGACCGCCGTAGGCCCGGGTCACCCCATCAAGGAGAACAGCGGGTGTTGGTGTTTGGTTGGCGAGGGGCGACGGTGGCGACTTTCGCATCGTGGCTGCCATAGTCACCGTCCAGTCATTCTGGGGGTTAGCCGGCGGCGGTTCGCTTGCCCGCCGCTCGCAACTCTCCACCTCATGACCGGAGCAGGAGCGTGTCGCGGGATGGCCAGCGTATGGTGATCGTGTCGTTGAGTGCCGGAGATCGTTCGATGAGACTTTCGTGCTGCTCGACGTGGAAGACATGGTCCTCCTGAAGTAGGATCGTGTAATCGATGACCGACCCCACGATTTCCTCTCCAACCACCGTTCCGGTGGCGGCGCAGTCGTACTCCGCATCAAGATCGCCGGTGTCGAACCTCACTTGATCGGCGCGGATGACGAGACTGACCGGGTTGTCAGAGAGCGTCGTGGGGTTGGAGGTCTCTCCAGGCGGAAGCCGGAATGTCCCTAGATCGCTCCGGACCAACCGGTCGCCATCGAGGGAGGTGACTGTTCCGTCGATGATGTTATTGTTGCCGACGAACTGTGCGGTAAACCGGGACGTCGGTTGTCCAAAAATATCAGCCGGGCTCCCAATCTGCTCAATTCTTCCGGCATTCATCACGACGATCGTATCAGCCATCGCCATCGCCTCGCTCTGCGCGTGCGTCACGAACACAAAGGTGATCCCCAGTTGCTTCTGAATACGCTTCAGTTCCCTTTGCATGCGGGCGCGCAGGTTGGCATCCAGGGCTCCGAGCGGTTCGTCGAGAAGCAACACGTCGGGCTCCACCGCAACGGAGCGCGCCACGGCAACACGCTGTCGCTGGCCGCCGGAAAGCTGGTCGACCGAGCGATCGGCAACGTCGTCCAGGCTCAGCAGGTCAAGCAATCGCTTCACCTTGGCCTGACGCTCTGCTTTCGGCATGCCCCGGAGTTTTAGGCCGTAACCGACATTCTCACTGACGTTCATATGTGGGAAGAGGGCATAGTTCTGGAACACCATGCCGGTGCTGCGACGCTCCGGAGGAACCCCAAGCACCGACTGTCCGGCGATCGAGATCGTGCCGCTGGATGGTTCCTCGAAGCCGCCGATCATCTTGAGCGTGGTCGTCTTACCGCAGCCGGAGGGCCCGAGCAAGGCGACGAACTCCCCTTTCCGAACGGATAGGGAAAAATCGTCGACCGCGACGGTACCGTCACCGAAGACTTTGGACACGTGGTCGAGCACCACGTCCGGATAGCCGTGCGCCATGAATGTTCAGCCTGGTGGCGGAGCACCGGCCCCTGAAGCGCCCGGGGCCGGTGCTGACAGAGAC
>Ga0126304_10000878_pt1 | contig 13240 bp, 15 predicted proteins | sample Plot25_FD_92538 | JGI IMG/M metagenome (GOLD analysis project Ga0126304, IMG submission 92538) | Serpentine soil microbial communities from UC McLaughlin Reserve, CA, USA - Plot25 | ecosystem: Environmental > Terrestrial > Soil > Grasslands | place: USA: UC McLaughlin Reserve, Lake County... | reverse complement strand
TAGACCGGCCCTGATCGCCGTGCTCGACGCGACCGTGAACGAGCGCTGCCCCGCGCTACTGCACTTCGTGGGTCACGGCGTGGCCAAGGAGGACGGGTCGCAGTTCCTCGAGCTCGACCCGGATGAGGTTCTCAGCGAGACGGAGCTGGAGGGCTGGTCGGGCCTGCGCCGTGGCTTCGCGGCAAAGGCCCCGTTCGTCTTCCTGAACGCGTGCGACATCGGTCGCCAGGCACCGGCACTTGCGCTTGGTGAGGCCGGCGGCTTTGCGGCCGCGTTCATCGCCCTCGGCGCGCGTTGCGTGGTAGCGCCGATCTGGAGCGTCGAGGACTCCGTCGCGGCGACGGTCGCGCGGGACTTCTACAAGGAGGTCGAGGACAGCCCCGAGCGACCGTTCGCCGAGATCCTGTGCGACCTGCGCCGCCGCGCCTACGAGGGCAACGAGCTGGCGGACAGCTATGCGGCCTACACCTTCTTCGGCGATCCGCTCGCCGCACGGGCGCCACCCGAACCATGAGCGGCGGGCGAGCAGGCGACAGGTTCGCGGGCGTGGTCGCCGTCGTCACCGGTGCCGCTTCCGGCATCGGCGCCGCGACCGCGCGTGCCTTCGCCGCCGAGGGGGCGACCGTCGTCGTGGGCGACAAGCACGCCGAGCGGGCTGCGTGTGTCAAAGACGACATCGAGGCAGAGGGCGGTAATGCGCACGTGGGCGTCGTCGACGTGAGCGACGCCAAGCAGGTGGACTCGGTGCTCGGGGAAGTGGTCGGCCGGCTGGGCGGCGTGGACGTGCTGGTCAACAACGCGTCGATCGCAGCGGCCGACGACCTCGCGACGCTGACGGAGACGGAGTGGGACTGCGACGTCGACGCAACCCTGAAGGGCGCGTATCTGTGCATGCAGGCGGTGCTTCCAAGCATGATCGCGCGTGGCGCCGGCTCTATCGTGAACGTCGCGTCCGTCAACGGCCTTTCGTACTTCGGCCAGGAGGCGTACAGCGCAGCCAAGGCCGGCGTGATCCAGTTGACGAAGTCGGTGGCGGTGCGCTACGGCCCGCTCGGCATTCGCGCCAACGCGGTTGCGCCCGGCACCGTGAGGACGCCGGCTTGGAGCGAGCGTCTGCGAAGCGATCCCGCGATCTTCGAGCGTCTGGCGAAGTGGTATCCGCTGCAGCGCGTCGGCGAGCCGGAGGATGTGGCGCGCGCGGTGCTGTTCCTGGCGTCCGACGACGCCGGCTGGATCACGGGCGCGACCCTGCCCGTCGACGGCGGCTTGCTTGCGGGGAACCTGCGGATGGCACAGGAGCTCACGGGTGATGAGTGACATCAACTACGAGGACTTCGACGTGTTCGTCTACGCCCGGAAGGAGGGCTACGGCGCGCGGGTCCAGTTCCCGGACGGCAGCGTCGGCAGTCAGACCTTCCCCAACCCGTGCACCGTCGAGGAGCTCGCCAGCTTCCGGGCAGAAGTGCGGAGTGCGCGCGCGCCCCGGTCGACGGCTCCGGGGAATGGCGGCGCGGACGGCGGCGCGATTCACCAGATGAAGGCAGTCCGCGAGCTCGGCCAGAAGCTGTTCGACGCCCTCTTTCGCGAGTCCGTCAGGGATCAGTACAAGGCCCGCTACCGAGAGGCGGTCGGCACGAACTCCGGGATCCGCGTGCGCCTGGAGCTGGGCGAGGCGCCCGAGCTCGCCGTGCTTCCCTGGGAGCTGCTCTTCGACAAGGATCTCTACCAGTTCCTCGCGCTGTCCGAAAAGACGCCGGTCGTGCGCTATCTCGGTGTCTCGGTTCCGGTGCGCCCCCTGCAGGTGACCGCGCCCCTGCGAGTGCTGGTCGTCGCCCCGCAACCGCACGGGACCGAGGCGCTCAACGTCTACGAGGAGTGGTCCAATCTGGAGACGGCCATGGCCGGCCTCCAAGAGGATGGAAGGGTCGAGCTGCAGCCGCTTGAGGCGCCGACGGTACGGGCGCTCCGCGAACAACTGTCGGGAGACCGTGACTACCACGTGCTGCACTTCATCGGCCACGGCGACTTCGACCCGGATGCCGATGAGGCACACCTCGCCTTCGAGCAAGAGGACGGCTCGGAGGACTTGGTCGACGGGGAGACGCTCACCGACATCCTCCACAACCACGAGTCGCTGCGCCTTGTCGTCCTCAACTCATGCGAGGCGGCTGAGACTTCGCCGTCGAATCCGTTTGCCGGCCTTGCGCAGTCGCTGGTGCGGAAGGAGACGCCGGCCGTCGTTGCGATGCAGTCGGTGATCAGCGACGACTCGGCCGTCGAGTTCTCGGAGTCGTTCTACCGCGCGATCGGGGCCGGCCGCCCGATCGAAGCAGCGGTCGCCATGGGCCGCATGGCGATCCGCAGCCAGGTGAGCGTGCTCGAATGGGCCACGCCCGTCTTCTACACGCGCCTGGCCGAGGGGACGCTGTTCGAGATCACCGAGGTCAGCCCCGAGAACCGTCAGTTGCTCAGGGACAAAGCGTCGCTAGCCAAGCTGTGGGTCCCTCGGGCCGCCGTGGACGAGCCGGCGGCGATCGCGCTCGTCTTCGGCATGTGGGACGAAGTGCTCTCCGATCAGGGAGAGAAGGACCCCGTCGTCGCCCTGCCGTATGCACTGATGCTGGGCGAGCTGCGGCAATTCCTCCAGATGCATTACGGCGACGTCGTGCTGTCGAAGCACGAGCCGGCGCCCGGGCACGACGGACCGGTTGTCTACCTCGGCGGCCCGGTCACCATCCCGCGCGTCGGCGAGGTGGTCGAGGACGCACAGGTGCCGCTCTGGTTCGTCGGGTTGCCGTACGCGCCTGAGGCGAAGCGGTGCATCGGGAAACCCGGCGTCTCATACGAGCCCGAGCTGAACGATGAAGGCCGTGTGGTCGCCGACGTCGGCGTCGCGCTGCGCATCGACGACGGCCAGCGGCTAGCGTTCGTGGTCGCCGGCTGCTACGGCGCCGGAACGCTCGGGGCGGCGCGCCTGCTCATGGACCCGAACCAGGTCCGGGATCTGGGCGATCTGCGCGAGGCTCCACGCCTGGAGATCCTGGTTCGGGCGACCGCAAGCGGCTGGGACGTCTCGGCAGTCGACGTGCTGGCGGCGACGGCCTGGTGACGACGTGTTGCTGGTACGCCTGGATCCAGAACGGCCCGGGCGGATCGCACCAGAGGTGTAAGCCGAGGCGGCACGCCAGACGTTTCACCGAAGCGTTCACCGCTCCCCCTTCTCGACGAGCAGATCGCCCAGGAACAGCGCGTCCATTCCGCTCTCGAGGAAGTCGGCAAGCGCCTCCTCGGGTCGTTGCACGATCGGCTCGCCGCGCAGATTGAACGAGGTGTTGAGGACGACCGGGATCCCGGTGCGGGCCTCGAACCGCTCGATCAGGCGGCGGTAGAGCGGGCTCTCACCGTCCACCGACTGCATGCGCCCGGTCCCGTCGACGTGGGTCACGGCCGGGATCGCGTGCCGCTTCTCGGGGCGGATCGGCAGAACAAGCAGCATGAACGGGTTGAAGCAGTAGTTCTCGAAGTACTCGGCGCCCCGCTCGTGAAGGACGCTCGGCGCGAATGGCCGGAACGCCTCGCGGCGCTTGACCTCCGCGTTGACGATGTCCTTCATCTCGGCTCGACGCGGATCGGCGAGGATAGATCGCGCGCCGAGTGCCCGCGGCCCGACTTCCGCTCGCCCCTGAAACCAGCCGACGATCTTCGACCGGGCCAGGAGGGCGGCCGCCTCGGCCGCCGGATCGACCACCTGTCTGAATGGCACGGCCTGCTGTTTCAGCGCGGCCGCAAAGTCGTCGCGCTGGTACTCGGGGCCCATGAACGCGTGCTTCATCCACCACTCGCGCGGGCGGCGCTGCAGCTGATGCCAGACGTACAACGCAGCGCCGAGTGCGTTGCCCGGATCGCCTGCGGCCGGCTGGATGAAGATGCTTTCGAACCCCGACTTCGCGAGCAGGCACGCGTTCATCGCGGAATTGAGCGCAACGCCGCCGCCCAGGGCGAGGTTCGCGGATCCCGTGCGCTCGCGAAGCGCGCGTGCCATCTGAAGCGCGGTCTCCTCGGTCAGCACCTGGAGCGCGTACGCGACGTCCCGATGGTGCGCCGTGATCTCGCTCTCGGGTTCGCGTGGCGGGCCGAAGGTGTCGAAATAGCGGCGCGCGAGCGGCCCCGCCTCGAGCTGGTACAAGAACCAGTCCAGGTTCACCCGGAAGGATCCGTCGGGACGCAGCCGGACGAAGTCGCGGAAGGCAGGCACGTATACATCCGACCCGTACGGAGCCAACCCCATGACCTTGCCCTCGTCGGAGTTGGGCCTGAACCCGAGCCAGCTCGTTATCGCTGTATAGATCTCGCCGATCGAGTGCGGGTTCGGGATCTCCTCGAGAATCTCAATACGGTTTCCACGGCCGCGCCCCAAGGTCGTCGACACGTAGTCGCCGCCACGGTCGATCGTGAGGACCGCCGCCTCGTCGAAGCCGCTCGCGAAGAACGCGCTCGCCGCGTGGGCCTCGTGATGACCGACGTTGATCACACGACCCTCGTATCCCCAGCGGCGCAGGAAACGCCGCTGCCGTCGCCAGCGCGCGATGTCAGTCAGCGTCTGCGCCGTCAGTCGCTTAGTCCCCCGCGGCGTGCGCTTGAGCGCGTCAACCGCTGCGCGTCGGTACTCGCTGCCAACCCGGTTGGCGAACGCGACGATGTCGATGTCCTGGATCGAGAGGCCCGCGGTGCGCAGGCAGAACTCGATCGCATCGTCGGGGAATGCCTTCGTGTGCTTCTCGCGGTTGAACCGCTCTTGCTCCGCGAACGCCACCGGTTCGCCGTCGTGAAGCAGAGCGGCGGCGGTGTCGTGGGCGAACGAGTTGATCCCGAGGATGTTCAGGGTGATGTCTTACCCGCATCGGGGTGGTGAGTCCAGCCCGGCAGGGTTCACTTTCCGCCCGGCGAAAGCGTCCGGGTGGCCGATGCGGAAACGGACGAACCAACCGGTCGGATCCGGGCGTTTGCGCGGAGCCGGATCCATGTGCTCGTCGAGACCGTCGCGGGTGCATCCTCGACAGAGCTCGTGCGCGGGTTCCTCGCGCTGGTGCTGGTCGTCGTCCTGCTGCTGCTCGTGATTACTCCGCCCGGCGGCAAGGACGACGTCGTCGCGTCGTCGAAGACGCTTGCGATAGCGGTGATCGCGTTCTACTTCGGACTACACAGGGGAACGCCTCGCCATGGGAAACAGACCCCCACTTAGCCGCCGATGGACGAGCGCCCCAGCTACGCGCATCTGATCCGCGCCGGCCTGGCGATCATCCTGGTCCTCAGCCTGCCGATTGTCCTGTATGCCGGCGTCACCGACGCTGGGGCGATGCAGGCGTATCAGGATGCGCTGGCGGCGGTCGTCGCGTTCTACTTCGGCGCCTCGTCCGACCCGGTCCCATAGTTGTGGCGTACGCGCGCTGGAGTGCTCACCCATCGCCGTGCGCGGGGAACGCCGCGAGGGAACTCACGTCCTCGCCGGGCACCTCGTTTGCGGCTGGCTCTGGACCTTGTGTTGACCCCGCGTTGACCCTGCCCCGCCGAGCCGAGCAGCTTCCGCTTGGCATGCAAAGGGCAGCGGGAACGAACTGGTGGCGCTTCCGCTTGACGCATTGCGCAACTCGAGGCCGGAGTGGTGCCTCGCGTGGGAAGCAGCACTAGGTGCGGGCTTGCGGCCGCTGCCGCTACCAGGCGAAAGCGCTAGTCACGCGTGAACGCGTATCACTGCCGCCTGGCACCGCAAGAAGGACTCTCGGGGAGGGCGTCTGGCGCAATACTCGCGCCGATGGCTACGCGGATCAGGAGGGAGAGAGATGGAGGCGACCGTTCATCGGCCTGGTGAAGGCGAAAGGATCGGCGGACCCACGACTGTCACCGTCAAGGCAACCGGCGAAGAGACGAACGACTCCTTTTATCTCGGCGAAGTCGTGATCGAACCGGGATTTCCGGGCCCACCCCCGCACCGACACGAGCGGGTGCACGACATGTTCTACGTGCTCGACGGGGCGCTGACGATGCGCCTGGGTGATGAGGCGCTCGAGCTGGAGCCCGGCAGCTTTGTCTGCGTGCCCCCTGGCGTTGTCCACACCTTCAGCAACCAGAGTGACGCTCCGGTCCGGATCCTGAACTTCAACACCCCCGCTGGCTGGGAGAACTACATGCGCGATCTTGCCGCGACGCTTGCGAGCGGAACTCCGACCCAGGAGGAGATCGGTCGGATCGCGTCGCGATACGACTTCGAGGTCGTCTAGCGCACCACTCACCGGGAATGGCGCTTTGGAAGCGATGCGGAACGATTGTCGCGCGGGACGAGAGTGCTGAGTTGGACGAAGAGCAGGCCTCCGGCCGCGCGCCGCCGTGGGTTGCGCTTCTCGCGCAAAGCGGTAGCGCCCGAGAGGCGTCGGGCCGCTTCGTGCGTTACTGAGCCACGAGCCCGGGGCCGGGCGTCGCCGGCTGGGCCTGACAACCGACGCTAGCCGACCCGCCGGGGGCGCCTAAGCCCGCCCACGCCGACCGTGGCGGCCGACAGCACCAGCATCAGCACGAGTCCCGCGCCGGCCGCGGCGCCTATCCCAGCCGAGGCCCAGTCGAATCCGGATGGCGACTCGGTGGCGGTGGGCGACTCGATCGAGCGGGTGGTCGCCGCGACGGGTGTGTCCGAGGGCTGGCCGATCGACGCATAGCCTGTGGACGGGTTGACTTGGACGCTCTCGCGGGTCGACGGCGCGGGAGTCGCGTAGCCCGTCGACGGATTGACGTTGAGCTTCTCGAAGCTCGCCGCCGCCCCCTGGGCGAGGGAGCCCGCGACGGCGGTCGTGATCACGAGAGCGGCGAGTCTGGTGTTCCTTGCGGTGAGTGCCATCTCCACTCCTTTTGTTGGGCGGTTGGCCAGTTGCCTGGGACTTCGGGGATCAGCGCGAGCTGTGACCGCGGGATAGGGTCGGTCACGTCAGGCCTCCAGCCGCGAAGTCCCCCGTGAGGGGCATTGGATGACCGTCACCGACGAGGAGCTCCTGGGTCATGAGGATGCGAGTTCGTTTGAGCTCTTCTACGACCGTCACTTCGTGCGCGTGCTGACGTTCTTCGCGCGACGCACAGTTGACGCTGAGCTGGCCGCGGATCTCACCGCCGAGACGTTCGCGGCCGTGCTCGTGGCCCGCGGGCGCTACCGCCGGCAGGCCGGAGCGGCGTCGTCGTGGCTGTTCGGGATTGCGTATCACAAGCTCGCCGACGCCCAGCGGCAGGGCTACGCCGACGATCGGGCTCGCAGGCGGCTGGGGATCGAGCGGATCGAGCTCACCGACGACGACATCGCCCGCATCGACAGGTTGGGCGAGACCGACGCCGTGGCGCAGTTGGTGGAGGAGCTGCCCGCCGATCAGCGGGAGGCGATCACGGAGCACGTCATCCACGAGCGGGACTACGACGAGATTGCGCGGGAGCTGCAGACCTCCGAGACCGTCGTGCGCAAGCGCGTCAGCCGCGGTCTTGCCGCCCTGCGCCGCCGGATGGGAGGGCCGAGCTGATGGCCGGATTTGAGTTCGAGACGAGGCTTCGCCTGGCGTTGAGGGAGGCGGCGGAGCGAGAGGCTGAGCGCGGCCGAGCGGGGCGGGCCGTGGCCAGGAGCCGTTCGACGTGGGTGGTCACGCGGCGCTCATTCGTGCCCGCGGCGGCGGCTGTCCTGGCCACCGTGCTCGCGCTATCGGTGGCGGTGGTGTTCCTGTCACGATCCGGCTCCCAGCGAGAGGCCCTGCAACCGCCCGAGGTCGTTGCCCGGTTCACGCTCGGGGAATCGCCTGGCGGGACGCTGGGGGCGTACGGCTCGGTCTGGGTGGCCGATAAGGGCCCGGGCCGGCTGCTGCGCGTGGATCCAGAATCGCGCCGGGTGACCGTCCGTCTCCCAGTCGAAGGAGATGTCGCCATGGAGCCGGCGGGCGGGACGCTGTGGGCGCTGAACGCGAGGGTCCCCCCAAGTGAGCTCGGAGACCTCCTGCTGGGCATCGATCCTGCCTCCAACGACATAACGGCGCGTCTGCGGTTGCGCACCCCCTCCGGAGCGCCCGCCCTCGGGGTCGACCTGGCCGCCGATCAGAACAGCTTCTGGATCCTGGGCCAGACCGCGAGCTGGTACAGGAGCAACTCCCTGGGTCTGATCCGGCTCACCCCTCAGGACCGCCGCGCGACCGTCGCATTCGTCCTGCCCGGCGGATCGGGTCGAGTAGGGATTGCGCTCAGGCGCGACGGGGTGTGGGCGATTACGGCCGATGACCGCCTGCTTCGGTACGACGCGCGCACCGGCGAGAAGCTCTCGGGGACCCGATTGGACCTGCCGGCGACCCCCCGAGTTACCCAGCCCGCGCCCGGGGAGCTGCAATTCGCCGGCGACACGCTCGTCACGAGCATTCCGGGCGGGTTGGCCGGAATCGATCCGTATACGGGCCGGGTTGTCTGGCGCCGGCATCTGGGAGTGAGCGTCAACGCGTGGACGGAGGCGGATGGCGTCATATGGGCAGCTGTCGCGCAGGGACCCGATCGGCTCGTCGCGGTCCAGCCCGACGATGGACGAGTGGCCACCAGCGTGGGGCTCGACGCGTTCAGCACCGCCGGGATCGCCTCGATCGGCGACCAGCTGTGGGTCACAACGCAAGGCGGCGAGGCCATTGTGCTGCAGCGTTAGCTAGCGCTCAGCGCCCGCTGCGCGGGGGCGCCGAATCGATCCGCTGCCGAGGCGCTCGGGCCGCGACCAGCCACTAAGCGCTCGACAGCTCGGGTCTGGAACGCGAGAACCCCGCGTTTGCGGGGCATCCACATGGGCCGTGTAGGAATCGAACCTACAACCTTGAGATTAAGAGTCTCCTGCTCTGCCAATTGAGCTAACGGCCCAGCGACAGGCGATGATAGAAGACGCCCCGCGGAGCGTCGCGGCGCCGTTTTGGTCAGTCCGCGGCGCCGGATGTGACGGCGTCGAGCGCGTCCTCCCGGGACGAGTGGATCGGGAAAACGCGGTCGAGTCCGGTGATCTCGAAGATCTTCGTGATGTTCTCGTCGGTGCAGACGAGCGCCAGCGAGCCGCCGGCGGGACGCAGGCGCTTCACTCCTCCGACCAGGACGCCGAGCGTCGTCGAGTCGATGAACGTGGCCTTCGACAGGTCCACGACGATCTGCTTCTTCCCGGACTCGATCAGCTCGACCATGCGCTCCTTGAACTCGGGCGCCGTGTACAGGTCGACCTCGCCACCGAGCTCGATCACGTGGGTGGCGACGTCGATCGCCTCGTCTTCGATATGGAAGTTCACGTCTCTCCCTGTCTCGTCCTTAGTCGGGGACGCCAGTTTCGCAGGGCCGTAGCCTACGCGTCAGCCCTGCGGCTGCTGCTGCTGAGGCTTCTTCAGGAGCTCCGCCTGCTGCTTGACCGCCTTCTTCTGCGCCTTTGGCGCCAGGTCGACCGCCTTCTCGGCCGCGAGGTCCGCCGTGCGGGTGTCACCCGCGAGCCCCGCGTACGCCACGAGCTGTAGGTAGGCCTGCGTGTCCTCTCGCTGCCGCGCGATGATCGCCGCCGCGTTCTGGGCCTCGGCGGGCTGGTTCAGCGCGCCCCTGTCGTAAATACGAAGCGCGTACTGCGCAGTGCTCGCCGTCGGATCCCCGTCCACGCTGTCGGCGTAGCGCTGCCAGTACTGCGCCGCCCTGCGGAGCTCGTCCTTCGCGTCGTCGGGGAACGCCGTGGATCCGGAGACCTGCTGGGCCGTGGCGAGCCCGTAGTAGTCGCGCACCAGGCTCTGCATCAGCGCCTCGTTGCGAGGGTCGCGGCCGAGCCGCTCCTCCTGGCGGTCGATGCGCTTCTCGAGGACGTCGTTGCCGTTGCCGCCGCTGCCCGAGTTGCCGCTTATGGCGTCGAAGAGGCCGCCGGAGACGTCGCCACCGATGCCGAACAGGACGAGCCCGCCTCCCATCAGCACGGCCAGCAGAAGGTAGGTGACCTGTACCGCGCGGCGGCGCCGTCCTCTCAGGTCGAAGAGCATCCTCGCCGAACCCTAGCTGGACCCCTCCGGCGCCGGCTCCTCGCCGATGTCGGCAAGCGGGGTGCCGAAGGCGGAGGCGAGAATGATGCTGAACTCGTAGAGGAGGTAGAGCGGAATAGCCTCGAGAATCAGCGTGACCGGGTCGAGCGTGGGCAGGAGCGACGCCAGCACGAAGATGGCCACGATCGCGTAGCGGCGCCCCTTGCGCAGCTTCTCGGGGGAGAGCACGCCGAGCTTGCAGGCGGCCAGGATGCCGACCGGGATCTGGAACCCGAGCCCCATCGCGAGCATCAACAGCGTGACGAACGAGTAGTAGTCGCGCGCCCGCACCTGCGTGTTGAACTCGTCGGCGTTGAAGTTGAGGAGGAAGTCGAGCGCCGGGGTGAGCACGACGAAGTAGCAGAAGACCACGCCCGCGATGAAGAGGGTGGGTATGAGCAGCAGCATCGGCGTGGCCACGCGTCGCTCGCTCGGGCTGAACGCCGGCAGGATGAACGCGTAGAGCTGGTAGAGGATCACCGGGAGCGAGATCAGGATCGCGGCGTAGGCGGCGTTCGTGATCGTCGTGTAGAACGCCTCGGCCGGCCCGAGCGTGATCGGCTGCAGCTCGTGGCCGTGCACACCACTGGGCAGCGGCTTGTTCACGATCTCGAGCACGAGGTCGTTCTGCCAAAGCGTGAGCGTCCAAGCAGCCACGAACGCCGCTGCGGAGATGATCAGCCGCGTGCGCAGCTCATCGAGGTGCTCGACGATCGAGAGCCGGTCGTCGTGTCCGATCGGCCGAATGCGCCGCACGCCTACGCGGCCTCCGGAGCTAGGAGTTCTGCTCGCGCGGGGCCGGCGGTGCCGCGGCCGTGGCGGGCTCTGGCTTGTCGTCCGCGGCCATCTTCGCGGCTTCGAGCTCCTCGCGCTCCTTGTCCTTGCCGGTCACGGAGTCCTTGAACTCACGCATTCCGCGCCCCAGCGACTTTCCCAGCTCGGGCAGGCGCTTGGGGCCAAAGATCACGAGGACGATGACCAGGACGACGACAATCTCGAGCGGGCCGATGCTCGGCATAGTCTTATCCATGGTAGCGGCAGTCGTCGGGCCCAGTTGGAAGGATTCGAACCGTGATCTCCTCCGTGCTCTCGGACGGCACGATCCGTCGCCTGGTCGAGGAGGAGGGCCGGATCGTGATCGAGCCGTGGGATCCCGGCATGGTGCAGCCCGCCAGCGTCGATCTGAAGCTCGGCGCCTCCTTCCGCGTGTTCCACAACCACCGGCTGCCGGCGATCGACCTGTCGGAGCCGCCGCGCAACGTGACCGAGCACGTCCGGGTCGACGACGGCCAGTCGTTTGTGATCCACCCCGGCGAGTTCGTGCTGGGGAACACCGTCGAGCGGGTCACGATGCCCGACGACCTGGTGGCCCGCATCGAGGGAAAATCGAGTTTGGGCCGCCTCGGCCTGATCGTCCACGCCACCGCGGGCTTTGTCGACCCCGGCTTCAGCGGCACGCTCACCCTCGAGATCACGAACCTCACGCGTGTCCCGATCGTCCTGTGGCCGGGCAGGCCGATCGCTCAGCTCTCGTTCATGACGCTAGACCGGCCGGCCGAGCGGCCCTACGGGCATCCGGACCTCGGCAGCCACTATCACGGCCAGATCGAGGCCACCGAGTCCCGCTACGAGGGCGGCGCGGGCCGCGCTGATTGAACCGCTCTCGCAGCGTCGGCGTAAGTAACGGCGCGTCCGACGGTTGGACTCTGCGAAAGGCAGAAAAATTCCCTTCAAGTTCGGCTGGCGAGTGCCGATACCGGGAGCAGAGGATGCGAGAGATGGAAAGCCACGACGAACAGATCCACTACGTGAAGCGCGTGGTTCTCCCGAGCGGGAAGACGATCGAGGTCGTCTACTTCAAGGAGCGCAAGGCGATCCCGGCCGATCAGCCGGCGCCCGACGCCCCGCAGCATCCGCCCGCCGAGGCGCATCAGGATCTGCACGTTTGCATCGACTGCGCCTCCGAGCTGGTCTACCCCATGCAGTGGGACGAGGCCGGCCCGCAGAACTGGAGCGTGGTGCTCCACTGCCCGAACTGCGACGTCTACCGCGAGGGCGTGTTCTCGCAGGACAACGTCGAGGAGTTCGACGAGGAGCTCGATCGCGGCGCCGACGCGCTAGCGCGGGACTACAAGCGCCTCATGCGCGCCAACATGGCCGACGAGATCGATCGCTTCGTGGGCGCTCTCGAGGCCGACGCGATCATTCCCGAGGACTTCTAGCGCCCGCGCGCGGACAGCGCGCTCCTACGCGTACCTCCCCACCACGCCGTCGGCCACCAGGTCGAGCGCGCGTCGGCGGTCGTCCGGCAGCGCCACCTCGGCGAGCGCCGCCTTTGCGCCCGCCACGTGCGTCAGCGCTTCGCGGCGCGCGTCGTCGAGGACGCCCGTTGCAGCGACGCGGTCGCACACCGCCGCGGCGGCCCGGGCGTCGCGCACCTCACGACGCAGGTCGAGCGACGCCAGCACGGCGTCGCGCTCGCGGGCGAGGATCAACGGCAGCGTGACCGTCCCGTCGAGCAGGTCGGCGCCGCGCGGCTTACCGGTGCGCTCGCTCGGCCCCGACACGTCGAGCACGTCGTCGAGCATCTGGAAGGCGAGGCCGATCTGCTCGCCGACGCGGCCCAGGGGATCGGCCAGCTCCGGCCTGCCGCCGAACAGGGCGCCGAGCCGGCAGGAGGCCTCGAAGAGGCTCGCGGTCTTCAACCGGCAGCGCTCGAGGTAGCGCTCGGGCGTGACCTGGATGTCGAAGGCGTCCGCACGCTGGACGAGCTCGCCGCGCGCGAGCGACGAGGACGCTCGCGAGAGCGCACGCACGGCGTCCCCGCTGCCCGTGGCGGCGAGCTCGGCGAACGCGCGCGAAAAGAGCAGATCGCCGGTGGCGGTCGCCGCAAGCCGGCCGCCACTCGCGAACACCGTGGGCCGCCCGCGCCTCAGCGCGGCGCCGTCGAGCACGTCGTCGTGCACGAGAGTGGCCATGTGCAGGAGCTCCACGGAGGCCGCGGCAGCCACGAGCCGGCCATCCCCCTCGCCGTCGGCGCAGAGGAAGACGAGCACCGGCCGCAGCCGCTTGCCGCCCGCTGCGAGCGTGCCCGCGGCGTGTCGCCCGAGCGCATCGCCGTGGCCCGCCACCACCTCGGCCAGGCGCTCCTCCGT
>Ga0126304_10000877_pt1 | contig 13245 bp, 12 predicted proteins | sample Plot25_FD_92538 | JGI IMG/M metagenome (GOLD analysis project Ga0126304, IMG submission 92538) | Serpentine soil microbial communities from UC McLaughlin Reserve, CA, USA - Plot25 | ecosystem: Environmental > Terrestrial > Soil > Grasslands | place: USA: UC McLaughlin Reserve, Lake County... | reverse complement strand
TCGCCGAGATCCGCGAGGGCCTCGAGGACGCGATCGAGCGGGAGATCAAGAGGGGCGACCGATGAGCCTCGTACGCATCTGCGGCGTGCACGACGTCCCCGAAGGCGAGGTGCGGCGGTTCGAGCTCGACCACCGGCCCTTCGCGGTCGCGAATCTCGGTGAGGATGGGTTCCGCGTGGCGGACGCGATCTGCTCGCACGCTCACTACTTCCTGGACGAGGGCGAGGTCGACGTCGAGGACCAGACGATCGAGTGCCCCAAGCACGGCTCCACGTTCGACCTCAACACGGGGAGCCCGAGGACGCTCCCGGCGACGCAGCCGGTCGAGGTGTTCGCGACCAAGGTAGAGCGCGATGACGTCCTGATCGAGGTACCGGAGGAGAGTTGAGATGACCCAGCCCGCCACGCTCCAGATCGAGAAGCTCGAGGCGACCGTCGAGGGCAAGCCGATCCTGAAGGGGATCGACCTCGTCGTGCGGCAGGGCGAGACCCACGCACTGATGGGCCCGAACGGCTCGGGCAAGTCGACGCTGGCGAACGTGCTGATGGGCCGACCCGGCTACACACTGACGGCGGGGCGGGTGCTGTTCAAGGGCGAGGACATCACCAAGCTCACGGCCGACCAGCGCGCGCAGCGCGGCCTGTTCCTCGCGATGCAGTACCCGGTCGAGATCCCCGGCGTCTCCGTCGTGAACTTCCTCCGGACCGCCTACAAGAGCGTCAAGGGCGAGGAGATCAACGCGCTCGAGTTCCGCAAGCACATGAAGGAGAAGATGAAGCTGCTCGGCGTCGAGGACGAGATGGTGCAGCGTTACGTGAACCAGGGCTTCTCCGGTGGCGAGAAGAAGAAGAACGAGATCCTGCAGCTCGCCGTCCTCGAACCCGAGATCGCGGTCCTCGACGAGACCGACTCGGGCCTGGACATCGACTCGCTGAAGGCCGTGGCCGGCGGGGTGGCGCAGCTGATCGGTCCGGACCTCGGGGTCCTGCTCATCACCCACTACCAGCGGATCCTGAACTACGTCACCCCGGACTTCGTCCACGTGATGATCGGGGGTCGTATCGTGAAGTCCGGCGGCAAGGAGCTCGCCCACGAGCTCGAGGAGAAGGGTTACGAGGGCCTCCGCGGCGAGCTCGGCCTCGGTGAGCCCGACGCTGCGGCGTAGGAGGAACGAGATGGCGGTCACCGAACAGCGCGGCGCGAAGGCGCTCGATGCCGAGCGGATCAAGGCCGACTTCCCGATCCTCGAGCGGACCAGCCACGGCAAACGCCTGGTCTACCTGGACAGCGCGAACACGAGTCAGAAGCCGCGGAAGGTGATCGACACGATCACCGAGTACTACGAGCGGCACAACGCCAACCTGTACCGCGCCGTGTACGAGCTCGCGGAGGAGGCGACGGCGATGTTCGAGGGGGTGAGGATCTCGCTGTCGCGCTTCATCGGCGCGCCGGATCCCTCGACGGTCGTGTTCACCCGAGGCACCACCGAGTCGATCAACCTCATCGCCCATGCCTGGGGCCGGAGGTTCCTTCGCGAGGGCGACGAGATCCTGTTCAGCGAGATGGAGCACCACTCGAACATCGTTCCCTGGCAGCTCGTCGCCGGAGCGACCGGCGCGGTCACGCGGCTCGTCCCGATCGAAGACGATGGGACGCTCGACCCGTCGAAGGTCGAGGCGCTCATCACCGATCGAACGAAGGTCCTGGCCATCACCGGACAGTCGAACGTGCTCGGCACGATGCCCTCCATCCAGCGGTTGACCGAGTCCGCGCACGCCGTCGGCGCGATCGTGGTCGTCGACGGCGCGCAGCTCGTCCCGCACAACCCGGTCGACGTCGTGGAGCTCGGCGTCGACTTCCTCACGATATCCGGCCACAAGATGCTTGGCCCGACGGCGTCGGGCGGCCTCTACGGACGTCTGGAGCTGCTCGACGCGATGGACCCGTTCCTCGGCGGCGGGGAGATGATCATGGAGGTCTTTCCAGACCACTCGACCTTCAAGGCGCCGCCGCACAAGTTCGAGGCCGGGACGATGAACATCGCCGAGGAGATCGGCCTCGCCGCGGCGATCGACTACCTCGAGGCGCTCGGCATGGAGAACGTCAGGAGCCATGAGCGGGAGCTCACGGCCTACGGGCTCGAGGCTCTGGAGTCGGTCGGCGCGACGGTGTACGGCCCGAAGGATCCCGAGCTCCGAGGTGGCGCCCTCTCGTTCTGGTACAAGGACATCCATCCGCACGACCTGGCCCAGGTGCTCGATCAGGAGGGGGTGTGCGTGCGGCCCGGACATCACTGCGCGCAGGTCCTCATGCGGCGGTTGGGGGTGCCGGCGACGACACGAGCCTCGTTCTACGTGTACAACACGAAGGAGGACGTGGACGCGCTGATCGTGGCGCTCGAGAAGGCGGGGTCGTTCTTTGGCGCTTGACGAGCTGTACAAGGAAGTCATCCTCGACCACTACAAGAACCCGAGGAACAAGCGCGAGATGCCCGACGCGGAGCTCTCGTGCTCGAAGAACAACCCGCTGTGCGGCGACGAGATCACCGTGTTCGCGCACGAGGACGACAGCAAGGTGCTCGATGTCTCGTTCGTCGGGCAGGGGTGCTCGATCAGTCAGAGCTCGGCCTCGATGATGACGGAGGCCGCCGCCGGCAAGACGCGCGAGGAGGTCGAGCAACGGATCGGCGCCTTCCGCGGCATGATGGCCGGCGAGGTCGAGGCGGACGAGGACGCGTTCGGTGAGCTCGTGGCGCTTAAGGGTGTCGTGAAGTACCCGGTGCGTGTGAAGTGCGCCGTCCTCGCGTGGGACGTGCTCCAGGAGGCGCTTGCCGGTGGCGGCGATGCCGAAGGCTCGGCCCCCCACTAGCGCGGGCGCGTCGCCAGGAACCCCTCGGCTCCGACCGGCCGCTCGTCGTGCACGAGGGGCACCGCCCGCACCTCGAACCCGGCATCGCCGATCAACCGGAGCCAGGTCGCACGGGGGAACAAGCCGCAGACGTGCTCGTCGAGCTCGCTGTGCACCGATCCGTCCGGTTCGTGGAACACGTACGTGAGATCCATCCGCACCGTCGTGTCGTCCGGGTCCGGATCCCAGGTCCACTCGAGGTAGCGCAGGGCCCGGTCCGGCCCATCGTGCCCGCCGTGATCCACGGCCGGCTCGTAGGTCTCGGTCACGGCGTCGGGAACGAACAGCGCCACCCCGCCGGCCCGGCAGTGCTCGAACGCCGTCGCGAACACCTCGCGGAGGTCGTCCTCGGTGGTGATGTACGCGATCGCGTCGTGCACGAACACCGCATCGAACGCCCGCCCCAGCCGCACCGAGCGCATGTCGCCCTCGAGATGCTCGCACTCAGGATTGAGTCTGCGGCTCACGGCCAACATCTGCGGGGAGCGGTCGACCAGCGTCAGCTCGAACGACGCCTTCATGTACGACGCGTTGTTGCCGCCGCCGGAGCCGAGCTCGACGACCGTCCGCGCCTCACCGTCCGAGGCGTCGAGGATCAGCCGCGTGTACTCGGCCGCCTCCTCCGCATAGTCTTCCGGCGCAGAGAGCAGCGGCCACCAGTCGGCGAGCTCCCGATAGAGCCTGGGTGAGGACTCCACGGTCACGAGCCTAGTCGGTGCCTCGTCCCGCCGGGTTCGAGGAGGCTCTAGGCTTCGCGGATGCCCAGGCTCCGACCCTCGCTCGACTGGCTGCTCGTGCTCGTCCCCGTGTCGATCGTGCTCGAGCTCGCGGGCGGCAACGAGCTCCTCATCTTCCTGACCGCGGCGGGCGCGATCCTGCCGCTCGCCGGGCTGATCGGGCGCTCCACCGATCAGCTCGCGCTGCACACCGGCCCGCGGATCGGCGGCCTGGTGAACGCCACCTTCGGCAACGTGACCGAACTCGTGATCGCGTTCTTCCTGATCCTGGACGACCAGGTCGACATCGTGAAGGCGTCGCTGACCGGCTCGATCATCGGCAACCTCCTCCTCGTCCTCGGTCTGTCGTTCCTGCTCGGCGGCCTGAAGCACGAGGAGCAGACCTACAACGGGCGGGCGGCCACGATCCACGCGACGTCGCTGGTCCTCGCGGTGACCGGGCTGCTGATGCCGGCCCTGTTCGCGCTCGCGGGGAGGGAGAGCTTCGCGCAGCGCGAGGTCGTGGGCGGCACCGTGGCCGCCGTGCTGATGATCCTGTACGCCGCCGCGCTGCTGTTCACCCTGGTCACGCACGAGCACCTGTTCCGGACGCCCTCGCCGGAGGAACGCCCCGAGTGGTCCCGCCGACAGTCGGTTGGCATGCTGCTCGTCGCCACGGCGTTCGTCGCCCTGGAGGCCGAGTTCCTCGTGTCGTCGCTCGAACCCGCGCTCGAGGACCTCGGGCTCTCCGAGTTCTTCGTCGGCCTGATCGTGATCCCGATCATCGGCAACGCTGCCGAGCACTCGTCGGCGATCATGTTCGCCCTGCGGGACAAGGTGGACGTGACCCTCGAGATCGCGATCGGCTCGTCCACGCAGATCGCGCTGTTCGTGGCTCCGGCGCTCGTCTTCATCAGCCTGTTCGTCGGCCACCCGATGGACTTCGTGTTCAGCACGTTCGAGGTGGCGGCGGTCGCCCTGTCGACGATCCTGGTCTTCATGATCTCGAGCGACGGCCGGAGCAACTGGCTGGAGGGCGCTCAACTGACGGGTGCCTACGTCATCATGGCGATCTCGTTCTTCTTCGTGGAGGCGTTGTGAAGGGAACGGTCCGCATCGCATGGCTCGGCGCCCTCGTCTATGCGATCTTCATCCCGGCGCAGGCTCACGCGCAGGGATCCGTGTTCGATTCGACCCCGCGGTTCGAGGTGAACATCGTGATCGAGTCGTCGGGCGACCTCGAGATCACCGAGACCATCGTCCAGGAGTTCGGCTCGACGCCCAGGCACGGGATCTTTCGATCCATCCCCGATCGGTTCCGGTACGACGACGAGTTCGACCGCATCTATCCGATCGACCTGATTTCGGTCCGGGCCTCTCCTCCCGGCACGCCCGACGACGTGGAAACCGAGGAGGAGAACGGCAACTTCGTGATCCGGATCGGCGATCCCGACACCACGGTCACCGGGCGCCATACGTACGAGATCATCTACCGGGTGCAGGGCGCGATGAACGGGTTCGCCGACCACGACGAGCTGTTCTGGAACGCGATCGGCGACCAGTGGGAGCAGGACATCGGCCGGATGAACGTGCGGGTGTCCGGGACGGCGGACATCGCTCGCATCGCGTGCTTCCAGGGCCCGTTCGGCTCGACCGTCTCATGCAGCCACAGCGAGATCACCAGGAACGGCGACGCGGTCTTCGAACAGTCGAACCTGCCCGCGTTCCAGGCGATGTCCGTGGTGGTCGCGCTGCCGGCGGGGACGGTCGCCAGCACCGCGCCCATCCTGGATGAGCGCTGGTCGCTCGACAAGGCGTTCGCGCGCACGCCGACGAGCGTGGGGGGAGGCGTCGGACTGCTCGTGCTGATCGTGGGCGGATTCGGCACGCTGATGTGGAAGCGCGGACGCGACGTCCGCTTCCGCGGTTCTCAGGTCGACCAGGTGATGGGAGGTCCGTCCGAAGCCGAGACGCAGGCGGTCCCGCTGTTCGAGAAGGGGACCTCGGTGGTGGAGTTCGCGCCGCCCGAGGGCCTTCGGCCGGGGCAGGTCGGGACGTTGGTCGACGAGGTGGCCAACACGCTGGACGTGAGCGCCACGATCGTCGATCTCGCCGTGCGCAAGTACCTGGTGATCGAGGAGATCCCCAAGACGTGGCTGCTCGGCAAGCCCGACTGGAACCTGCGCCTGCTGCCCGAACCCGCGGACGACGCGCTCCTGCCGTACGAGAAGAGGCTGTTGGACGGCCTGTTCGAGGACGGCGACCAGGTCGAGTTGTCGGCGCTTCGCACGACGTTCGCCGAGCGTCTGCGGGCCGTCAAGGACGCCCTCTACAACGACGTGGTCTCGCGCAAGTGGTTCCTGTGGCGGCCCGACCGCGTTCGGCATACGTGGACGGTGATCGGGTGGCTTGCACTGTCGTTCGGGATCGCGATCACGATCGCGCTCGCGGCCTTCACGAAGTACGGCCTGCTCGGCATCCCGTTGGTGACCGGCGGGATCCTCCTGCTGATCGGAGCCAACCGGATGCCCGCCCGCACGGCCAAGGGCACCGCGATGACTCGGCGAGTGGATGGATTCCGTGTCGTGATCGAGAAGGCCGAGGAGCACATGTCGAAGTGGGCCGAGCAGGAGAACGTGTTCACGCGCTTCCTGCCGTACGCGGTCGTGTTCGGCGTGACGGACAAGTGGGCGAAGGCGTTCGAGTCGCTCGGGCAGCTTCCGTCCGACACGACGTGGTTCGTGAGCAGCCGGCCGTTCGTCTACACGCAGTTCGCCCACAGCATCGACTCTTTCACGGTCCAGATGAGCGGCACGATCTCCTCGACCCCGGCCGGCTCGGGCTCGAGCGGGTTCGGGGGCGGCGGGTTCGGCGGCGGGGGGGCGGGCGGCGGAGGCGGCGGCGGCGGCGGGGGCTCCTGGTAGGGTCGCCGCGAGACCGGCGATGAGCGCGGGGCTCGCACGAGATGGACATCGTCTTCAGCCAAGACCCGCTGGACTTCGCCCGGCGTGACTGGTCGGCGCTCGTCACGGCCGACCCGGCCGGCACCGTCTTCCACACGCCCGCCTTCCTCAAGCTGTACTGGGAGGAGTTCGCGGATCTGCCGGACCACCTCCTGCTCGCATTCGCCGAGGAGGACGGGGACCAGGTCGGCGCGGTCGCGTTCGAACGGTTGGAAGGGACGCTGCGGTTCCTGGGCGGGACCGAGGTGACGGACTACATGGGACCGGTCGGGCTGCCGGAGGCTCGACCCACCTTCGCCAAGGAGCTGTTCGCGTCGCTCGCGCGTACGGACGACTGGATCGAGGCAGATCTGCGCGGCCTCCCGGAGGACCAGCCATGGCTCGGCCTGCTCGTCGAGGCGGCTGCCGCGCAAGGGTTCTCGACCGAGGTGCTCGACGACCAGAACGGGGTCGCGCCCTTCCTCCCCCTGCCGGGTTCGTACGCGGAGTACCTCGACCGTCTACCGGCCAAGCTCCGCCACGAGATCAAGCGGAAGGCGCGTCGCCTGGAGGCCGAGGTCGGGCCCTGGCACATCTGCCTGGCCACACCGGAGACGCTCGAGCCCTTCCTCGATCGCTTCGTCGAGCTGCACCGCACGAGCGAGGGGCCGAAGGGCGTCTTCATGCAACCGGGGATGGAGATCTTCTTCCGCCGGCTGGGCGATGCGTTCCTGCCCCGAGGGATCTTCAGCCTGACGTTCATCGAGACGGCGGAGCATCTGAAGCTCGCGGGCTCGATCGGCTTCCGGTTCGAAGGGACCTCCTCGCTGTACAACTCGGCGTTCGACCGGGCCTATCAACCCGTATCGCCCGGGATGGTGCTCGTGGCCGAGGACATCCGCATCGCGATCGAGGCAGGGTGTTCGGCGTTCGACATGTTGAAGGGCGACTACGCCTACAAATACCGGTTCGGGGCGGTGGCGCGTACGATCAAGCGGCTGGTGGTGACGCGCCGGCCGCGCGACGGGCGCTACTCGACGAACGCGCGCAGCAGTTCGAGCACGACGATCGCGAGCGCCTCGTCCCCGCCAACGACCAGGTCGCCGTCGTCGAGGTAGGACTCCGCGGCCACCCGTCGGCCGGCAACTAGCGCGAACGCGGTGCCGCGCCCGTTGATGAACGCGTCGGGTTTCTTGTCCGCCGGAGGTGTCGACCGCGGTTCGAGGCCCCAGTGCCACGTGCCCCCGCCGACGCCCTCCAGGTCCACCTGGATGCTCCGGCCGGGGAACGACAACCCGGCCTGCCCGAGCGCCCAAGGCAGCATCCGTATGGCCATGTCGTTCGTCAGGAAAACCGGGTCGTGCTGCGGGTTGCCCTCCAGACCCGCGCCCTCGCGGATGTCCTCCTGGTGGAACCACCATTCGATCGTGCGGGACTGCACGAGGTAGCGCAGGCCGATCTCGCCCGCGACCCACTCCAGCTTCTTCGATGCCCACTCGTCGTCGGTCGGTCCCGAGCACAGAACGAGGAATACCTTCGCCGCCTTACCCCAATCGGTGATCAGCTGTCGGGTCGGGACGTCCTTGCGGACCTCGACGGCCCACTCGTTGAATCCGTTCACCCACAGCTCGCCGTCGTTGGCTTCCCGGAACGCGTCGAACTCCGCGGCGGGTTCCCCGGCAAGGAGCTGGCCCGCCGCCGTGTCTTGCGCGGCGAGGTGGGCGACGATGTCCCGGTTGCGCCATCCCTGGCAGACGCTCGGGGCGTCCCAGGCGTCCGGGGACGTGTATTGGATCGTCCTGCCGAGGCGTTCGCGCTCGGCGTTGGCGATCCCGAGCAGCTGGGTCCGGTCCAACGTCACCTGTCCGCTCCTTCTTCCCGGCCGGCTGCGTCCGTCGGCCGGGTCCGCCGGCCGGTCAACGGCACCGCCTGGCGATCGAGATCGGCTCGTCGTCGTGCGCGCGCCGTATCGTACCCGGCGACATGCGGCCGCTATCGTTGGCGTCATGAGCAAGGCGATCGAGCGGTTCCTCGACGCCGCCACGGTGCTCGGGCACCCGGTCGATGTCCGACGGTTCCCGGAGGGAACGAAGACCGCCCCCGACGCGGCTCGGGCGATCGGGTGCGAGGTGGGGCAGATCGTGAAGTCGCTCGTGTTCGTCGCGGACGGCGAACCGGTGCTGGCGCTCATGAGCGGGGCCAACCGGGTCGACGTCGGCCGCCTGGCGACCCTTGCCGGGGCCTCGGCGGCCATGCGCGCGGACCCGAACGAGGCCCGGGCCGCCACGGGGTTCGCGGTGGGCGGGACGCCGCCGTTCGGTCACTCCGAGCCCATCCGGACGTTCGTGGACCGCGACCTGCTGGCGTTCGAGGAGGTCTGGGCGGCGGCGGGCACCCCGGACGCGGTCTTCCGGACCACGGCGGGCGAGCTCCAGCGGACCACCGCGGCCGAGGTCGTCGACCTGAAGGAAACGGCCTCCCGGGACCAGAACGTCCCACCGAACCGTTAGAATCATCGGGCGAGCATCACACCGTCTTCAACGGAGGAACGATGATCCAGCTGACCGAATCCGCAGCCGGCAAGGTCAAGGAGCTCCTGGTCGAGGAGGGACGCTCGGACATCGCGCTGCGGGTTGCCGTCCAACCCGGCGGGTGCTCGGGCCTGCGGTACGCGATGTACCTGGACGACCAGCTCACGGAGAAGGATGTCGCCGAGGAGCAGTTCGGGGTCCGCGTCGTGATCGATCGCATGAGCGTGCCGTACCTCTCCGAGGCCAAGATCGACTTCGTGGACTCGCTCGAGGCTTCTGGGTTCACGATCGACAACCCGGTCGCCCAGGGCTCCTGCGCCTGCGGGAACTCCTTCCACTAGCTCGTTCCTAACAACGAGCTCGATCCGGGCTTTTCCTCGGCCGGACCCGAAAGCTCTTCAGGCCGCGTCGAGGGCGCCCCGTACCCCTTCGCTGAGCTCGTCCAGCTCGTCCCCCGTCAGGACGAGCGCGGGCGAGACCTGGAGCGCGCCGATCCCCAGTGCACGCGTCAGGATGCCATTCGCCCTGCAGGCGGCGACCGCACGGGCGGGCAGACCCGGGTCGGCCTCGAGGGCATCACCGGCGAACTGCACGGCCGCGAGGACCCCGGTGCCGGCGCGCACCTCGCCGACCAGCGGATGATCGGCGAGCGGCGCCAGGGCCGTGACGAGGTCGCGTTCGAGCTCGAGCGCCCGCTTGGGTAGCTCCTCGCGCTCCATGACGTCGAGGTTCGCGAGCGCCGCCGCCGCGGCGGTGGCGTGACCCGAGTACGTATAGCCGTGCCGCCACAGCCCCGCGCCGGGCAGCCAGAAGGGTTCCGCGATCCACGGCGCCGCGATCACCGCGCCCATCGGCAGGTACCCGCTCGTGATGCCCTTCGCGCACGTCAGGATGTCGGGCTCGAGGCTCCACCGCGAACTCGCGAACCAGTCGCCGACGCGCCCGAACCCGGTGATGACCTCGTCCGCGACGAAGAGCACGCCGGTGTCGCGACAGATCGCTCGGACCTCGGCCAGGTACCCCTCCGGCGGCGCGAACACGCCCCCGGCGCCGATCACCGGTTCGCAGAAGAACGCGGCGACACGCTCGGGACCGGCCGCCACGATCGCATCGTGGAGCGCCGCGGGGGAGTCCCAGGCGATCTTCACCACATCGCCGACCAGCGGGCCGTGACCGGCCGCGTTCGCCTCGATCCCGGCGAGGCTCGTCCCGGCGACGTGCATTCCGTGGTACGCGTGCTGGCGGGTGACCAGCAGCGTACGGTCGGTCTCGCCGCGGAGCTGCCAGTACCGGCGGGCCATCTTCGTCGCCGTGTCGATCGAGTCCGACCCGCCGCTCGTGAGGAAGACCTTCGAGTCGGGGACCGGCGCGAGCCCGCCGATGCGCTCGGCGAGCTCGATCGCCGGCCGGTTCGATTGGTCCCCGAAGGTCGAGTACGCCGACAAGCGCACCATCTGCCGGTGTGCCGCGGCGGCGATCTCCTCGCGGCCGTAGCCGACGTTGCAGTACCACAGCGCGGCGGTCGCATCGAGGTAGCGACGCCCCTGCTCGTCCCAGACGTGTGCGCCCTCGCCTCGATCGATGACGAGCTCGCCGCCCGACTCGACGGCAGCCATGTCGGCGAAGGAGTGCCAGAAGGTCCCCACGGGCTCGCTCACGGTAGCAGTCGTATCGGGCCCGATCGGTAGGGCCTTGAATGTCAGGAGGGTTCGTACGCGAGGTTCGGGCGCAGCCAGGTCTCCGCCTCGCGCCGGTCCATCCCGCACCGGGCCGCGTACTCCTCGACCTGATCGCGACCCAGGCGCCCCACGTTGAAATACCGGGCGGCCGGGTGCGCGAAGTACAGGCCCGAGACGCTCGCGGCCGGGGTCATCGCGAAGTGCTCGGTCAGGTCGATGCCGGCTCCCCGAGCATCCAACAGGTCGAACAGCGTCGCCTTGCGCGTGTGGTCGGGGCACGCCGGGTAGCCGAACGCGGGCCGGATCCCACGGTAACGCTCGGCGAGCAGGTCGTCGCCGCTCATCGCCGGCCCCGACTCGTACCACTCGCGCCGGGCACGCTGGTGCAGCCATTCGGCGAACGCCTCGGCCAGGCGGTCGGCGAGCGCCTTGACCATGATCGCCTGGTAGTCGTCGAGGTCTGTCTCGAACCGTCCCGCGAGCTCGTCGGCCCCGAGACCGGCGGTCACGGCGAACGCACCGATGTGGTCCACGAGTCCCGTCTCGGCGGGCGCGATGTAGTCGGCGAGCGATCTGCTGGGCCGGTCGTCGCCGTGGTCGGCCTGCTGCCGGAGCATCGGGAACCGCGTGCCGTCCGGGAGCACCACGTCGTCCCCCTCGGCCGACGCCGGCCAGAACCCGTACACGCCCCGCGCGGAGAGCGAGCGGTCGGCCACGATCCGATCGAGGAGCTCGTTCGCGGCCTCGAACAGCTCCCGGGCAGCCTCGCCGTGCCGCGGGTGGTCGAGGACCTGCGGGTAGCGGCCCTTCAGCTCCCACGCGCTGAAGAAGAACGTCCAGTCGATGTACGGGCGGAGCTCGCCCAGGTCCGGTTGGACCACGCGGGTGCCGGTGAACGCCGGCGTGGGCAGGTCGCGCTGGCTCCAGACGATCGGCGTTCGGCGCTCGATCGCGATCCGGTACGGCAGCAGCGGCTGGGCCTCGCGCTCCGCGTGGAGCAGACGGAGGCGTTCCTGATCCTCGCGGTTGACGTGGTCGAGCTTCGTACGCCGATCGGCGTCGAGGAGATCCGAGACGACCCCCACGACGCGGGACGCGTCGACGACGTGGACAACGGGCTGTCCGTACTCGGGCGCGATCCGAACGGCGGTGTGCTGTCGGGAGGTGGTGGCACCTCCGATCAGCAGCGGCAGGTCGAGCCCTCGCCGCTCCATCTCCTTGGCGACGCCCTCCATCTCTCCGAGCGATGGCGTGATGAGTCCCGAGCAGCCGACGATGTCGCAGCCTTCGGCCGCGGCGGTGTCGAGCAGGACGTCGGGCGGGACCATCACGCCGAGATCGATCACCTCGTAGTTGTTGCACCCGAGCACGACGCCGACGATGTTCTTGCCGATGTCGTGCACGTCGCCCTTGACCGTGCACAGGATCACCTTGCCCTGGGCCCGGACGCCCTCGGGCCCGAGCCTCAGCTTCTCCTGCTCCATGAACGGCTCGAGGTACGCGACGGCACGCTTCATCGCCCGCGCGCTCTTGACGACCTGTGGCAGGAACATCTTGCCCGCGCCGAACAGGTCGCCCACGACCTGCATCCCCGCCATCAACGGCCCCTCGATCACGTCGAGCGGTCGCTCGTAGGCCCGCCGCGCCTCCTCCGTGTCCTCCTCGATGAACTCGTCGATCCCGTGCACGAGCGCGTGCTTCAGGCGATCCTCGACGGTCGTCTCGCGCCATGAGAGGTCGAGCTCCTTCTTCATGGCGCCGCCCTTGACGGTCTCGGCGAAGGAGACCATGCGCTCGGTCGCGTCCGGCCGCCGATCGAAGATGATGTCCTCGACGTGCTCCAGGAGGTCGGCGGGGATGTCCTCGTACAGGGCGATCTGGCCCGCGTTCACGATCGCCATGTCGAGGCCCGCGGCGATCGCGTGGTACAGGAACGCGGAGTGGATCGCCTCGCGGACGGCGTCGTTGCCCCGGAAGCTGAAGGACAGGTTCGAGACGCCGCCCGAGACCTTGACCCCGGGCAGCCGCTCCTTGAGCCGACGGGTGGCCTCGATGAACGCCGTGCCGTACGCGTTGTGCTCCTCGATCCCGGTCGCGATCGCGAGGATGCAGGGATCGACGACGATGTCCTCGGGCACGTAGCCGGCCCGGTCGATCAGCAGCCCGACCGAGCGCTCGAGGATCTGGAGCTTGCGTTCGACCGTGTCGGCCTGACCCTGCTCGTCGAACGCCATCACGACGACCGCGGCCCCGTAGCGCTTGACGCGGCGCGCCTTCTCGAGGAATTCCTCCTCGCCCTCCTTCAGGCTGATCGAGTTCACGATGCCCTTGCCCTGGAGGCACTTCAGGCCGGCCTCGAGGACGTCCCACTTCGAGGAATCGACCATCACCGGGACGCGCGCGATCTCGGGCTCGGTCGCGATCAGGTTGAGGAACGTCGTCATCGCCTTCACGCCGTCGAGCAGGTCG
>Ga0126304_10000876_pt1 | contig 13252 bp, 12 predicted proteins | sample Plot25_FD_92538 | JGI IMG/M metagenome (GOLD analysis project Ga0126304, IMG submission 92538) | Serpentine soil microbial communities from UC McLaughlin Reserve, CA, USA - Plot25 | ecosystem: Environmental > Terrestrial > Soil > Grasslands | place: USA: UC McLaughlin Reserve, Lake County... | reverse complement strand
TGTCGCTTCTGCGCGGAGCATCACCCGAGGGAGCGCGCCCCGAGGTATCACCCGCCGTTCGCTTTCTGCTCCCCCGTGCCATCCTCCGTCATGCCCTCCCCGTCGCCTCCGTACGTCCTCAGGTCCTCGCTGGCCGGGTCCCGCATCCCGAGATCCTCCCCGGCCAGGGACCGTATCCTCCCCGGACCCGAAAGCTCCGTGACCTTTACCTCGAGCCGCTCGGCCTCGTCCTCCGCCCGGGCTTTCTCCTCGCCCAGGCGGACAGCCTGTGCGTCCAAATTCGCGGCCACCGCGTGCACGTAGACGCTCCCCAGCATCAACAACACCGGCACCATCACCACCACCACGAACGCCCGCCACGGCGAACCCTTGACCCGCCCACGCCGCATCGGCGCGCGCGCCGGCGTCTGTACAGGCGCGTCCCCAGGTATCGCGTGCCATTGCGGCGGCCCGAGGACGTCCCGACCGGCGTCCGTCCGGGACGACACCCTCCGCTGCGACGCGGCCGCCACTAGCGGGGGCTCTCCGCCAATTCCGGCGGCTCGGATGTGCGCGTTGCGGAGCGCAGCCGCGCCGGGGCACTGCGCGAGTTCTCCGCGACCTCGCGCGCCGAGGGCTTGCGCGTGACGCCCCTGCGAAGCACGGGTCGCGCCCCGCACGTACAGACAGGTAGCTCCGGCGGGCAGACGCAGCGCCCCTCGCGGTCCGCGATAAAGCGCTTCACGATGCGGTCCTCCCCGGAGTGGAACGTGATCGCAACGAGCCGTCCGCCCGGCGCCAGCAGCCTCTCCGCCGCGCCCAGGGCGCGCTTCAGACCGCCCACCTCGTCGTTCACGTAAACGCGCACCGCCTGGAACACCCTCTTCGAAGGGTTGCCCCCCCGCTCCTTCCAGCCCACCGCCGACCGCACGGCCCCCGCGAGGTCCGTCGTCGTCGCCAGCGGCCGGTGCGTGATCACCTCGCGTGCCACGCGCCGGGCCTCGCCGCGCGGCACGTCCCCGTACCGGACGAGCACGTCCGAGATCTCCTGCGCCTCCGCACCGTTTAAGAACTCCGCCGCCGACTCGCCATGCTTCGGGCCCATCCGCATGTCCAACGGGCCCTCGCGGACGTAGCTGAAACCCCGCTCTGCCTCGTCCACCTGGTAGCTCGAAAGCCCGAGATCGAAGAGGACGGCGTCCGCCCGAACGCCCTCTTTGGCCAGCGCCGTCAACATCTCGTCGTACGCGCCGGGCCTGAACGAGAAGCGAGGATCTTCGGCGGCAAGCTCCGCCGCCCTGGACGCCGCGTCGGGGTCGCGGTCTATGCCGACGAGACGACCTTCGGGACCGAGATCTTCGAGGATGCGTCGAGCGTGGCCGCCGCCGCCGAAGGTGGCGTCCACGATCAGCTCGCCGTCTTTGGGGTCGAGGGCGGAGACGGTTTCTTCGAGCATGACTGGGTAGTGTCCGGTCGCCATCAAACCCCCAGATCCCTCCCGGCGAACTCCTCGACGATCTCCGAGAAGGACTCGTCGGCCCCCGACAGGTACTCGTTCCACTCGGCGGTGGACCAGATCTCCAACCGGTCGTCCACCCCCGCCACCGTCACGTCGCGGTCCAATCCCGCGTACTGCGCAAGCTTCGTGGGGATAAGGACCCGCCCCTGCCGGTCCAGGACCGCCTCGAACGCCATCGAGAAAAACATCCTCGACAGCTGGCGCCCTTTCGACGACAGGTCCGCGTTGGCCTTTATGTTCGCCTTGAACGCCGCCCACTCGTCCGGCGGGAACGCGAACAAACAACGATCCACCCCTTTCGTGATCACGATCCCCCCCTCGAAGTAGGGCCGCAAACGGGAGGGGAGAGTCAACCGCCCTTTCTCATCCAGGGTGTGCTCGTACTCTCCTAGAAGGGCCAGGGTTGCCGTCCTCCCACTACGTCCCACTTCGACCCACGACGCCCGAAATTCTTGCATATGCCGGGAAAATGCGCAACGCGTCGCCGATCCTGCCACCCGCGAAGCCGCAAAAACACGCTGTACTCACTCCTAATCCCTCCCCCCAAGGGATTAGGAGTCCCTTTAACTTCTCCTATGGGATCGGTTCGAACATAGGAGCACAAGCAATGATGCACGGACGCTGGGGGCAGCGCCTCTGCCGAACATGTAGGGATAGATCAAGTACGTAGGCTCAATATGTTGCGCATCTGAAAAGTGGATGTGGGCGTTTCGTGGCGGCGCGAGACGGAGCGGGGCGCGGCCCTGTTCCTCGAGCCGGAATGAGTGGGCCCACCAGGACTCGAACCTGGGACCGTCCGATTATGAGTCGGATGCTCTAACCAACTGAGCTATGGGCCCGGAGACGGGCGGTGAGCTGCCCTGGTAGGATTCGAACCTACAACCCTCCGGTTAACAGCCGGATGCTCTGCCATTGAGCTACAGGGCAAGGATCACGAAAAATAATTATACGATCCCGACCGCCCGGCTTCAAGATTCGAGGGTAAGGTCCCCAATCTCGACGGCGGCCCGGTTGAGGCGCTTTATCTCTCCGTGCAGCCGGAACTTTTCGTCCAGGTCTTCGGCCAACGCCTTGGCCCTCTCACGGCTAAGGGCGCCGACCCGCAGCCACGCGGCGCGCAGGGAGGTATCCGAAGGGTACAACTTCTCCCCCGCCGCTTGGAGCGCGCCTATCTCGTCGAGTAGGGGGCGGGCGCGCTCGTCGGACAAGACGGCGCCGAGGTCCTCGCCCGCATGCTCCCGGAGAAGGGCGAACACGTTGGCCTGTGCGTCATCGCCGAAGTCGGCGTCCTCCAGCACGAGGGGCTGTTGCAGGGCAGGCGCCTCGACGCCTTCCCGCAGAGGTCTGGCCGCCAGGTCGGGGCGGGCGACCATGAGGGCGAGGAGTTCCCTGCCCGCCTCGATCAAGGGGTCGCGCGGGGTGCTTTGTGGCTGCTCTCGGCGGGATTCGCGTGGTAAGCCGGTGGGGCTCTTCGCCGTGTAGAGGGCGCTCGGGTCCACGTCGAGGAATTCGGCCGCGAGCCGTACCGCGTCCCTCTGGAAAACGGGGTCCTCGATTTCCCGTATGAGCCCCTTGACCTCCGAGAGGATGCGCGACCGTTCCGCCGCGCTGGCGCCGCGCGCGTTCCCGGCCTTGCGTCGGAACAAGTACTCCAAGAGCGGTACGGCATCCGAGAGGAGAGCCCGGAACTCCTTGGCGGTGTGCTCGAGCAGCCAATCGGCGGGGTCGTCGGGGAGGCGCAAAACGCGGAGGTCCAGCTTGAGCTCGGCGGCCGTGGCGGCGACCCTTTCAACGGCCTTCTCGCCCGCCGGGTCGGGGTCGAAGAGCAAGTGGATGGTGCCCGCGTAGCCGCTGAGCATCTTGAGATGCTGTTCGGTCATCGCCGTGCCCAACGTGGCGACGGCGTTCTTTATCCCGGACTGGTACAGCATGAGAACGTCCGTGTAACCCTCGACGACGAGTACCGCTTGCTCCCGGCGTACCGCCTCGGCGACCTGAGGGAAGCCGTAGAGCAAGGATCTCTTGTTGAAGAGCTCGGTCTCCGGGGAGTTGAGGTACTTGGGCTTCACGTCGTCCCCGAGGGCGCGAGCGCCGAAGCCCACCATCCTGCCGCGCGGGTCGGAGATAGGGAAGGTGATCCTGTCGAAGAAACGCTCCCCCCCGCGCGGCGACAACAGCCCGGCCGCGTCCAAGGCGTCCCGCCCCAGCCCGATCTTGCGCGCCGCCCCCGCAAACCCCCCCGTGCCCCGCGGCGGCGCGTAGCCCAAGCGAAATTCTCCTATAGTAGAAGTAGCTATGCCGCGCTCTTCGAGGTAGCGGCGTGCCGCTGCGGCGGCGGGGGATGTAGAGAGGTACTTCTGGTAGTAGACGGTGGCGGCGGCTAGGGCCTTGTGGGCGGAGCGGCGTCGGGAGGCGCGTTCGCGGGCGGCTCGTTCCTGTTTGGGGGAGCGGCCTTCCATCTCTAGCTCGATGCCGAAGCGTTCGGCCAGGTGAGAGACGGCCTCGACAAAGGGCAGTGATTTGAGTTCTACGACGAGCTTTATGGAATCGCCGCCGCGTTGGCACCCGAAACAGTAATAGAAGTTCTTGTCCGGGGCGACACTAAAGGAGGGGGTCTTCTCCTGGTGGTCGGGGTAGGGGCACAGTCCGCTGAAGCGCGCGCCCGCGCGGCGGAGGGCGGTGAACTCGGAGGCCACCTCGACTATGTTCGCGGCCTCCCGGACCTGTTCTATGCTCCGCTGGGATACCCTCAAGCCCGCCCTCTTTGTACCGGCGTACAAACATTACGCTCCGAACCCACCTTCGTCGGGGCGAATGTTACTCTACGAGGCATGAGCTTATCTCAACAACGGGAAAACGCGCCGCCGAAGGCAACCAACGGGGAGTATGCGGATCTGCCGCCGGGGATCGGGTTCTCCTCCAGGGACGAGCCGTTGCGGCGGGACATCAACCTGCTGGGGCGCATCCTGGGGCATGTGATCGCGGAGCAAGAAGGCAAGAGCCTCTTCGGGGCGGAGGAGGAGGTGCGGCTGCTGTGCAAACGGCTGCGCTTCGCCTACGACCCCGACCTCGACGAGCGGCTGTGGCGCAGGATCGAGCGCATGGACGAGGCGGAGCTGGGGCGCATCGTGCGCGCGTTCTCGGTGTACTTCCAACTTGTGAACGTCGCCGAACGCTACCATCGTGTGCGTCGGCGCCGCGAGTACGAAGCCAGGGACGACGCCCCCCAGCGGGCGTCGCTGCGCAACGCACTTGCGCGCATCGAGCGGGAGGGTATTCTCGACGCCGGGGGGCTGGAGAAGCTCCTGGACGAGATGCGCGTCTGCTTGGTGTTGACGGCGCACCCGACGGAGGCGCAACGCAGGAGCATCCGTCGCAAGCACCAGGACGTGGCGGAGGCGCTCGACCGGCTCGACTCGGGGCGGCTCACGGCGAGGGAGCGAGCGGGGGTCGAGAAGCGGCTCGCGGAGGAGATCTCGCTGCTCTGGCAGACCGACGAGCTGCGGGCAAAGAGGCCCGAGGTGGAGGGTGAGATCAGCCGCACCCTCCAGTTCTTCGAGGATTCGCTGCTCTCAACGACGCTGGAGGTCTATCGCAACCTAGATGACGACCTGGCCCGCATCTTCCCCGGCGTCGGGCACGTCGGCAAGATCCTCCGGTTCGGCTCGTGGGTCGGCGGCGACCAGGACGGCAACCCGTTCGTGAGGCCGGAGACGATGCTCACGGCGCTACGGCTGCAGCGCGACCTGATCCTTAAACGCCACCGCGTGGCGGCCCTCTCCCTCGCCCGCCAGCTGACTCAGTCCTCGAAGCGGGTCGCCATCTCCGAGGAGCTGAGCGAAGCCCTGGAGCGGGAGGAAGTGCGCTTCCCGCAGGCCGAGGAGCGGTGGACGAGCGAAGACGCGGAGGAACCCTACCGCCGGATGATGCTGTTTATCGCCGGCCGCATCCGCCGCGCCCTCCAAACGCCGGAGGACCCCAAAGGCTACGCGCGGGCGACGGAGTTGCTCGAAGACCTGCGGGTCATCCAGCGCAGCTTGCTCAGGCACGGGGGCGAGCGGGCCGCGAACGGCGAGTTGCGCGACTTCATGAGGCAGGTCGAGGTCTTCGGCTTCCACCTCGCCAAGCTCGACGTGCGGCAGGAGAGCTCCAAGATCGCCTCGGCCGTCGCGGAGGTGCTGACCGCCGAAGTCGAGCCGGACTCGGACTACCTCGCGCTCGACGAGGGGGACAAGGCGGATCTGCTGCGGCGCCTGCTGACAGATTCCGCAACGCAAGGCTCCCACGACGACGTGCCGGAAGGCATCTCGGACGAGAGCCGGGGCGTGCTGGAGACGTTCGCCAACATCCGGTTCGCGACGGAGGAGTTTTCGGAGCCGCCGGTGGAGACGTTCGTGCTGAGCATGGCGCGGGGCGCGAGCGACGTCCTGGCGGTGCTGTACCTGGCGCGGCGGGCGGGGCTCGTGCGGTTCGACGAGGAGGGGCGGTGCGTGGAAGCGCTCATCAGCGTGACGCCGCTCTTCGAGACTATCGAGGATCTGGACGAGGCGCCGGAGGTGCTGCGCGGGCTGCTAAAGGACCCGACGTACCGCTCGTACGTGGCGACGCGGAGGGACGAGCAGGAGATCATGCTCGGCTACAGCGACTCGGGCAAGGACGCGGGCTACGTCACGAGCAACTGGGCCCTGTACAAGGCGCAGGAGCGCCTCGCTGAGATTTCGCGCGGGTGCGGCGTCAGGTTGAGGCTGTTCCACGGCCGGGGCGGAACGGTCGGCCGCGGCGGGGGCCCGAGCTACGACGCCATCCTCGCGCAGCCGCCTGGCACGGTCGCGGGTACCATCCGCATCACCGAGCAGGGCGAGGTGATCTCCTTCAAGTACGGCATGAAGGGCCTCGCGCGTCGCAACCTGGACACGGTGCTCGCCGCCGTCCTCGAGGCCAGCGCCATAGACGGCGACGGGGGGCCGAACGAGGAGTGGGCCGAGGCCCTGGAGCGGCTCTCGACCAGGTCGCGCGAGGCCTACCGGGGGCTAGTCTACGAGAACGAGGACTTTTTGCGGTTCTTCGCGGCGGCGACCCCCATCCAGGAGTTGCCGCTGCTCAACATCGGCAGCCGGCCGGCGAAGCGGGTAGACAGCCCGGACGTCTCTTCGCTGCGCGCGATCCCCTGGGTATTCGCGTGGACGCAGAACCGTCTGCTCCTGCCGTCCTGGTACGGCGCGGGGAGCGCCTTCTTCGAAATGATCGAGACCGAAGGTGGGGTCGAGACCCTGCGCGAGATGTACGATGGCTGGCCGTTCTTCAAGACGCTCGTGGACTTCATGCAGATGACCCTCGCCAAGAGCGACATGAGGATAGCCGAAGCCTACGCCTCGCTCGTCGAAGACGAGGGGGCGCGAGAGCGAGTCTGGGGACGAGTCGCCGAGGAACATTCGCGTTGCGTGGTGGCTATGCTGGCGGTCACCGGCCAGGAGAGCCTCCTCGACAACAGCCCGGTGCTGCAGCGTTCGATCCGGCTGCGCAACCCCTACGTGGACCCGCTCTCTTACATCCAGGTACACCTCCTCAGGCGCTTGCGCTCCCTCCCCGAAGACGCCCCCGAACGCGAGTCCATCGCCTACCCTCTGCTCCTTACCGTCTTCGGCATCTCTAGCGGCATGGTGAACACGGGTTAAAGCGGTCACCTTTCAGCGATTAAGTATCAGCCTGCGTGACACGCTGCGAAACTACACGCCGGCACCGCGGCCGTTCGACGTGCGCTTTATTTTGGTCTTAAGGCGTTTGTAAGTGCCGTCGGAGTCCGTTGGTCATCGGTCCGAAGATCGAAAGGCTTGCAGCGACGGCTGATCGCCGACTGCTAACCGAAGATGGTGTCGCTGCGCGGCAGGAAGATTTGCCTGTAGGTCGCGAGGGCGTAGCGGTCCGTCATGCCGGCGACGAAGTCCACGGTCTCGGTTATTGGGTCGGGGTCGCTCTTAGCGCGCTCGTCGGGACGCTCCAAATAGTACTCCCAGAGCGCGGCGACCACGCCACCGGCCTTCTCGTTTTCTCGGGAGCGCGGGTTGTTATAGACGTTCTTGAAAAGCCAGGCCCTTAGTTCCATAAGCGCCTCGTAGACCTTATCGGAGAGCCCTATCTCGCCCTTCTCCTTCGACGTTACGATCATATCGCGCACCAGCGTGTCTATCCGCCCGCTCATGCGGTCCCCGAGGACGGCGATGGGACCTTTGGGAAGGTCGTCGAACCGGATCACGCCGGCCCTTATGGCGTCGTCCACGTCGTGGTTGACGTAGGCGATGCGGTCTGAGATGCGCACCACCTCACCTTCTCGCGTCAGGGGATAACCCTTGCCGGTATGATTGCGGATGCCGTCCCTGACCTCGTGGGTGAGGTTTAGCCCCTGGTGATCCTTCTCCAGCACGTCCACGACGCGCAGGGAGTGTTCGTTGTGTCGGAAGGCACGGCCGTGGACGGCGAGGACGCGCGTGAGGGCCCCTTCGCCGGTGTGGCCGAAGGGGGTGTGCCCGAGGTCGTGGCCGAGGGCTATCGCCTCGGTGAGATCCTCGTTCAGGCCCAGGGAGCGGGCGATGGTGCGTGAGACCTGGGCCATCTCCAACGTGTGCGTGAGGCGCGTCCTGAAGTGGTCGCCGTCCGGCGAGATGAAGACCTGCGTCTTGTGCATCAGCCGACGAAACGCCTTGGCGTGGATTATGCGGTCGCGGTCGCGCTGGAAGGCGTTGCGTACGCCGTCCGGCTGCTCGGGCTTGGGACGCCCGACGCTCGCCTCGCAGGCCCACTCGGGCCGAACGAGGCTCGTCCCGGCGCCCACGGGGCTCGTCTCGCCGGCGTTCACGCGAGGCGGAGCGAAGAGGGCCGGGCGCTGAGCGCGGCGTTGCCCGGAGCGTGGGCGAGGACGTGGGCGGAGACGACCCGGTGCACGCCATCTTCGAGCCCTTTCTCCAGGGAGACGTCATTGAGGGGACGGCGCATCAAGGCTCGTAGGGCGGCGAGGGTACCGGGCGGGACCGGGAAGGCGTCGACGGCCGGGTTCTCGGAGCGGCATTCCCCGCAGCGAGCGCCGCCGAGATCGGGGGCATAGTAGAGGATTCCCGCGTCCGCTTCGTCGAGGTCGAGGTCGCAGGAGAGGCAGCCGTCGAGCTGGGGCGCGTATCCGGCGAGGGTGGAGAGCTTGAGGGCGAAGGCCGAGCGCATGGCCTCGTGGCCCGCTTCGCGTGTTTCGAGGGCGTCGAGGGCGTGGTAGAGCAGGTTGAAGAGGCGCCGGTCGGCCTCATCGCCGCCCGCGAGGGCACGGACGGTGGCGACCATGGATCCGGCGACCTCTAGCCTGGCGAGGTCTTCGCGGACGCCGTGGAAGGATCGCAGGACCTCGGCCTGGGTGATGGTGTCGAGGGTGCGGCCCCCGTAGGCGAGAAAATCCACGCAGGAGAGTGGTTCGAGGCGGCCGCCGAAGCGGGACTTGGTTCGCCGGATGCCTTTGGCGATGGTGGAGACTAGGCCACGCTCCGGGGTGTAGAGGTCCAGGATGCGGTCGGCCTCGCCGTAGCGCATCGAGCGCAGGACGATGCCTTTACTCTTGTAAAGCGCCACTCTCCGCTCTTTCCACGATCGCCACGCTGCCGCTCGTCCCCAACCTCGATGCCCCGGCGTTGAGCATGTCCAGGGCATCGTCCAGGGTACGGATGCCGCCCGAAGCCTTGACCGCTAGCCCCTCCGGGGCCTCCCCGCGCAGGAGCGCCACGTCCTCCAGCGTCGCCCCGCCCGGCCCGAAGCCCGTCGAGGTCTTCACGAAGTCCGCGCCGCTGGCGGCCACGATCTGCACGGCCAGCCGCTTCATCTCGTCCGTGAGGTACGCCGCCTCGATGATGACCTTCAAGACGGCGTCGTTGAGGCCGTTGTTCATCGCCACCGCGCTTACCTCGCCGTTGAGGCTCGAGAGCTCCTCGGCCACGTAGGAGAACTCGCCCGAGAGAAACTTGGAAATGTTCATCACCACGTCCATCTCCGATGCGCCGCCCACGATCGCGTCGCGCACCGCCGCCGCCTTGACCGTCGTCGTGTCGGCCCCGAACGGGAACGAGACTACCGTCGCGACCTTGACGTCCGTCCCGCGCAGCTCCCGCGCGGCGAGCCTGACGTAGCACGGCGGGATGCACACCGCGGCGAAGTGGTGGCGGGCGGCCTCCTCGCACAGACGCCGGACGTCCGCCTCCTTCGTGTCGGGCTTCAGCAGAGTGTGATCTATCGTTTTCGCAAACTCACGCACCCTCATCGCCACCTGCCACGCTCCTCTTAAAGACCCAAGACGTTACCGCTTGATTATAACCCCAGCCGCTCCAGGAACCGCGTGTCGCTCCGCCATCCCGGCGTGACTTTCACCTTGAGGTCCAGGTAGATGCGGGTGCCGAGGAGGCGCTCGACGTCGCGGCGGGCCTCGGTGCCGATTTGTTTGATGGTGCGGCCGTTCTTGCCGAGCACGATCATGCGCTGCGAGGGCCGTTCGACGTGGATGACAGCGTAGACGACCGTAACGTTGTCCTTGCGCTCGACCTCGTCTGTCTCCACGGCGACCGCGTGAGGCACCTCCTCGCGCAGCACGCCCAAAGCCTTCTCGCGAACGTACTCCGCCAGGATCAAAGACTCCGGGTAGTCCGTGACGATGCCCTCGGGGAAGTACCTGGGGCCGGGCGAGAGAAGTTCCACAACGGACCCCATGATGGGCTCCACGTTCATCCCTTCCATGGCGCTTAGCGGGAAGATCTCCTCGAACTCCGCGAGCCCGGAGACCTCCCCGACCATCGGAAGCACCTCCGAGCGGTCGCGCAACAAGTCCACCTTGTTGAGGCAGGCGATGGCGGGCGTCCCGGACTCGGCGACGATCCGGGCCACGTAGCGGTCGCCGCGCCCTAGCCCCCCTCGCGCCTGCGCGGCATCGAAGAGGAGCAACACCGCGTCCGACTCGGAGAGGCTGTCGAGGACCTGCTGCTGCATGCGGCTGCGCAGGGTGTCGCGGGGCTTCTGGGAGCCGGGGGTGTCCATAAAGACCGCCTGGTAGTTCGGGCCGTTGCGGACGCCCCGCACGGGCCCGCGCGTCGTCTGGGGCCGCGGAGAGGTTATGGAGACCTTCTGCCCGACAAGCCGGTTGACCAGCGTGGACTTACCGACGTTCGGCCGCCCCACGACCGCGACGAAGCCGCTCTTCAAGCCGTTGTGGGAGTTCTCGGTCACAGCACCTCCGGGCCGAAGGAGTGGGGCATTATCTCCTCAAATTGGTAGCGACGAGGGTTTCCTTCGGCGTCGAGCACGACGACCTCCTCGCAACCGAACTCGCGCAGGACCTGGCGGCACGCCCCGCACGGGAAACAGGGTGAGGCGTTGGGGCTGTAGACGGCGGCCAACTTTATCTCGCGGTCCTTTGCGTCCGTGGAGTCGGCGAGCATACGGGCCGCGGCATTTCGCTCGGCGCAGATCCCCAGCCCGTAGGAGGCGTTCTCGACGTTACAGCCGGCGTACACGGCTCCGCCTTGCGTCAGGATCGCGGCGCCTACCGGAAAGTTGCTTTAAGTAGCATACGCCCTCTCCGAGGCAGCGCGGGCGGCCCTTATGGCGTCATCGAGGTTCATAGGGGGATTATATCGCCGAGTGACCGAATCCTGACGAACGGCTGTCGAATACCGAAAACCTCGTGCCTACAGGAACTGGAAAACGGCGACTGTGAGGAAGGTGCCGAGGATGGCGCCGGCGGCCACCTGGTAGAACGTGTGGATGCCGGCCTCGACGCGGCTCTGCGAGACGAGGAGGGCCATGAGGAGCGTGATCAGGGAGACCAAGCCGGCGAACCGCCCATCCGTGGCGACGAAACTTGCCGCGACCCACCCCGCGAACGCGACCGCCGCGTGTCCGGAGGGCATCCCACCAAAAAACGGGTTGGGTGATCTGGTAAACGCCTTGCCCACGACGACGCCGATAGCCACGAGCCCAAGCGCGACGAGCGTGAGGTGACCGGGCCAGCGCCGGATGCTCTGCAGCGTCTCGAGCGAGAACGGCCCCAGCTCGTCGGCCAGGATCAGGTACCCCACGGCCACGGCACCCACGCTCGCCACCAGGACAGCCCCGGCGGAGACGTCCTTGGCGAGCTTGGCGAGCGGGTGGTACTCGCGGGTGACGAGGTCCACGGTGAACTCCAGCGCCGTGTTGAACATCTCCACGACGAAGACGGCCACTATGACGAGCACGAGCACCGCGAGCTCGAGCTTGCTGACCCCCAGGAGCAGGCTCAGTACGAGCACCGCCGCCGCCACCGCAACGTGGAAGCGCATGTTGCGTTGCGTGCGCACCGCGTGGACGAGCCCGCGGTAGGCGTGGCCGAAAGACCACGCCACCCCCTGCTGACCCTTGCGGGGTTCGGAGGCCTTCCTACCCTTCCCCAAAGCCTGCGCCTCCGAGCACATCCCGCTGCGCCGTTGCCATCTCGCTCACCTCGAAATCGTCCCCGTGGTCCATACCGGCCAGGTGCAACGCCCCGTGTATCACCAACTCCTCAACCCCAGCGCGATCAAAGCCGACGTACTCCGGCGAGACCACGACCTCCCCGAACATCTCCCCGTACGGCCCGTCTATCTGGAAGCTCAACACGTCCGTCGGAGAATCGATACCTCTGTGCTTCAAGTTTAACTGCTGAATCACGCCGAGAGGCACTAGCACGACCGAAACCTCGCCTAAACGGTCAAGGTTGAGGCCGCGGGCGGCGAATGCGGCGGCGAAGAGCGCGGTCGCGCGTTCGGGGGAGAGGTTGCCGTAGGAGACTTCGTCCAGAACGGCAGCGGAGAAGGGCATATTCAGGAGGTGGAGGGGTTTTTAGCGGCGGGCTTCGGTTTGGCGGGTTCGGCGGGGGCGGACGAGGGGTATTCGATGCGGGGTCCTATAAAGCCTATGAGGGCGCCGCGGATGGCTTCGCCGGTTTCGTGGATCTCGCGCATTGTCAGCTCGCACTCGTCGAACTGGCCGTCCTCGAGCTTTGCCCGGATTGTGCCGGCGACGATGTCCTCGATGCGCTTGGGGGTCGGCTTCTCCAGCGATTTCATGGTGGCCTCGACGGAGTCGGCGAGCATCAGGATGCCGGCCTCCTTGCTCTTCGGGCGCGGTCCGGGGTAGCGGAAATCCGACTCACGTACATCTACGCCGGCCAGGTCGCCGCCCAGGGATTCTTCGAGGGCCTTGCGGTAGAAGTATTCGATGCGGGTGGTGCCGTGGTGTTCCCGAATCAGGTCGAGTACCTCCCCGGGCAGGTTCCACTCGCGCCCAATCTCCAGCCCGTCCTTGACGTGGCGTTTGACGATGCGGGCCGAGAGGGCGGGGGTCAGGGTCGCGTGGGGGTTCATGCGGGCGATCTGGTTCTCTATAAAGTACTGTGGGTGCTCGAGCTTGCCGACATCGTGGTAGTAGGCACCGACGCGAGCGAGCAGCGGGTCCGCCCCGATGCGCTCGGCGGCGTTCTCGGCGAGGTTGCCCACCTGCATCGAGTGGCTGAAGGTTCCCGGTGCCCCCCGCAGCAGCTTCTGCAGCAACGGGTTGCCCGGGTCCGAAAGCTCCAGGAGCTTCTGGGGCGTCAGGATGTTGAAGGCGTTCTCCAAGAGCGGGAGGAGAACCATCGCAAGGCCCAGGGAGAGGAGGCCGTTGCCGAGGCCAATGCCGCCCTGGGACAGGGCCGCTTGCAGGGTGCCGCCTCCTATCAGG
>Ga0126304_10000875_pt1 | contig 13252 bp, 12 predicted proteins | sample Plot25_FD_92538 | JGI IMG/M metagenome (GOLD analysis project Ga0126304, IMG submission 92538) | Serpentine soil microbial communities from UC McLaughlin Reserve, CA, USA - Plot25 | ecosystem: Environmental > Terrestrial > Soil > Grasslands | place: USA: UC McLaughlin Reserve, Lake County... | reverse complement strand
GTCACCTCGCCCTCGATCCGAGCCGTGTACTTCTCGAACGCCCTGGTGTCGAGCGAGAACTGGATGATCCGCTCCTGGCCGTGAAACGGGTACTTGCGCCAGACGTCGACGTGCTTGCCGTGAACCTCGACGACGTTGTAACAGGGCCTCGTATTGCCCCTGAGCCGGATCGAGGAGACCGTTCCGGTGTTGACGACGAACATGTCCTCGAGGCGCCAGGCGTACGGCACGTGCTTGTGGCCCGAGAGGACGAGATCGACCTGGGCGCCCTGCAGGCACTCGATGACATCGCCGGCGTCGTAGACGATGTTCCGCTCGCGACCCGTCCCCGGCACCGGGAGCAGGTGGTGGTGCATCACGAAGATGCGGAACTCGGCCGGCGCGGCGAACTGCTCCTCGATCCACGCGTACCGTCCCCGGCCGATCTGGCCGTGGTCGAGGTCTGGCTCGCTGGAGTCGACGGCGACAACGGTGATCTCGTCGAGCCGCAGAACGGAGTGCCGCTCGCCGAAGAACTCCTCGAAGTGGAGGTAGCCGACGTTCCGCGAGTCGTGATTGCCTGGGATGACGACCATCCGGTCACAGTTGAGCCGGTCGAGGTACTCCCGCGCCATCAGGTACTCCTGCTTGAACCCGAAGGTCGTCAGGTCGCCTGAACAGATGATCAGGTCCGGCTCGAGCTCGTTGATCTCGGCCACCGCGCGCTCCATGAGGCTCGGCACGAAGTCGGGGCCACCGCAGTGGATGTCCGAGATGTGGGCGATCGTCCTCGACCCGTCGCGTCGCGGCATGCTCGAAGTGTAAGAAGGCGGCGAGGCATGGTGTCCGAGGCCGTCGCTACTCTCAGGAGCGGGTGGTCGAAAAAGTTCCCGATTTCCAGGCATATCGTGGAGAGGGGCAGCCGTGCTTCGCCCACGAGGTCGAACTCGAATGCGCGAAGCTCCTCGACTACTACGAGATTCCGTGGATGTACGAGCCGCACACGTTCGTGCTGGAGGAGGGCCCGGACGGGCGGGTGGTCGAGGCGTTCGCGCCGGACTTCTACCTCCCCGAACAGGACCTCTACGTCGAGCTGACCGTGATGAAGCAGTCGCTCGTCACACGGAAGAACCGCAAGCTGCGGAAGCTTCGTGAGCGGTATCCCGAGGTGAACGTGAAGCTCTTCTATCGTCGAGACATCGAGCGACTGGCACAGCGATACCGACTGCATCTGGCCTCCTAGCGCCCGAGCTGGACGCACGCATCGGCGAGGTCTATCTCTCCGCCGAGGACATCCGGGCTCGGGTCGCCGAGCTCGGAAGCGCGATCGCGGCCGACTACGCCGGCCGCGAGCCGATCCTCGTCGCCTCGTTGAAGACGGCAACCGTCTTTCTCTCGGACCTCTCCCGCGAGCTGCCGATCGCGCACAACCTCGATTTCATCGCGCTCGCCGGCTACGAGGGCAACGGCGGCGGAGGACGCGTGCGGCTGCTGAAGGACCTGACGCTGAGCATCAAGGGTCGGGACGTGCTCCTGGTCGAGGACGTCGTGGACACGGGGATGACGCTCAACTTCCTCGTCAAGACGCTGGCGCTGCGGGAGCCGAGCTCCCTCGCGGCAGTAGCCCTCCTCGAACGACCGTATCGTCGCCTGGTCGAGGATCTTCCCGTCCGGTATGTCGGCTTCACGGTGCCGGACGAGTTCTTCGTCGGCTACGGCTTCGATTTGGAAGGCCGCTGGCGCAACCTTCCGGACCTCCGGCTGCTTCGCTGAAGAAACGACCGGCCGCCCCTGAGAGCGGCCGGCGCCGTCGGGAGACGACAGTGCCGCAAGCCAAGAGCGCGTGAGGCTTGCAGCGCGGAAACTATAAGGGCATACCTTCAAAAATGGGGGACCTCTTGGGTCGCTCGGAGAGCTACAGGTATCCCAGGGGATCCACGGCCGAGCCGTTGACGCGCACCTCGAAATGCAGGTGCGGGCCGAAGCAGTGGCCGGTGCAGCCGACGTAGCCGATCGTCTGCCCCTGTGAGACGGGCCCGCCGCCGACGACGAAGCTGGACTGGTGGGCGTAGGCAGTGGCAACGCCATTGCCGTGGTCGATGATGATCAGGTTTCCGTAACCGCCCATCCAGCCGGCGTAGATGACGTTGCCCGACGCCGATGCCTGGATCGGCGCGCCGTACCCGGCGGCGATGTCGACGCCTTCGTGCATGCGGCCCCAGCGCCAGCCGAAGCCGCTGACGACCGGCCCGCCGACCGGCCAGATCATTCCGCTCGCCGAGACCGTCCCCTCACCGGTGCTGGAGTAGCTCGGGCCGGACTGGGCCGCATTGATCCGGGCAGCGAGCTGGGCGCTGACCTTCAGCAGCTCCTCAGCCTTGCCCTCGTACTGCTCCGCGGCCTCGTGAGCCTCGTCTCTGGCCTCGCGCTTCGTGCTGCGCGCCTCGGCGAGCCCCCGCCGCGAGATCAACAGCTGGTCGTAGGCTGCGCGCTGCTGCTGCGTCCTGATCTCGACCGCGCGGGTCACGGCAGCGACGCGCGCCTTCGTCTTCCCGGTGCGCTCCTTCAGCTGGCGCATGTGGTCACGGGCTCCCGTCACGTGCTGCACGACCCGCCGGTCCTGCGCCGCGATCGAGTCGAGGTAGTCGATCTGATCGAGCGCATCGCTGAAGCTGTCGGCCTCGAGGACGATGTCGAGGGTGGACGGGTCCTCGCCCTCGTAGATCGCCACCAGGCGGTCGGCGAGCCGCATCTGCGCGACGGTGTACTGCCCCCGGAGGTACGCGAGGCGCTCGCTCTGCAGGCGGTAGAGCGCCTTGACCGCCTCCAGCTTCCGTTGGTGGAGAGCGAGGTCCTCCTCGAGCGCGGCCAGCCGGCTGGAGACGTCGCCGACCTCGGCCTCGAGCGCCTGGATCCGGTCCGAGACCGTCGCGATCTCTGCGCGGAGCGCCGCCTCGCGGGCCCGAGCCTGGTCGGCCTTCGACTGGAGCGCCTGCGCCTGGTCGTCGAGCCGCTGCTTGCGGTCGTAGAGGCTGCCCGAGGCGGGAGCCGCGACGAGCAGGGCGAGCACGAGGCTGCAGACGAGTCGTCGAGCCATAGGGACCGTGTTCGCGAACCGGGAAGACCTCCCTCCCAGGCCCGGAATGCGGGGATCCTACCCGTCGGATCGGCTAGAGGGGAGCTTTGGCGGCGAAAAGCGCTGCTCGGAGGCGTCTTTCGACGTCTCGGATGGCAACAGGGCCGCTGCCTGCCGCCGGAGAGGGTAGACCTGCCTCCGGTAGTCCTCGTCGGTGATCTTCCCCGTGCGGTGATCGAACTCGAGCTCCTTGAGCTCCGCGAGGACGCGATCTCGCTCCTCCGCCTTTGCGAGTGCCTCGTCGGCCGGCGTCAGCGGCGCGGGAGGCTCCTTCGCCCGCAGGAACGGGACCGCAACGAAGACGACCGCGGCTGCCGCCAGCAGCGCGCCGAGCAGGAGCTCAGGGCTCACGCGCGGGCGAGTGCCTCGCTGCGGCCGTAGCGAACCGCCAGCCGGCGCTGCTCTCTGGCATCCGGCCAGAGGGCGATCGCGGCGCCGCCGAGAAAGACGAAGCCGGCGATCCAAATCAGGTTGACCAGCGGCTTTACGAGCGCCCGGAGGAAGAGCGTGCCGTCGGGGTCGATCTGGTCGGCGATGAGGAAGAGGTCCTCCCCGTTGAGCCTGTCGGACCGAATCGCGGCCTCGTTGGAGACCTGCTGCTCGGCGAAGTAGCGGTTCTTGCCCGGCCGCAGCGTCCCGAGCGACTCACCATCACGTGAGACGTCCACGACGGCCCGGATCTCCTGAGCGTTCGCACCTCGCGAATCCTCGACTCCCCGGTAGCGCAGGTCGTAGCTCTCCACCGAGAGCGTGTCGCCCGGCCGGAGCCGCTGGTCGACGATTGTGTCGTAGGCGCTCGAGCCAACGACGCCGATCGCGAGCAGCACGATCGACGCGTGGACGATGTAGCCGCCATATCGCCGGCGGTTGCGGGCGACCAGCGAGCTGAAGGCGCCGGCCCAGCTCGAGCTGCCGAGCGCGTGCCTCGCCCGTGTGCCGCGCACGAACTCGAGCACGAGCGACGCAAGGACGAAGGCGCAGAACGTGTAGCCGACGAGGCCCGGGATCGACGATCCCGCGCCGAGCACGACCAGGACGACGCCGCATGCGAGCGCGAACCCGGTGGGCCAGGCAAACGTCCTCCCCAGTCCGCGCAGTGACGCTCGGCGCCAGGCGATCAGCGGCCCGATGCCCATCAGCAGGAGCAGCGGGAGGCCGAAGGCCTTGAGGAAGAAGTTGTAGTACGGCGGCCCGACGGTCACGGGCTCGCCGCGGAGCGCCTCGGTCAGGATCGGGTAGAGGACGCCCCAGAGGATCGTCAGACAGAAAGCGACGAGCAGCAGGTTGTTGTAGAGAAAGCTCGCCTCACGCGAGACGGGCGATTCGAGCCGCGTCTTCGAACGCAGCAACGGCAGTCGCGAGAGGACGAGCAGGATCGACCCGGCCAGCACGATCCCGATGAAGCCGAGGAACCACGGACCGATCGAGCTCTCGGTAAACGAGCGGATCGAGCTGATGATCCCCGAGCGCGTCAAGAAGGTGCCGAACAGCGCCAGCGCGAAGGCCCCGATCACGAGGACGACGTTCCAGATCTTCAGCATCCCGCGCTTCTCCTGGATCATCACTGAGTGCAGGAACGCCGTCGCGGCGAGCCACGGCATGAGCGCGGCGTTCTCGACGGGATCCCACGCGAAGTAGCCGCCCCAGCCGACCTCGACGTAGGCCCAGTGGGCGCCGAGGAGCTGGCCGAAGCCGAGAAACGTCCAGGCGACGAGCGTCCACCGGCGGGTGACCACGATCCAGAGCTCGTCGCTTCTCCGCGCCGCCAGGGCGCCCATCGCGAAGGCGAACGGGATCGTCAGCCCGACGAACCCGAGGTAGAGCATCGGCGGGTGGGCGAGCATGTACGGGTTCTGGAGGCTCGGGTTGAGCCCGGCGCCGTCAGCCGGCGCCGCCTGGGTCGCGAACGGACTGGAGACCGCGACGAGCAGGAACGCGAAGAACGTGATCACGCCGCCGAGGATCGGCACCGCCCACGCGAGGAGGCTCGCCGCCGACCGACGTGCAAGGAGGACCGCGATCGCCGAGAAGCCGGTGAGGATTAGGAGCCAGAGGAGCAGCGAACCCTCCTGCCCGCCCCAGAACGCCGAGATCGTGTAGCCGAGCGGCAGCTCCCGGCTCGTGTGGTCGGCGACGTAGACGAAGCTGAAATCGTTCTGGACGAGCGCCGTGAACAGGACGGCCGCGCCTAGGAGGGCAGCCGCGAAGGAGGCGACGACCGCGTTTTGCGCCGACTCCGCGAGCCGCTGGCGCCGCTGCCTGGCGGCAATCGCACCGGCGACCACGGCGTAAAGGGCCAGCCCGAGGCACACGATGAGCGCTGCGCGCCCGAGCTCGGGCATTACGTCTTCTTAGAGCTGTACTTGGACGGACACTTCGTGACGAGCGTGCCCGGTACGCCCACGAGCGTGCCGGCGCGCAGCCGGCCCTTCAACGAGATGTCGCGACCGACCTTGAACATGTCGGGGACCGAGCCCGTGTAGGCGACCGGGAGCCGGACCGTGGAGCTTCCCTGGACGTCCTTGATCCGGAAGCGGATCGTGCGCCCGCTCCGCTGGACCGGCGCGACGACCTGTCCGACGATCGTGATCTCCCCCGTGCGGCCGTTCAACTCACTCGGCCGGAGCTGGGGCGTCCCGCCGGCGATCGAGGTGTAGAGCAGGAAGACGGCCAGCATCGCCGCTACTCCGAGGGCGATTACGAGGCGGGCAGGGCTGGAACGGCGCGCCACGCCATCAGTGTAGCCCTGGTGAGATCAGCCTTCGCGGGTGGGTGCCGGACGACGCCGATCCGGGATCCGGTACCCGTGCTCCTCGCACAGGCTGCCCGGCGAGTCCTCGGTCAGCGCGTCGCAGTAGCCCTTGCCGTACGCGGCCCGCATGAAGGCAGCGACGATCTCGAGGTTCCACTCACCGACGTCGGCTGCCTCACGCCAGAGGTCGGTCAGTCGGAGGTCGATGTCGAGCTCGAGCAGATCGATTCTGGACGGGCGCTTGGTCATGACCTCAGGGTAGGAATGGCGTCGGACGCCATCCCCGGTGGGCTACGGTCCGGGCGTGGGCGAGCTGCGATTCGGGCCTGCGCGCATCCCGTCGCGCGAGTCGCCGGACGAGGCGGTCGCGATCCTCCTGAAGCGCGGCTACACGGCCTGCGAGATCGACTTCGAGGGCAAGTTCTGGATGGACTACCCCTGGGCGGAGCGGCTGGGCGAGCTGGCGCGCGACGCCGGCATCGCCCTCTCCGTCCATGCTCCGATTGCCGGCTTCGTCGGCCACGCCGAGCGCGGCCAGAAGCTCAACATGGCGATCGGAATGCTCGACCACTCGGCGGGGATCGCGCTCGCCGCCGGCGCCGAGCTCGTCGTGTTCCACCCGGGCTTCCTGCTCGGGCGCGAGCGCGAGCAGGCGCTCGACGACGTGGTCGAGCAGGCGGGCGAGCTGCGCGAGCGGCTGGAGAAGAAGGGCCGCGGGGTGCCGTTCGGGGTCGAGGTGATGGGCCGGGTGCGCGAGCTCGGGACGATCGAGGACGTGCTGGCCATCGCAGAGCGCGTTCCCTGGATCCGTCCGGTGCTCGATTTCGCCCACATGCACGCGACGTCCGACGGTGCGTTCATGGAAGTGGAGTCCTTCGCGTCGGTCCTCGAGCGCGCCGACGCAGTCATGGAACCGGACGCGCCATTCCACGTCCACTTCTCCGACATCGCGTACGCGAACCGGAACGAGACGAAGCACCTGTCCTACGGGGAGGGAACTCTCCGAGCCGAGCCGTTGGCGGAGGCGCTCTCGGGGATCGACCGTCCCGCGACCGTGATCAGCGAATCTCCGGACGAGGAGAGCCACCAGGCGATCCGGGAGATCCTGCTCGCGACTGCAAACCGGCGCTAACGGTCCAGCGGTTCGGACACGAGCAGACGCAGGCCCGCGTCGTACTCGTCGAGCCCGCGGAGATGACCGTGACGCGCGTCCCAGGTTCCGTCTTGGAGGTCGCGTGCAACGGCTTCGACGACACGATCGACCACTCCGGGAGGCATCCGTGCGAAGCCGGAAGTCGCATTGCGCGCCTGCGCGTCCAGAACCCGCTCGGGGTGGGCCCAGAAGGAACCGAGTGACCAGTCGGGCGTGTCGCGGGGAATCGGCACGTCCCTGACAGTGACCTCCGCTTCGAGCCACCGTGCGAGCATCTCGAGGGGCGGAAAGATGCGCCGGTCGAGCTCGGCGACTTCCGGGAGGTAGTCCGCCATCAGCCACATGCGACCGCTGACCTCAGGGTCGTAGGTGAGGATCACCACGGGGCCTCTTGCGACACGGCGCATCTCTCTGACCCCCCACTCCTGGTCTTCGTCCCAGTGGTGGATCGTCAGGATCGCCATTGCGGCGTCGATGCTTCGATCTTCGAAGGGCAGCGGGTAGGCCCCGGCAAGAATCGCCGGCGGCCTTCCCGGGCCACGTTGGGCAATCATCACCTCGCTCGGCTCGACCGCAACGACGTCTCGGTCACGCGGCTCGTACGAGCCCGCCCCGGCGCCGACGTTGACGATCGTACGCGCATCACCAAGCGCCGCGTGGATCAGCGCGGCAATCCGCGGATCCTCACGGCGCGTGGCGGCGTACTCCGCACCGATCACGTCGTAGCGGGTGCCGAGCATCAAGTGCTGGGGCAGCGGCTACGCGGCACTCTCGGCGGCGACATCGTTTGCGCGGAGCTCTTCCAGCCGGCGCTCGAAGGCGGCGATCTCCTCGAATCGTTCGCGCTCCTCCAAGAACTGAATCATCGCCTCGAGCGGGTCCGAGAGGAAGCGGCTGTACTCGCTTCGCTCGAGGATCTCGATCGACTCACGCAGGAGCGCTTCGGCCTCTTCGTCCCTGCCCTGGTTGGCCCGGACAAGTGCGAGCGACGTCTTCGTCGATGCCTGTGAGCTGACGTCCTGGGGGCCGACGGTCTCCACGGCCTTCAGCGCGTACAGCTCCGCCTCGTCGAGCCTGCCCTGGTCGAGCAGAACTTCGGCGAGGAAGCGCTGCACCTCGCAGAGCGTTCCGCGGTCCTCGAGCGGCTTCAGGATCCGGATTCCCTCGCGCGCCAGCTTCTCCGCCTCCTCGAGGTCCCCGGACCGGCGGACGGTCGACGCGATCCGGAGCATCGCCTTGGCGAGATAGGTCGCCGCGCCGACCTCCGCAAAGAGCTCGCGCGCCCGGGCGTACTCCTCGAGCGCTTCCTCGTCGCGGCGGCGCCATCCGTAGAGCTCGCCCGACTGCATGTACGCGTGCGCTCGCGCGGTGAGGGATCCACTTTCCTCGGCAAGGGTCTTCGCCCGCTCGATTAGCGGCTCCGCGCGATCGTCCTCCTGCCGCGACGTATAGATGCCGGCGAGCGAGAGCAGCGCCTCGCTCTCGAGGTCCGCGCGCTCGAGCCGTCGAGCGATCTCGAGCTGCTCCTGTGCGTAGCCCTCACCCTCGCGGAGCCGGCCACGCCACCAGGCGACGGTGTTGAGCACCTCGAGCGCGAAGATCTTGCTCTCGTCGCGCTCCGCGGCCACGAGCGCCTCGCGCGCCAACTCTTCGCCGCGACTGACGTCCCCTTCGCGGAAGATGCTGACCTCGGCGAGGGCAACGAGCGCGCGGGCTTCGAGATCCCTGTCTCCCGCCTCGCGCGCGAGCCTGAGGACCTCCTGCATCTCCGGAGAGACGACGGGAAACTCGCTCATCCGCCAGGCCGCTCGTGCCGCCTGGAACCGACGCTCGAGCGTCGGCTCCAGCTCGACGGCCCGGACAAGCAGCTTGCGCGCCGTCGCGTTCGCCTCGCGTGCGAGCGCCCGCCGGCCGGCCTCCTCGAGCGCCACGGCGGCCTCGGTCGCGAGCTTCGGCGGCGGCGACCCATCGAGCTCCGCGAGCAGCGCCGTCGCGTGGTCGAGGTGATACGCGCGGACCTCCAACAGCTCTTCGCCCGCACGCTTCCGCAGCCACTCGGCGAAGCGCTGGTGGTAGCCGGCCCGCGCCGCCTTCGAGAGGCCGCCGTAGGCGACCTCTCGGATCAGCACGTGCTTGAACTTGAACGCGTCCTCGCCGGAGATCGACGAACGCGCCTCCGGCAGCACGAACTCCCGGAGATGGAGGTCCTCCAGGAGCGGATCGATGTCGGTTCCCTCGAGGACAAGCTCGCGGAGTGCACCCTTCCAGAAGATCCTCCCCATCACGGCGGCGCCCTGCAGCAGCTCTTTGCCCCCGGCCGGCAGGTGGTCGATCCTTGCGGCGATCAGCGCCTGCAGCGTGTCGGGGATCCGGTTGACGCCGCCGCCGTTCGCCTCCGAGAGCATGCGAACGGTTTCCTCGACGAAGAGCGGGTTGCCCTCGCTCTTCTCGAGGACCGCCTGACGGGCACCGCTTCCCAGCTCTCCGTCGAGCAGGGCCTCGACCAGCGCCTCGCTGTCGGTGCGGCCCAGCGGCTCCAGCTCGATGGCCGTCGCGCGCACGCGGCCGCCGCTCCAGCCGGGACGCAGGTCCAGGAGCTCGGGCCGGGCCAGGCACAGCAGCAGGATCGGAACGTTCTTCACCCACGTGGACATGTGCTCGACCAGCTCGAGCAGCGCGTCTTCGGCCCAGTGGATGTCCTCGAAGACGAGCACGAGCGGCTGCGGCTCGGCCAGCTTCTCCGCCCACTCGCGCGCGGCCCACGCGATCTCCTGCTGGTTCCGCTCGCCCTTCACCGCCTCCAGGACGCCAGATGCGAGGGCGAGCAGGTCGGCCACGGCCTCGTCGGGGCAGCAGTCACGCAGTTTCTCGAGCGCGTCGTCGAGCGGGTCGTCGTCCGCGATTCCGGCGGCCGTCTTGACCATGTCCGAGAGCGCCGAGTACGTAACGCCCTCGCCGTAGGGAAGGGCGCGGCCGAAGAGCACCGTGGCGCCCTCGAGGCCGCCGACGAACTCCTTGGTGAGCCTGCTCTTCCCGACGCCCGGGTCGCCGTAGATCGTGAAGAGGTGGGCGCGGCGGTCGCGAACCGCGCGGCTGTATGTGTTCTCGAGCAGCTCGAGCTCGGCCTCCCTGCCGACGAGCGGCGCCTGTCGGACACCCGGGCGGGCACGTCCCCCTGCGGCGCAGATGATGCGATATGCCCAGACCGGCTCGACCCGGCCACGGATCTCGACAGGCCCCTCGTCCTCGACCTCGAACCGGCCGAGCGTGAGGCGGTGCGCTCCTGGGCCGATCATGATGCTGTTGACCGGTGCTGCCTGCTGGAGCCGCGCGGCGATGTTGACAGCCTCTCCGGTCGCGAAGGTGGACTCCGACGCATCGTCGACAACCACCTGCCCCGACTCGATCCCGATCCTGACCTCGAGCCCGAGCTCCCGGACGGAGTCGAGGATCCCGAGCGCGGCGCGAACCGCGCGCTCGGCGTCGTCCTCATGCGCCTGAGGGATGCCGAACGCCGCCATGACGGCGTCGCCGGCGAACTTCTCCACGATCCCGCCGTGGGTCATGACGCAGTGGGAGACCTTGTCGAAGTACTGCTGGACGCGCCGGCGCGCGATCTCCGGATCGGTTCCGGTGATCAGCGCTGTCGAGCCGACGAGATCGACGAACAGGACTGTCGCAAGCTTACGCTCCACCCTTCAAGTGTATGAACGAATGCGGAGGTCAGAAAACTCCCGCTCGTGAGCCTTTTCTTGTCCCTCTTACAAGCTCCATGCCCGAGATGCGGCGAGTTGTTGCTTCGTGATGCGAAGGTCTGCAGGCAACGGTCTCTACATCGTCGACCCCACGGGTTGGCAGCACGACGCAGGACGCCTGGGGCCAGATGACCGCGGTGGTGGCCGTCCACTCGAGGATCCCCCGGTTGGGTCAGTTCCGCTCACGGGCAGTGCGCTGGAAGGGGGCGTCATCGGTAGTGCGCCCCGCCTGATTTCAGTCGGCTTCCTGGTTCGCCGGGGCCGACGCGGTCCACGCTAGATCTGGCCCTCAGGCCTTGTGATCCGCAGTCGAGGAAGCGGTTTCCGGGGATAGAGTCCCGCCGTGCTCGATCCGAAGGTCTTCAAGGCGTACGACGTTCGAGGGATCTACGCGAGGGAGCTGGACGAGGACGGCGCTTACGCGATCGGCCGCGCGTACGTGGAGCAGTTCGAGCCCCGGCGGATCGCGGTCGGGCATGACATGCGGGTCTCGTCTCCCTCGATGGCGGCGGCGTTGATCCGCGGGGCGACGGAGGGCGGCGCCGACGTCCTCGACCTCGGCCTCGTCGGCACGGAGATGGTCTATTTCGCGGTCGGCGAGCTCGAGCTGGACGGCGGCGTCGCCGTCACGGCGTCCCACAATCCGAAGGAGTACACCGGGATGAAGATCGTCCGCCAGGGGGCATTGCCCGTCGGCGGGGACTCGGGACTGCTGGACATCCGCGACAAGGCCATGACTGATGAAGACACGTCCGGGGATGCGAGCACGGGACAAGTCCAGGAGTACGACGTCTGGCCGGCCTACGTCGAACGCGCCCTGTCCTTCGTGGAGGTGTCGGCGATCAAGCCGCTCCGCGTCGTCATCGACGCGGCGAACGGGATGGCTGGTCTGATGCTCCCGCCGGTGCTCGAGCGTCTACCGATCGAGGCCATTCGCCACTACTTCGAGCCGGACGGAACGTTCCCGAACCACGAGCCGAACCCGCTGCTCCCCGAGAACCGCGAGTTCATCGTCGAGAAGACGACGACCGAGGGAGCCGACTTCGGCGTCGCGTTCGACGGCGACGCCGACCGCTGCTTCTTCGTCGACGACGAGGGCGAGTTCGTCCCCGGCGACTTCGTGACGGCGCTGCTCGCCGAGTCCGTGCTGGAGAAGAGCCCGGGCGGCAAGATCATCTACGACGTGCGCGCCAGCTGGGCGGTGCCCGAGACGATCGAGGGCGCCGGTGGCACGCCGCTCATCAACCGCGTCGGCCACGCGTTCATCAAGCACCGGATGCGCGAAGAGGGGGCCGTCTTCGGCGGCGAGGTATCGGGCCACTACTACTTCCGCGAGTTCAGCCAGGCGGACTCAGGTGTCGTCCCGTTCCTCCTGATGCTCGAGCTCATCTCGCGCCGGGGCGAAAAGCTCTCCAAGATCCTCCGCCCGTACCGCGACCGCTACTTCATCACCGGCGAGCTGAACACTCCGGTTCCCGACGTGGCGCTCAAGCTCGAGGAGCTGGAGGATCGCTTCGGCCCGCAGGGCGAGGTCTCGCACCTCGACGGGATCTCCGTCAACGCGGACGACTGGCACTTCAACGTCCGCCCGTCGAACACGGAGCCGCTCCTGCGCCTCAATCTCGAGGCCCGTTCGGAGGAGCTGATGGAGCAGAAGCGGGACGAGGTGCTCGACGTCATCCGTGCTTGAGGCGGGGCGGCTAACCGACCGGAAGCCGCCGTTCAGGCTCTCGGCGCTCACGCGCGTGGGCTTCTCGGACACCGACGCGCAGGGGATCGTCTACTACGGCCGGTACCTGCCCTACTTCGACACCGCCCGCGTCGAGTACCACCGGCACCTCGGCCAGCTCTACACGAGCGCCGAGGAGGAGCGCCAGTTCGTCATGCGGGCCACAAACATCGAGTACTTCGCGCCGGCGCAGTTCGACGACCTGATCGAGGTCTTCATCCGGGTCGCGCGGATCGGGCGAACGAGCATGACCTACGACTGCGCCGCCTACCGGGTCGAGGACGACGTGCTGATGGTGACGGCAAACCAGACGCTCGTCCTGGTGGACCTGGACGAGCGCAAGCCCTGCCCGATCCCGGACTGGTACCGCAAGGAGATCGAGGAGTTCGAGGGCGCCGCCCTCGAACTCTAGGCGGCGCCTCGGCTCAAGCGGCTCTCACTCGAGGAGAGACCTTGAAAAGCCGCGCGCCCGTCCGAGGAGTGGACGGGCGCCGCAGCTGCCCTCTCCCCTGCACTCGTTGTACTCGGAGGCGCTCCCGCGTCTATCCCTCGTTGGAGGTACCCCTCCGTTCGAGGGATCATCCCCCAGAAGGGTGATTTGGGCGATTACCGGGGGTTTTCCTAACGTCAGGCCCTCGGTCGGCGAGACGATTCCCTCGAACGAGGGAGAGATCAGCTCGGCGTGACGCGGTAGGCGTCGAAGACGGAATCGACGTTCCTGAGCGAGCTCAAGAGGCCGCGCAGCGCC
>Ga0126304_10000873_pt1 | contig 13270 bp, 9 predicted proteins | sample Plot25_FD_92538 | JGI IMG/M metagenome (GOLD analysis project Ga0126304, IMG submission 92538) | Serpentine soil microbial communities from UC McLaughlin Reserve, CA, USA - Plot25 | ecosystem: Environmental > Terrestrial > Soil > Grasslands | place: USA: UC McLaughlin Reserve, Lake County... | reverse complement strand
TCCGCCGCCGATGCGGGCGACCTTCGGCAGGATGCGCAGGATCGCCTGCGCGGTCACCGACTTGCCGGAGCCGGATTCGCCGACGAGGGCGACCGTCTTGCCTTTCGGCACGTCGAACGACAGCCCGTCGACGGCGCGGAAGGCGCCGACGTCGGATTTGAAATCGATCGACAGGTCGCGAATCGACAAGAGGGGAGCGTTCAAGCGTTTCTTCTCCGAACCCGCGGCGTCTTCGCACCGCTCGATAAACAGCATCGTCGTGGATTTATGGGCGGCGCGCCATGCTCCTATGGAAATAACGTCCGTGGCGACGGATAGCTCAGATGTTCATGTCTTTTCAAACGGTCGAGAAGCGTCTCGCAGAAGCGCCAGACACCCTCATCGTGGATGAGGTGATGGGTCAAGAGGCCGATCGGCTCGTCCGCATCGGCGTCGCCGTCGAGCCGCGCCGCGATCGCGGCCGCAAGCCGCGCCACGACCGTGTCCTCGGGAAGGAGGCCGCGGCTGCCGGTCCAATCGATCGGATCGATGTGGGTGTTGATCTGGCGAAGCCCCGGCGCGGGCTCCCTCATGCGGTGGTCCCCGAAACTCGAGAAGCCGCGATAGCCGAGATCCGAAAGCAGCGGCAGCAGCTCGGGCGCGGTCCGATTCCACGGCGGAACGAAGACGGGGAGGAGCTTTGCCCGGCACGCCGTCTCGGCAAGGCGAAGTCCGGCTTCGGCGTCGCGGACGAGCGCCGCGAGCGGACGATGCCGGCCGAACTCGGCCTTCCTCTGCCCGGGCGGGGCGTGGTTCAGGTGGGCGAGACCGTGCACGAGGATATGCGCCTGCGGCTCATCGCCGAGGCGTTCCATGAGCGACCGCTCGACGCCGCGCGGGATGGCGGCGAGGGCGATCGGAAGGTCAAACGCACGTGCCACCTCGAGCAACCGATCGAGCGCCGGGGTCGCGGCGACGGCATCGTCGTCGCGCCACCAGACTGCGACGGTCCGGCCTTCGCCGGCGGTGCGGCGGAGCACATCGTCGAGCGGCGACCAATCGGCACGAGGCGGCGCGACCGCGGGACGGTGCGGCCTCCGGGCCAGGTCCTCGACCCGGGCGACGGTTCGTTCGGCGCCGTCGAGCCTGATCTCCGGTCGCGGCGGCGCCCCGCCGGCAAGCTGCATCCGGACGCGTTCGGCGAGGGTCGCGGGCGCGAGCTCGGCTTCCGGCAGAAGCCGGGCGAGGCCGAGCGCGGCGAGACATTCGGCGCGCAGGCGCTGCTCGGTCTCGTGCCCCGCCTCGAACGGCACCAGCACGGCCGCGGCCCCGGCGCGCAGAAGATCGACGGCGGTATTGTAACCGGCCTGGCTCACCGAAACCGCGGCTCGTGCGAGCAGCGCCCGGAAGTCCGGACGGGCGCGCTCGACGGCGACATGGGCGGGCGCGGCGCGGCGGAGATCCTCGAACGCCGGTTGCGCGACGCCGGCGCCGACGACGACGCGCCAGGGGCGCTCCGTCACCGACGCGGCGGCAGCGAGCGCCGCGCGATAAAGCGGCAGGCTCGCTGCGCTCGATCCGCCCGAGACCAGAATCTCGCTTCGCTTAGCCGTCGTCGGCTCGGCGACGGGCCCGCCGCCCTCGTCGACATAGCCGGTGTAGCGGACGAGCGCCGCCGCCTCGCGGCTCAAGGGCCACGAGCGCCCGAGACCGACGAGATTCGGGTCGCCATGCACGAGCACGGCGTCGTAGAGCGCGCCGACGCGGCGGTGCGTCTCCTCGATCCGCTCGGGCTTCGCCGGACAGGCGAGGATGTCCCGGACCGAGGCGACGATCAGGGGCCGCGGCGCGACGGCGCGCGCCGCGTCGACGAGGGCCATGAACTCGCCCGCCAGGACGCGGCGCCCGAACGGGAAGAGCTCGGTGACGACGACATCCGGCCGAACGGACCGGAACGCGTCGAGAAGCATGCGCTTTCGCAGGTCCAGGCGATCGGGGTCGACCCGAGCGCCGCCCTCGTCGAGGAGCGTTTCGAAATCGGTCCCGGCGGTCCGTACCGGCGGCAGCTGCACGAGCGCCGCATCGCCGAGCGAGACGAGCGGCGCCGGCATGCCCCCGGAGACGAGCGTCGCCGGATGCCCGGTCCGCGCGAAGGCCCGCGCCAGCGCGGCCGCGCGGGTGAGATGACCCGCGCCGAGGAGATGCGTCACCGCGATGAGGATTTTCACGGCGGCGGCCGGCCGAGGAGCGGCAGGAGCCCGGCACGGAGGCGCTCGGCGGCCGGGTCCAATCCGCGCTCGCCGCGGACGAACTGCCGCGCGGCTTGCCCGAGCGCGCGGCGGCGGGGCGCGTCGCCGACGAGCCGGGCCAGCGCCTTCGCGAGGCCTAAGACATCGCCGGGCGCCGTCAGCTCACCGGTCTCGCCGTGGCGGACGACGCTCGCGACGCCGCCATAGGCGCTCGCGAGGACTGGGCAGCCAAGCGCCTGGGCCTCGAGGAGCGCCATGCCGTAGGCCTCGTTCACGGCCGGCCAGACGAAGAGATCGGCCGCGGCATAGAACCCCGCCAGCGACCCGCGGTCGTCGAGGCGGCCGTGGAACCGCACATGGGGTGCGAGGTCCGCAAAAAGGGTCTCGACCTCGGGGCGGGCCTCGCCGTCGCCGACGACATCGAGCGTCCAGCCGTCGTCCGGCAGCCCGGCCAGCGCCGCGGCAAGCATCCGGTAGGACGCGAGCTTGTCGCCGTGCCGCATCATCGCGACGGTGAGGAGCCGCACGACTCCCGTGCCTCTCGGCGTCGCCGTGGTCGGGTCGGACCACTCCTTGAGATCGATGAAGGGCGGAAGCTCGAGAAGCCGCTGTCCGTTGCGGCGGTGCCGCTCCAGAGCCTCGCGGTCGGCCTCGGTCATGACGAAGATCGCGTCGGCGCGGTCGAGCGCCGCTTCGGCGCCGGCATGCGCCGCCGCCCAGGCACCGCGCGCGCGTTTGCCGGCGCGCGAAGCCTCCGCCAGGACATAGGGAATGCGCAGAGCGTCGGCGACCCGCGGGCCGATCCAATCCGGCGCCTTGTAGTACAGATGATAGGTGAACCAGAGGCGGGGCCGATCGCCGGCGCGAGCGTCCGTCCAGCGCGCGACGAGGCGATCCGCTTCGGCGCTGCTGCTGCGGCGCACTTCATCCTGGAAGGCTGCGTCCCCGGCCCGGTCCCAACTGCGCAGCGCGCTTGCGAGCTCCGGCCGGAAGCCGGCCTTGACGAGCGCCTTCAGGAGCAGGCGCGCCATGGTGCGGTCGCCGGAGGGCGCCGGATGGTCCGGGGCCTTCATCGGCGCATAGAACGCGACCGGCACCGCCTCGGACACGGCTCACGCCAGCTCCTTGACGACGGCCGCAGCGTCCGGCGGCGGGCCGAGCAGCGCGCGGAAGCGCCCCTCCAGGAGATCGATGGCGCCGGAAAAGCCGAAGTCCTGGCGAAGCCGGTCATAGGCCGCCCCGCCGAGAGCCGCGCGGCGGCGCGGATCGCGCGCCAGGAGATTGATCGCGTTCGACAGCGCCTCCCATTCGCCTGGGGCGGCGAGCTCGCCCTCGCGGCCCGGGCGGATGAACTCGGGGATGCCGGCGAACGCCGTCGCGACGATCGCGAGCCGCTGGCTTGCGGCCTCGAGCAGGACGTTCGGCAAGCCGTCGCGATCGCCCGAGGCCGCGGCTTTCGCCGGCAGCACGAAGAGATCGGCGCTGCGCAGGAGATCGATCACCTCCGGCTGCGGCCGGCCGCCGAAGAACGCGACTTTGCCGCCGATCCCGGCGGCTTGCGCGGCGCTCTTCAGCCGCTCCAGAAGCTCGCCGCCGCCGACATGGGCGAAACGCCAATGCAGGTCCGCCGGCAGCGCCGCCAAGGCGGCGAGGAGGTCGTCATAGCCCTTTTTGGCGACCGCCCGCCCGACCGAGACGATGCGGATCGGATCGGCCGGATCGGAGCCGTCCCGCGCCGGGCGGCGCTCGGGCGGGGCGGGGAAGCGGGCGAGGTCGAGGCCGTGATAGGCGAGCGCCACCCGGGCCGGTTCCGGGGCAAGCGCGCCGAGGTGGCGCGCGCCTTCCCGCGTGCAGGTCACGCCCCACAGGGCGTCGGCGAGCTTCTCGCGCTTCTCCCACGCCGGCGTCGTCCAGATATCCTTGGCATGGGCCGAGAAGGTCCAGGAGCGCCCGGTGAGGACGGCGGCGTAACGGGCGACCGAGGCCGGCGTGTGCAGATAATGGACGTGCAGATGGCCGATGTCGTCGCCGAGCTCGCGGGCGAGGACGAGAGCCTGCCCGAGCCGCCGGCCGCGGTTCGGCGTCGGGTCTCTCAGGAGATCGCGCCAGAACAGGCGCAGCAATCGCCGGATCCCGGGTTGCCGCAGGCTCCAGACGAGTCCCCGCAGCACCCGGAGCGGTTCCTGGTAGAGGTATTCGGGCAGATAGCGCGCTCTCGCCCGGATGCGCGCGTGCATCGGGTGGATTTGCGTCTCGGTCGGATGCCGGAGCGACCAGATTTCCAGCGGGATGCCGCGCTCCTCGAGCGCCAGGAGCTCCTGCGCGATGAAGGTCTCGGACAGCCGCGGATAGCCCTTGACCACGACGGCGATCCGTCCGCCCGCGCCTCCGGCCCGCATGCTCGCTCTATTCGGCCGCCTGGTGGATCGGTTGCGAGACGCGGGGTTTGTCGAGAGCGTCGGCGAAGCGGGCGCGGATGACGTCGAGCCCGTCGAGCAGCCCCGGGATGTACACGTCCGACGGCCGCGGCTGGTTCGGCAGCTGGCGAAGGGCCGCCGCCATCAGCCGCGGGTCGCGTTTGCCGCGGTCCTCGGACAGCATGCGCACGAGCCCGAGACGCTCGGCCTCGACGGCGCGGATGTGCTGCTCGAGGCGGGGATGGGTCCGCGGCACGATCAGGGCGCGCTTGTCGAGCGACAGGATCTCGCAGAACGTGTTGTAGCCGCCCATCGCGACGATGGCGGCGGCCTTGTCCATCAGCACCTCGATCTTGGTGTCGAAGGCGATGGCGTCGAGCTTCGGGTGGCGGGCGATGCGCTCGAGGAAGCCGCGTCGCCGGTCCCGGTTCACGAACGGCCCGAAGACGACGACGGCCGGCAGCTCGATCTCGGGCTCGGCCTCGTAGGCGGACACCACCCAGTCGATGAGGTCGTCGCCGTCGCCGCCGCCGCCGGTCGTGACCAGCGCGAAGGGCGATTTCGTCAGCTTCGGGTAGCGCGTCAGCGCCGAGCGCTGCGGAATCTCGCGCCGCAGATAACCCGTGTAGGCGATGCGCCGCTCGACGTCGCGCGGGAGGTCGAGCGCCATCAGCGGCTCGTAGATCTCGCTCAGCCCGTAGACCCAGACCTCGTCGTAATAGCGCCGCAGCGCCTCGACCGCGCCTTTGCGCTCCCATTCGGTGGCGAGCAGCGCCGGCTCGTCCATGACGTCGCGGATGCCGAGCACGAGCCGGCAGCCGTGCTGCTGCAGGCGCTCGAGCGCCGGCACGATCTCGCCGCGAAAGCCGGTCGGCTCCTTGTCGACGATGAACAGGTCGGGCCGGAAGCTCTCGGCGGTCTGCAGGATGATGGTTTCCCGCAGCTCGGTCGCGTCGTCGATCGAGACGTTGAGGTTGAGGCTGCGGTAGTCGCCGTCCGGGAGCTTGGTGACGCCGGGGATGCGCACGTAATCGACGCCGCTTCCGAACTCGAAATTGCCGATCACCGGCGATCCCGAGATGATCAGGACCGAGACGCCGGGGCGCTCGCTGACGAGCGCGTTGGCGATCGCCCGCGAGCGCCGCAGATGCCCGAGGCCGAAGGTGTCGTGGCTGTAGATCAGCACCCGCGCGAGCGATTGGCGCGAGAAGGGCGGACCCGCCGCCGCGAATGGGAAGGCTTGCATATCCCTATCCGTCGCGTCCAATCTGCGCCCGTTCGGCGGGTTCTTGTTGACGCCATCCTAGCCGGATCGGCGGCCCGGGCAAAGGCGGGTTTATGGGCAAGGCGACAGCCCCCGACCATTAGGCTAGGCTGCCGGCATGGAAAAAAGCCTTTTCCGGTACATCTGGCGGCATTCGAAGCGCGACCAGCTGATTGTTTTCGCGGTCGTTCTGGCTTCGTTGCCGTTCTATTTCGCCTCGCTCGACCTGCCGCGACGGATCGTCAACGAGGCGATCCAGGGCAAATCCTTCGCCCAAGGCAACGAGACCGCGCCGTTCCTCCAGCTCTCCCTCGGTTTGCCGGACTGGCTCGGCGGCGCCCATGTCAGCATCTTCGGGGGCTTCCAGGTCGATCGCCTGACGCTGCTGTACGGCTTGTCGGGGCTGTTCCTGTTCTTCGTTCTCATCAACGGCGTCTTCAAGTACTGGATCAACGTCGCCAAGGGCGCGCTCGGTGAGCGCATGCTGCGCCGGATGCGCTTCGACCTGTTTGCGCTGGTTCTGCGGTTCACGCCGGATGCGCTTCGCAACGTCAAGTCCTCCGAGACCGCGACCATCGTCAAGGACGAGGTCGAGCCGATCGGCGGCTTCATCGGCGACGCGTTCATCCTGCCGGCCTTTCTCGGCACGCAGGCCGCGACCGCCCTCATCTTCATCATGGTCCAGAACTTCTGGCTCGGCCTGATGGCGGCCGGCGTGGTGAGCATCCAGTTCACCATCATCCCGCGGCTGCGCCGGGAGCTCCTGAAGCTCGGAAAGCAGCGCCAGCTCGCCTCCCGCCGCCTCGCCGGGCGGGTCGGCGAGGTCGTCGACGGCATGGAGGCCGTCCACGTCCACGACACCCACAAATGGGAGCGGGCCGAGATCGGCCATCGCCTCTTCGAGCTCTTCGACCTGCGCTTCCGCATCTACAAGCGGAAGTTCATGGTCAAGTTCCTGAACAACCTTCTAGCGCAGATGACGCCCTTCTTCTTCTACTCGATCGGCGGCTATCTGGCGCTTCGCGGCAGCCTCGACATCGGCCAGCTCGTCGCCGTGATCGCCGCCTATCGGGAGCTGCCGCCGCCGCTGAAGGAGCTGATCGACTGGGACCAGCAGCGGCTCGACGTCCAGGTCAAATACGATCAGGTCGTCCAGCACTTCTCGCCGGAGCGACTCATGCCGGCTCCCGACGAGGAGGCTCCGGCAGGCGACGACGAGCCGCTCGCCGGCCCGCTCGTGGTCAAGGGGCTCACGGTCATGGACCCGCATGGCGGAGCGGTGATCGACGGCGTCTCGCTGACCTGTCCGCTGCCGGCCCATGTCGGCATTGTCGGCGACGGCGGTCCGGCCGCGGGCGCCTTCGCCCGCATCATCGGGCATCGCAGCGCCGATTACGGCGGCGAGGTGCTGGTCGGCGAGCGCAAGCTCGCCGACCTCCCGAAAGGCGCCGCCGGACGCCATATCGCCTATGCCGGGGTCGAGCCGATCCTGTTCCCGGGGACGATCCGCGACAATCTCGTCTACGGGCTCCGGCACGACCCGCTCGGCGACCCCGACGAGGATCCGAGCGACACGATGCGCCGGATCGCCGAGGCGAAGCGCACCGGCAATCCGGTCGAGGCGATCAAGGCACCCTGGATCGACTGCACGCTGGCGGGCGCCGCCGACGAGGACGAGCTCGATCGCATCCTCATCGATCTCCTCGACAAGATCGGCCTCAAGGAGGACATCTATCGGTTCGGCCTTTCCGGGATGGTCGACCCCGAGAAGCATCCGGAGCTCGCCGGCCGGCTGATCGAGGCGAGAAACCTCCTGCGCGAGCGGCTAGCGGCCTCGGGCATGGCCGAGCTCGTCGAGCCGTTCGATGCCGAGCGCTACAACCATCAGGCGACGATCGGCGAAAATCTCCTGTTCGGCGTCCCGACCTCGCGGGCCCTGATCGGGCGCGCCCTTGCCGAGCACGGACCCTTCCGCGAGGCGCTGAAGGCCGAGGGCATCGCCGAGGAGCTCGCCGCCATGGGCGCGCAGATCGCCGAGACGATGGTCGAGATCTTCCGCGGCCTGCCGCCCGGACATCCGCTGTTCGAGCAGTTCTCGTTCGTCGCCGCCGACGAGCTTCCCGAGTACGAGGCCATCATCCGCCGGCGGGCGCGCCGCAACGGCGAGGGCTTCAGGGGCAACGACCTGACGCGGTTCCTGGCCCTGCCGCTCGCCTATATCGAGCCGCGCCATCGCCTCGGCCTTCTCAACGAGGAGGTCGAGGCTCGCCTCGTCAAGGCCCGCCGCGCCGTGCGCGAGCGGCTCGAGCGCGAACCCGATCCCGGCGTCGAATTCTACGACGCCGAGAAGGTCTGCGCCGCGGCGCCCCTCAAGGACAACCTCCTCTTCGGCCGGGTCAATCACAGCGCCGCCAACGCGCAGGCGCGGGTCACGGAGGCGATCACCGCCGTCGTCGACGAGCTCGGCCTGCGGCCCGGCGTCGAGCGGGTCGGGCTGTCGCATCAGGTCGGACCGGCCGGGCGGCTCTTGACCGCGCAGCAGCGGGCGAGCGTCAACCTCGTGCGCTGCCTCGTGAAGCGGCCGGACATCATGGTCGTCGACGGCGCCCTCGCGCCCTTCGGCGAAACGCAAAAGCGCCAGCTGCTGACGCTGCTGATCCAGGTCACGGACGGACGCAGCCTGTTCACGGTCCTGCCGAACGAGCGCGAGACCGAAGGGCTCGACGCCGTGATCCGGTTCCAGAAGGGCAAGGCGAGCCTCGAGGCGACGGCCTCGGGCGCCAAATCCCCATCCACCCAAGAGTCCCCATCCACCCAAGAGTCCCCATCCACCGAAGAGGAAGCCGAGCCCGTCGAGCCGCTCGGCAAGCGCGTTGCGGGAGGCGTCGCATGACATTGGAAACCGAGGTTCAGTCGCTGCGGCAGGTCCCGATGTTCCGCGACATCGATCCGGCCCGCCTGAAGCTGCTGGCCTTCACCAGCGAGCGGGTGAACTTCGCCGAGGGGCAGAAGTTCTTCCAGCAGGGCGACGCCGCCGACGCCGCCTACGTCGTCCTGCAGGGCAAGGCCGACGTGACGATCGATTCGCCCGGCGGCGACATCAAGGTCGCCGAGCTCGGCCAGAATGCGATCGTCGGCGAAATGGGCATCCTCTCGGACAGCCCGCGCTCGGCGACCATCGTCGCGGCGGCGCCGACGACGGCGCTGCGCATCGACAAGCGGGTGTTCCTGGAGCTCCTGACGCAATTCCCGCAGATGTCGATCGCCGTGATGCGCGAGCTCGCCTCGCGGCTCGAGAAGATGAACACGCAGCTCGCGCGGCAATCGCGCAGCTGAGCCGGAGGGCATCCCCGTGGCACCCGCCGCCCGGCTCGCGCGCCGGCTGCGCGACCCGCGCCTGCGCGATGCGCAGACCTGGCGGCTCGTCACCGGGCTCATTCTTTTCACGTTCGCGCTGACGCATTTCCTCAACCACGCGCTCGGCCACGTCTCCGTCCAGACGATGGAGGAGGTGCAGGCGGTGCGCCGCGCGATCTGGCGCTCCTGGCCGGGCACGATCGCTCTCTACGGCGCGCTGGCGCTCCACGTCGGCCTCGCGCTGTGGAAGCTGATCCTTCGCCGCACCTGGCGCCTCGCCCCCTGGGAGGTGGCTCAGATCGTGCTCGGCCTGTCGATCCCGTTCCTCGCCGCCGCCCATGTGGCGGCGACCCGCGGCCTCGCGAGCCTCTATGGCTTCGACGACACCTATGGCCGGCTGCTGAGCTTGCTCTGGCCCGGCCTCGCCTTCAGCCAATCGTTCCTGCTCGTCGTGGTGTGGCTGCACGCCGTCATCGGCCTGCATTTCTGGCTCCGCACCAAGGCCTGGTACGAGCGCTGGAGCCCGCTCCTTCTGGTCCTGGCGGTGATGATCCCGACCGTCGCCTTGACCGGCTGGATGGAGGGTGCGCGCCGGCTCGCCCTCATGGCGAACCCGCCGACCGTCCCGGATTTCGTGTTCGAGAAGGGCGGACCGCTCATCGACAGGGTGAAGATGGGCGTTTGGTTCGTGTTCGGCGTCGCCGCCGTGGCGCTCGTCGCGATGCGCGTGCGCGACTGGTTCACCCGCGGCCCGGCGATCACCTATCCGGGACGCACCGTCCGCGGCGCGCCGGGGGCGACGCTTCTCGAGATCAGCCGGGCGGCCGGCGTCCCGCATGCGTCGGTCTGCGGCGGGCGCGGCCGCTGCACGACCTGCCGGGTGCTCGTCACCGAGGGCGAGGACCGGCTCGCGCCGCCGAACCGCGCCGAAGCGGCGGCGCTGACCCGCATCCACGCGCCGGCAGGCGTGCGGCTCGCCTGCCAGATCCGGCCTGACCACGCGCTGAAAGTGCGCCCGCTGATCCCGCTTCACGATGCCGAGCCGGTCGCCAACCGCGACATGTACCGCTGGGGCGTCGAGCGGCGGATCACGGTGATGTTCTCGGACCTGCGCGGCTTCACGACGTTGGCGGAGCGGCTCTATCCGTACGACTCGGTGTTCCTCCTGAACCGCTATTTCGAGGTGATGAGCGAGGCGATCGAGCGCCACGGCGGCGAGGTCGACAAGTTCTTGGGCGACGGCATCATGGCGCTGTTCGGCGTGCCGGCGGCGCGGGGCGCGGGGAGCCGTGCCGCGCTCTTTGCCGCGCGCGACATGTTCGCGGCGCTCGAGCGGCTGAACCAAGAGTTCGACGCCACCCTCGCCGAGGGTTTGCGCATGGGGATCGGGCTGCATATGGGCCCGGCCGTGCTCGGCCGCGTCGGCGCCGAGCGCTCGGCGAGCCTGACCGCGCTCGGCGACACCGTGAACACCGCAAGCCGCCTGGAGAGCCTCAACAAGGAATTCGGATCCGTCCTCGTCGTCTCGGACGCGACGGTGCGCGCCGCCGGGCTTGCGATCGAGGGGGCCGAGATCCACGAGATCTCGGTGCGCGGCCGGGGCGAGATGCTGACCGTCCACGTCGCGACGGCCGTCGGCGCGCTGACGGAACGTGAGGCCGAGGTCGAGGTGGCGTGAGCCGTAAAGGCGAGGGGCGGGGCATGGATCTGGCAGCCGGCATCCGAGGCAAGCGCGCCTTCGTCACCGGCGCGTCGAGCGGGCTCGGCACCCATTTCGCGCGCGTCCTCGCGGGCTGCGGCGCCGCGGTCGCGATCGGCGCGCGCCGCCGCGAGCGGCTCGACGCCCTTCGGCGCGAGCTCGACGCTGCCGGCGCCGAAACGTCGGTGGCGGTCGATCTCGACGTCGCCGACGAGAGCTCCGTCTCGCGGGCGCTTGCCGCGGCCGAGGCGGCGATCGGGCCTCTCGACGTCCTCGTCAACAACGCCGGCATCGCCGACGGCGGCGCCGCGCTCGATACCGCGCCGGAGGCCTTCGACCGCGTCATCGCGACGAACCTGCGCGGCGTCTGGCTCATGTCGGTTGCGGCGGCTGAGCGCTGGCGCCAGGCCAAGCGCGGCGGCGCGATCGTCAATATCGCCTCGATCCTCGGCTTTCGCGTTTCGGGCGGCACGGCGGCCTATGCGGTCTCGAAGGCCGGCGTCGTGCAGATGACTGAGGCGCACGCGCTCGAATGGGCGCGCTACGGCATCCGCGTCAACGCGCTCGCGCCGGGCTACATCGCGACCGACATCAACGCCGGCTTCTTCGAGACCGACCACGGCCAGGCGATGCTGAAGCGCATCCCGATGCGCCGGCTGGGGCAACCGGAGGACCTCGACGGCGCCTTCCTGCTCCTCTGTTCGGACGCCTCGCGCTGGATGACCGGCGCGACGATCCCGGTCGACGGCGGGCACCTCGTGTCGACCCTGTGAGGAACGCACGCCTGTCGTTCCGGGGCGCGCGGAGCGCCGAGACCATGAACACCCCTTCTTGTCGTCGCCGGCCTTGTGCCGGCGATCCCGATCCGGCAAGGCTCGACTGAGGTGATCGAGATGGCCGGGACAAGCCCGGCCATGACAGCGAGGGTGAGAGCGTGCTGCTGGGCGTCATCGCCGACGACTTCACCGGCGCGAGCGACATCGCCAACACGCTCGCCAAGGGCGGGCTTGCGACCGTGCAGTTCCTCGGCCTGCCGACGAAGCCGGCGCCCGAGACCTGCGAGGCCGGCGTCGTCGCGCTGAAGAGCCGCTCGATCGCGTCGGCCGACGCGGTCGCGCTCTCGATCGAGGCCTTCGAGTGGCTGCGGGCGCAGGGGTGCCGGCAATTCGTGTTCAAGTACTGCTCGACCTTCGATTCGACGCCGGAGGGCAATATCGGCCCGGTCGGCGAGGCGCTGGCGCGCGCGCTCGGGGTCGGCGGCGTCGCCGCCTGTCCGGCGTTCCCGACCGCCGGCCGCACCGTCTACCAGGGGCATCTCTTCGTCGGCGACCGGCTCCTCAACGAATCCGGGCTCGAGAACCATCCCCTCAACCCGATGACCGACCCGGATCTGCGGCGCTGGCTCGCCCGCCAGTCGAAAGAGCCGGTCGGGCTCGTGCCGTGGCCCGTGGTGAGCCGCGGCGGGGCGGCGCTCCGCCAGGCGCTCGACGCCGCCGCGGCGCGCGGCGAACGGCTCGTCATCGTCGACGCGATCTCGGACGACGACCTGCTGTCGATCGGCGATGCCTGCGCCGAGGCGCCGCTCCTCACCGGCGGCTCCGGCATCGCGCTCGGGCTGCCGCGCAACTTCATCCGCCAGGGCCTCGCGACCGGGAAGGGCAGCGCCTTCCAGGGCGTCGACGGCGCCGAGGCGGTCCTCGCCGGCTCCTGCTCGAAGGCGACGCTCGCCCAGATCGAGGTCCACCGCGCCGGACATCCGGTGCTGCAGGTCGAGGTCGAGGCGGTCATGGAAGGCGCCGTCACGCCGGAAGCGCTTGCCGCCTTCGTGCACGCGCACGCGGGCGAGGCGCCGCTCGTCTATTCCTCGGCCGCGCCCGACAAGGTCCGCATGCTCCAGGACGCGCATGGGCGCGAGGCGATCGCGGCGGCCCTCGACGCGCTCTTCGCCGAGACCGCGGCGCGGCTCGTCTATGACGGCGTGCGGCGCCTCGTCGTCGCCGGCGGCGAGACCTCGGGCGCCGTCGTCTCGGCGCTGTCCCTCGATGCCCTCGCCATCGGTCCGGAGATCGACCCCGGCGTGCCGGCGCTCGCCGCCGCCGACGGACGGCCGCTTGCGCTGGCGCTCAAGTCCGGCAATTTCGGCGCCCCGGACTTCTTCGCCAAGGCGCTGCGAATGTTGAAAGCCGTGCCTTCTCAGCTCTCCTCATCCTGAGGTGCGACCCCGGCCTTGAGTCGGGGGAGCCTCGAAGGACGCGCCCTGCTGCCGGTGCGTGCTTCGAGGCTCAGCCCTTCGGGCCTCGCACCT
>Ga0126304_10000872_pt1 | contig 13271 bp, 13 predicted proteins | sample Plot25_FD_92538 | JGI IMG/M metagenome (GOLD analysis project Ga0126304, IMG submission 92538) | Serpentine soil microbial communities from UC McLaughlin Reserve, CA, USA - Plot25 | ecosystem: Environmental > Terrestrial > Soil > Grasslands | place: USA: UC McLaughlin Reserve, Lake County... | reverse complement strand
TTGTTGGAAAAAATAATTGGTTATACCATTTGCTGATCACAATTGGTTTGTTTGGGTTAATAGCATCGTTCCATGGCATCATTCTCGCAGCAGGGCGTTCGAGCTTTGAATTTGGAAGAGTAAGATTTGCTCCTGCTTTCATGGGCAAAGTTCACCGGCGCTTTCAAACGCCTTCAAATGCGTTGCTCATAAACATGGCAATAGGCATCATTGCATTGTTAACAGGAAAAACCGCTGCTATCATTACAATTTCAGTGTTTGGTGCATTGACATTGTACATCATTTCGATGATTGCGTTGATAAGACTGCGACATAATGAGCCTGCACTCGTACGCCCCTTCAAGGTTCCATTTTATCCGTTCTTCCCCGTGATTGCGTTAATCATTGCGTCAGTTTCATTTGTAGCGATGACGATCTATAACGCCAATCTTGCGTTAATTTATATCTTGATAATGGTAGCTTGCTTCGTTATGTTTAAACTTTTCAAAAAATAGTTGTTCATCAATAATCAGTAATTTATGCCGGCTAAAGCATTTGTATGACAAACAGCGAAATCACAGAATATGTACGATCGCATGGTTCCGGGAAAGTAAAAATTGCGTTTACTGATATTGATGGAATACTCCGCGGTAAATATATTTCCACTGAAAAATTTTTATCTGTTATCGAATCAGGCACCAGCTTTTGTGATGTCATATTCGGTTGGGACGCTGCCGATGTTACTTACGATAATGTCAACTTCACAGGATGGCATTCCGGTTATCCCGATTGTCCGGCCAGGCTCGATTTATCAACCTTCAGAAAGATCCCGTGGGAAAGCGATGTTCCATTTTTCCTTGGGGAAATGGTCCAGCACGATGGCCAACCATCGTCCGTATGTCCGAGACAGTTATTAAAGAGGGTATTGACAACCGCTGGATCGGAAGGATTTTCACCCGTGTTCGCTCAGGAATTTGAATGGTTTAATTTCGCTGAGACTCCACAAAGCATCGACGATAAAGAGTATAAAAATCTTAAGTTACTTACGCCCGGGATGTTTGGCTATTCGATCCTCAGAACAAACCTGCAGCAGGAGTATTTCAAAGACCTGTTCGGCGAACTGAATAAGTTCAATGTGCCCCTGGAAGGCCTGCATACTGAAACAGGCCCCGGCACTTATGAAGCTGCTATCGTCTATGCAGGCCTTCCTGAAGCTGCAGATAGAGCGGTTTTGTTCAAAACAGCCGTGAAAGTAATCGCGTATAGGCATGGTATTATGGCCACTTTCATGGCAAAGATCAATGAAAACCTGCCGGGCTGCGGTGGACACGTGCACCAGAGCCTTTGGGATAAAGGCGCTTCAAAGAATCTTTTTTACGATGAAAAGGATCCTGCCGGGATGAGTGAACTGATGAAAAATTATCTTGCCGGCCAGTTGCATTGTCTGCCTTATATTCTTCCGATGTTTGCGCCCACCATAAACAGTTACAAGCGGCTTGTGGAAGGAGCATGGGCTCCGACTACTCTAACATGGGGATTAGATAACAGGACTGTAGCTCTACGCGTGCTATCGGGCGGCAGCAAATCGTGCAGGCTCGAGACGCGTGTGATTGGATCTGACGCAAATCCGTACCTCGCCATGGCCGCGTGCCTGGCATCTGGCTTATATGGAATTCGAAAAAAGTTATCGTTGACACAACCCGCTACTGTGGGCAATGGTTATAAGGAATTTAATTATGGAACACTGCCACATAATCTGCATGACGCGACACAAATGATGAAACAGTCAGAAGTGGCTAAAGAAATCTTCGGTGAAGCATTTGTTGACCATTTCACAAATACGCGGGAATGGGAATGGAGGCAACATTTAAAAGCGGTGACCGATTGGGAATACAAAAGATATTTTGAGATTATTTAGGAGAATATCGTTTGTTTAATAATATTCGAAAATCTCTGTGCCCCTCCCTGCAAACGTCTGTGTCCCTCTGCGGTTATTTTTCTTCCATACACAAAACGCCTGTGATGTGAGAGTTTTTGAACCACAGGGGACACAGAGTTGACAAATGATTTTTTAGTTTGCTATTTCAATTTAACTCTATGGACTTCGATAAGACCTATCAATATAATTTTCCGACAATCATTCGGTTTGGACCAGGATCAAGTAAGGAGTTAGGAGATTACCTGGTCAAGAATAAGTTGTCGGCACCGTTATTTGTCACCGACAGCACGGTAGTTCAATTGCCGTTTTTTAAGGAGGCCCTGCGTGACGTTCAAAAGAAGAATATTTCCACGGAAGTTTTTAGTGATATCCACAAAAATCCGGTGAAGTCTGATGTATACAAAGGAACCGATATCTATGATTCTTCAAACAGAGATTGCATCATCGGCTTCGGCGGCGGTGCAGCGATGGACGTGGCAAGAGCGATCGTTCTACGTATCAATCATCGTGAAGACCTTTTCAAGTACGATGATCTTATTGGCGGCGATATATATGTTACCAATGAAGTTCCACATTTCATCACAATTCCCACGACCGCGGGAACAGGGAGTGAAGTTGGAAGGAGCGCTATTATCGCCGACGATGAAACGCACCAGAAAAAAATCCTTTTCTCACCAAAGCTTCTTGCGAAAATAGTATTTGCCGATCCGCTCCTAACAATGGATTTGCCGCCTTTCATTACTGCGGCAACCGGCATGGACGCTCTAACCCATAATATGGAAGCCTACCTCGCGAAGATGCCACATCCCATTTGTGAAGGCATTGCGCTGGAAGGAATGTTGTTAATCAGCGAATCGCTGGAACAGGCAGTGAACAAACCGGATATACAATCGAGAAGTAAAATGCTGATCGCTTCGCTGATGGGTGCAGTGGCTTTTCAAAAGGGATTAGGCGTCGTGCATTCATTGGCGCATCCGTTATCTTCTTTACTCGATACACATCATGGCCTTGCAAATGCCGTAAACATCCCTTACGGAATTGAATTTAATATTGCAGGGTTCGAAGATAAATTCAAGCGCATTGCCAGGACACTTGCATTAAAACAAGAGACCGGCGAGGCTGTTGTGAGGTATTTATTTGACCTTAATTCAAGAATTAACATACCACATAAGCTAACTGCCATTGGCGTTAAACAAGAGCACATTGAAACTCTGGCCGATCTTGCGATAGCTGATTTTGCACATCCGAATAATCCAAAGCCGGTAAGCAGAGACGATTTTAAGAACCTTTATTTGAAGGCGCTTTAGTATTCGTTCTCCGTGTGCTCGTTGTGAACTCGCCTGGTGTTCTTGTTCCATTCTCTTTTTGCCTTAACTTCTTTCTCTACAAAAGACCTGCCTCTGTGCCCTCTGTGAAATCCCTCTGTGACCCTCTGTGGTTAACATTTGGAGCCGCACCTAAGGTCTCCCCCAAAAAACTCCCTTAAAATTTCATAACTTTTACCTTCGTTCATCGTCTCAAACGACAAGACATGCAAATCATCAACCCTGCGACTGAAGAAATAATTAAAGAAGTACAGGAAGATACTATCGACACAATCACCTCAAAGTTTCAGGAACTTCGATCAACTCAACCCGAATGGCAAAAAGTGCCACTTCCGGAACGCGTACGCGTATTAAAACGATTTTCCGACTTGCTCAAAGAAAATATCGAAGACCTCGCGGCTGTGCTTACTTCTGAAGTGGGCAAGCCGCTACAACAATCCCGCAATGAAATCAATGGTGCCTGCACACGGATTGAATGGCTTACCAATAATGCCGGAAAATATTTATCCGACGAATGGATGACTGATGAAAACAATTTAAAAGAAAAAATTTCCTACGAACCCCTTGGTGTGATCTGCAATATATCAGCCTGGAATTATCCTTACCTCGTGGGGGTAAACGTATTTGTACCGGCCCTGTTGGGTGGAAATGCTGTGATGTACAAACCATCTGAATACGCCACGCTTACTGGTCTGGAGATCGGGAAATATCTTAAACGAGCAGGTATACCAGACAAAATTTTTCACGTGGCGGCAGGAGCGGCAGATGTTGGAAAGGTTTTGCTGGATATTCCCTTCGACGGTTATTTTTTTACGGGTTCCTATAAGACTGGTAAATACATTTATGAAAGATGTGCATCAAAAATGGTTCTCTGTCAATGCGAATTAGGTGGAAAAGATCCTTTGTATGTAGCAGATGATATTACTGACATCGTTGCTGTAGCAGCAGGAACAGCGGATGGTGCCTTCTACAATAACGGGCAAAGCTGTTGCGCGGTAGAAAGGATATATGTACACGAAAAAGTATATAATGAATATGTTGATCAGTTTGTGAAAGAAGTGAAGTCATGGAAAATCGGATTGCCAACTGAAGAAGGCGTATATCTCGGTCCTTTGACAAGAAGGGACCAGCTTACAGTATTGAAAAGCCAGATTAAAGACGCTTTACAAAAAGGCGCGTCGGTCGTAACCGGTGGAGAGGGAATTAGCAAGAAAGGTTATTATTTTCAACCTACGGTTCTTGTGGACGTAACTCATGACATGACCGTAATGAAAGATGAATCTTTTGGTCCGGTAATAGGAATTATGAAAGTAAAAAATGATGAGGACGCGATCCGCCTGATGCAGGATACGGAGTATGGTTTGACGGCTTCTGTATACTCGGGCAAACTTGAAAGAGCTGAGAAAATTCTTCGGGAAATCAACGCCGGAAGCGGATACTGGAATTGTTGTGATCGCGTGAGTGCCGCATTACCGTGGAGCGGAAGAAAACATTCTGGATTTGGCGCAACACTATCACACGCAGGGCTACGTGCTTTTGTAAAGCCTAAGGCCTGGCATCTAAAGGGATAAGCGGTTGTATCGATTTACGACGTGCGATGTTAGATGTGAATAGAAAAGAGCTTCCGGAAAAAACGGCGATCGTGTTGCATTGCGAAATGGGAGTAGAATAACGGAGGATATATAAACAGGTATGAAAAGGACTGTGAAAGCAACTGTCCAAATAAAAGTTAGATTCAACGGCTGAACAAATTCATTCATATGAGCATTAACCAAAACGTATTAACACTTGATGAGTTCAGGTTCACAGAACAAAGAAATTTTCCGCAAGCGACTGGTGAGTTAAGCACTCTTTTGCGCGATATAGCCTTTGCCGCAAAACTAATTAATGCCGAAGTGAACAAGGCGGGATTAGCTGACCTGTTAGGAGATACTGGCACGATCAATATACAGGGAGAAGAAGTGAAGAAACTGGATATTCTTGCTAATGACACGTTGATAAACTGCCTGAAGCGGGGTATCAGCTGCGCTGGCGTTGTTAGCGAAGAACTGGATGATATGATCCCATTTGATGATGAAAAGAGTCGGCAGAGCAAATACATTGTGGCATTTGATCCGCTTGATGGAAGCAGCAATATTGATAATTGCATTTCAATTGGCACTATATTCGGAGTCTACCTGAGGAGTAGTGAGGCTGGGAAAAAATGTACTCTTGAAGATTTTCAATTCCAGGGGAAAAAAATGGTAGCGGCAGGATATGTGATCTATGGATCGTCCACTATTTTCGTTTATGCAACCACGAGAAGTGTGAATGGATTTACGCTCGACCCATCAGTAGGAGAATTCTTTCTCAGTCACCCAAACATCAGATGCCCCGAAGAGGGACGCATTTGTTCAGTTAACTTCAGTAATTATCTTAATTATTCTCCGGGTATTCAAAAATACCTGGACCACATTCAGCAAAAGAATAAAGAAGAAGAAGGTTATTACACCCAACGGCATGTGGCCAGTATGGTAGCAGATCTCCATAGAAACCTTATAAAAGGAGGCATATTCCTGAATCCTGCTTCGCCTAAATATAAGAAAGGAAAACTAAGGCTCGTGTATGAATGCATGCCCTGGGCCTTTATTTACGAAATAGCTGGAGGCAAAGCAATCGACGGCACACAAAGAATACTCGATATCCCGTTCAATAATTTACATCAACGCACTCCCTTATTCATCGGAAGCAGCCAGATGATCAACGAGCTGGAAACGTATTTGGCGACAGAACAGGAGATGTCGTCGACCGTCGACTAACGTGGACAACAACGGAACTCCATTTGGCTATCTGGTAAGACATTTGTGTCTGCCTCTGTGCATTTCCTCTGTGTTTAAATTGGGCGCAACGCTTTCTGGAGCAAAAACAAGAACAGTTCTACTTAGAATTCTCTCTATTAAAATTTTCCGCGATATATCTGAGGAATACACAGAAACTGGCTACAACAAAAAACGTTTGCCAGGAGATTATAGAGACGTGGAGAGCTCCTCTTTTTCGACTAACGTCATCAACAATATAATTGTCACTGACGCTGAAATGAACGGCAAGGGTCAAAAAAAATAGGATAAGCATATCCAGGAATGCTGTATATGTTTTCATGGGTTTGGGATTACTTATACAAACTGTAAAGACTACCTTTTTAGTATGTAGTAAGTGATTTTCTGGACGCTCCGGAGAATTTCTGCCGTGCCTCTTTTCCTACTTACATCGCTCAATTTCAAAACGATGTAATTTTTTTTGTTAAGCTACACAATAAATCTACAGAATCCGGACCAGAATCGGCCGCCCTGTCATGGCGAACTACGAGGCATGGAAACAATTCCATTGGACATTACATATCAATGGAAAAACCTCTCTTTTCTGTGAGCCATCCCATAGGGAAGCGTTACCGGTATTGTTCAAAACAATGATAACAAACTATTAGCGATAAATGGTGTAACCCACCACGTTCACTTGTTCATGGAATGCGACCAACGCATGCCGTTATCTTCTCTCATAAAGACAATCAAACGCAATTAATCCGTGTGGATCAACGAAAACGGATTTACAAATCGGAAATTCAGCTGGCAGGAAGGATATGGAGGATTTTCATATTCGAGATCTCACCTTAGAAATGTCATTCATTACATTGAGAACCAAAATTGCACCATAAGAAGATAACGTTCATCCAGGAATATACAGAGTTGTTGAAAAAGTTTGAAACAGACTTCGTGAGAGGTATATCTTTAAAGAAGTAGCCTGACAATCCACAAAACTGCCTTATTATCGAAACACGAATATTCAATCCCTACGGGATTGCTAATTAGGAGACCGATGTTTTATACCGACATTCAATCAATACGGGATTGTTTTCTGTGACTCATACGATTCCTGGGGATATGAATAATGAATCGATAACGGAAGTGGGACTAGGCCAATAGGAATTTCCAGGCAGCACTGTTTTTCAAATGAAACCATTGCATCGATCAATTGAATGTTGGCAGATCTGGTGGATTTAACATCTGAGAGATCCGGCATTCATTCCGGTAATTGTTTCAATTGCTGCGATGGTTGATGTTCCAACAAAGTTTTTGTAACTTAATAGACAACTAATAACAATAAATAATGAACACAAAAACTGCTGCCATTGTTCTCGGGATAGTTTTCATAGCTGTAGGCCTTCTTGGATTCGTATCGAATCCAATTATAGGCGATTCAGAAACTGCTATTTTTCACGCCGATACTGTACATAGTATGGTACATATTATCAGCGGCGCATTGTTTTTAATCGTCGCCCTTTTTGCTCCTGCCTCGACTTCTATTGTGCTTAAGGTATTCGGTGTTGTGTATTTTCTTTTGGGTGTCCTGGGCCTGATCAATATTGGCACCGAAGGGATGGGAACGCTGCTGGGCTTTCTGCACGTTAATGGAGCCGATAACTTCTTGCATATCGCCCTTGGAGTTGTGATCTTTCTCGCGGGATTTGCTGGCCGAAGAACGAAGCCTGCACTTTAGCAAATGATCTAACCCAGGTTTAGAAATTTCTAATCCATATTTGCCAGCCTTTTCAGCGCAAGATATAAAACCTGCGTACCTGAAGAGCCTTTACCTATTGCCTGGATACTTAGGTATAGCTGTTTTACCAATGCAAGGCCTGGTAATGGTAGTTTCATTGCTTCTGCTTCTTCAAGAGCGATGGTAAGATCTTTTACAAAATTGTCTACAGAAAATCCTGGTGCAAAATCACCTTTCACGACTTTCGGTGCAAGTACATCAAGAGTCCAGCAAGCAGCAGCTCCTTTGGAGATAGATTCTAACATGGTATTCAAATCCAGGCCGGCCTTTACTCCATATATAAGCCCCTCGCACACGCCGATCATTGTTCCAGCGATCGTGATCTGGTTACACATTTTTGTATGCTGGCCAGCACCCGCCTTTCCCTGGTACACCATATTTTTTCCCATGACCTGGAAAATGGGCATTACCGAGTCAACCACTTCTTTTTTGCCGCCTATCATAATTGAAAGCGATGCATTGACAGCACCCACCTGTCCACCGGAAACAGGCGCATCAATGAACTCCGCTCCTGCCCTTGCTGCCTCTTCAAATATTTTTACGGCAAGACTTGGTTTGGTGGTGGTCATATCAATTAAAATATTTCTCTTCTTAATCTTCGTAAATATTCCCTGCTCTCCGAAATAACATTCTTCCACATCTTTGGGAAAACCGATCATCGTAATGACCACGTCTGAATTTGCTGCGACATCAGCCGGAGTATTATACCAAACAGCGCCCATGCCAATCAATTCTTCAGTTTTCTGTCTCGTACGATTATACACATTCAGTTTGTAGCCCGCGTTTACCAGGTGTTTCGCCATTGGATTACCCATGATGCCGGTACCAATCCATCCTATTTTTTTATTTTTCATTGTTCGAAGTTCTTTATTTCAATTCATATGCAAAATATGCTGTATGAAATTTACTTTGTCGAAAAAATTGGCCGGATACATTCTCTTCTATTCTTTTTTTGCCACGGATTACACGGATTGACACGGATTTAATGCGCGGTAATCCGTGTGATCCATGGCAAAGCTATTCTGTCAAACGAAAATCTATTATAAATTATCTGGACTGGGGCGAACGTGTTTTGAAAGATGGGCTGTGGCTGTGTGCAGAGCATATTCTGCCTGATGCCATCAAGCCATGTTCCTGACGGCTTTGTAAAAACCGCAAGTTCTTAGTCAATACATAAGAGAATATCCGAGATTCACAATTTCACTTTATCGTCAATTGTCCGAATAGACCTTTCAATTGTCACTTTATTTTCTCCGTAGATGTATGATACTTTATATTTGGCAGTCACAAAAGAACATATTCCAGGGAGTCAGGTAAATCTAAAGCATGAATAAAACAATCATTGGCGTCTTAGTCCTCTTTCTATACGCCGGTTCATTTGCACAGCGGGCCAATAACAACCGAAATGCAGGCGGGAGTATCATCAATAAGTCCGTAAAAGCCCGGATCGATTCTGCCTTGAAAAGCTTTATTGATTCAGGTAAAATAGCAGGTGTGTCGGCATTGATCTTTGAAAAAAATAAAGAGACGTATTTCAATGCTTTCGGTTATGCGGATCGTGAGGCAAAGATCCCGATGGACCGGAGTACGATTGTGCGTATCTATTCAATGACCAAACCAGTGACAGGCGTTGCGTTAATGAAACTTTACGAAAGGGGCGCTTTTCAGCTCGATGATCCACTTTCAAAGTACGCTCCTGAATTTGCAGATATGAAGGTTTTCAAGGGAGTTGATTCAGCCGGAAATATGATTCTCGAACCGGTGAAACGTCCAATTACCATCCGCGATATCACCCGCCATACAGCAGGATTTGCTGTAGACACCGATATTCCCGGCCTGCGGGAACTTGTGCGAAAAACGGATCCGATGAATTTTAATACGACGCTGAATGAAATGGCAAAAAGATTGGCAACCCTGCCACTCGCGTTTCAACCGGGAACTCAATGGGCATATGGAATTTCAGTAGACGTACAGGCATACCTGGTAGAGCGGATTACGGGAAAACCATTTGATCTGTTTGTGAAGGAAAATATTTTAGATCCGCTTGGAATGACGAAGACGAGATATGTCGTCCCGGAAACTGACCGCAAGAAACTTGCCGCCACGTACCGCAGAGGCGATGACGGGACTTTAAGCCGGGTACCTGTTGATACGAATGATTTCAATACCAGAGGCTGGCCGTTAAAGCCGGGAGGATTCGGTCTCACTTCCACGCTTGATGATTACATGAAGTTTGTACAAATGTTGGTTAACGAGGGAACCGTGGGCAAAGCCACAATTTTGAAACCGGAAACGATTCGATTGATGGCCACGAACCATTTGTCGGATACGATTACCCAGCGCATGTGGCTCCCCAGCAAAGGCCAGGTTGGATTTGGAATTGATTTCGCCGTGCGTCTTCACCCGCCGGCGACGGCCGAGGAAAACAATGGTATAGTTGGAGAATTTTTCTGGGACGGTGCCGCCAGTACACTTTTCTGGGTTGACCCGGTAAATGATTTAACAGCAATATTGTTTGTACAAATATTTCCCTTTGACCGGAAATTGCATAAGAGCTTTAGGGATGCGGTGTATGGGAAGTATGTGCCGCAGTAATCGCGAATGCAAAGTCGCATCAGTGTATGCAAGAAATTCATCCTTATTCCAAATAAAAATCCGTAGATCCAATCCAGGTTCCTGTTGAATCTTTATGAATATCCAGAACGATCAAAGGACCTTGTCCTGTGATATTTTCTGTGGTAAATCCCTTGAAAAAAAGAATGCTCTTTTTTTCTGAATGGCCTTTTGCATTGATAACATAATGCAAATGCCTGCTGTTTTTCTGTCCGGGATAATCACCGGGCAGAATTGTTTTTATCTTGAAGCATCCGCTTTCATTCGTATATACAGTGCCTCTGATCCTGGCGTCTTCATCCTTGCCCGAACTGCTATAGATCCCACTCGAATCGGTCTGGTAAAGAAAAACAGAAACACCCTTAATAGACTGGTTTGTCTTCCGATCCATAATTTTTCCGTAGATAACCAAAGGCTCTCCAGGTTCATCGTTATTTACTAATTGTATAAATCCTTTTTCACCAGAATCAAGTTCAACGCATTTTTTGTCCGGATTGTTCTCTCCATGGATTTGATAATTGCCATTGCAATTAAAAAGCAGAACGACCGACAGTACGAGATGATTAAATTGAATTAAGCATTTCATGATGTTACGCATGGCCAGTTATTTTCCAGACTAAGGTATAACCAGCGAATACTCATCTGCCAACTTTTTGACAACCGAACTAAAACCCGTGACAAATTGCATATGCGAGAATAACTTTTCCACATCATTGATACTACCAGTTTCACCTTTTACTCTCTAAATTGTAAAACCGTACCCAGTCAATTTCCATTTCTACCGGTAGATCTTTTGGCTCAACAGCACCGACCCAATTGCCTCCCAGTTGCATATCAATGAGTAAATAATGGTTATGCTTATCAAATGGAAACTGTCCTTCCTTATCGGTTTGAATGCGTGGATAGCTAAATGTTTTCTTGTCATTAATAAAAAACACAACACTGTCAGGATATTTTTCAACCGCGTAGGTATTAAAATCGGCTGGATTAATTGTACCGGTTCCACTCGGCTTCGGATTATCTTTTATCTTAAGTGTGTAAGTACAATTTGTGTGAATGGTTTGATAGGCGAACGTATCAAAGCTTAATCGTTCCATAATATCAAGCTCGCCCCCGTCGGGCCATTTCGCATCTTCGGCAAGCATCCAAAAGGCAGGCCATGCTCCTTTCGCGCCGTTCAATTTTGCCCGCACCTCTATCCTTCCAAATTTAATACTCATTTTACCTTTCGTATAAACGCCGCCTGTTAAGTAAGGAGCGGTATCGTTCAATACACTCATATTCCTGATTCCACGCAATACCAGTTTGCCGTCACGCATTGCGTAGCAGGAATCGAAATCGCTCATATATCTGTTCCAGTCGGCAGTGCCGCGTGGTATTTTCGACCATTTAGTTAGATCGAAGGATCCTGTTTGGTTGAAATTCTCTTCCCAGATCAAGACACCTTTTGTAACGTTGAGGTGCCTCGAACAGCCGCAGAGTTGTATCACTGAGAGAGCCAGGATACACTGAAATAATTTTTGTATCATGAACTAAAGATGATAAAATTTACGAAATCCTTATTATTATTTCTGGATCTCCCGGAACCCCACAACGCAGACTTGTCCGTTAGAAGTCCCAACGCCGGACTACTGACTCCCGCTAAAATCTGTATCCATTCGTGGAAGAACGTTCTAATAAATGCCAGGGAGCGACAATTTGAAATGCACTGAAACCATTCGCACGGCAAAAGTGACTGCGATCACAATTACTTCCACGAAATATGTCGGTACTGGAATGAGAAGCAACAAAAAATAAACTATGCCGCCAAGGATAGATGCAGAAGCATAAATCTCCTTCTGAAAAATAAGCGGAGTGCTGCCAAGTGAAATATCTCTTATGACTCCGCCGAAGCAACCGGTAATAGTGCCAAGTGCAATACAAATACCGGGATGCATGTCAAACGCGATTCCTTTTTGCAAACCGAACACGGTAAAAAATCCAAGGCCCAGCGAATCAAAGACCAGCAGTGTGGCCTGGAAATTGCCAACTATTCTCCTAAACAAAATTGTAACAACAGTTATTCCGAGGATCAAAAGCGGGTAGAATAGATCACGCATCCAACTTACGGGCAGATCACCCAGCAGTATATCGCGTAGTGTACCACCACCGACTGAAGTAATAAAAGCAATCACGAGGATACCGAAAAGATCGAGCTTTTTTTGCATCGCTGCAAACACGCCGGATACGGCGAAAGAAATCGTTCCCAGGATATCGATCACCCGAAGCAAGTCAAATTTCATGATATAGATTAAGAATTCAAACGTAGGGAATTTTACTTGTAGTAACCGCCAGGCAACCGTTTACCATTCACCATTGACCAATGTTGATTGCAAAAACATAAACTTTATTAGAGAGTATCGGCAAACCATTTCTATTCGGTTTGCCATTATCAGTTTACTGCGAGCACGATACTCACCGCTTTGCGTCTTAGCGCCTTTGCGAGAAATAATCTTTTCCGGATGAGAATTTTTTTTTCCTTTATGCTAATGATAAAATCCAAAGGTAGACGGTTATCGTCTTCCAACCATTTGACGTAATTCATACCTTTAAGATCCCATGCCGAAATTCACATGTTTTATATCGCTATTACTCTTACACTTTTTTTCATCGGACAAGGTAAGTTCACCCCTGATGAGAAATATTTAATTAGGCGGAATGAACAAGGGAAATATGAATTTTTGCCGATCATGGATGAGGTGAACGTAAATAAAAGAAGGGCGTCGGTGGGGCTTCCACCATTGGAGGAGTATGCGAAATACTTTGGCGTGGAATATGTATTG
>Ga0126304_10000871_pt1 | contig 13276 bp, 10 predicted proteins | sample Plot25_FD_92538 | JGI IMG/M metagenome (GOLD analysis project Ga0126304, IMG submission 92538) | Serpentine soil microbial communities from UC McLaughlin Reserve, CA, USA - Plot25 | ecosystem: Environmental > Terrestrial > Soil > Grasslands | place: USA: UC McLaughlin Reserve, Lake County... | reverse complement strand
CTGCTGCTCGCCGCAGTCGGTCTCTACAGCGTGCTCTCGACCACGGTGAAGCAGCGGACGCCAGAGATCGGCGTGCGCATGGCCTTCGGCGCCGCCCACAGCAGCATCTTCCGGATGATGGTGGTGCAGGGCCTCCGCCTCAGCGCCGTAGGAGTCACGATCGGCATCGCCGCGGCATTGCTTCTCACGGGCGCCATGAGCACGATGCTCGTGGGAGTGAAGCCTACCGATCCGGTCACATTCCTCGCGATGGCCGCCGGCTTCCTCGCGATCGCCGTCGTCGCCTGCGGACTCCCCGCATGGCGTGCATCGAGGCTCGATCCGATGGTTGCCCTGCGAGACGAGTAGACTGCTGCTACATCATCTGCAGAGCCCCGACCGCATGCGTTGTGTCGCCTTGATTGTTTGTCTACTCTCGGTGACAGCGTGCGGGCCGACCAGTCCGTCCGCCGTCGACGCGCGGTTCACGCTGGCTCCAGGCCAGACGGAAACCATCGCCGGAGCATCAACGAGGGTGACGTTCGTCGCTGTGACATCCGACTCGCGTTGCCCGGCCAACGCATTCTGTGTGGTCGCTGGCGAGGCGGCGGTCCGTATCGATGCGTGGACTGACGGACGCTCGTCGACGCACGAGCTTCGTACGGGCAGCATGCAACCCGCCAGGACCGGCGACCTCACCATCGAGCTCGTGGAAGTTGCGCCCTACCCCTTCGCGACCACGCCGATCGATCCGGCTGCGTATCGCGTGACGTTGCGCGTCACCAGATAGCAAATGGCCGCGTCCGCTCGAGGGAACGCTCAATTCGACGAGCGCAGTGCCGTCGCTGGACTTACGCGTGTCGCGCGTCGGGCGGGAAGGTAGGACGCGATCACCGCGGTGACAAGCAGCAGCCCGGTGACGACGCTGAACGTGAGCGGATCGGCGCGTCCGACACCATAGAGCAGCGAAGCCACCAGGCGTGTGGACGCAAGCGACAGCAGCAACCCTCCAACCAGACCTGCGACGGTCAGTACGGTCGCCTTCGACAGGACCAGCCACACGAGATCCCGCTGCGTGGCGCCGAGTGCCTGTCTGACGCCGAATTCCTGCACGCGTTGACCGACCGACTGGGCGATCAGTCCGTAGATGCCGACCACAGCCAGGAACAACGCGATGATGCCGAAGGTCGTCACCAGCGACAATGTCAATCGCCGCGTGGCCAAGGCCCCATATGCGACGGCCGCGAGCGGCTTCACATTGGCCAGGGGCAGTTCCGGATCGAGATCCGCGATGATCCGGCGAATTGGATCGACCATTGCTTCCGGCGCAGTAGCGGATCTCGCCACCAGGAACATGCGCTGCGGAGACCACGTCTGCGGCACAGGAAAGTAGACCGCCGGCGTCACGTGCTCATCCCAGGGGAGGTCGCGAACGTCACCGATCACACCTGCGACGGTTCGCTCGCGTCCCCAGATCTTGATGCGCGCGCCGACGGCGGCTTGCGCCGACCCCCAGTACTTCTGCGCGGCGCTGCCATTCAGCAGCACCGTCATAGGCGCATCCGCCGTGTCGGACGCGGAGAGCTCCCGGCCGGCCAGAACCGCAATGCCCGTCGCCGACGCATACCCGGCCGTGATGAAGTGGTATCTGCCTTCCGGTTCCTCTCCATCGGCGAACTGCCTGCCAACGATGCTGAAGCCGGTGTTTTCGTCGTATCCCGTCCACGGCAGGTCGGAGCCGATCGCCGCAGATTGCACCCCCGGTAGAACGCGGATTCGTTCGAGCGCGCGGTTGAAGAACTCCGCGGCCCTCGCCTGCGTTTCGTAACGGGCCGTCGGGAGTTCCAGCGATGCGGACAGGGCTCCTTCCGCGCGGAAGCCCGCATCCGCTTGCAGGACGGAGATGAAGCTGCGGAGCAGCAGGCCGCCGGCGACGACCAGCACGAACGCAAGCGCCACCTGCGCGCCCGCCAGCACGTGCCGAAGCCGCTGATGCGGAGAACCGGCGACCGTTCGCCCACCCTCTTTGAGGGTGGTTCCGACACCGGATCGTGCGAGTTGCCAGGCTGGAATGAGCCCGAAGAGCAACGCACTGCACATCGTGGCGCCGGCGGTGTAGAAAAGCACGCCCGAGTCGACCGCGATCGCCTGAAGCCGCGGCGTGTCTGCGGGTCCGTAGCGCGCGAGCGCTGCAATCGCTCCGTACGCGATCGCCACACCGGCAGCGCCTCCGGCACAGGCGAGCACGAGACTTTCGATCACCAGCTGGAGTGCCAGCCGTCCGCGCGTGGCACCAAGTGCGGCTCGTACACCGATCTCGCGGGTTCGGCGCGATGCGCGGCCAAGCAGCAGTCCCGCAACATTGAGGCAGCCGAGGAGCAGGACCGCACCGGCCGTCCACGAGAGCGCCTTCAGAGTCGTCGGAGCGGTGCCGACGATTTCGTCCTTGAGCGGAACCGCACGCGCCACCCATGGACTCGGCGGCTCCGGGTACCTCTGCCCGACTCGTTTGCCGGTCTCCGCCAGATCCGCGGTCATCATTGCCCACGACACACCGGGACGAAGTCGCCCCACGACGTTGAAGTAGTGGGAGAACCGGTATCGTGGTTCTTCACTGACCGGGACCGGCATCACCGACCAGATATCGATCGTTTCTCCGTGAGCGTAAGTCCTGTACGTGCCGCCGACGTGCTGGAACCCCGCCGGCAGGACACCGACGACACGGAAGACGCGCCCTGAGAGCCGAATCGGCCGCCCGATGATCGCAGGATCACCTTGAAATCGACGCATCCACAGTTCATGACTCAGCACCACGACGTCACCGTTGGCGGCGATTTCTTCGGTGCGCTCGAACTCGCGCCCCAGAATGGGAGCGATCCCGACGGTCTTGAAGAAGCCGGCAGTCACCTGCATGCCGCGCAGCTGCTCCGGCCGGTCTCGCTCGGCAAGTTGCAGATCGTTGCGCAGGTATGCCGCGATGCCCTCGAAGGTCCTCAGATCCGAGCGGTAATCCTTGAAATCGGCCGGGGCCATTGGGAAATGGGGAGTGGTTGGATTCTCCTCGAAGATGCGCACCAGCCGGTCCGGTTCGGGATAGGGGAGCGGGGTAATGAGCATTCCCTTGACCGCGCTGAAAACCGCCGCATTGGCGCCGATCGAGAGTGCGAGAATCAGGATGGCGGTCGCCGCGAAGGCCGGTGAGCGCACCAACAGTCGAATCGCGTAGCGCAGGTCCTGAAAGAGAGTCTGCATCAGCCCATCTCCCTGCCGCCGCTCGGCGTCCCTCAAAATCGTTCGAGGCATGATCGCACCTCGATCGTGTTTCGCCTAGTCCGACGGAATGAAAAAGCCTGAGGGTCGATCCGTTCGCGCCGCAGCTGACGCATTACCGTGGTGTGATGCCTGAGTGGGCGGGAGCCACCGCTGCGTATTGCGCTTACGTACTCGCGTGCGCGGTCCTGGTGCCAGGCCTCCCCTGGCGCAAACGCGCCGCGGCGGCGCTGACCGCGTCGCTCGCGGCAGCTCTCGGCCTCTCGGCTCAGTTGGCGGACACCTTCGCGCTCCGGTCGCTCGTACTGCCGGTCGGCAGCCTCGTGCTCGGTTACCAGGCAACAGGTTTTCTGTGGCGAGCCCCGGATTCCAGAGCAGAGGCCGCTCTCGCCACAGCAGACGCCACGCTGCGGATCCCGCTGCTCGCGTCGCGCACGCCCCCTGCTCTCGCTGAGTTTCTCGAGTTCGCTTACGCAGGCGTCTATCCTCTGATTCCGATTGCGCTGTGGCTGCACATGAGGTTTGCGCGCTCGCCAGACGCGGACGCGTTCTGGACGGTGATCCTCGTCACCGACTACCTCTGCTTCGCGATGCTGCCGTGGATCCAGACGCGACCACCGCGGCTGCTCGAGGCCGGTCCTCCATGGCTTGCGAGACTACGCGGGCTGAACCTTGGCATTCTTCATCGAGTGAGCATTCAGATGAATACCGTCCCGAGCGGTCACGCTGCGGAAGCACTGGCATGTGCGCTGCTCGTGCTCGACGGACCGCCGGCAGTCGCTGGCGCGCTATTTTTGATGGGCCTGTCCATTTCCGCAGGAGCGCTGTTCGGCCGGTATCACTACGCCATCGATATCATCCTCGGGTGGCTCGTTGCACTGGTGACCTGGACAGTATTCGGGCCCTAGCGGGGACCTCTTTGCCACCTTTTACCGGACAACGATAAGATCCTTCTGCTTCGGGAGGACTCGGATGAAAACGCGAAACACGTCTGCGGCTCTCATGCTGGCGATTGTCGGGGCAGTGTTCGGTGTGAGCTACCGAGCCGGCGCAACGATCACGGCACAACAAGCCCAGCCGCCCGTCCAGGCGCCGGCCGCCGCTCCGCAGCCGAGCAGAGAGGCGATTGCCGCAGCCCCCGCCCGCCGCGCGGACGAGGGAAAGGGACCATTCAAGACACTGGTGATCCGCGGTGTCACCGTCATCGACGGCACCGGCGGTCCACCGGCGGGTCCGATGGACGTTGTCGTGTCCGGCAATCGCATCACGTCGGTTCGCAGTGCGGGTACTCCCGGAATACCGATGCGCACGAATCGCGGACCGCAGGCCGAATTCGAAGTGGACGCAACCGGCATGTACCTCATGCCGGGATTTGTCGACATGCACGTGCACGCGGGGGGCGGTCCGAAGAACCAGGATGCCGAGTACGCCTACAAGCTCTGGCTGGCGCACGGCGTGACAACAGTCCGCGGTGTGCCCATGGCAGGCCACGAGTTCACGGTCAAGGAGAAGGATCGGAGCGCGCGCAATGAAATCGTCGCGCCGCGGATCTACAACTATCAGCGTCCCGGCAGCGGCTGGACGCAGGGACCTGTGGACTCGGCCGACAAGGCGCGCGCCTACGTGCAATGGGCCGCGGCGAATGGCATCGACGGGCTGAAACTTGGCGCCGAGCGTCCTGACATCATGGCTGCGCTCCTCGACGAAGCGAAGAAGGTCGGGTTCGGTTCCACGGCGCACCTTCAACAGGGGGGCGTCGCGCAGATGAACGCGATCAAGGCCGCTCGGCTCGGCCTCGACACCGTCACCCATTTCTACGGGCACTTCGAATCGCTGTTGAAGGACTATGTCGTGCAGCCGTGGCCGGTCGATATGAACGCCAACGACGAGCAGTGGCGCTTCGGCCAGGTGGCGCGACTCTGGGACAAGATCCACGAACCCGGCAGCCCGCAATGGAAGGCATACCTGGAGGAACACCTGAAGCTCGGGACGGTGTTCGATCCGACCCTCACGATCTACTCCGCCGGACGCGACCTGATGAAGTTCCGTAACGCCGAGTGGCACGACAAGTACACGCTGCCTTCGCTAACGGACTTCTACACTCCCAGCCGAACGAACCACGGCGCATACTGGTATTACTGGACGACGGAGGACGAAGTCGCCTGGCGAAACTTCTACCAGGTCTGGTTCAAGCTGGTGAACGACTACAAGAAGATGGGCGGTCGCGTCACGACGGGTTCCGACTCGGGCTTCATCTACCAGACCTACGGCTTCGGCTACATCAATGAACTCGAGATGCTGCAGGAAGCGGGATTCCATCCGCTCGAAGTCATCCAGGCTGCGACGATGAACGGAGCCATCACATTGGCGGAGCCGAAAGGCAAGGCGCCCGAGTTCGGCGTCGTCCGCGCCGGCATGCTCGCCGACATGGTGATCGTCGACCAGAATCCGCTGCAGAACTTCAAGGTGCTCTACGGCACCGGCGCTCTGAAATTGAACGACAAGACCGGCAAGACCGAACAGGTCGGCGGCATCAAATACACGATCAAGGACGGCATCGTCTACGACGCGAAGCAGCTGCTGGCCGACGTCGCCGCGATGGTCGCCAAGCAGAAGCGCGGCAAAGCAGGAACGCAATAAGGTTCTAAGGTTCTAAAGGTTCTACGGTTCCAAGGTTCGTCGCCGATGCGGAGCGTACTGTTTAGCTGTCTGGCTCTGCTCGCTGCCTTGAAGCTGCTGGTCTGGTGGCTCGAGCCTCGGATGGCATTTTTCCCGATCGCTGGTATTCAGCAGACGCCGGCCGCTGGGCGTGTGCCGTATACCGATGTGAAGATTCCGACGGCTGATGGTGAGATGTTGCACGGGTGGTGGCTCGAGGATCCGTCGGCTCGCGCGCAGGTGATCTACTGGCACGGGAACGGGGGGAACCTCTCGCTGTGGCTGCCGGTCATCACCGACCTGCGGGCGCGCGGGTTGAGCGTCCTCGTCGTGGACTATCGAGGCTACGGAGCGAGCACCGGCAGGCCGAGCGAACGCGGTATCTATAAAGATGCAAACGCGGTGACGCAGTACTTCGATCGTCATCTGCGAAAGACCGGAGTCCTCACGGTTTACTGGGGCCGTTCGCTCGGCTGCGCGGCAGGTTCGTACGCCGCAACGATCAATGCACCGGACGGCCTCGTACTCGAGAGTCCATTCCCGGACGTCGCGTCACTGTTCGCCAACAATCCGCTGATGCGTATTCTCAGCGTCTTTTCCAGCTACAGATTCCCGACGTCCCGCTATCTGCGGGAATATTCGGGCCCGCTGCTGGTCGTCCACGGCAACGACGACTCGATCGTCCCATTCGCCGCCGGGAAGCAGGTCTTCGAGCGTGCATCCAGCGCCCCGAAGACGTTCGCCGTTCTTCCGGGAGCAGACCACAACGACACCCACAGTTCGCACGCCGCCTATTGGCCGGCCATTGACGAATTCATCAAGTCGCTGAATCCGTAGCCCCCCCGCACCTTGGCACCCCGGCACCTGGCACCTTGGCACCCTGGCACGCTAGAACCTCAGAACCTTGACCGGATCCACCCGCATTGCCCTCCTCGCCGGCACCATGCAGGCCAGGGCGGTGGTTGCGAGCAGAAGGAGCGCGACACCGCCCAGGGTGAGCGGATCCGCGGGGCTGACGCGGAACAGCATGCCGCGGAACGCTCGCATCACGATCACTGCGGTGCCAAGACCGAGTGCGAGGCCGATGACCGAGTGGACGAGGCCTTCCCGCAGAATCAGGCGCATCACGGTGAACGGCTGCGCGCCGAGCGTCAGGCGGACGCCTATCTCCGCCGAGCGTAAGGCCACCAGCTGCGCCATCACCGCGTAGATGCCGGCGGCGGCGAGTACCAGCGCGAGCGCGCCGAAAATGCCGAGCAGCAGCATCGCCGACCTCCGCGCGGCCACCGACCGGGAGGCGACCTCCGCCATCGTGCGCACGCTCGAAAGCGGCAGGTCCTTGTCGACCGTTTTCAGCTGCTCACGGACCGCGGCGGTCAGCGTGACGGGGTCGACATCGGTCGCGAGCACGAACGTGAGTCCATCCCAGACCATCTGCCGCTGTGGGAAGTACATCTCGGGATTGACCGGACGATCGAAGCCCCAGTGCTTGACGTCGCTGACGACGCCGATGACTTCCCGCTTGACCGTGCCTCCAGCCGTGAAAAAGCGCTTTCCCAGTGGGGAAATCCCTGGCCAGTAGCGCTTTGCCATGGTTTCGTTGATGACGGCCACAAACGGCGTCTCGCCAGTGTCGCTCGCGGCGATGTTCCGCCCTTCGATCAGGCGGATGCCCAGGGTATTGAAGTAGTCGAGAGTCACCGCTCGGGGGTGCGCGCGGGTTGGCGTGTCGGGTGTCGGCTCGCGTCCTTCGATCACGACGCCGGTGCGGGAGTCCTGACCCGAGAGTGGAAGGTGGCTCGTGCCGCCGACAGTGCGAACGCCGGGCAAGGCTGCGAGCCGCTGCTCGATCTCATCGAACGCCGCGACCCTTTTCGCATCGTCGGGATACCGCACTTCCGGCAGTGAAACGTAGGCAGTGAGTATGCCTTCCTGCCTGGATCCGGGATCGGCCTGGAGCACCGTCTGGAAACTGCGCAACGTGAGTCCGGCGCCGACGAGCAGCAGTGACGCAAGGGCGATCTCCGACACGACCAGCGAGAGCCGTAAACGCCGGCGAATACCCCCTGGCGAACGGCCGCCCTCCTTCAGCGATTCGTTGACATCCTGGCTTGCAAGGTGCCAGGCCGGGAGCAGCCCGAAGACCAGCCCGCTGACAATCGACAGGGCGAACGTGAATCCCAGGACGACAGGGTCCAGCTTCAACTGATCCACGCCGAGCACCTGGACTTCCCGAGGCGTGATCTGCCGCAGCACTTCGATCCCCCAGTAGGCCACCAGGAGCCCGGCCGTCCCGCCGAGGATGGCGAGAACGACACTTTCGGTGAGCGCCTGACCCGCGAGCCGCCACCGTCCGGCACCGACCGCCGCCCGAACCGCCATCTCCCGTCGGCGCGCCGCTGCTTTTGCGAGCAGCAGGTTGGCGACATTCACGCACGCAATCAGCAGCACGAATGCGACCGCCGCCAGCAGTGTGAGCAGTCCGTCTTTGACCGGCGCCTGGATCTCGCCGCGAAGGTCGGCGACGTGCACCCCGTGATTTCGATTGGCTTCCGGGTACTGCGCCTCGAGCTGCGCCCCGACGCGGTCCATGTCGCCCCGAGCCTGCTCGACCGTGACGCCCTTCTTCATGCGGCCGTAGACGTTCAGGAAATGGCCCGTGCGGGTCGGTGGGCGACCGCCGTTCGCGAAGGAAAGCGGCACCCACAGACCGATCGTCGTATCGGGGAATTCAAATGTCGCAGGCAAAACGCCGACGACTTCGTGCGGCCGGCCACTCAGCAGAATCTTTTTGCCGACAATGCCGGCGTCCTTGCCGTAATGCTCCTGCCAGAGCTTGTAACCGAGCACCACCACTTGATCGCGTCCGTCGACGGACTCTTCCGCGAGAAACGAGCGCCCGAGTGATGGGACGATGCCGAGTATCTCGAAGAAGGGTGGAGACACCGCTCCCGCGAATAGCCGGACAGGTTCGCCGGTTCCGGTCAGATCCACCGTGGTCGGGGTCAGCGCTGCAATCCCGTCGAACGACTGCTGCATTTTCACCCAGTCGAGGAAGTCCGCCGGAGACACGACGTTGTCGAGGACACCTTCCTTCAGGCGCTTCTCGTACAGCATCACGAGCCGGTGCGCATCCGGATAGGGAAGCGGACGCAGCAGCACGGCATTCACCGCCGAGAAGATTGCCGTGTTCGCGCCGATACCCAGGGCAAGTGTCAGTGCGGCAATGGCGGTGATGCCCGGCTGCTTCAGCAGCAATCGAAATGCGTAGCGAACGTCCTGTTGAAACGCGTGCACCCACCACCTCCATCGACGTGACTCGCGCCGCGCTGCCACGGCGCGTGAGTGAAAAGGAATGAACCGCTCGGCGAGGCCGGCGCGGAGCGCATCCACGGCCGCCGAGAGCCAGATCCGGGTTTCGCTTCGGCCCGCCGCCCGCGCCTCGCCCAGCTGTTCGCTGAACATCCGCGCCATGTCGTCGCCGAACTCACATCGGGCCTGTGCCGGAAACGCCAGCAGCAACAGCCGGTAGAGCAACTGCTCGGAGCGCCGCATCAGCCCCGCCTGGTCAGGAGCTTCTTCGCGCGCGCGGACAGCACCGCTGCCTGAAGCCGGCGCGCTTCGGCGGCTGCCACCTTTTCGCCGAGCTCGGTCAGGCGGAAGTAGCGGCGCCGGTCGTCGTCTTCGGCGAGCGCCGGCCGGTCCGGAGATTCCTCGATCAGGTGCTCAGCCAGCATCCCCCGCAGCGTGCGGTAAAAGTTTCCCGGCATGATCCGGCCGAAGCCGCCGCGCTGCTGAACGTCGCGGACCAGGCTCCACCCATGCCGTTCGCCTTCGACCAGGGCGAGCAATACCTCGAACACGAGTGGCTTCAGCGGAAGGTAATCGTCGATGGGAATGTGGGGCGCCCTTGTCATCCGGGACGACCTTAGTATCAAAACGACACTAGTGTCAAGATGACACTAGTGTCGTGACGCGTTCAGGCGGAACCCGAGATGGGCAAGAGCGTGATCGCGTTGTCGTCCTCTTCTTCGAAGCGGAGAGTCTCCACCTGCCTGGCCCGCGACCGGCGGATGAGCGCGAGACCGGCGGCGATGGCGCTGAGAACGACGATCAGCTGCGTGAATCCGCCACGACGAAGTAACGCTATTTCGAGCGCCGCCAGAGTGTAAGTGAAGGTCGTAAAGGCGATGAAGTACAGCGGCCAGAGGTGCACAAACTTTGCCTTGCCCGGCACGTACGTGCAGGTGAACGGGACCTTGTCGAGCCCGAGCGACAAGCACTCGGCGAGCAGCACACCGGTGATGAAGCAGACCAGCGCGTGAGCGGCGCCGATGCCGACACCCCAGAACGCGGTTGCCGAGATGGCGGCAAACAGGGCCGCGGGAATGACGCACGCGATCAGCGCAGCGGTGGCGCCATCGAGCGCCAGCCGCACCGGAACTTCCTGCGTCCGCACTGTCCAGTTCGCCTTCACCTGCGTCGGTATCGCGAACAGCATGCGCATCCCTGCAACGGTCAGGGTGGAGAGGACGAGCGGCGCCGCAAGGATGGAGGCGCGCGGCTCGGCAAATCCGTTCAACCCTTCCCGAAGCACCAGCGGAACGAGACTGGCGAGGATTATGGCCAGTGCGAGGCCAATCCAGCCGGCGAGGATCATGCGATGCTGGCGGCTGCGTGCGACCGTCCGCAACGTGAAGGCACACACGGCGCGCGCCGGCGGCGACCACGTGATCAGACGCGAGGCCGACGCGACCAGCCGGCGAAGAGACCCGACCCGATCGTTGACGCGCCCCGTGCCTTCGAGGGCGAGCCGCGTGAGCCGACGGTAGGTCGCTGCGTAGAGAACGAGCGCAAACACTGCGGTGAAGAGCGCACCGAGTGGTGCGCCAGCCGGAATGCCGGTGCTGGTCAGCTTCGACAGCAGCAGCGGCATCTGCAGGAGGGTCACGACCAGCGCGATCTGGAGCAGGACCGCGAGGCGATGGGCAAACGCCGCTCCGACGACGTTGAGCAGCGCGCACTGCAGCGCGATGATGCCAAAGAAGACCACGGATTCGGCACTGGCAGTCGTCGCCAAACTCGAGATCGCACCGCCGGCGAACCCTCCGGCTCCCCTGAATGTTGCGTTGATGACGCCGGTCGTGATCGCCGACGCGACCGTCGTGGTCATGACCAGGATCATGAACAGCAGCATGAGTGCGGCGAGGCGCGCGGCGACGAAGGTTCGAGGGCGAATCGGTATCACGCCAAGTATCCGGGCGTCGCGAGAATCCGGAAAGAGCCCCTCCCAGATCACCAGCGTGATCAGTCCGGTAGCGATCATCATCAGCAGCGTCATGAAGGCGCGATCCGCCGCCATGCCGGCCTGCAGCGCCGAAACGCTGGCGAGCAGCCACACGTACTTCCTGGCGAGCAGTATCGGCAACGTGGTCGAAAGCCCGGCGAGGAACGCCACGACCCACACGAGCAGGTGTACCTGCGGCAGCCCGGAGGGCATCAGGTCGCTCTCGAACTGGCGGCTGAAAAACGTCCGGGCCAGGAGCATCGTCTGGCGCCGCTCACTGATCACAGCTGCATGACTCCGACGAGTTCCCGGGCGACCTCGTCGACGTCCGCGGCGAGGACCACTTTCTTGAACACCTGTTCCAGCGACGGCAGCGCCATCAGCTCGCGCAGCCGTGACACGGAGTCGTGGGCGACGACCTTCGAATCATGCAGGATCAGCACGTCAGTGGCGACGCTTTCGACCATCTCCAGCACGTGCGAGCTGTAGAGGACCATCTTGCCGGCGCGCGCGAGCTGCTGCACCAGGCTGCGCAGGATCAGGGTGGAGGTGACATCCAGGCCTGAGTTCGGTTCGTCGAGAATAATGATGTCGGGATCGTGCAGCAGCGCAGCGGAGATCAGGATCTTCTGCCGCATCCCTTTCGAATAGGCGGACATCGGCGCATACCTGTCATCTTCAAGCCCGAAGATCTTCATGAACGAGCCAATCTTCTCTGTGAGGATGCGCTGACTGAGCCCTCGCAGCTGTCCAACCAGCTCCAGGTATTCAGGCCCGGTGAGGTAAGTGTAGAGATGTGCCTCTTCCGGGACGTAACCGATCCTCGCCTTGTACTCGAGTGGCGAGATGGTGATGCTCTCCCCATCCAGCAGAATTTGCCCGGTAGTCGGCTCGAGCAGCGAGGTGACCATCGAGACTGTCGTCGACTTGCCGGACCCATTCGGACCGAGCAACCCCAGCACCCCGCCGCGGCCAAGGGTAAAGTTCACGTCCTTCACTGCCGGGATGCCGGCATAGAACTTCCCGAGTCCGCGTACTTCGAGCATGGACTAGTGGACACCGGGAAGGTTCCAAGGTTCCAAGGTTCTGAGGTTCCACGGTTCTGAGGTTCCACGGTTCGAAGGCACCCCGGCACCGTGGCCCCGTATACTTAGCCATGCGAACTCAGCCGATCGTCCTCGCGCTGCTGCTGTTCTGCACGGCAGTGATCCAGGGACAGCAGATTGACTACGCCGCGCTTTGGGACAAGGCGACGCCCTTCGATCAGTTTCTGGCTGGCGTCAAGGTGCGCGAGCCGCAATGGAAATCCCGATTTGCCAACGCAGCGATCGACGCCGCGACCCTGAACGACGCACGGGCGCTGACGGAAAAACGACGGATCCTGGTCGTTGCGGCCGATAGCTGCAGCGACTCGGCCTGGGCGGTGCCCTACGTCGCCAAGCTCGCGGCGGCAGTACCGGAGAAGCTCGAATTGCGCGTTATCGGTCGCCGAGAGGGCAGTCGCATCCAGTCTGCGAATCTGACAATCGACGGGCGTCTCGCCACCCCCACGGTCATGGTGCTCGATGAGAACAACCAGCCGGTCGGCGCCTGGGTCGAGCGGCCGGCCGAACTCCAGAAGTGGGTGATCGATAACCGTGCATCGGTCAGCGCTGACGAATTGCATGACCACATTGACAAGTGGTACGCGGAAGACGCGGGCCGAACGACGCTCAGCGAAGTTATGGCGGTGCTGAAGAGCAGCTCCGCGCAGAAGGGAAAGTAGCAGATGTACACAGCGGTCCTGATGGTTCACTCGTGGCTTCGCTGGGCGGTGCTCATTGCCGGCCTGCTCGCGTTCGTGCGCGGCGCAACCGCCGGGGGACGTCCATGGACCCCGGCCGACGATCGGTGGTCGCGATGGTTCATCATCGCCGTCGACATCCAGGTCCTGCTCGGGTTGCTGTTGTATTTCGCGTTGAGCCCATTCACCCGTGAAGCGCTCGGCGACTTTGGAGCGGCGATGAAGAACTCGGGCCTGCGCTTCTGGGCGGTGGAACACACCTTCGGCATGATCGTCGGTGTCGCCTTGGCGCACGCAGG
>Ga0126304_10000870_pt1 | contig 13276 bp, 12 predicted proteins | sample Plot25_FD_92538 | JGI IMG/M metagenome (GOLD analysis project Ga0126304, IMG submission 92538) | Serpentine soil microbial communities from UC McLaughlin Reserve, CA, USA - Plot25 | ecosystem: Environmental > Terrestrial > Soil > Grasslands | place: USA: UC McLaughlin Reserve, Lake County... | reverse complement strand
GGCATGCCGATGTCACTGACCAGCGCGTCGGGGCGCAGCCGCTCGCACAACGCCAGGGCTTCGGCCGCACTGGCAGCGGCGTGCACAACCGCGCCGGCCGACGCGAGCGCTGAAGACACCAGCTCGCGCGTATCCGCATCATCGTCGACGACAACCATGGTGAAACCCTTCAGCAGGTGTTCACGAGGGAGATCGAGTGGGTGATAGCTCGCACCCGCGAGACCCGCAGCGCGGATCGGCAGCTGCACGGTAAAGATAGAGCCAAGATCCTTGCCCGGACTGGTCGCGGTGACCGTTCCCGCATGCAGTTCGACCAGGTGACGAACGATTGACAACCCGAGGCCAAGGCCACCCTGCGCGCGGGTGGCGGAGGCATCCGCCTGGCGAAACGTGTCGAAGACACTCGGCAGGAATGCCGGCTCGATCCCCATCCCGGTATCGGCAACGACCAGTTCGTCGACACCGCCGACACGGCGCAGACCAATCGATACGGTGCCGCCGGCGGGAGTGAACTTCACGGCGTTCGAGAGAAGATTCCACACCACCTGCTGCAGCCGGTCGGGATCTCCGCCCGTCGGGAGCGAGGGCTGCTCGAAGCGACGGAGGATGGTGACCCCGCGCGCCTCGGCGGTTGGCTTGATCGAGTCTATCGCCGTATTGGCGACGCCGACGAGATCGAGCGGGCGGACGTCCAGCTTCAGCTTCCCGGTCGTAATCCGCGAGACGTCGAGCAGGTCTTCGACCAGCCGCGCCTGCATCAGCGCGTTCCGTTCGACCTTTTCCAACGCACCGTCCTGGTCGGCGGGTGTAACCACGCGCGAACGGAGAAGCCGCGTCCATCCGAGCATGGCATTCAGCGGCGTCCGCAACTCGTGTGACAAGGTGGCGAGAAACTCATCCTTCAACCGGTTCGCTTCGCGTTCGCGGACCAGCATCGCGGCTCGCTCCTGCTCCGCACGCCGGCGCTCGGCCACTTCATGTCGCAGTTCCTCGTTCGCCCGGGAAAGCTCGGACTCACGAGTCTGTATACGATCGAGCATGCCGTTGAAGGAATCGACCAGCGTGGCGAGTTCGTCCTCGCTGGTTTTGGCCGCCCGCAGCGAGTAGTCGCCCCGCTGCGAGACGTCGGACGCCGTGCGGGAGAGGCGAAGGATCGGATCAGAGATGAGCACCTGGAGTCGTGCCGACATGAAGGTGGCGACGCCGAGCGTCACCAGCAGGAGCGAGACACCGATGATCGCCTGTTGCTTGAATCGCCTTTCCAGAGAACTCAGGTCGCTGCGGATCGACACCGTGCCGACGCGCTCGCCCTTCGACAGCGTTGCGGCGGTGAGCATCACCCGGCTGGCGTCGAAGAGGAGCCCGTCGGCGGGGGGATTCGGGTCGCACGGTTGCGCATCCTTGCGGTTGTAGCCCGCGAGCAGCTTGCCGCCGGTCTGGTAGGCGCAGGCGGCGCGCAGGTTCGGCGAGGAGGACAGCGAGTCGAGGATCTCGTTGGCCGTGTCCGGATCGTTGAACTGCAGCGCGGAAGCGAGGTTCTCGCCGAGCAGCTGCGCCTGCCCTTCGATTTCCGTTCGCAGGTCAGTCCTGGCGGCGTAGTAATCCGCGACCAGGTAGCCGGCGCTGGTCAGGAGCGCAACCGCGACGCTCGTGAGCATGATCATCGCGATCAGCTTGCGCCGGATCGGCCAGGCGGCGAGCGGTCCGGTCACTTGGGATCCTCGCGCACATGCCGGGCAACACGCAGCAGCTTCGAACTGATCTTGAGCCCGCGCCGTTCCGCACCCGTCAGATTGACATCGAAGCGCAGCCGGTTGCCCTCGAGGACGAACTCGACATCCATCGCCTGCGAAGAACGCTGCAGAGAATCGCCGACGGTCAACACCGGCAGGTCGGAAATGGCGGCCATGAAGGTCGCGGCGCGGTCCGGTTCACTTCTGCCGATGAAGAGAACCTGGCAGGCGGCCGCTTCGGCTGGTGTCCGCGGCGTGACGCTCTGTAACTCGCGCCCGTTGGCGGACTCTCCTTCGATCGTCTGATCGATCGCGCGCTTGAGCCTGTCGTCATTCACCACGCAGAGCCGAAATGGCTCCGCGGGTGCGGCGGCGGCGGGCCACTCGATGAACTTCGTGAAGTTGTATAAGTATGCCGCCTTGATTTCTGTTTCAGTCGCCTGGTGATAGGCGGAGGCGCCGGAGCCCAGCGAGGCGAGGACGGCAACCGTTACAGCGGTGTTACGGAGTATTGTCAGCAGCGGATCGGTTGTCGGCAGCGGATCGGCCACAGGGCAGACAAGTATATTGCTCCGCGATGAGGGGTCTCGGGTTCAACTGCAACGAGTACGATCACTTCGTCTCAGGACGCCCGGTGTCGCCGTAGCTCGTCTGTTTCGGCTCCTGTTTCGCACCTGCCACCTGTTCCTCGCGATCCAGCCCGGCCATGCCTTGTGCTGTCGGCGAACCGAGCGGGCCTCCGGGAATCAACTTCGAGTCGCTGTGTTCGTCGCGCTCTTCCGCCGCAGGACGGGTGTCAGGTGCTTTCGTCGAGGAGTACTCGGATGTGTCCTTCTTCGCCATGAGACAGGCGGACGCAAGAATCCCGCCGATCGGGCGACCGCTACTTGAGAAGATCGGAGAGGAGCGCCACGCTGAGCGTATAGCTGTGAGCGCAGTTGTAGCCGAGCAGCGCGTCGTAGTTGTCGTAGACCAGGAAGCTGCGCGTTCCGGCGAGCACGAGCGACCCATTGAGCTCGGATTTCGGAAGCGCGGCCCCCGTGGTGGTGCGGATCCCGAACTTCCGCCACTCGGCGATCGTCCTTGGGTCGGTCATGAGGCGCGTCGCCCGGCATCCCGCTTCCCGTCTAGGGATCGCAAGCGCTTCATCGTTCAGTTCCCGGGGAATCTTCACTTCGCGCCCCCAGCGCGCGCCCTTCGTCCAGCCATGATGCTGGAGGAAATTGGCAACCGAAGCGAAGACGTCAGAGATAGACGTCCAGATGTCCTTCCGGCCGTCGCCGTCGAAATCCTGCGCGAACTGGAGGTAGCTGGACGGCATGAACTGCGGCTGGCCGAGGGCACCGGCCCATGATCCCTTGAGGTTCTCGAGTTCGACGTCCCCGCGATTCAGGATCTCGAGCGCGCTGAACAACTCGCTGCGGAACATTGAGCCGCGCCGAGGATCGTAGGCCAGCGTGACCAGCGTCGGAATCGTCGGACGCACGCCCGGAAACCGCCCGAAGTTGGACTCGAGACCCCAGACCGAGACCAGGACCGGCGCCGGTACGCCGTATTGCTTCTCGATCCTGGCGAGGAGCGCGCGATGTCTCGAGAACATGCGCTGGGCCGTGCGAACCGTGTCACGGGTGAGGCGGCGCTTCAGATATTGCTCGAGGTCGAGCGTGAACTCCGCCTGGGCCCGGTCGCGATCGAGGATCTTCTTGACCGGCTGAATGCCGGAAAGCGTTCGATCGAGAAGTTCAGCCGGGAGGCCGCGCCCCTCCGCCTCGGCACGGAGTTCCGCCAGCCATTGGTCAAAGGGTGGCGGCGTTGCGACAGGAAGGACCGGCGGCGGAGATTGAGCGATGATCGTCGCACACGTTGCGGCCGCGAGGAAGAAGATCAGGATCGCGGCGCGCATTCGCATTGATTGTAAAGCAGCCTGAAGGGCTGCAACGAGCAGCTCAGGCTTTGGTCGCAGGTATCCAGTCACGCGGCTTCCACTGTGGTCATATCGAGATGCGATGCAGATTCGTGAGTCCGATCGTTACAATGCCGGTAGTGACACACATCCGAGGAGACGGCCGAGCCGACGCGTGTGAAGTGCCCCGGAAACACAGGCCGAGCTTTGATCTCGGGCGCAGTTGCGTTCGTGGGGCCTGACACTTCGCCCCGTTCGCGCGCGCGTCGCGCCCGGTTCGCCGTGCCGGGCATCGCCCTCTTCATGTGCGCCGCCTGCGCCTCACTTCCGAAGACGCACACATGCAGCCCCTCATCGGCGCTCGCTGATACCGCCGGTACGTCGCTCGGGCGAGCGGCGGCCCGCAGGATGACGGAGTTGAACGGGCCGTCGGGCATCAACCTGATACCCCACGGTCCCGATGCGTTCCTTGCGCGCCTCACCCTGGTCGATCTCGCCGGGCGCAGCCTCGACCTGCAGTACTACAGCTGGCACGACGACACGGTCGGCAAGCTGCTGATCGGGGCCGTGATGCGCGCGGCTGATCGTGGCGTCCGCGTGCGACTGCTCATCGACGATGTGGGCGCGTCGCCGGACGATGGGTTGATGCTGCTTCTCGACGCGCATCCGAACATCGAGGTGAGACTCTTCAATCCCATTTCCTCGCGGTCGGTCAGGGCGCTCTGGATGATCTCGGACTTTTCGCGCGTCAACCGCCGCATGCACAACAAGTCGATCACAGCCGACAACCAGATGACGATCGTCGGTGGCCGGAACATCGGTGACGAGTACTTCGAGGCCGGCACGGTGATGAACTACGCCGACCTCGCCGCGCTGGCGATCGGCGCCGTGGTCCCTGCGGTGTCAGCCAGGTTCGATCGCTACTGGAACAGCCCGATCGTCTACGGGATCAGCGAGCTGCGTCACGAGTCGCCTGCCTCCGGCGACCTCGAACGCGCGGCGGCCCGGCTGCGTGCATTCGAACAGCAGCAGCGAGACGCGCCTTACGCCCGGGCGATGCGCGACAGCCGGCTCTCGCAGGAGCTGCGCGACGGTCGCGTCTCGTTCAGCCCCGCGCGCATCGAGGTCACCTCCGACGATCCCACCAAGGTGGAGCACCCGGGGAAGGACCGTTCCCAGAACCTGATGCCGCAGCTCAGGCCGCAGTTCGACGGAGCGCGCGAGTCGGTGATGCTCGTATCCCCGTACTTCGTGCCCCGCAAGGGCGGCGTCGAATTCCTGCGGTCGCTGCGTGCGCGAGGGGTCCGGGTGAGGGTGCTCACCAACGGCCTCGCATCGACCGACGTGCTGCCCGTTTTCGGCAAGTACAAGAAGTATCGCCGTCAGCTGCTCGAAGCGGGCGTCGAACTCTACGAGATCGATCCCGGCTACGACCTCGACGGACCGGCCGGCCCGCTGCAGACGTCCGACGGCGCGAACGCGGCCGGCGCGAACGCGGCCGGCGCGAACGCGGCCGGCGCGAAAGCGCCCCGCGCGACGCTGCACGGCAAGGTCTTGTCGTTCGACTGCCTCCAGTTCTTCGTGGGGTCGATGAACCTCGATCCGCGGTCGGCGTTCACGAACACCGAGATCGGGTTTCTCGTCGACGCGCCCGAGGTTGCGGGACCTCTGTGCGAAGGCCTGGACGAGACGTTGGCACGCGGCGCCTTCCGCCTCGAGCTGACGACGACGTCGAAGGGTGCCAGGCGGCTGGAATGGGTGGACACCGACAAGGGACGCGAGCAGCGCTTCACGAGCGAGCCGCGCGCGAGCCGCTGGCGGCGCTTCCAGGCGTGGATGTACGGGATCCTGCCGATCGAATCGCTGATGTAACGCGAGACCCGGCGCGGCGTTTACTTGAGCAGGGCGCGGGACTTGGAGTTAGGAATTTGAAGTTTGCAGTTTGGAGTTGGGCAGAGAATCAGCCGTCGAGACGGTAGCGGCCCAAACGCGCCAGGATCGTCGCCTTGAGGTCCTGCTCCGAGCGCGCCGCGGTCAGATCGATGTCGGCATCCCCTGCAGCATCGACCAGCGCCCGTATCAACTGTGCCCGGCTGATCGCCGTGCCACTCTGAGCGCGGATGTTTGCCGACAGCCGATCGAGAAATACGATCTGGCGGTCGAAGAGCACCACCGTCACTTTCGTCCACGCTTCGTCGTGCATCGGTGGCCGGCCGGGGCCTCGCTTCGCCACTGCGGCGTTCGGACGCGTAGACGCAAAGATGTCTGCTGGAGGCTTGGGAATCGACTTGGTGCGCGGCGCCATCGAGGGTCTCCGGGGTGCGAGTGTACGATTACTTCAACCCTTAATGGTGCGTATGTTTCAAAGGGGGTGAGTGGCGCTATTGAACACTGACCGCGCGTTTTCCTTCAAGCTCTTCGGTATCGAATCGTCGCTCGAGCGCGGATTGTGCCACCCCAAAACCACGCTGCAACCCCGAAGCTGGAAGCTCACTTCCGCGTCCGCAGCCGCTCGAGAACCTCGCCGGCCAGCCGGTTGAACGCGTCAGCACTGCGTGTCCGCGGAGCGTGCTGGAAGATCGTCTTGCGCGCAGCCGGTGCATCCTCGAGCGCGCGGCTCGCGGCAATCTCCGTGTGAAACACCCGGTCGCGATACTGCGATCGCAACCGCTCCCGCGCTTCGGTCGTGCCACGGCCCGGCGCAACGATCGTCAACACCACACCGAGGAGCCTGGCCTTCGAGCCGAGACGGGTCCTCACCTGGTCGACTGCCGCAAGCAGGTTGACCAGCCCTTCGATCGCGAGGAACTGGGGCGTGACCGGAATCAGCAGCGCATCGGCCGCCATCAAGGCATTCACGCCGATCAGGGAGAGGCTCGGCGGGCAATCCAGAATAGTGAAATCGTACCGCTGCCGGACCGGCTGCAATGCGTGATGGAGCGTGAGCTCACGGCCGACCACATCGCACAACCTGAGGTCGGCGTTGGCGAGCTCCGTCGACGATGGCACGAGATCGACGTGGGGGGTGGAGGTTGGCCGCACGGTCTTGAGCATCGGCAGGTTGTCGAGCAGCACATTTGCCGACGAGGGCCGAAGGTGCGTCCGCGGCACGCCGCACCACAAGGATGCGGAAGACTGGCTGTCGAGGTCGACGAGCAGCACGCGGCGCCGGGGGGCGGCGAGTGCGGCTCCCAGGTTCACCGACGTGGTCGTCTTGCCCACGCCTCCCTTGTTGTTCAGAACCGCAAGTACCACGAGGTTAGGTCCGTCATTCTATCCCTTGTCGGCTGCCCGCCATGAGTATCAGCCTAACCTGCTTCGCCGGAATCTTGCGGCCGTAGCTGCAACCTGAGCGCCAACGACGCAGCGCACATGCGTGCGGACAGGGTACGGCTGGTGCGATTCGGTTCAGAACTCGGCCGCAGCTCGCGAGGCACGTTTTGAAACAAAGTACAATTCCCATTAATCGTCGATGGCGCTGTTTGGCTGGTTCAAGAGCAATCCAACCGCGGCAGGAAAGCAGCAGGCGCAGTGGCGTGAGGCATGGACGCGGGCTGTTGACGCGGAGGATGCTTCACAGCTGTCCCGCCTTCGCAGCGAGCTGAAGATACTCGCACCGGCCGCCGAAGACGTCGAACTCGAGCAGGAGATGCTCGATGCCCTCGAGGCGCTCGTCGCGTTGCGCGCGGCTGCCGACAACGGAGCACTCCCGGCGGTCGACACCCACCACCGGATCGTTGGATCCGACATCTGTCATTTCAGCGCCCCCGCGTCGCTGCCGGATGATCCGTCGCAGCCCTCCGGCCGCGTTCTGATGACGAATCACCGCAGTTTGTTTCTCGGCGGCGCTCGCGGCGGAAGCGTGGCGTGGCACCTCGTGCGCGAGGTGATCCGCCTCGACCGTGACGTGCTGATCGTCCGGCACGACGGGTCGGCTGCCGCGCACTTCCGGTTCAACTCGTTTTCAGATGCCGTCAGTGCCGCCTTCCTCGGGCGGAGACTCAAAGGAACCAGAGGCGGCAGCACGCTATAATTCGGCTCCATGCCTGCAACCGTCAGCGCTTCCACTGTCTCTCTTGGAATCGACCGCCTCCTTGCCGCCGACCGCCGCCTTCTCGAAGGGCGGCGAGTAGGGATTGTCTGCAATCCAGCCTCGATCAACGCCAGCTTCAGACATAGCGCCGACCTGATCTTCGAGGATCCGTCGATCCGGCTGGCAGCGATCTTCGGGCCCCAGCACGGCTTCAGGGCGGACCTCCAGGACAACATGATCGAGACGCCGCACATGAGCGACGGCCGCAGGCGCGTGCCCGTGTATTCGCTCTACAGCGAAGTCCGCGAGCCGTCCTGCGAGATGTTGAACAGCATCGACGTGTTCGTCATCGATCTGCAGGACGTCGGCACCCGCGTCTACACGTTCATCTACACGATGGCCAACACGATGAAGGCGGCGGCGCGCGCCGGCATCCCGGTCGTGGTCTGCGACCGGCCCAATCCAGTCAACGGAAACGAGGTCGAAGGTCACCTGCTCGACGACGCCTATGCGTCATTCGTCGGCCAGTACCCGATCCCACTCAGACACGGACTCACGATCGGCGAGCTCGCGCGGCTGTTCAACTCGGCATTCGGCATCAATGCGGAGCTTCACGTCATTCCGATGGAGGGCTGGCGCCGCGGCATGTTCTACGACGAGACGGCGCTTCCCTGGGTGATGCCGTCACCCAACATCCCGACCCTCGACAGTGCAGTCCTGTATCCGGGCGCGGTGCTGTTCGAAGGGACGAAGCTCTCGGAAGGACGAGGCACCACGCGTCCGTTCGAGTTGATCGGAGCACCGTGGATCGATGGCGACCGCTATGCGGCCGCGATGAATGCCCGCGGCCTGCCGGGCGTGCATTTCAGGCCGGTGTTCTTCGAGCCGACATTTCAGAAACACGCGAAGCATACCTGCGGCGGATGTCAGCCGCACGTAACCGACCGGAACGCGTTCAAACCGGTCCGGACTGCGGTCGAGATGCTCGAGGAATTCCGCGCCCAGGATCCCTCCAGGTTCAGCTGGCGGGAGCCACCCTACGAGTACGAACACGAGAAGATGCCGATCGACATCCTCTACGGCTCACCACAGTTGCGCACCCTGATCGATGCGGGTGGCAGCGCCAGGGCGCTGATGGAATCGGCCAGACAGGACGAGGACCGCTTCCTCGCAACCAGGAAACCGTTCCTGCTCTACTGATTCGAGGAGGTCTTCACCGCCGCTGCGCGAGCTTCGACGATCTGGCGCGCATGGCGATGTGCGTGCTCGGAGTAGATGGTCAGCCACTTCTCGACACCGAAGCTTCCGGCTTCGGTGTGCGTGCCCTCCCGCAGCCAGTCAGCTTCAGTGAGACGTTCGAGCAACTGCGCCGTGCATTCGCGCGCATACCTGAACGCTTCGAGTGAGCTCTGATGCGGCCGATCGTAGTGGAGCCGGCGGGAGAACTCGTCCTGATCGTAGGCGTGGATCGTGGGGCGATCGGCAGCAAGCAGCAGCCGCACCCGCACTGCCGCCGTCATCTCGCTGTCGGCGAGATGATGAACGATCTCGCGGGCGCTCCACCTCCCGGGGGCCGCCCTCGCATCCAGTTCCTCATCGTCGGCGTTGTGCAGCGCGTCGACGACGGCGCGGTAACCATCCCGGTAAAGAGCAATCAGCCGGTCGCGTTCCCTGGAGTCCATGGTCTTTTCCTCATCCCTTGGTCTTGGCAATTCCTGGTGCTTTGTTCTCCTGCGCGGTCTGCGGCACCATGTGATACGTGCTCAGGTGGCGCTGGAGGGTTTCGAAGGCATGTTCCGGTGTGTCTACCCGGCACAGCAGGTTCAGGTCAGGTTCGCTGACGGCGCCCCATTCGACCAGCGGCTTCAGGTCCAGCACCGCGTCCCAGTATCTGCTGCCGTACAGGATGACGCACAGCTTCTTCGAGAGCTTGCGGGTCTGTGCGAGCGTCAGGATCTCGAACATTTCGTCGAGCGTGCCGAACCCGCCCGGGAACACCACCAGCGCCTTGGCGAGATACGCAAACCAGAACTTCCGCATGAAGAAGTAGTGGAACTCGAGATGAAGGCCTTCACTGATGTACTGGTTGGGCCCTTGTTCGAAGGGCAGCCGAATGTTCAATCCGACGGTCTTCCCGCCGGCCTCGTACGCACCTCGATTGGCCGCCTCCATGATCCCGGGACCACCTCCGGAGCAGACGACGAACCGCCGCCGGGGCTCTTCGAGCGACAGGCTCCATTCCGTCAGCATGTGCGCCAGCCGCCTCGCGTCCTCGTAATAGTGGGACCATTCCAGCGCCTTCTGGCCGCGTTTGAGCGCGGCCTCGTATTCAGCGGCCTTCTTCGCCTCGTCAGTGTTGAGCTTCGCCAGCGCCTCCTCCGCGAACTCCCGGCTCAGCGTTCGTGCCGAGCCAAAAAACACCACCGTGTCCTGGATGTTGTGCATCTTGAAGCGGCGGAGCGGCTCGAGGTATTCCGCCAGCAGCCGAATCGGCCGGCCATCTGTGCTCTCGAGGAATTCGAGGTCGTGATACGCGAGCGGCTGCGTCCCCTTGCCCGAATCGTCATCAAAGTCGTCGTCGAAGGCGCTCATTGAAAAAACTGTATCATCCAAATCTGGCTATCGTTCCGGCGCGGAGGTAGGTTATCGATGCGTACTCGTGTTTTGTGCGGGGCGGCGGCAGCCGCGGCTCTTCTCGCTTCGTCGGTCGTCACCACCGCTTTTGAACAGGCCCCTCCCGATCCGCCGCAGACGGCAAACGGCTGGGTGCTTGGTGAAGATGCGGCCACGAAGAAGAACCCGCTGACCGCCGAGGCGGCAACGCTGGCGAAGGGCAAAGGCGTGTTCAAGGACAAGTGTCAGAAGTGCCACGGCCCCGGCGGCCTCGGCGATGGCCCCGATGGCGATCCCGATGCGCGCGGAGACATGGATCTGACGAACCCGAAACGGGCGGCCCGCAATAACGACGGCACCGTCTACTACAAGGTCGCGAATGGACGAAAGAAGCCGAAGATGCCGGCGTTCAAGAATGAGCTTTCAGAAGAGCAGATCTGGGCAGTCGTGACCTACGTCCAGACGCTCCGCCAGAAGCAGTAGACCCGGGGTTCAGAGATACCGGGTAATCAGCTCGCCTATCAGGTAGCCGGCGGCGGCGACACCGAAGCCGACGATGAACATGTCGCGGCCGCTGACCCATACGCTGCGCCCGGTGAACACGCTTCTCGCCGCGCCGATGGCAAAGTGCGCGAGCATGCTGATCGCAAGTGAGGCCCAGATCGCCTCGCGGTGCGCCATGAACAGGAACGGTACGATCGGGATCACCGCACCTACCGCGGTCGCGCTTCCGGTAATCAACCCGTCCTTCAGCGGCGCCAGTTCCGCCGGGTGGATGTTCAGCTCCTCTCGAACCATCGCATCGAGCGCCTGTTTCGGGTCCTGCATCATCGCGTGCGCCGTCTCGCGGGCGCGGTCGGCAGGTAAGCCCTTCGCTTCGTAAATGAGCGCCAGCTCCTCTTCCTCGAGGTCGGGCATGAGCCGCATCTCGTGCCGTTCCATGTCGATCTGGTGCGCCTGTACCTCGGCTTCGCTCTTGGCGGCGAGATAGCCGCTCGATCCCATCGACAGCGCATCCGCGATTGCTCCCGCCAGCCCGGTGATGATGACGATGTGAGGGGCCACGTTTGCGCCGATCACACCCGCAACCAGGCCGAAGTTCGCGGTGAGGCCGTCGTTGAATCCGTACACGACGCTGCGCAGGATGCCGCCGGCGCCGCCGGTGTGCCACGGTTCTCCTTCACGCCCCATCGCTTCCGACAGTTCTCTCGCGTGAACCGCGGAATCTGACGCAATGTCGACCGCCGCCTGGTGCGTCAGCTGGTGCGAAGATGAGCGCGCCAGGCCGAGATAGGCTTGGACCTCGCGCCCCTCCTCCGCCAGCATCAGCGGCAGCACCAGCGCTGACCCGAATGTCTTCGACATCCACGCGAGGGCGCGGGTACGCAGCGCCGGGCGGTGGGCAGGGAGCGCGCGCCCCGCCTCCCTGAAGAGCTCTTCCCACCGGCTCACATGCCGGTCTTCGACCGACGCCAGCTTCTCGAAGAGCTCGCGCCTCTCTGCCGCCGGTTCATACCGGGCCATCTCACGATAGAGGAACGCCGCATCGCATTCGTCGCGATAATGCTCGTCCCAGCTTTCCGTCGCGACAGGTTTTCCGGCGTCGGTCATGACACTCTCTGCACGTTGAGATAGTTCGCATCCGTGCGGGTCAGATCCGGGCTGACGCTGATGAACACGACGAGATCACCGGCGCTGACGTGGCGGCGGGCAGTGACGAGCCGCTCGAGCTGTTCGATATCTCGCTCGGCACTGATCATCGGCGTCACGCCTCGAAGCAGCGCCAGCATGCCAGCGACCTCGGCGCTCTCGGTCGCGGCGAGTATTCGCGTCGGCGGCCGCAGCGCCGCCAGCATCCGCGCGGTCTTGCCTTCGCGGGTAACGGCGATGATGGCCTGCGCCTGTGCGACCGTCCCCAGAGTCACCGCCGCTTCGCACAACGCTCGTCCGTGAACCGTGCGGGTCGCGTCGACCACCGGTGGAATCACCTCGGTCGAAGGCACCTGCTCCGCTTCCTTGATGATGGAGGCCAGGGTCTGGACCGTGCGTGCCGGCCACGTCCCTACAGCGGTCTCCCCGGCCAGCATGATCGCGTCGGCGCCTTCCGCCACGGCGTTGGCGGCATCGCTCACCTCTGCACGCGTCGGCCGCGGATCGACCCGCATCGACTCGAGCACCTGGGTGGCGACAATCACCGGACGCCCGGCCGCACGCGCCCGCCTGGTGATTTCCTTCTGAACCCGTGGCACCTGTTCGAGCGGCATCTCCAGGCCGAGATCCCCCCGCGCGACCATCACTCCCTGCGCCAGGTCGAGGATCGCACCGAGGTTCTCGACCGCAGCGGGACGTTCGATCTTGGCGATGATCGGAGCCGACCGTCCCGCGTCCGACATCACTTCGCGGGCGCGCATGATGTCGGCACCGGTCTGGACGAAACTGAGCGCGACGTAATCGACGCCGAGCTCCAGGCCGAAGCGCAGATCCTCGGCGTCTTTCGCCGTGATCGCCGAGGCCGGCAGCGCGACCCCCGGGGCGTTGATTCCCTTGTGCTCGCCGAGTTTCCCGCCATTGACGACCACGGTCGTCAGCTCCTCACCGGCGCGCGTGACCCGCAACTCGATGCGCCCGTCGTCGAGCAGGAGCCGATCCCCTGGCGTCGCCGACCGAACCAGCTCGACGTACGGCGTGAAGACAATGCCAGGCCGGCCGATGCCTTCGCCGGCGGCAATCCTCAGCTCGTCGCCGTCGTTCAACTGAATAGGGCCGCCCCCCTCGATCGCGCCCGTCCGGATCTTCGGGCCGCTCAGGTCCTGCATGATGGCAATCACCCGACCGGCGCGCTCTGCGGCGTCCCGGATGTCTCGATACGCGGTTTCGTGCGACGCGTGAGTGCCATGTGAAAAATTCAGGCGGAACACATCGACGCCGGCGGCGATCATGGCATCGAGTACTTGCGGTGAGTCACAGGCTGGACCGACTGTCGCGATGATCTTG
>Ga0126304_10000867_pt1 | contig 13282 bp, 19 predicted proteins | sample Plot25_FD_92538 | JGI IMG/M metagenome (GOLD analysis project Ga0126304, IMG submission 92538) | Serpentine soil microbial communities from UC McLaughlin Reserve, CA, USA - Plot25 | ecosystem: Environmental > Terrestrial > Soil > Grasslands | place: USA: UC McLaughlin Reserve, Lake County... | reverse complement strand
GTCGTCGGAGACGCCGAGCGTTCGCACATCGTTCATCCCGACGGCGAGCAGGCTCGCGTTCGTCGGGTGAAGCGCGATGTGCGGCTCGTTCTGCTGCAGCACATCCGCCGGCCCTCCGACGCTCGACGCGAATGGATCACTCGTGATCAAGTCGTGCGTCGAGACACGAACGTCAGCTCCTGCCGTCGCCGCCACAACCCCGGTCACGAGAACGAGAGCGGCAGCCCCCGCACCGACCAGGTGAAGAAGCCGTTGAACCATATCCCCTCCCTGATATAGGAACGTGCGTTGATCGTACAACCGCCCGACAACAGGTGTGGAAAGTTGCAAGCTGGGCCACTGACCAGCTGAGCACGCGCTCGGGGACGCCGAACAACAACTCTAGAGTCGCCAGCGCCCTGTGATCCCTCGGAACGGCGGAGGACCAAAGCCCAGGTCCCGGCTCCCGGACGCCGCAGCCCAGGCGATCTCTCACGGGCGTTGGTGCCGCGGCTTGGCGCAGCGGTCTCGCCGAGACAGTTGCCGTCCCGGAGCAATGCTGCCGCGGCCGTCCGCGTGTGGACACCGAGCTTCGCGAAGACGTTCTCGAGATGCCTGCGCACCGTGCCCGGTGAGAGCCAGAGCGCCTCGGCGACCTCCGCGTTCGTCTTTCCCTTGCTGACGAGTTCGAGGATCTGCCGCTCGCGAGGTGTGAGCCGTGGAATGCGCTGTTGCTCCTCGAGCAGCAATGCGCCATCCACAAAGTGGACGACGAGCGACCGGTCGCGGGCGTCGACCCTGGCTGGTCGTTGAGGACCTGCCCGGACCGGCCGCTAGTGACGCCGGCTGACACTCCATAGGTTCATCGAGGGCCGGTTGTGCGAAGCGTTCTAGGCGTTCGGCTCCCACCCAGCCCCTGAGCCGGCGTTCTTGCCCAGCGCGGTCGAGGCCATGCGCGAGCCACGAATAAGAATCCCTGCGTCCTAGCTCGGACCCGCGTAACGTTTCCTGCCGCCGGGCGCAGACGTCGGGACGCCTCCCCGCGCTCAGATCCGTTCGTGTGCCTTACTAGATCACGGCTCTGCGCCGCGGTATCGTCGGCCGATGCGCGTGTCCGTCGGTGACGTGCGGCTCTTCGTCGACGTAGATGGAGCGAGCCTCGTACCCGACGGCGAAACGATGCGCGAGCGGCCCGTCTTGTTGATGCTCCACGGCGGACCGGGCTTTGACCACACGCCTTTCAAGCAGCCCTTCTTCGCACGGCTGAAGGACGTCGCCCAGATCGTCTACTACGACCACCGAGCAAACGGCCGCAGCGACCGCGGCTCTCCTGAAAGCTGGACCCTCGACAGGTGGGCCGACGACGTGTTCGAGCTATGTAGCGCTCTGGGCATCGAGCACCCCGTCGTCTTCGGTGGCTCGTTCGGCGGGTTCGTCGCGTTGAACTACGTGATTCGCCACCCCGAGCACCCGGCGAAGATCATCCTTTCGAGCACGGCCGCACACATCCACCTCGACCGTTCTTTCGCCATGTTCGAGCGTTTTGGGGGCGCAGAGGCCCGCGAGCTGGCTGAGCGCTTCTGGACGAACCCACGGGACGAAGACTTCGATGAATACACGCGGGTGTGCCTCCCCCTCTATACGCAGCGCCCCCAGCCGCCGGAGGTGCTGAAGCGCGTCACGCGCAACATCGAGGTCGCCAAGCACTTCCGGCTGACCGGAGAGATGCGGTTCGACCTTCGCGCCCGGCTACACGAAGTTCAGTGCCCCGTTCTCGTTATGGCGGGCGCGCTCGACCCGATGGTGACGATCGAGGACGCACGTGAACTCGCAGCCGCACTGCCGAAGGAGCGGACGACGTTCCTAGAGTTCGAGAATGCCGGGCACATGCTCGCGCTCGAGCAGCCTGACGCCGTCGTAGACGCGATGATCGACTTCATCGCGTCGGCTTCCGATGGAGGCGGCAGCTAGCGGTATTGGACAACGGGCCACCCCCGCCCCGTAGCGAGCCCGGCTCGCAGGCTGCGAATCGTGACGCCGCCCGCCGGTCGTCCCAGCCGGAGACGGAAGGGAGACCGTGGCACTCGGATTCACCTAGGCTCGAGCTGTAGCAGGGCGCCCGCCGACCCGTCGACGCTCCGCAGCGCGGTAACGGCGTGGAGCGCCAGCGACACTATCCCTCTCGGCGGGCGGATCGTCCGCGTCGTGGCACTATGGGACGACGACGCGGACCAGCGGCCGCGGCTTGTTGCTGGGGACGCCGTATCGGACGGCTGCTAAACGCGTCCTAGACCTGTGGCATCTCCACGATCTCCAAAAATCGCCGCTACCATGCCGCTTCGCTGGGGGTTATCTCGAGGGGGGTCCGATCAATGCGATACCTGCTTGCGAGCGCGCTCGCCTGTCTTCTCGCGCTCGGATCGGCAGCGACGGCGGCGGCGCAGTCTCCGGGAGTGTTGCCTGGTCAGTGGTTGCTCTCGATCGCAAGCAACGGCGACCAGTTCAGCTTCGAGATCGATTGTCAGCCTGAAAGCACCTCGACGATCGCGTTCTCCGTCACCGGCGATGCGATCGTCCTCTACGGCGGCTTCGCTGGCACCTTCGAGGAACAAGGCGCCGTCACGATCGACGGCACAGGCCACGTCACCCGCTTCTCTTCCACCTTCACGATTTACGCCGACGACGGAACGATCGTCACGGGAACGAAAGCGCTCGACAACTCGGAGACTGCCGGCATCGCAACCGGTACCTGCGGCTCCGACGCGTCCGGCTCGTGCTTCGCTCACACAGACCCGATCGATCTGCGCTATACGGCCACGACGGCTGCCGGAACCGAGACCGGCACCGCCCGCCTCAACGGCGGCGTCGACGCCTACCAGCCGACCTGCGGCGGCGCCACCGACGGCGCGTTCGAGGAAGAGTTCCTCGCGACCGACACACCTCCGTCTGAACCGACAACACTGACACTCCAGCCGGAGAGCGCCGTAAACGTCGTCGGCGAACCGCATACCGTCACGGCGACGCTTGTCGACCAGTACAGCAACCCGATCCAGGACTACGCGATCCGCTTTTCTGTCTCGGGTGCGACCACGGGCGGCGGCTGGTGCGCCACCAACGTGCTCGGGCAATGCAGCTTCACGTTCGACGGTGCCGTCTTCCCCGGGGTAGCAACGATCAGCGCGTGCACAGACGCATATGGCGACGGTTCGTGTGAGCCGGGGCCGACTGCCACCGCAACGAAGGAATACGTCTTGCCAACATCGACGACGGGCACGACCGCGGGTGGCGGCCGTATCGGTACCGCAACGATCAGCGTGTCCGCGCGAAGCGACGGGAGCACCATCAGCGGTGACTGCATGATCACTGCCGCAAGCACGACGATCGACTGTCTTGACGCGATCACGTACGTTCAAGCCGGCTCCACGAGCACGATCTACGGACACGCCACGATCAACGGCGTACAGACGCTCTACCGGATTCGCGTAACCGACGGCGGCTCTTCCGGGTCTCGCCGCGACGCCTTCTCGATCGTGACCGGAAGCGGCTACGAGCTGGCCGGGACGCTTACGGCCGGCAACCTCGTCGTTCTCTGAATCACTCTTTGGGCGTGGGGCAAGCCGCAGATCGTCGATCCTGCTGTGTCGTCGCATACGATTGTGCCACCGGTCACACGGAAGAACCGCGTCCGCCCCTCAGTGGGCTTCCGTGGTCGTACGGGTGAGGATCGGTATCACCTTCGCGAGCCAGTCCGAGACGGCCGCTGCGACCGTAGCGCCGCTTTTTAGCGAGTGTGTGCCCGGGACGCGTACGACCAGACGGTTCGGACCGTCTGGCGGCGTCCCGAACGGGTCGCTCTCGCCCTGGACGACAAGGGTGGGGACTGTGAGGGCATCGAGCTCTGGGAGTCGGCTCATCTCGGGGCGGCCGGGCGGGTGGAGCGGGAAGGCGAGGCACACGATGGCGACCGAGCCGGTCTCGGCTGCGGTGCGGCACGCGACCCGGGCGCCCAACGACCGGCCCCCGCTCAGGATCGGGAGGCCGCTGAGCGGGCCGTCGCGCAGCTGCGAGACGACAGCGGTCCACGCCTCGTCGAGCTGGCCCGCTGGAGCCGGGCTGCGCCGCCCCGATACCCGGTAGGGCTGCTCCATGAGCGCCACGCTGAGCCCTGCAGAGCGGGCGGCCTCGGTCGCGGCTACAACGTCGAGAGCCTCGATCCCACCGCCCGCCCCGTGCCCGAGCACGAGCGCAGCCACCGGCGAATCCACCGGATGAAGGTGCACTCGCGCAACTCTGTGAGGAGTGTCGAGCTCGAGGATGCGACGAGCCTAGCCCTAAGCGTCAGGCTGGTCAGGATGTTCTACGTAGAGCCGAACTGCCCCCGACGGACGGCGGGGGATCCGAGCGACCGCCGCGTCGTCTCGCGACACGGTGCTGTTGCCGTTGGGTCCCAGTCGGCGACGGAAGGAAGACCGAATGACCTTCATGTTCGGGCTCGAGGACGAGCAACGGGGCGCCCGCCGACGCGCCGTCATTCCGCACGTCGGTCTCCGCGTGGCCTCCCGGCGACTCGATCCCGTTGGGTTATCGAGGACACGGGCGAATGAGTCAACTAGCAGCCCGAAGCAGCGAAGTCCTGCGCTCGACCTGTGGCCGTGGCGCTCCAACACCGCGGCGGCGCGGCGTTCGGCTCGCCCCGGCCCCCTCACCGTCTGGGCCAGATGGCCTTTCAGCCGGAAACGGCATGGATGTTCGTTCCCGGCACCTTGTACGGCCAGTTGTACCGCGCGCCCGGCGTCCTCGTATCCGCCATGCGTCGATGTTCTGGTCCGCCAGTCGGCTGTGAGCACGCTGACGGTAAGCCAGAAGACAGCGAGCAGGCCTGAGCCTCGCGGCTCCTAATGCTGTGGAGAAGCGCATCCGGTCTCCAAACCCGCGAGCAAGGGGGTGCTCATGAGGAGAATCGTGATCGCAATCTTCGTGTTGGCCGTTGCTGTTGTGGGCGTGACGAGCTCAGGCGCGTTTACGCCGACGGCATCGACGCGGGCCTCGCAGGCGAGTCCGTTCCGGCCCGGCTGCGAAGGCGTCCCTCAGTCGGGAACGCTGTACGAGAACGCTGAGGTCGAGCCGCGCGTCGCCGTCGACCCGGCGAATCCGCTCCATGTCGTCGGCGCTTTCCAGCAGGACCGCTGGTCGAACGGCGGCGCGCATGGTTTGGTGACGTCAACATCGTTCGACGGCGGCGTGACGTGGGCCGAGTCGTGGGCGCACTTCAGCATCTGCGCGGGCGGCACCGTCGCGAACGGCGGCGACTTTCAGCGCGCGTCCGATCCGTGGGTGACGTTTTCGCCGAACGGTGTCGTCCACCAGATCTCCCTGTCGTTCAACGACACGAACGCCGACAACGCGATCCTGGCCAGCAGATCGACGGACGGTGGCTTGACGTGGACCGAGCCGGCGACGCTGCAGCGGGAGAACAGCGGCTCCTTCTCGCTGTTCTTGGACAAGGAGTCGATCACCGCCGACTCGTTCGACCCGAACTACGTCTACGCCGTCTGGGACCGGAGTACGTTCCCGAGCGACCGCGTCAGCTTTACCGCGCTCGGCAACACCTTCGGGCTGCGCTCGCAGACGGTCTTCACCCGGACGACCAACGGCGGTCTCTCCTGGGAGCCGGCGCGTCCGATCTTCAACGAACTCAGAGCGATCTCGTTCACGATCGGAAACCAGATCGCCGTGGTTCCAAGCGGTCCGTCACTGCCGACGCTCGTCAACGTCATGTGGTTGTTCCACGGTTCCGGCGTTCAGCGGTCGTGCTGTGACGTCGCCGTCCTCCGCTCCATTGATCGCGGCGTCACCTGGTCATCGCCGATCAAGGTCAGCGACGTCGACACCGTCGGCGTGGTCGATCCGGACACTGGTCACGACGTTCGCACTGGGGACATCATCCCGGACATCGCGGCCGGAGTCTCACCGGGAAGGTGTACGCCGTGTGGCAGGACGGCAGCTTCAGCGGCCCGCCGCGCGGTCACGAGCACGCCGGAATTGCCTTTGCGCAGTCGCTGGATGGCGGACTGACCTGGCCGAAGAAGATCCAGATCAACCATGTGCCGGCCACGCAGGCGTTCACACCATCGGTTGCAGTCGCCGCCGATGGGACGGTGAGAGTTACGTACTACGACTTCCGCAACAACACCTCTGCTCCAGGTCTGCCCACGGACTACTGGTTCGTGAACTGTCACGCCGCCACGCAGGACTGCTCGAACCCGGGCAGCTGGTCGGCGGACACACACGTCGCAGGGCCGTTCGACATGGAAACGGCGCCGGACGCAAACGGCTATTTCGTCGGTGACTACGAAGGGCTAGCCCGCGCCGGGAACTCCTTCGTCGCGTTCTTCGCGATGGCGAATGACGGCAACCTCGCGAACCGGACCGACATCTTCGAGAGCACACTGAACCCATAGCGAGCGCACGGGAGGGCCGCACCCAGCGGCCCTCCCGGCCCGCGGCCCGGCTTGTGTGGCTGATGGAACTGCGGTCGCTACGGGGCTGATCGTCGCCCCCGCTAGTCGCAACGCAACGATCCTGACGAGCTCAGGCGCAGTGATGCAGCGGCCGCGGCAAGCTGCCTCGAGCGCCTGATACTCGCTCGGCTCGAGCTCGACGACGACGCGCCGCGGCTCTGCAGCCGCCAGCTTCGGCCCGCGGATGTAGAGATCGGTGACCTGCTCGCGGCCACGCCTCCGAGCGCCGTTCTCGCTAGCGACCTGCACCGCGGCCGAGTGGTCTCATGCCATGGCAACGTTACCTGAGCGCTCTGGCGACGCTGCGATTCTTCGTGTATGCGCTGAAGCTTGCCCTCCGACCAGCTCGATAAAGTTGCTTGCATGTCGTCCATTGAAATTCAGCGCCCAGGCTCTTGTCGATCACGGAGGTTGCGGAACGGCTCGGCGTCAGCCGCCGCACGATTCAGCGCAAGGTCTACGCCGGAGAGATCCCCGCGTACCGGCTAGGCGGGCCCCGAACGCCGACCGAGCGCTGTTTTTTTGGACAGCGCCGTCACACCCCGCGCAGTCAGGATTCGAGCGACGTTCGCTGAGACGATGAAAGCTAGGACGACTCTTCGCGGCTATGGCTGGAAACATCAGCAAATCCGGCAGACCGTGGAGCGGGAGGTTGCGCTGGGACTCGCTGTCTGCGCTCGTTGCGGACGAACATCGACCCCGAACGAGCCGTGGGACCTCCGCCATGATGATTTCGATCGGAGCGTTTACACCGGTCCGCAGCATCGGCGGTGCAACCGGGCGACGGCCGGACGACAGACGAGGCGGGCATCGCGGCAGTGGTAGGCACAAGCGACAGTTGAAAATGCCCGGCCGCGCATCGGAGCCGATGAGCGCAGGACGTCCTCAGCACGTGTTGCGGCGGAAGATGGTTCCGGCGAGACTGACTGACGCTATTCGCCCCTTCAGCCCTCCCGGGAGGGTGACGCCATTCCGCCGTAGCGCTCCCACCCGAAGCGGACTCCACGCCGCGACGCGGCCCGCTCCGGTTCGGAGTGAGCCGGCCGCGTGCGTGCTGGCGCTACCTGGTTTCGCCCTCCTGGATCTCGCCGCGCCAGGCGCCGGTCTCCTCGTCGCGGTTCTCGATCAGCTGCTTGAACCGCTCGAGGTCGTTATGCACCTGTTCCTTGACGACGCCAAGGAGGTCGCCTGCGACGTTCTCCGTCGCTGACTCCCCTTCGACATCCATCTCGAGGTTGACGCGAGTCTGGTTGTCGCCGACGGGCTCGAAGGTGACGACGCCGTCGTTCTTAACCTCGCCGTCGATCGTTCTCCATGCGATCTTCTCGTCCGGCTGCTGCTCGGTGATCTCGGTTGTCCACTCACGGCTCTCGCCGCGGATCTCTGCGACCCACTGAACGTGCGTTTCGTCGAGCTGCTGGACGGACTGAATCCCGTCCATGAACTTCGGGAACTCCTCGAACTGCGTCCACTGGTTGTACGCCTGCTGAACTGGAACCTGGACATCGATCGAGTCCTGGACCTTGGGCATTGCGATCCTCCTTACTCAGGTTGATTGGGACTGCGGGCACTGCGAGACGGACGCTTGCGGGAGCCTTGCCGCAGACGGCGCCCGCTGAGCGCCCGTGCTACTTCCGGTCGTCGTCCCTGTCGCGGTGGTCGCTACCGCTCTTCGCGAGCCCGCGGCTGATCATGTAGCCGATCGCGACTGCGGCCACGAGTGTCCACGCGCGAGGCGCGTCGAAGTTATCCGCCTGCCACGCGGCGACGAGGATCGCGGCGATCACGCCGACCATCGCCCAGAACTCGGTGGTCAGAAACGACGGCTTCGTCTCCTCGCGTCGTCTGACGTTCGACCGCGCCGCCGTGAGGCGATCGTCGGTCGCCATCTCGGCTGTTGCCATGTGAACTCCCCTCCTGGTGTCGAACTCCAGTCGGACACGGTAGAGACGGACAAAACATGGGGCGTATGCGTTCCGACAGTCCTGCATGTGGGTTCCTTCATAGAGCCTCGCCGCTCCAGCACGGACGTGTTTGGCCGCCGTTGTCGGCGGAAGGAACGACGGATGGGCGACGAACAATGGCTTACGCGTCTGCTCGAAGCGTCCGCGACCGTACTGCAGCGGCTTCGATCAGATCGCGTCGCGGACCGAGAACTAGTCCCTGACCTGGAAGCTATCCGACTCGAAATAGAGCGACAGCTCACTCAGCTGAGGGGCGACCCGGAGGGCTAGTCGCGCGGGTCCGCGGCCTCGACGATCGTCGCCGCCTCCCCGATCTTCGCAAACAACGAAGAAGCGTTCGGTCTCGCGGACGACGTTCTCGACGTCCTGGTACACGTGGTCGGGCAAGACTGAGAACTGGTCGGGCTGGCTGCTGGCGTCACGTACTGGACACGCGTGCTGATGGACGTCTGCGCTCATCGGCTCCGATGCGCGGCCGCGCATTTTCAACTGTCGCTTGTGCCTACCACTGCCGCGATGCCCGCTTCGTCTGTCGTCCGGCCGTCGCCCGGTTGCACCGCCGATGCTCCGGACCGGTGTAGAGACTGCGGTCGGTGTCGTCATGGCTGAGATCCCACGGCTCGCCGGCCTGGATCAACTGGCCGCAGCGGGCGCAGGCGACCAACCCCACATCGACCAGCTTTGCCAGTTCCCGGCGAAGGTTCTGGTGACCTCGCCCGTAACCGCGGGAGTCCGTCTTAGCCTTAGTCGACATTGCCAGAATCGGGGGGGATTTGCTGACTGGCGCGGGTGGAGGCTGCCCAGAGAAAAAATGCGACCCAGTAGACGTCTCGTGGCGTAAGCGGTGAGCACGAGTTCGCGCTGACGCCGGGATCTGCGCGGGATGGGTCGTGGGCGGAGCGCACTCGGCAAGGCGGAGGGGCAGTGAGGGAGCGACTCCTTACCGCGGACGCGAGAAGGGCTGCGTCTCTAGGCGCCGCTCTCCAGTCGCTTTTTCAGTTTCTCCATGTTCCGCGGTGTCCCCCGTTGTGCCTGCCTCTTCGCGACGAGCGGGACGAGCAGCCTGCCGATCCCGTGACCCCGAAGGTCGAGCTCGTACGTGACGCGCGAACGGCGACCGTCGTCGAGCGGCTCGATGGTGCCTCTGTTTTCTCCTCGGACGGGGCCGTCAAGGCTGCAAACGGCGAAGCTTCGTGGAGGGTCGAGCTCCGCAATCTCGACGGTCATGTTCTGCTCTCGTCGACCTCTGCGACGCGTCACGACTGCGCGCGTCCCGACCGCGATGGGACCTTCGCCGAGTCTCTCGGCGCGGACGACACCGCCTTGCCATTCGGGCAGATGCGAAGGGTCCGTGACGTAGGCGAAGACATCTTCGGGGCTTCGCGAGATCTCGATGCTCGCAGGAATGCGTGCCATCGCTTGCCTCCTTCCGGGCGATGAAACACCGATGATTCCGCATCTGAGACGCGTGCTCTGAGCGGCCGCCGCGTCGGCCGTGGCGAAGCTGCAAAGACGCTGGCCGAAGGCACCGCGCGAGCCATGCCCGCGCGGTGCCGCAGGAACTTCTCTACTTGCCCGGTGGGCAGTGCGGGTTGTTGTTCCCGGTTGCGCCGCGACACTGGTTGTCGCCCGCGCCGGGAGCATCAGCCGACGCGATCGGCGCGGAAATCGCCAGCGTCAGAACCGCAAGCAGCCCTACAACGAGCCTCTTGGACTTGCTCATGCAGTCACCTCCTCTCCGCAGTTAGCGCACGGTCTGGGCGTTACCGCGCCGGATCAGCATATGACGTTTCCCACTGCAAAGGAAGACTCAGCGCGACACTGGTCGCCGGGCGGGGCAGCGCGGGTCTCAACGGTTCCGCACCAGCAGCGCGACCAACGGTGTGGCGTCAGGCCGCTTGCGGGTTCCGAGCCGTTCCGCTCCTGGGCGCGGGCGATTCGCTCGAGCCGCGGGTGACACCGAGAACAAACGAGAATGAGGTTGTCCATCGTGTCGGGCCCGCCGCGGCCGAGGTGGTGGACGCTGAGCCTGACTGACGGTCCGCTCGCGCCGCACGAGATACAGCGGTTGCCGTCCCCGCGGCGCACGGCGGCGCGTGTGCGCTGCCAGGCGCCTTGTTCAGCTCGGGGCGGCTTGACCCGGAGCGAACGTGTCTGGCCATTGGAGCGTTACGCCAGCAGGGCCGTCCCGCATCCTGCCCGCTGCGAACGGTCGCGCGGTCCAGCGGCAGACTCTCACCCGCTGCTCGCTGCGCAGAACCCGCTCGTCATCTTCCAACACCTCGAGCGGGTCACCACGCTCATCCCCGCCATCGAGACCGCGAGGCGTCAAGTAGTTCCAGATCGCCCGTCCTCGACCGGTGCGTGGTCGCGGTCCTGTCGCCAACGGTCGAACGACGAGGCTGGCTGCTTCGGATCGCAAGCATCAGCGCGTAAGCAACGAACTGCAGTATCGGCAGAGCACCGCAGAGGACGTCCTATTTATTGAAGCGCTTTCGACGGACTAAACGCCTGCACACGCCCTTCGCACCGGCCCCGCGAGCTGAGGCGGAGGTACGCTCTCCGGCCCCGATGGCGGGAGCAGGCCATCGGGGCGCCGGAAGAGACGGATTTCAACAGTCCCCGAAGGTGTGAACAAGGCGTTCCTTCTCGAACTCGACGCGGGTCACGTCTCCATTCGTGACTGTGACGTGCGCGACGAAATGGAACGTGAAGCTGTACAGAAACGCCCCCTCCGCCGAGTAGGTGGTCGGTGAGCTCTGGTGCGCGAGCGTGAAGACCGTCGTCCCGTTCTCGACCGCGTTGAACGCGAAGTGCTCGGTCGACTCGAACATCGCGTACGTGCCGTCGTTCCAGTCGATCCGGCCCGAGTCGGTGAACGTGCCGGTTCTATGGAATCCCTCGTCGGTCTCGACGCTGTGGAAGTCGAAGACATTCGTTCCTTCAAGCGACCCTGTGACACCTGGGCGGCAATCGTTGGGAACGCCGCTCTCGGTGAACGTCGTCGTGATGGTGTCCCGAGTAACGATTGCGGCAGCCGAAGCGGGTTCCGTAGTACTCGCACCAGCAGCAATCGTGATGACCGCCACAACGAGCGCGAGCATGATCCTCTTCATTTCTCCCACCTCCGGGAAGTTTGGGGCCGAGTCGGCCAACAATCCATCGTTCGCCTCTTGCGGGACTAAGTCAACTCGCGCTATGCGAGCATCCGCGCAGGTTGCAGCGTGGCTCGCTGCCCTGGGGACTGAGAGTCACGAGGAGGCCCGGAGGACGCTCAGAACGCTGGCCGGTCAGTCGCCGCCGAACTCGCGCTCGGCGCATTCGGGGCAGTAGACCACCGCTTCCGCCGGCTCGTCCTCGTCGACGGTCAGGTACGCGTTCCAGCCGCGCTCGCCGGCAGGCTGCTCGCGGCCGCACTCGACGCACTTGTGCACTTCTCACGCGGCGAGACTTTCTACCGCTTTTTCTACCGACCTGACCTGATCTCAGCCGACCTCAGCGCACTCGAACGGCGCAACTAGGCGGCTGCGCGCCGCCACCGACCTCCCCGCCTCGCACTCCAAAACCGGGGGTTGCAGGTTCGAGTCCTGTCGCCCCTGTAGCGCTGGTCGAGCCGAACCCCGCTTCGCCGAGCGGGTTTCGGCTGTTCTAGGCCGGGCTCCGGTTTCCGCTCAAGACCGCTGTCGACCGCTGGAAACTGGCGCGAGTGGCGCATTACTGGCGCCGCGCCTCCTTCCGAATCAGGTCGCGTATCGGACGGTCGAAGCAGCAGTGCTTTCCACCATCCCACGTCGATCCAGCGCCCGTGCTCGAGGGAGTTCGCGAATGCTTGATGCGCCGGTCGTCTATGGCATCGAGATGGATCGCGCGAGGGGGCCGCGAGCGCTTCCTGGCGGCCGGCTTCGACGGCTACCTCTCGAAGCCGGTGAGCGTCGTCGAGCTCGTCGGCGCCGTTAGGGAACTCTGCGACGGAGGCGGCCGATGAGCGGCGACGGCACTGCAACCATCCTCGTCCTCGACGACATCCCGGAGAACGTGCGGTTGCTGGATGCTGTGCTTTGCGCCACGCGGGTACGACGTGCTGACGGCCGTCTCGGGCAAAGAGGCGCTCGACCGCGTTGCAACCGCGCCGCCGGATCTGATCCTCCTCGATGTCGTCATGCCCGGGATCGACGGCTACGCCGTTTGCGCGGCGCTGCGAGCCGACGAGGAGACTGCGGTCTTACCCGTGATCATGGCTCACATGGTCACGGCTGCATAGCCGCCGATCCGCCCGACGCTCCGCACAGCCGTATCCGCTTGGCGTCCCGCCGACATCTGTCCACCCGGAGGCACTGGCTGAAGTGAGCTGCACCGAGTTCCGGCGGCGCGCGCCTTCCCGGCGAGCACTGGTCGCTCAGTTTCGCGGACCTGAACGAGGTGGCTGTGTACTGCCGTGAGTGCGACGAGCGGGAGTTCGGCGACCCAGAGCAGCCGATCCGGCTTGAAGAGCATTACCTGCACCGGGGCTATCCTCAATCCATGGACGAGTCCCTGGAGGAAGCTCGGCGGTATGTTCGCCGCAAGCGGATCTTCTACATCGTTCTGGGGATCTGGATCGCCCTCAGCCTGATGTGGTTCGCCATCGACATGCTCGATGACAGCAGCTCCATCTGGTTCTACTGGCCCATGCTCGGCACGGGGGTCGGGGTGGCCATCACCGGAATCGTGCTTCTTGGGATCGGCGGACTCTTCGGCCCCGATTGGGAGCGCCGGGAGATCGAGAAGTATCTGCGCCGCCGAGGGAACGCGCCAGGCGGTTAGCTTCGAGCGACCCCG
>Ga0126304_10000865_pt1 | contig 13297 bp, 12 predicted proteins | sample Plot25_FD_92538 | JGI IMG/M metagenome (GOLD analysis project Ga0126304, IMG submission 92538) | Serpentine soil microbial communities from UC McLaughlin Reserve, CA, USA - Plot25 | ecosystem: Environmental > Terrestrial > Soil > Grasslands | place: USA: UC McLaughlin Reserve, Lake County... | reverse complement strand
GCCAAAGTGTCACGGCGGTAGCGACCATTCCGCTGTCCAGCCCGAAACGCATCATGGGCGGGCTGTTCAGGACGGCGCTGGTGGGGTGGTGGAACGACCGGGCCCTGAGCCTCGGCGCAGCGATAGCCTTCTTCACCGTCTTCTCGCTTGCGCCGATGCTGCTTGTAGCGATCGCCGTCGCGGGCCTTGCGTTCAGCCGCGAGGCGGCGCAGGGCGCGATCGTCGAGGAGCTAGGCGGGCTCGTCGGCGGCCAGACCGGCGCGGCGCTCGAGGCCATGATCGCGAGCGCCGGGCATTTCGATTCCGGGGTGGTCGGTCTGGTGCTCGGGGTGGCAACCTTCCTGTTTCTCGCCACCGGTGCGATCATCGAGCTCCAGGACGACCTCAACATCGTCTGGAAGGTGAAGCCGCCCGAGACCTACGGCATCGGGGCCTTCGTCCGCATACGGTTGCTGAGCCTCGCCCTAATCGTCGGCTTCGGCTTTCTGCTGATGGTCTCCCTTGTCCTCGACGCCGGGCTGACGCGGGTCGGGGCCTACCTCGAGGCGAGCTTCTCGGGCGCGAGCGTCTTCCTGCGCATTCTCAACAGCCTGGTTGCCTGGGCCATTGCGGTGCTGCTCTTCGCCATGATCTTCAAAATCCTGCCCTCGGTCGATCTGACCTGGCACGACGTGTGGATGGGCGCCCTTGTGACCGCACTCCTGTTCACGGCCGGCAAGTTCGCCATCGGCTACTACATCGGCAAGAGCGGCCTCGCCTCGGCCTACGGCGCTGCCGCCTCGATCGTCACCATCCTGCTCTGGATCTATTACGCCTCGCTAATCCTGCTCTTTGGCGCCGAGTTCACCAAGGCCTACGCCGAAAGCCGGGGCAGCCGGAAGATGCTTGCCCAACGGCCGTGAGCGCCCGGCCGGGCGCACCATGCAATCTGACCCATACGCTTTGCTGTTCGTCTCGCGCCGCCTCCCTAACAAAGCGCGTTATGCATCGCGCCCTGGACTGGCACGTAGCTGAGTTCTGTCCGCTGGTCGACGCATCGGAGCATGAGGCCACCCCGGCTCATGTCACCTCGACCGACAAACTCAGCCGAGAACAGGAGCCGCTCGGTCGCTCGCCACGTATCATACTCTGAGCGGCACACCGGAGACGACCGATCCCATCGTTCTGCCTGCAGAGGCCGCGCCAGACGTAGCTGAAGCCCGCACGCGGGGGAGCCCTGATCCTGAGACCACGGGCTCCACGGTCGCGGCACAAGCGAGGCGGCCCTGTGCCCGCGTCGCTTGGTTTGTGAACCGAGCCCTCAATCCGGGTGGCGTGCCGACGAACATAGGCAAATTGCGCAGCGGCGAATGGAATCAAACGATTAGCGCCTCCGAGCTTTGCTCCGCCAGGGATCGCGCGCTAAACGGTGCGAGCACAACATCGAAACCCGCTAGAGATTCGAGCGCGATCTTGCTTGCTCCACAAGGTGACCACCCCCTTCTCGGCATTGGTCTCATTCTCGCCTCTACGGTGTTTCTCTCCTGCTCAGATATCACGGCAAAGTACCTGTCAGCGTCAGTGCCTGCTGTCGAAATTGCTTGGCTGCGCTATTCTGTTTTTTTGCTCATTATGCTACCGGCGATTCTCTACGGCGGCCCGCGGCGCGTGCTTCGATCCCGCAGGCCTGGGCTTCAGGTGTTCCGCGCTCTCGCCCTCGTGACTTCGTCGATCCTGTTCATCTCCTCGCTGCGCTTCTTGCCCATTGCCGAAGCGACGGCGACGAGCTTCGCGGCCCCAATGTTCATCACAGCCCTCTCGATACCTTTGCTGGGCGAGAAGGTGGGGCTGCGTCGTTGGGCGGCAACCGTCGCCGGCCTCATCGGTGTTCTTGTTGTCGTGCGGCCCGGCACGAGCGGCTTCCAACCAGCATCCATTTTGCCGCTTTTGGCTGCCTTGGGCTGGGCTAGCGCGGTGGTCGTCACACGACAGACGAGCGCCGCGGATGACCCCCTAACGACACTCTCCTATTCCGCCGTCATCGGAGTTCTCGTGCTTACTGTCTTAGCTCCTTTTGGTTGGGTGCTGCCCGATTGGCACGTCCTCGCACTCGGGACCTTAATTGGCTGCGCTGCCACAACGGCCACTGGCTCATCGTAATCGCGTTCCGGTACGCCGGTGCCTCCATCCTAGCCCCATTCACATACATGCAGCTCGTCTGGTCGACGGGTCTCGGGGTCCTCGTGTTCGGGGTAATCCCCGATGAGTGGACGATCGTGGGGGCAACGGTGGTCGTGCTAAGCGGGCTCTATACCGCTCATCGAGAACAAGTCCGAAGTCGAGAAAGAGCAATGGCGCGCAAACGCACCGTGCAATGAGCGGTCGACCTTGTCCGGCGACGCCTGCTTGACGCCGTTCCATCTGCTATGTGGAAAGCGGGCCCCAGCACTTGACCATCCTGCGCGGCCAGCCACAGATGACTTTGGGAAGCACATGGAAATCCTCGGCAGGGCTTCACACTTGTCTCAGCGGCTAGCTCATCATCGCTGAGAGCCGAGAGCGGAGTTGCGCCGCGCTTGAGCTCCAGCCGCGCAACCCTGTTTGAAAGAGCGCGGGTCACAGCGGGTCTCCAGGCGATACGAATCGGATTTGAATGACGTTTGGCGCGCCCACGTCCTCAGGGTGCTCGGCATAGTGCCGTGCAGAGGCTTCCTCCGGCGTCTCGCCGTCCTTGGGCACGATTAGAACGTGACGGCGGTCCTCATCCGGAGCCGATGACGCCTCCAGCTTGGAAAGCCGGTTGTGGACGGTTCGGCTCATGTGATCACCCTCAGGCAGGGCTGAAGCCGAAGGCGCAACAATGATTCAAACCCCGAGCTCGACGGTCGAAGCTTGCGCGCGAGAGCGTGCAAGAGCCCTAAGCCGGACTTTTTCAACAGTATCTGCCAGAAGCGGACCACCATGAACATGTGGACCCTCCGGAAAACCATCTGCTCTAATTTGAGCCATGCCAAACGTCAGCCCTGCAATCCGTAGGTCCTCCGAAGCCAATCTGACGCGTATTTGCCAGCTTGCGAGATGGAGAAGACCAGGGCGATATAGATGGCCGCCGTTGCCGTGAGCACTTCGATCGGCTCGTACCAGACGTTGACGATCTTCTGGCTCTGGAACATCAGGTCTGGCACCGTGATGACGGAGACCAGTGTCGAAGACTTCACGACGACTGTGAACTGATTGACGAGCGACGGCGCGGCGGTGAGCAGGGCCTGGGGCATCACGATGCGTCGGAAGATCAGAGCACGCGACATGCCCACCGAAAGCGCCGCCTCTCGATGGCCACGCGGCACGGCCTCGATGCCCGTCCGGAACGTCTCGGCCAGGTAGCCGCTCGACTGAAGCGCCAGCGCGACCCAGCCCGCCGTGAAGAAGGTGTTCGGCCAGCCGAGAACCTCCGGCCACACGTAGTTCACCCACATCAGCTGCACGAAGATCGGAGTCGCCCGGAAGAACTCGATCAATAGGATCGCGAGTGGACGCAGCGGTGCCACGTAGAGCCTGACGAGACAGAGCAGCAGGCCGCCGACGATCGCCCCGACGAAGGCAAGGAGGCAGATCTCGAGCGTCACGCCGAGGCCGCTGAGCAGCGCATCGCGCTGGTTCCAGACAAGCCGCTCCCAGTTGCTCATTTGGCAATCTCAGGCGAGCACGCTGCGACTCCAGCGGTCGCCAGCCCAGCGCAGGAGGGTTGCCACGACGAGGATGATGGCGAAGTAGGTAAGGGCGGCGCCCGTGTAGAGGGGGAGCGGCTGCATCTCCTGCTGCGTGACCATCGAGACCCGATACATCAGGTCCGGTACCGCGATCAGCGATACGATCGTCGTCGCCTTGAAGAGAGAGATGAAGATGTTGAGCCCTTCCGGCAGCATCCGCCGAACCACCTGCGGCAAGGTGATCCGCCGCAGGATCAGGGCCTCTGACATGCCGACGGCCCGTCCGGCCTCGATGTTACCCTTGGGAATGGACTGTATGCCGGCGCGGAAGGTCTCGGCGAAATAGCCGCTGTACACGAGGCCGAGCGCGACGACGGCGGATAGGAAGGGGTGAAACTCGATGCGGGTGCGCAGCGCAAGCCCGAGGAGCAGCGGCAGCACGAAATGCACCCACACCAGCATGACGTAATCGGGCGCGTTGCGGAAAAGCTCGACATAAACCGTGCCGATCCAGCGCAACGGCCGCGCCGAGCTTAGGCGCAGCAGCGCCGCCGCCAGTCCGAGGACGAGAGCTGCGAGACCTGCGCAGGCGAAGATCCCCGCGTTGAACAGAAGCCCGCTGAGCAGGACGGCGCGGTACTCCCAGAAGAGCGCGAGATCCAACGACTGCTTGAGCGCCTCGGACAAGGTGCGGCTATTTCAGGTACTTGGCGAGGAACTGACGACAGCGCTCCGAGCGGGGCGCGGTGAACACCTGGTCGGGATGGCCGTCCTCGTCGATCGAACCGTCGTGGAGGAAGAGGACGCGGTCCGAAACCTCGCGCGCGAAGCCAATCTCGTGCGTGACCACGATCATTGTGGTGCCCGCCTCCGCGAGCTCCCGCATGACGTTCAGGACCTCGTCCGTCAGCTCCGGGTCCAGGGACGAGGTGGGCTCGTCGAACAGCAGCACCTTGGGGCTCATGGCGAGCGCACGCGCGATCGCCGCGCGCTGCTGCTGCCCGCCCGAAAGACGGGCCGGGTATTCGTTCGCCTTGTCGCTCAAGCGCACCCGCTGCAGGCACTCGCCGGCGACCTGCAGCGCATCCTTGCGCGACATGCCGAGCACCCGGATCGGAGCCTCGATGATGTTGCCGAGCACTGTCATGTGTGGCCACAGATTGAACTGCTGAAAGACCACGCCGAGGTCGCGCCGCATGCGGTTGATTTCCCGCAATGGGCGCGGCGTGCGGCGGCCGGTGCGGTCCTCGCGAAAACCCAGCGACTCACCGTCGATGAAGATGGCGCCGGCGGTCGGGACCTCGAGGTAGTTGATGCAGCGAAGGAGCGTGCTCTTACCGGATCCGCTCGCTCCGATCATGGTGACGACGTTGGCCCGGTGCACGTCGAAGGAGACGCCCTTGAGGACTTCGAGGGGGCCGAACTTCTTGTGAACGTCGACGACCCTGATGCACGGCGGTTCGGTCATTCCCGGTACGCACTGCTCGGATGATTTCGGACGGGGTGGACAGTTTTGCGGTGGCGCGACTATCGTGGGCTAAAGCCGGTTTGGCAATTCCACACCCATCCACCGACCATGCGTTCACCACCGGCTGAGATCGGCGCCCGCGTCGAAGACATCGACACGCCCGCACTGATGGTCGAGCTCGACGCGTTCGAGCGCAACCTGACCAAGATGGCGAAGGTTGCCGAGGAAGCCGGCGTGCGCCTGAGGCCGCACGCGAAGACCCACAAATGCCCGGAGATCGCGAAACGGCAGATCGCGCTCGGCGCCGTCGGCCAATGCGTGCAGAAGGTCGGCGAAGCGGAAGCGCTCGCGCGTGCCGGCATCCGCGACATTCTCGTCAGCAACGAGATCGTCGGCGAGTCGAAGCTGCGACGCTTGGCGCGCCTCGCCGAGAACACGCGGATCGCGTTATGCTTCGATGATCCGGAGCAGGTCGACGCGGCGTCGCGTGCGGCGGTTGACCATGGCGTCGAGCTCGGGGCACTTGTGGAGATCGAGGTCGGGATGGAGCGCTGCGGCGTCCCGGCGGGGGCGCCGGCCCGCGATCTCGCGCGCCGGATCGCAGATGCGCCACATCTGCGCTTCGAGGGCCTGCAGGCCTATCACGGCCGCGCCCAGCATCTCGCGACTGCCGACGAGCGCCGGCAAGCGATCGATGGCGCCATCGAAGCGGTTCGAGCAACGCTGGACGCGCTGGCGGCTGACGGGCTCCCCTGCGCAAACGTGAGCGGCGCCGGCACCGGCACGTTCCGTCTGGAGGCTGCAAGCGGCGTCTACAACGAGCTCCAGGTCGGCTCATACGTCTTCATGGACACCGATTATGCGAGAATTGGCGGCGTGGATGGCGGGCTCTACCGCGACTTCGAGCACAGCCTTTTCGTGCTCTCCGCGGTCATGAGCGCTCCCGCGCGAGACCGCGCGATCCTGGACGCGGGGCTCAAGTCGTACAGCGCCGAGAAGGGATTGCCCTGGGTGCACGACCGCCCGGGGCTGGAGGTCGTCGGCGTCTCCGACGAGCATGCGAAGCTCCGCGTCCGGGCCGACGCAACGCCGCTTCGCCACGGAGACAAGCTTCGGTTGATCCCGGGACATTGCGACCCGACGGTCAACCTGCACGACTGGTATGTCGGGGTGCGAGCGGGCTACGTTGAGGAGCTTTGGCCGATCACGGCCCGCGGCGCCAGCCGCTGACGGCCGGGGATGAAAACCGGGAGACCACGATGACCGAGACGATCAAGACGAACAAACGCGACTTCCTGAAGGCTGCGGCTCTTGTCGGCGCCGCATCGGGCGTGCTTTCGGCGAGCGGCGGACGCCCTGCCCGCGCGCAGATGCTCGAGACGGGCGTGCGCGACGACTCTGTGCTCGCCAAGATCCGGAAGGAAGGCGTCCTGCGCGTCGGGTACGCGCAAACGGGCCCCTGGTTCTACAAGGACGCAAAGACGGGAGAACTCGGCGGCATCTACAAGGACGTCGTTGACCAGCTCTGCCGCGAGCTTCAGATCAAGCCAGAGTACAAGGAGGTCACCTTCGCGAACTCGACCGTCGGGCTGAGACGCGGCGACTATGACCTGTTCGGCTCGTCCCTGACCTACACGATCCAGCGGGCCCTGGTGGTAAACTACATCGGCCCGCTCTGGTCGAAGGGAAGCCACCTTCTCATCCACAAAGACAATGCCGATCGCTTCAAGACGACGGCCGATCTTAACAGCGAGGACGTGACCTTCTCGGTCACCGCGGGCGCGAGCGAGGAGCCGCGCATCCCGCAGCTGTTTCCAAAGGCGAAGCTCGTCACCACCACGGGCCAAGTGACGCTCGGTGCCGAGCCGGTGCGCGCGAAGCGCGCGCAGGTCTGGATGAGCGGCGACAGTGACGTGCTCCTGTTCGCCAAGCGGAACAGCACGTGGGCCACCGTGGTGGATCCGGAGAACCCGATTGACCGCCGGCCGAACACATGGGCGGTTCGCTACGGCGACGACGAGTGGAAGCAGTTCCTCGATTTCTGGGGCGCCTTCCTCACCGCCAATGGCGAGGTGGGAAGGCTGTTCAAGCATCACATGGAGAAGCTCGGCGCAGCGTAAGGCTCGAACGCCGGCCGGGCGCCCGCCCGGCCGGCACCCGTGACGACTTACAGCGAGTTTCGATGATCATCGACTGTCACGCGCATGTCTTCCAGAACTGGAAGGACGCCTGCGGCCACCCTTCAATCGAGATTCACCTCAAGTACCTCCAGAAAGTGGTGACCCGCCCGGCGGCGCGGGCCTTTCGCGCGCGGGACGGCGCCGAGGTCAAGCCGCACATGCTGTTCCGGCCCGATGACAACAGCTGGGCCGGCCTGACGGATGTCGGGTTCCGCGTCGGACGCTACGGGCAGCTTCAATTCACCTTCGAAGGCGACGACTACTTCGTCCAGTACATGCCGGTCAGCATGCAGGAGATCGAAGCACCGCCGGAGCTCATGATCGCGCAGATGATCTATGCGGGAGTCGACCACTGCGTTCTCCAGACCGGAGGCGGCTATGGCGCGATGAACGACTACAACGCTTTCACCCAGAACCAATATCCGGAGAGGTTCAGCGCACTCCTCCAGGTCGACGAAGCCGTGGCCGATCGGGAGGACGCCCTGTTCGAATTCGACCGAGCCGCCGGCCGCCTTGGTCTCAAAGGCGTGTATTACGCGCAGGACTTCTCGCGGCACGGCTACGCGCGCAACCTCGACCATGCGGATTTCGCGCCGTTCTGGGAGCGCGTCTCGGCTTCGAAGCTCCCGGTCTTCATCGAGCTCTCGAGCACACCCTCCTACGACCGCGCGGGCTACATCGGGAATCTCATCGCTCTCGACAGCGTGATGCAGCGGCTGCCCGGCACGCGGTTCCTCCTCGTGATGGGGCCGCCGGTCGCGCATTTCGGAGCGAGCGGCCGCTGGGAATTCCCGCCCGAGGTCCTCGCGCCCTACAAGCGCGACAACCTGCAGGTGGAGGTCATGTTCCCGATCACCTGGGGCGGGCACTGGGACTATCCGTATCCCGAAGCGCAGGAGCTCATCCGGGGCATGCGAGACCTGTTCGGAGCGGGCAAGCTCGTCTGGGGCTCCGACATGCCGAACGTCGAGCGCTTCTGTACCTACAAACAGAGCCTCGACTACGTGAAGCACTATTGCTCGTTCCTAACTTCGGCGGAGAAGGACCAGATCCTCGGCCGGAACGCCGCCGAGCTCATCGGGTTCGCGGCCTGATGGGTCTGCGTGTCGGAATCGACATCGGGGGCACCTTCACCGACCTTGTGTTCCTCGATGAAAAGGGGGGTCACGACTCGCAAGGTCCTCTCGACATCCGAGGATTACAGCCAGGGCATCGTGAACGGCCTTTCGGCGGACACCAGAATCGACACCGAGGACATCGGTCTCGAGGGCGAGATCCTCGGAGAGTGCTCGGATAAGTTCAACCTCCGGGCTCATCGGGCGCGCCTCTGGCCAGATCATCCGATGCGGGCTGAGGCATTTGACAGCACGACAACATTCGTCCCTGTAGCAGTCCGGGCGTACAGGTCGATCGCATCCCCTTCTGGCCGACCGCCTTGCGCCATCTGTATCAAGCCGTGGCGGAGGCGGCGGATCAAGCGAAACGTCAAGGGCATTGGCTGAAGCACGAAATACCGCTGGAGATCGACCGCATCCCAGACGCTCACTTTCGCCAGAGCCGCACGTCACCGGCGCCTTGCCCACTCATGAAGCTCGGCAAGCGCCGTATCGCGGCCGACCAACTGTGGTGCCAAGCGCGATTGCCATGTCAGGAGGTTGGGAATTCCCAATCGTTGCGGCAGGACGTCCGGCAACTCCCGCCACGGCAATGACGGCTCGATGAGCTCGATTTTGGTCTGGGCGACGGCTAGGACGATATTGCCGTTTCCGGAAACCTGCAGGACATTGGTGAGCTCCGCATGGCCGGCGGCGAGGCTATATTTTGGAGCTGCACGTTCCCACGCAACGTCAACATCAATCGCATACAAATGATGCCGATCACGCAGGCATTCTCCCCGTTCGCCCGAAGCGGCGGGCCTACCCCCGTCCATTAACAGCCGTCGCCGCTGCCCCTGGGTGCGACGCTGGACGAAGCTACGGGAGCGGCTGGCTACGGCCCGATGAGTTCCGCTCAATTTCAGACCGCGAAGCAGCGGTCCGTGATCAGCCTCATCGTCGCCCCCCCTCGTCGTCCCAGCGTTACTGTGGCGGCGCGTACCTGCTGAGCGCCGGCGCTTTTCCGCGGCAAACGCCAATGGAACCTCCCTACTCAACTTCGGGCTGATGAGCGCGCCATCATCACTGAATCTGACGTCTCACTCCCTGAAGGCGATTTCGAGAAGCCATCGGCCCAGCCTTTACCTTGACCTGATGGGCACCCGAGCGGTTACTATCCTATCGTGAGAAGGGGAATGCTAATGATCGACGTCACGTCACAAAGGCTGATGACGGTCGCGTTCGTCTGTGGGTTAAATGCTGCGGCGCAAGGTCGACAGGGTTGCACTGTGGTGACGCTCAGTGATCCGCCCCGAGACGTGGTCCGCTGCCCCGGCCTGACGTTCGAAGCGGAACGTGCAACGCAGTACAGGCTCATCGATCGAAATCAAGACGGCACACCGGAGGGTGCTCGAGTAAGCGGTGGGGCAGTCCTGATCGATGTCGACCCAAGCCGACGAGGCGGATTTCAGATCCTCACCCCACATGCCACAGCGGCTGTGCGCGGTACTACCTACGCCGTTGACGTGCAGCAGATCCAGACTTCGGTCTTCGTGGCTCAGGGCCGGGTTGCTGTGCAGGGTTGGCAGACACGAGAGCGGGTTGTGCTCGGTTCGGGCCAAGGGGTCGAGGTCGTGCCTGGGCAAGCTCTCGAGGTGAAAAACTGGTCGCCCCAGCGAGCCAGTCGGCTGTTAGGCCGCTTTGGGCGATGAGGCTAGGTCGTCATCGACTCATAGAACTCGGCCTCACCTCCGCGGCAGCGCTAGTCGCGGGCGCGTGGGGCCTCCTCCTCGGGATGAACCACATTGACGGCCGCGCATCACTGCTGGACCGGCTTGAGGCACCTCTCCTCGATCTGCGGTTCCAGATCACAGGGCCACGCCGCGCACCAGAGGACGTTGTCGTGGTCGCGATCGACGATGAGACGGTCCGACGCGCCGGAACCCATCCGCTGCCCAGGTCCACTGTGGCTGCTCTTGTCAGCAATCTAGCTGATGCCCGCGCTAAGGCGATAGCGCTGGATATCCTATTCCTGGATCGAGGTCCTCCGGCTGCGGACGCTGCTTTGGGCAAGGCCGCAAGTGAGGCCCAGGCAGTTTTAGCGGCCACGGCAATATTCCCTCTCTCAGACGCGATCTCGAATACACCGCTCGGCTCCGGCGCTCCTTCGCCCCTCGCAAAGGCGGAGCGAGTGCTCTGGCCCGTGTCGCCGATCGATAAAGCAACAATGATAGGTGTCGTGAATCTGTCCACCGATCACGGCGGCACGCCCCGTTACGTACCGCTGCTCATCCGCTCGGGGGCGGAGCTAGTCCCCTCTATCTCTTTGCTAACCGCAGCCCGGGCCGCTCAAGCTGAGGCTGAGCTTAACGAGAATTTTGTTCAGATTGGTGCAACGCGCACGAAAGTCGATCTCGGCTACAATCTGCCGATTAGGTTTTACGGCCCACGCGGAACAATTCGCACCGTAAGCGCACAAACGATTCTCGAGCGCGTCGATCTCAATGTCGTGCGGGATCGGATCGTGTTGATCGGGGCGACGGCGGTGAGCACTGGGGACACTTTCGCCACCCCTTACGATCCGGTGCTACCCGGTGTGGAGGTACTTGCGACCGCAGTGGCGCATCTCACTTCAGGTGCTGGCCTGATCCGAGATATCAATACCCGTTGGTTGGACGCCGTCGCCGCGACCGTCCTGCCAATAGCAGGTGTCCTTCTCCTGTCGCTCGGGCACATAGGCTGGGGCCTAGCCTTGGCCGCATTAATGCTTTTTGTTTGGCTCAGCGCCGTCGTGTTGTCGTTCTCGTGGAACTATTGGCTAGCCATGGCGATGCCGGTCGCGGCGATGTTTCCCCCCGCATTGATGTTCGGCGGGGCCAGGTTGTGGGTCGACCACCAGGCCAAAATGCGGCTGCAAGCACAACAAGAGGTGCTTAGGCGCTTTCAACCCCGCTTACTCGCGGACAAGCTCGCGGCAACGCCTGCTTTCTTGGAGAGGCCAGTCCAGCAGGACGCAGCAGTAGTGTTCGTTGACCTGGGCGGCTTCACGACGCTGAGCGAAAAGCTCGGGCCCGCAGAGACCCACGCTTTTTTGGAAGAGTTTGAGAGTTTCGTCGACGAAGAGGCCACTCGCCAGGGCGGATGCGTGCTTGCTTTCATGGGCGACGGGGCGATGATCGTCTTCGGCCTGCCAGCTCCTAAAGCGGACGACGCCTCGCGGGCGGTCGAAGCTGTGCTCCGCCTCTATTCAGTGCTCCGCGCGTGGCTTGACCGGCGGCCGCCAGGAGAGGGCCGTGAGGTCGGGGTTCGCATAGGAGCACACTACGGTCCCGTCGTGATCTCCAGGCTTGGTCCTTCCGCCCACCAGCACATCACGGCGACAGGCGATACGGTCAATGTGGCAAGCAGACTTCTGGAAATAGCAAAGCAGCACAATGCGACCACTGCCATCAGCGACGACTGCTTGATTGCAGCCGGTAAACCCTCGACATGCGTGAGCTTCAAGGCGCACCGGGCAGCGGTTCGCGGTAGAGCCAAGCCGGTGGTCGTCTGGCTCGATGAGTGCGTCAAGGCCACGTGATAAAGACAATCACCGAGCTGTAACGCACACCATCTACGCATTCTAGGCAGCTCACCTCGGTCGTCACCGCCCTCAAGGTCTACGTGGCAGGTCAGAGGCGAGAGGCGCCCGGCGCCCCGGTTGGCGCGGGGGTGAACGTCTCCGCCGGCAGCAACGCGCGCTGTAGTTTCGGCGTGCACGTAACCGGGTTTCGCCATGACCGACGATGTAGCCGAAGCGTCTCCCCGACCCGACGCTCCTCCGCCCAGGAACAAGGGCGGGCGGCCGAAATCCGACACGATCACGCTAACGAAGCAGGCCAGGGACCGCTTTAATCGAAAGGTCGTCCAGAACATCGATACGCTGTTCGACGCTCTCTTCGACGCTGCTACCAAGGACGGCGACGTCAATGCTGCTCGCCTCTTGATCGACAGGGCTATTCCCTCCCGCCGAGGAGCACCGATCCATTTTCCGCTGCGACCGCTAAAGACGGCTCAGGATTGCGCCGACGTCCTCACTGATCTCCCTGAGCAGCGTCGCCGAAGGCCAGCTTACGCCGGACGAAGCAAGCCAGCTGAGCGGCATTGTCAGCAAGCGGCCCGAGCTGTTTGGCACCATCGAGCTAGCGGCCGAGATCGAAGCGTTGAAATCGCAGCTCACCGCGGTCGTAGGCACCCAACGCGCGCCGTCGCCGATTCGCCGCCCCTTCGCGATAACCTGACCCGTTTCGATCCGCGACACGGCACGCCGTGCGTACGGAGGCTGGAGTGGACGGCGGGTCGGGCGTGACCGAGATGCTCTCTCCGAGCCTCGGATCGAACAGATTCGGCAGAGCTTTACGTGCTCGCCACTGAGTTTAGGGGCAAGCCCGCCTGATCGAGGCGATTACTCGATGCGGGCGCCGATCCGGCTCGCGGTTCTGGAGGCGTAGACGATCAAGGCGCGCCTGACCTCGCGCCGCCGAAGGCTACGGCGGCGCGTCGTGGGTGAAGGTTAAGAACCGGCTCACGAGCGTCGCGAAGCGGCGATCGTTGATCGCGGTCGGGCCTTTGGTCTAAGTTCGGGTACTTAAGTGCTCAGGGTGTGTACTTGACCAAGAAGCCTGTCGACCGCGAGCGACTGAAGGAACGTTGGCTCAGCACTCAGGAACTTAGCGGCGGGCCTTACCGGCTCGGCGCAATCAATCGCCATCGGCAGTTCTCACTGCTGCACGCTGCCGCGAAGGCTCGGGTGATGGGCAACATCGAAGTCGCTCATCTGGCGCTGCGTCAATCCAAAGAGGCTCGCACTCACCAGTGGATCGATCG
>Ga0126304_10000864_pt1 | contig 13306 bp, 11 predicted proteins | sample Plot25_FD_92538 | JGI IMG/M metagenome (GOLD analysis project Ga0126304, IMG submission 92538) | Serpentine soil microbial communities from UC McLaughlin Reserve, CA, USA - Plot25 | ecosystem: Environmental > Terrestrial > Soil > Grasslands | place: USA: UC McLaughlin Reserve, Lake County... | reverse complement strand
GATAAGGGTGATACTCAATCAGGTAATTGTGAAGTAATCTTAAACAATCATGGAGACCTGAACATCTTTACTCAACCATATAAAATTCAATCTCAACTTGAGGCATTTGGAATTGGTTCTTCAAAGGATGAAATTGATATTAACGATTTAGGAAAAACCATTGATAATTAAAGACTCGTACAATTTTAATAATATAACTCAGTTAATCTTTACTATGCTTAACTTCGTCCTCGACCTTTTATTTTCGACGAAAATAGTACTGTATAAATTAAAATAGCTTTTGTCTCATTATAACAGCGCAAAAATAATTCAAATTTGTATTTACAGTAAAGAGTAAATGCAGTAAATACTAAAACCATATACTTTCACCCCTCAAGCTTCTAGTATAATAAATTTTCTTGTTTGGGGAATATGTGTTTTTTATAATCTTATTCTCTCTTCAATGCCTCAATCGGCAGCAAACGTGATGCTTTAAAAGCGGGAAACAGCCCAGCTAAAAAACTCAATCCTACGGTAATGAGCCAAACTCTTGTCATATCAGTTATTAAAAAAACTGGAGCAGAATTATTTCCATCACTATTAGAACTGAATCCTGTATTAAGAATATATCCAAGGATTACACCCGTTCCCAAACCAGAGGTTGCACCTAAAATACCAATCAGTAATGCCTCTACTAAAAAAAGAGTTAAAATATCAAAATTTCGTGCTCCAATAGCTTTTAAAGTTCCAATTTCTCTAGTTCTTTCTATTACTGAAGTATATAGGGTGGTTATTATTCCAACCGCTCCTACTATTAATGATACAATGGCAATACTTAAAAGAAAAGCGCTTAATCCACTAGTAAACTCTTTAATTGTCTGAATTAGAGCTTTTACTGTAGTAATACCTATATCATTACCATAAAGTTTTCTTATTTCAGTTTCAATACTATCTATATTATCAGGAGAGAGAGCTACTACTATTAGCGCATCAAATTTTCCAGATTTATGAAGAAGTGTATTGCCTATTTGTTCATTAATGATAACAGCTTTGTCAATGTTAGGATTTCCTGATTGCTTTATTATTGCTCTAATAACAAAACTTTTTGTTTCAATCTCTCTGTTTCCAGTTATTGGATCCACAAAAGAATACAATACTTGTACAGTTTGTCCCAATGATAAAAAAGGTGTAGATTCTCCAGGAGGAAAGGCGACATCGCTGGAAACGATCATTGCTGAAGGATCATTGGATCTCAGCACTGAGCCTTCTTCATATTCTAAAGTAGGGGCAATAATACTTAGTTTTTGTGGATTTAAAGAAAATATCGCAAAATCTTTTGACTCGCCTTTTGATTCAATAGTTACTTGAGATTGATATGAAGGTATAACTTCTTTTACTAATGGAAGTGAGCTTAATCTCTTTTCTACTGCTGAATTGAGGGTAATTTTTGCAACAGGTGGAGGAGCTGCATTATTACCACCACCAGGACCAGTTCCTCCATTTTGTGTTTGAGGTGCCGGGTTTATAAACATAATATTACCTGCAAGATTGCTTGTTTGTTTATTAAAAAACTCGGTAAAGCCAGCACCCATTCCACTAACGGCGATCATGAGACTACTACCCACCATTACCATTACAATAGTCAGTAAGGATTTTGTTTTTCTCTCTTTAATAGCATCAAGTGATAAGAGTATTATTTCTTTAAAATCCATTTCGAATTTCTTGATCCTTTATGTGTTTTAAGGGAAAAACATCATAATAACTTTTATTTTTTATTAATTGCTTTTTAACTTCTTTCATCTTTTTTGTCACCTAAAAAATCCTTCATATTATTATCTTGATATTTCAAAGATTTATATAATTTTGATTTTTTGTTTTTTCTCTTTTTGATAGTAACTATAACAAATATTATTGTAATAACGATCAGAATGGATAAAATAAAAATAACAATTATCGTAGTCATAAAATTAGAAATAGCAAAACCTAAAATACTACTATTACTACTACTATTGTCACCTGCATTAGTCTGATCCATTTCTACTGGTTGGTAATATACCGTTTCGCTTAAAACTAAATCATGTTCTGTTCGCAAATCATCTTTATAATTGATTTTTAACTTTGTCATATATTTGCCATTTTCTGTATTTGATTTAATATCAATGGGAATACTAAAAGGTAATGGTGAATTCTCTGTAAGGTCTCCAAGATATTGAGGTGATAAACTTTGCAAAGGTAGTTGTTTTATCAAATTTCCACTCTGCGAAGAATTTGATATAAGTTTTGATGACACTTCATTATTATTGATAATCTCTATAGTAGTAAAAAGTGCTACTGTATTGCCCTCATTTAACAAATTTCCAACTAAATTTAAAACTCCTCCTATATTTTCGATAGATACGTCGTATGTTCTTATTGTTATTTGTCCTTGTATGTAAGCTCCTATAGAAAGGGAATCTCTTTTAGACTTTCCTCCTGAAATATATTCAGCATCTAATGTAAAAGAAATAGGTTTACTTATTACTTCTTCTGATGAAAAGATCTGTGTTAATAATTCTGTTTTTGAGAATGGTTCTATAGAATTTAATGTCCACCTTGTGTCACCAAGAAGTTTAACAGAATCTGATTCGGGTTTAAGAGAAAAAACAACATTTTTTAGTTCTTCATTTCCATTATTGGAAACAATTATTTTAGCACTTTCAATTATGCCAGCTCGGAGCGTGAGTGTATCCTTTTTTGTAGTATTAGAAGTTATTCCATCAGTATTGGTATTAGTATTATTAGTATCTACGATATTTCTAGCTTCATCTATACTCAAAACAGATTCTGGAGGATTTGGAGATATTATTAATCCTACAAAAGTTTCCAAATTTTTTTTATTACCATAAGGATCATTATAATCTATCATTAATTTCATATTTTGAATAGTTCCACCCGTAGAATAACCAGGATATATAACTGGAATAATTAATGCAGTATTATTCGCCAAAATTCTCTCTACATTAAATGTCGTAGCCTGAATATCTAGGGATCTACCATACGATTCTTTTTGTGATGTTGGTTTTGTTAAAATACTTTTAGTAGTGTTAGTAGAAGTATTTGAGAGAGTATAATTACTATTACCAAGATTATTATTATTATTATTATTATTAGTTTCAGAATTATTATATAGTATTGGATTGTCAATAATGATATTCTTATTATTTTTATGATCTTTATTTCCTATTGTTGTAGTTCCTCCAGAAATATTGGTAATGGTAACAATTACTCCATTTGCATCTGCAGATCCTTTGTTATATAATAAAATTGGTAAATAATTGGGTGTGTTAGTAATTAAATTTTGTTTCTGTAATATTACATCTAGAATTACTTTACCCGGTACACGAAAAGGTACAGTGATATTTGACACAATTTGTCCGGATTCAAGAACTTTTGAATAAGTTATTTTCATAGATCCATAATAAGGGCCAACCTTTGTATCATTCAAGACTCCAAAAGTGAAATAGAGGGGAAAACTATTTCCAGGCTTCACAATTGAATTATAGCTTGCAACAGAAACGTTTTCTGATTTTACATCATTTTCCCCTCTTATAGCTTTGAAACCTTCTGGTAGTGTTAAATCTCCTGTTATCCCAGTAATTTCTGATCTTCCAGTATTGACCAATACTACTGCAAGAGTTGATGGTCCTTCTCCAGGGCCAACTTCAACCTTTATAGAATTATTCTCTAGTGGAGATTGAGATGATGTTATAGGTTTATTTGTCCAGTATGCTTCTAGAAATGACGGACTTCTATCATCAAGTGGTTCCATTTGACCATAACCATTACTAAGGATTAAAAAATTGGGATTTATGAAAATTACCAAAATGAATAACAAAAATAATATAGAAGAAAATAGAATGGAAAAAGTAAGTGTCATAATTTTATTATCTTCATTTCATCTACTCGCAAATATCTAATATTAAGGTTTTTCGATTTTTTCTTTGTATATTTAACCATTTTGATTAACAGTTCAATTAATAATTTCCTTTTCTATTTTTCCATCTCTTATAAAAATAGTCTTGTCAGTTTCTAGTGCTAGCTCTTGATTATGAGTTACAATAATAATTGTCTTTTTATATTTTTTAGTAAGCATTTTAAGTAAACCAAAAACTTCTCCACCAGTTTTGGTATCCAAGTTTCCAGTTGGTTCATCCGCTAAAATTATTGTTGGATCATTAATTAAAGCGCGTGCAATAGCAACTCTTTGTTGTTGCCCCCCGCTAAGGTTCATCGGTTTGTATTCTGCCTTATCTTTTATTCCTAATAGTTCTAGTAACTTTTGTGAACGATAATGACGCAAGCTTCTATTCATTCCCATGATTATAGCAGGTATTTCAATATTCTTTTGAACACTAGTTCTATTAATTAAGTTAAAAGATTGAAAAATAAATCCTATTAAGTTATTTCGCATTTGTGCAATTTCAGATTCATTAAGAGACAGTATATTAAATCCATTTATAATAACTTCTCCTGACGTTGGTTTATCTAGGGCACCTATAATGTTAAGTAACGTAGATTTGCCACTTCCAGAAGGTCCAACAATTGATATAAATTGTCCTCTGTTTATTTTGAAATTAATATCTTCAAGAACAACAGATTCTCCTGCAGGCGATTCAAATATTTTGGTTATATTTTTTAATTCCATTACAACCGTATTCCCATTCTTTTCATCTTTCTTTTTATTGTTCAAATTTAATTCATTTTTCCATAGGATGAGAACGATTGGTTATTTGAAAAGTTGGAGTTTTATCAGTTTCTGATGATGTACTATTATAATTATAATTTTTTATTGTGTCTATATGTTTTTCTTCCTTTATTCTATAACTAACACAAATAATTTGTTTTAGATAAAACAAACAAGTTACAATGTATTCCATTTACATAGTTTTATAGAGAATGTTGTAAAAATTAATCATACATTATTAAATCTGTTCTATACATACTTCTAGATTAATTATTTTGAATCTCTTCACAGTTTCCTGCAGTATCATCACTTTCATTTAAACTAAAATCAATTATAACATCTACCCCATCTCCACAATCAAAATAATCTGCACCTTCTAAACCAGAAAGGATATCATCACCAGTATCTCCATACAATTTATCATTTCCGTTACCTCCTATTAAATAATCATCATCAATTCCTCCAGCTATGACATCATCATTTTCTTCTCCGTACAAAAGATCACTGCCACTCCCTCCTTGAACTATATCGTCTCGATCCTCACCGTATAATTGATCTGTCTCTTCATTTCCTTGTATTTTATCATTGCCTGTTAAACCATGTACAGTATCTGAACCAGATAATGCTACTATGATATCATCATTTGCGGTACCTGTTATTCGATCATTATCAAATGAGCCAATTATCAAATTGTCATCTAGTGGTTGATTTTGTTGTTGTAGTGGTTGATTTTGTTGTATATTTAATGATCCATTTGAGTTCGATATTGATGCTTCAATTTCATGAAAAATTAGAATTTGAAATGTGTTATTATAAGTTAATAAACTAATAGCGAACAAAACACAAATACCAATTATCATGAGAGAGGATTGTATAAAAAAACGCATTTATATTACTAGATTATTTTTCCTTATTAATATTGTACTGTTATAAATTTAATTCATAGATTATAATTCAATTCAATAGTTTTATTTTTTATATCATTATTATAGGAATAGTACAATAAAGAAATATTAGGTACTATGTATATTTAAAGCATGTAGTTATAAATAATAAGTTACATAATGCTGCCTGATATTATGAACTCTCAATCCCTTTAGGTGACAATAACAAAATAATTAAATCTAGAAATCTATCTAATAGATAATGAGCTATCTTTACACGTTTACAAATTAAATTTAGATCACTATTTTATAAAATATATAAGTACAAATAAAATTCTTCATTAACGTTGGGAGCGGATATATCAAAAATAAATATATTATAATTTTTATTGTATTACATTTTTTGTATGTAATAAATCTTATCTGAAAAATTAAAAGCAAAAAGTGCACTAATGAATGACAATTTGAACTATCCAAACAATAAAGTATCATCGAAAACTATCAAGGAATGTTATCCCTCAGTGCTAATAATGTTGTTCTTTGTTTTTTTCTTTTTTTATCTTAGAAAAGATAAAAATATAAAGAATTAAGATGTCTTCTAAACCATTCATTTTCCAATGATATTTGTAAAGAAAAGTCGAAATAATTAACCATATAATACTATTCAAGACAATAGAAATGAAAAATCCTAAGAAATAAATTAAAATTATGCCTGTAATAGTACCACCAACAACTAATGGCGCTATTCGTTTTAATATAGATTTTAATAAGACATCCACGAATCTTTTACATTGTTATTATCACAACATATTTTATTAGAATCAATCAATACAATTGGCATTTGGTACAATGACTTTATTAATTAAAATAAAGAAATAAGTATCAAATACGATATTTGCATCACATAGAATAGTTTATTATCATCATTACTATTACAAAATTATAAATTACATTCCATAATTTTATTTTCTATGAGCACTAACAATGATAATTTAAATTCTGATGGAAATGAAATAATAAGTCCTGATGGAAGTGTATCACCCGAACTAGAAGACGAATCAGAAAGTATATCTGAAAAATCTCCAAATTATTCCATATCTAAAAATAATATTCCCTCTTTTAAAAAAATATTAGTTGCTGATGATGGTAAAGACGAATCTGACCGATCACTCACATATGCTGTCTATTTATCCAATTCTACCGGAGCAGAATTGGTCATTTTACGTATTTTGGAAGATATTGATAAATTAGAACATGTAAGTGTAGAAGGCTCACATGAATCATCAAAAATGGATAATCAAAACTTTCATAGAAACATAAAAGGAGATGTAATAGATGCAATGGAAGAAAAAATTAAGAAATGTGAGGCAGCTGGGTCTAAAAATAAAATTTCATATAAATTTAGAGGTGGTAAAGCAGATGATGAAATAGTAAAAGAAATTAAAGAAAATAACTTTGATCTATTGATTTTAACAACATCTCATATAGACTCATGGATAAGATCCTTGTTCAGTGACGCTAGAAAAATAATAAGTAACATAAGTATACCTGTCTTAATAATACAATAAATTTATAAATAAAATTTTTTTGTTGTGTTAATTAAACACGACTATTATCTTATGACAAAAATGTATAAATGATTAGGAACTTATTTATTTTGATTGCATTATAAGGATCTTTATACAAAATAAAACCAGGTGACTAACTCATTCTTATAATAAATCTCATTACCTGGAATCGAATATCTTGTCATTTTTTTATACCTTCTAAATGTATAAGTTAATTCGCCGATTTTGGTTCGAATTTTAATCTTGTTTTATGTTTCGTTATTGTATTAATTGCAAATTCGTGATTTTCTTCTCCCCAATTATAAAATTGTGAATTTGCTACTATTATCCTCAATATTTATGGTATTCATTTATTAAAAGTAAATAATATTATAAAGAAGAATTTTTGAAGTTACCTGAACATGAGAGAAATTACATATAAAGAGAGTACAAAATTTAATACGATTAAACTAATTAATATTAACAAGAATACATTCTTTTTCACAAGTCCTTCTTGGTACGCTATTGTTTTGTAAGATATAAATTTACTTGTTTTTATTTTTTATATGTAATTGTAAATTCCTTGTGGGGGTAATTGATGATTTGAATTAATAAGATTTGTATCTTATGGTAAAATAATTCGAGAGTTAGTTATAAGTCATAGTGCTTATATTCTACCTCATCAATATTACTTTATTTTTTATTTATGGTTCAAGGACAATTTTCATTATTTCTTTTTCTTCTCGAACCGTCATATATCAAGAAGATAGTTAAGTTTCATAGTAGGCTTATAATTTTGGTGGGAGTCTATTCAACCTATTTGATAGGAGTAAACAGGAGTAAACAAAAATCCACTATATTATTTACAGGATTTACCATTTAAATTAGTATAGTATGGTAAAAATGATGAGTTAATGAATTGACTAGATTTATTTAATCCGCCTTAATATTTGCATTGATATTGTCACTTGTCATAGTTGATTAAATTATTATTACGATTATAATCAAAAATTTTTTAACTCTACTCAATAAATTAAATAACAATGTTATTGTTAAGCAAATGTATATTATCAGAGAACTGGAGACAATTTTTGGATTTGCTCTTTAATACTCCTCGTTAGTACGAGTATTGGAAGATTAGAATCTATAAACTATAATAACTTGGTTTTTCTCTGATTATTTCAATGAGTGACGAAATAGTCATAATAAATTTTTTAACAACAATAGAAAATAATCAATCCATACCAGTACCAGAAAGTAATCAAGAGTACATGGCTGCATTTGTAGGGAAAAAGTATTAGTTACTGTTCGTAAAAGAAATCTAAAAAATAAAATGATCGAAGATGAAAAATCTGAAGATAATAACCAATAATAGCTTAAAAATGGTAACAGCATAATTTATTTTTATTTCAAATTAGATACATAAGCAACGACACTCCCCTCCCCTGCCCTAAACGTACTATCTAATTAATTAGAGAGAAAAGAAATTAAACACTGTATTATGAATTTATCACAATGGTATAAAAATTCAGCGCCTATTTTTACGTCGAAAGAAAGTAAATCAATTCTTCATGATTTTTTTGTATATGGAAAAGAAGGTCTAACAATAAATCCCTACAATGGTTGTCAACATAGATGTGGGTATTGTTATGCCACATATGAATGGTCACCTGAATTTTATGACCATATCTATGCAAAAATTAATGCCACAGATTTACTATGTAAGCAGATAAAAGCCTGGAAAGGAAATATAATTAATCCTGTAATGATAGCCTCTGCAACTGATGCATATCAGCCTGCAGAGCTAAAATATTCTCTTACTAGAAAATGCGTTGAGGTTTTACAAGAATTTGAAATTCCGTATTATGTTTTTACAAAATCTAGTCTAATAGAAAGAGATTTAGAATTACACAGTCGCTATTCCCATAATTGTTTTGTCGTATGGTCAATTACTACAAACAATGAGAATATCAAAAGAATTGTTGAACCAGGTACACCCCCTTCACAATCAGTTTTTAAGGTAATAGAAAAATTCTGCAAATCAGGTATAAAATGTGTTGTTAACATCGATCCAATTCTTCCTCTTATAACAGATTCAAATGAAGATATCGTAAATATTATAGATTCTGCAAATGATAGTGGAGTTAAATATGTTAGTGGTGCAATTTTAAGATTAAGATATGATATATGGGAAAGGATGAAATATATTTTACAAATATTAAATATTGATAACTCTCTAAAATTTTATGAAAAAATCTTTAAATTTAAAGATCCAATCAACTTAAAAAAAAATCTAAATGCTGAAAGAGAATACTCAGAATCAATAATGATGTTTTTAGAAGAGGAAGTTGAAAAAAGAAATATGAAATTTGGATATCCTAAATTAAACATAAAGAAATTAACTCCTCCTTCTTCTACATATTCCTTAAAGAATAAAAAAAATATAGTATCTTTAGTAGATTTTATGAAATAAGTATTTATTTATTTTTACTAATGCTTTTAATAAAAAATATTGAATATATTAGTAAAAATTAGAAAAAATAAAATAATGCATTAGAATGTGATTCGAATATATGGTGGGATTAAGGGCTGCTACTACTACTTTTATTATTTTATCTATCTCTTTGTTATTTCTATCGATAAATAATTCTATAGATATTATTAACGATGCATCGGGTTTTTTTGATTTTGGTAAATCTTCAGATGATTTTAAAATTTATGAAAATACAAAACTAAAGTATAGTATACAATATCCTTCAACTTGGCAAAAAGAAGAACGTCTGAATGATTTCGTTACCTTTCTTGCTCCGATCGAAGATTCAAGCCACTATGAATCTCCCGCAGGTTTGGGAATCTCTTCATTGAGTGTGAGTAATGTATCACTAAATACAATCACAAATATCCATCTTAAAAATATGACAAATAACCTTAAAGATATTCAGTTGATAGAATCATCTGATACACGTCTTGCGGATAATAGACTAGCAAAAAAAATAATCTTTACCGCAATGGATGATGAAGAAAAAAAACAAGCTCTTCAACTTATTACTAAAAATAAGGATAAAGTTTATCTAATTACTTACAAAGCGTATCTTGATAAATACGAACAGTATTTTCCAATAATCCAAAAAATGCTTGATTCATTAGTATTTTTCAAATAGTTCTAATTTACTTTTATCTGTTAGTTGTGATACCTAACTATAAGTATATAATGTAGATATTTCCAAATTCAATTTTTGCAGAGTTTATATAATATTTACTAGTTATGTTATTCAATTTAATTGATAATGCAAATTTATATGTGATATAACTAAAAAATATAAAACCTGACATTGTTTATAACTCTTACAAATATAATTAAGGGAAAATAATTGTTACTTCAAAAAAGAATTTTTATTATTACTTTTCATCTTTTTAAGGATATTACTATGAAGAATATGAATATATATCTCATATAATATGAAATTAGTCTTTTTTATAAATAAAAAGATGAGTAGGTTAAAAAGAAAGATCAATAAATCTTTTGAGAAGATTCAGATATTATTTTGTATGTTCAACTCTAGTGGCATTCTCTGCACTTTCTGTATGGGTCTGTTCTCCTTCCATCACTTCATTTATACCAATTACTACAGATGAAGTTGGTGGAAATTCTATCTCATCTTCTGTAGGGTTAGACAATGCGATATCTGTGATTGTTGTTACATTTCCTCCAGGTATCAAATCAACATGATATAGACATTGTTCTCCCGGAGTTGATAAAGGGGCTACATTCTCAAGCGGGGTAGATGTCATGTTCGGTGCAGAGCCTATTAACACCTGAATTGGAGAACTACTATCCGCTGCACATGGGACTTTTAAAGCAATATGTCCATTCATTATATGGGATGGTGTAGAATCATAAAGATGTAAGAAATCTGTTCCAGGAATAATAGCGTCTTGTAACATTATGGTGACTGAGTCTCGTACAGTAGTAGTTTTATTGTATTCGTTTCCTTCAGATGAATGTGCTAATTTGCTTATGTGTTCTTCATCCTCGGTTTGATTTACTCCTTGAGCATAAGATTGAATATTATTAAAAACTCCTACGAGAAATGTTAGAGCTAAAATAACTATAATACTATATTTTTTTATAATTACCATCTATTCTCCTAGAGATTTTTTGTTATTATACTTTATAGTACATTCTTCGAAATAATAATTGGTTATTGTAGCTAAATTTTTATGTAGAATAGGTTATTAAATAAAATTAATTTATTTATAAATTACAACAATAATCATTCATGGAAAGGTATTCTATAAGACTTTTTTGTTAATTATACGTATTGTTTTTGTTTTTAAGGAATTACAAAAAATTCCATACCTTTTACAATAATCACTCTTATTCTATGCATTGCCTTTAATATTAATAATGGTGAGTTAGATTCAAGGAATATGTTTTTTTTATTGGATTTGAATTTTATCCAGAGATAATTGAAACAGATCAAAATATTCTTTAAAGATATAATCCATATTTCCATCTCTTTTTTTCCATATCCAAGAGAAAAGATGTTAACATGTCTTCTAAAATCCTACAAATAATCTCTCCTTTATTTACTGAAGCGTTGTGGGGAGATCCAGTTGCCCCGGTTTTAGTAAGTTCATCCATTGTCCAAAATATTCTTATATGTTTTGGGAGATTAGGAATAGTATCCACCGGTATATTATTTTTATTTACCAAGTCTGGCCTAATTGTCATTATAGCTGAAGTTTCGGCTTCGCCTCCATGACCCAATCCATCCCATACGTTAAAAGTAGCTGGGGAAATTTTTCCAATCAATTCCCACCAAGCTTCCAAACACGCTATAGTAATATTTGGATATCTCTCTTTTGTATTTCTAGAGGCAATCTCTATGGGAGCTATATTACCATCATGGCCATTAATGATTAAAATTTTATGTACCCCATTGTTGTATATACTCTCAAGTAAATTTTCAATTAGAGAGATAAGAGTATTTGTAGCTATACTTATAGTCATATAAAATTTCTTATGATGGCTACTTACACCATATGAAATAGGGGGAAATACTATTAAATTTTTATTTTTTATAGCTACTCTTTTTGCCAATTCTAAAGGGAAAATGAAATCAGATCCAAATGGTAAATGATCTCCATGGTTTTCACATGATCCAAAGATCAATAATGCAACAGTTTTGTCATTTACTTTTTTTTTGATTTGCTCTGCATTCATGTCTTCAATTAAGAAGTCGTAATCATTTTTCATATTCATCTTAAGTTATTCAAATATTTTTTCTTATTGATTACTATCTAATAACAATTCTAGGAAATTATTTTTTAACAATGAGGATATAATATTATTTAAAACAGTTAACAAATAATTATAGACATCAACTGCATAAAGATAATAAATATTTAGTCTTTGCTATAATTCTCTTGAATTTATTTAGACTTTATATATTTGTAGGCACTTCTATACAGATCAAGAAATACGACTAGCATATTTTAACAAATTGTAGTAAATCAGGTAGAGTCATTCATAAAAAACTATTGCCAATATTACTGCTTCAGTTCATGGGCGGAGATAGAAACCATTTATCGTAATACTTGCTTTACCATTCCAAACGGCTGGCAAAAGTTGGAACGAACTGTAACATTAAGCTACTAATCCAATAGTATTTAATTAATCATAACTATAATCAAAAAGACATTTCAAATCCACATGATAATCAAACATATTGCTGTAGCAGATAAAATAATTGCAATTAAACGGTAAAGAAAAAATTGAAGAATTAATATTGAGTCAATAGTTCTCCAATTAAGTTATATACACTTGATTTTGTTAGATTTATACATCTCCTGCAAACTGGTTTACCTTTTTTTATAATATATTGACTAGCTGCAATTGCTAAAATGTATCCATTATTTCTTTTTTTCTAGGATTTCATAAAGAGTAATGTAAAAATAGTTATTCCTCTCGTATATAGATTAATAGTTGAATAAATAGCATATCAAAATTTGATATAGTTTAAAATAAACTATGAATAATAAGCGCACTCTATATAGATTTTTATTGTACCTGATCATCAAGAAATATACATAACTAAAATTTATAAAATGACATTGAATCATAATATGTTAATTTTAAAAAACTCTATACCAAAGCTGTACGATAGAAT
>Ga0126304_10000863_pt1 | contig 13314 bp, 14 predicted proteins | sample Plot25_FD_92538 | JGI IMG/M metagenome (GOLD analysis project Ga0126304, IMG submission 92538) | Serpentine soil microbial communities from UC McLaughlin Reserve, CA, USA - Plot25 | ecosystem: Environmental > Terrestrial > Soil > Grasslands | place: USA: UC McLaughlin Reserve, Lake County... | reverse complement strand
GTCGGGCAGCGGCGCTCGGGCTCCTCGCGCTCGGATCGATAGAGAATCGCCGCGAGGAGTCCCAAGACCGGGATCACGAGCCCGATCAGGAACCAGAGGAAGAACGAGCTGCCCTTGGCACGGCCGATGATCCCGCTCGAGAGACCGAAGAGCAGGGCGATGATCACGTAGGGCGCACCGGCCATCGACCCAGGGTACGACCAGGCGAAGGCAGGCGATGCCGACGGCGAACTAGAGGCGTTCGCGGATCAGCTTCGTGACGGCGCCGCCGTCGGCGCGGCCCTTCGTCTCCTTCATCACCGCGCCGACGATCCGGCCGATCGCCTTTTCGTTGCCTTGGCGGACCTGCTCGGCCGCCTCTGTCTCGGCCTCGATCGCGCGGTCGACGATTCCCTCTAGCTCGGAACTGTCTGAGATCTGGACGAGGCCCTCGCGCTCGACGATCTCGGCTGGATCGCCCCCCTCCTCGACGAGCTTGGCGAGTACCTGCTTACCAGCCCCGTGCGAGATGGTCTTCGTCTCCACGAGTCCCGCCAGGACGGCCACGGCCTCGGGCGTCGCCTTGGAGGCAAGTGGATCGTCCTCCGCGCCGGCCTGGCGCAGCGCCGCCACCAGCTCGCCGGTGACCCAGTTGGCGATCGCCTTCGCGGGTGCGCCGTCGGCGGCGGCGGCCGCCCGCTCGAAGTACTCGCCGAATTCCGACTGGAAGGCAAGTGTCGTCGCGGCCTCCTCGGAGAGACCGACCTCCTTCAGGTAGCGCTCGCGCCGGTGGGCCGGCAGCTCCGGCAGCGATTCCCGCGCCTCCTTCAGCATCTCGTCGGTCGGCGCGACCGGGACAAGGTCGGGCTCGGGGAAGTAGCGGTAATCGTGCGCGTACTCCTTGGAGCGCAGCGGGGTCAGTGAGCCGTCCTCGGGATGGAAGTGGAGCGTGTCCTGGACGACCGCCTCGCCGCCCTGGACGAGGACGCGCTGGCGCTCGAGCTCGGCCTCGATCCCGCGCTCGAGGAACCGGAAGCTGTTCATGTTCTTGAGCTCGGTCTTCGTGCCGAGTTCGTCCGAGCCCGTGGGCCTGATCGAGACGTTCGCGTCGACCCGCAGCGAGCCCTCCTCCATGTTCACGTCGGAGACGCCGAGCTGGCGAATCGTGGTGCGCAGCAGCTGCGCCCACTCGCGCGCCTCGTGCGCCGAGCGCAGATCCGGCTCGGTGACGATCTCGACCAGCGGCGTGCCGGCGCGGTTGAAGTCCACCAGCGACGCGCTGGAGCCGTGGATGCGGCCCGACTCCCCCACGTGGATCATCTTCGCCGTGTCCTCCTCGAGGTGGGCGCGGTGGATACGGACGCCGCCGAGCTTGCCGTTGACCGCGATGGGCTCGTCGTACTGGGTGATCTGGTAGTTCTTGGCCTGGTCGGGATAGAAGTACTGCTTGCGGTGGAAGATCGAGGTCGGCGGGACCTGGCACTCGAGAGCGGCGGCGATCACGAGCGCGTAGCGGATCGCCTGCTCGTTGATCGTCGGCAGCGTCCCCGGGTGCCCGAGGCAGACCGGGCAGGTATGGACGTTGGGCTGATCTCCGAACGAGGGCTCACACCCGCAGAACATCTTGGTCCCGGTCGAGAGCTCGACGTGGATCTCGAGCCCGATGACGGGCTCGTAGCCGTTCGTGCTCACAGACCCCACCCCCGAACCGTCGCCTCGTCGGCGCCGAAATAGTGCCCGACCTCGTGGAGCACGGTGTCCCTGACGCTCTCGCGACTGGTGTGGTGCTCGCGGTAGATGATGATTCGCGGCATTCCCCCGCGCGGGTCGAACAGCCCCATCAGGCGCCCGCTCGGATGGCGGTCCTCGACGATCACCGCGACGTTCGTCAGCTTCGATGCGATCTCGGGTGGCAGCGTGTCGAGGGCGTCCCTCACCGCCTCGCGGAACTCCTCGTCGGTGAGAGCAGGCGCGCCCCTCACGCCGTACCTCCGGCTCCATTGCGCTGGAAGGCGATCGCTCCCTCGAGGGCGAAGGCAGCATCCAGCATGGCGGAGTCCGAGAACGCCGGGCCCGCGATCTGAAAGCCGACCGGCAGGTCAGACCCCCCGCCGTCTGGCTGCGCCAGGCCCGCGGGGATCGAGATCGCCGGGATCCCGGCCAACGGCATCGGCACGGTGCAGTAGTCGGAGAGGTACATTGCCAGCGGATCGTCCGTGCGCTCGCCGAGTTTGAAGGCGACTGTCGGCGAGGTCGGGGTGACGACGAAGTCAAAGCGCTCGAACGCCTTGGCGAAGTCCTCGGCAATCTTGGTGCGCACTCGCTGCGCACGACCGTAATAGGCCTCGTAGTACCCCGAGGAGAGCGCGTAGGTGCCGAGCATGATGCGGCGCTTTACCTCGGGGCCGAAGCCCCGGGCGCGGGTCTCCTCGTACATCTCGGTCAGATCCTCGGACTCCACGCGCAGCCCGTAGCGAACGCCGTCGAAGCGTGCGAGGTTAGCCGAGGCCTCCGCGGGAGCCAGCACGTAGTAGGCGGAGATCCCGTGCGGCGCGTGCGGAAGCTCCGTCTCCGAGACCTCGCCTCCCAGCTCCTCGATCAGCGCGACGGTTCGCTCGAAGATCTCACGTACACCCGACTCGATCCCCTCGGCCTCGCCGGCCAGCTCCCTGGGCACCCCGAAGCTGAGGCCCTTCAGGTCCTCCCGGCTCGGCAGGTCGATGCCCCCCTCGATGCCGACCGAGGTGGAATCGCAGGCGTCGCGCCCCTCCATCGCCTGGAGGAGGAGGGCCGCGTCGGTGACGTTCCTGGTCAGCGGACCGCACTGGTCGAGCGAGGAGGCGAAGGCGATCATCCCGTAGCGGGAGACGGCGCCGTAGGTCGGCTTCATCCCGACGATCCCGCAGAGCGCCGCCGGCTGGCGGATCGAGCCTCCGGTGTCGGTGCCGATGGCGCAGGGCGCGAGCCGCCCGGCGACCGCCGCGGCACTGCCGCCCGAGGAGCCGCCCGGAACGCGGCCGGAGTCCCACGGATTGAGGGCGGGGCCATAGCCGGAGTTCTCGTTGGAGGAGCCCATCGCGAACTCGTCCATGTTCGCCTTGCCGAGGACGCGGGCCCCCGCGTCGCGGAGCCGGCGGACAGCCGTGGCCGTGTACGGGGGGCGGTAGCCCTCGAGGATCCGCGACCCGGCCGTCGTCGGGATCCCCTCGGTACAGAAGATGTCCTTGACCGCGACGGGGATTCCGGCCAGCGGGCGGTCCGGATCGACCTCGTCCTGTGAGGCGCGGGTCCCCTCGAGATCCGCCTGGGAACCTTCCTCGGCCCTCCAGAGGAGGGCGTTCAGCGAATCCCCGGCCGCCGCCTCACGGTAGGCGGCGAGGTACTCGTCCGCGCCCAGCTCGCCGGAGCGGACGCGCTCGGCCGCCTCGGCGACCGTGAGCTCGATCAGCTCTTGGTTCACGCCTGCGGCGAGGGGACTCGGAAGGCGCCGGAGGCCGGATCCGGGGCTCGCTCGAGAACGTCGTCGCGCGACCAGCTCGGCCGCGGCTCGTCCGGCCGCAGGACATTCTCCAGCGCGATCACGTGCGAGGTCGGCTCGACGCCCTCTAGGTCGAGCTCTGAGATCCGATCAACGTGGTCGAGGATCCCGGAGAGCTCGCCGGCCATCCGCTCGATCTCCTCATCCGTCAGCTTCAGCCGAGCGAGCCTGGCGACATGCAGCACTTGGTCTCGATCAATCACTCCGCGAGATCATAGGTATGAGTCATCCTGGCCAGCCAGCCAGTTAGGATGCCGCCGCCATGTCGGGGGAGAGAGCCGAGCGCTTCGTCGTCTTCAACTTGCGCTTGATGGCGATCGGCTTCGCCATCACGGGCTTCTTCTTCATCGCCTGGCCAGACGGCACGCTGGATCGCCTCACCGAGCTCGGCGGCCACCTCGGCTTCGACACGCCCGCGCCGAAGACCGACGAACGGCTCTGGCTTTCGCTCGGCTTCGCCTACATGGTGGTGATCACGTTCCTCGCCTGGATCGCGTCGGCCGATGTCGTGCGCTACCGCCCCATGATCCTGGCCCTCGCGGCGGGGAAGGCGGCCTCCTCGATCACCTCGCTGGTCTTCTTCATCCAGGACGACGTCTTCGTCTACCTGCTCAACGGGATCGTCGACGGGTCGCTCGTCTTCGCGTCCCTGCTGCTCTGGTCGCTGGCCGGAAGGGTCGGCTCCCCTGCCGCGCCGCCCTGAAGGCGCCCGCCGGGGCTGCGAGCCGCCGAGCTGCGCACTCTGCGAGCGATCGCGGAGGCACTCGCCCCTGGTGAGCACGGCCTGCCCGCGGCCGAGAGGCAGGTCCCGGTCGCCCAGCCGCTCGCCCGCTTTCTCTCCCGACTGCCGGCCCGGACCGTGCAGGTCGTCCGCATTGCCCTGCGGGTCTTCGAGTGGCTGCCCTTTCCGTGGCGCTTCAGCAAGCTGAGCATCGAAGCCCGCTCCGAGTACATGGCGAAGATGGAGGGCTCGCGCTTCGCGCTCTACCGCGATCTGCTCCTGCTCGCCAAGCTGCTCGCGATGATCGGCTGGGCCCGGGACGACCGCGTCCGCAGGGCGATCGGCTTCGAGTACAGCTGCGCGGTCGCCGACGGCGCCCCGCAGCCTGAGCCGACCGACCTGGGCGATCTCGAGCCGCGCGGCGACGGCGAGGACTGCGACGTCGCGATTGTCGGCTCTGGCGCCGGTGGCGCCGCAGCCGCCGCGACCCTCGCCGAGGCGGGGCTGGACGTGCTGGTGCTCGAGTCCGGACCCTACGTCGATCTGGGCGGGTACCCGAGCGACCCGCTCGAGGCCATGCCGCTCTTCTACCGCGACGGTGGCATGACGATCGCGCTCGGGAAGCCCGCCATCCCGGTCCCGGTCGGCCGGACGGTCGGCGGCACCACCGTGATCAACTCCGGCACCTGCTTCCGGGCCCCGCGCGAAGTGCTCGAGGAGTGGCGCGATCGAGAGGGTGTCGGCTGGGCCACGGAGCTGGACCCGCTCTACGAAGCGGCGGAGGAGGTGCTCGCCGTCACGCCGCTGGACATCGAGACGCTTGGCCGAAACGGGCAGCTCTGCGCCGAAGGCGCGCGGACCTTGGGAGCAAGTGGCGGACCGATCAGCCGCAACGCCGGCCGCTGCGTGCAGTGCAGCTCCTGTCCGCTCGGCTGCCGAATCGACGCGAAGCGCGCGGCGCACGTCTCTTATCTGCCCCGGGCCGTGGCAGCCGGCGCGCGGGTCCGGGCGGGCGTCCAGGTGCAGCGACTGATCACCGAGGACGGGCGGGTCAGCGGACTCGCGTGCCGGGCGGGGTTGCCGACCACCGGCGCTCAGGAGATGCGGCGCAATGCCCGTCCCGCGGCGGGCCGCGACTGGCAGGTCCGGGCCAAGGCGGTGATCAGCGCGGGCGGGGCCTTCGGGACGCCCGAGCTGCTGCTCCGCTCGGGGATCCGCCATCCGGCGCTGGGGCGCCACCTCCACATCCACCCCGCGGCCTGGATCGGCGCGCGCTACGACGAGGAGGTGCGGGGTTGGGAGGGCGTGATGCAGAGCTATTACGTCGACCAGTGGCAGCCCGAGGGAATCCTGCTCGAGGCCACCTTCACTCCGCTCTCCTTCGGCGCCCAGTGGCTGCCGGGAGCCGGCCCCGCATTCACCGACCGGGTCGCCAACTTCGACCGGATCGCCTCGATCGGCGTCCACCTCCACGACCGCTCCGAGGGTCGGGTTGGCCTGACCTCAAACGGCTCGCTGCGCCTCTCCTACCGCCTGGCGGCGGAGGAGGCGCGACGGATCCAGTTCGGCATCGCGCGAGCGACCGAGATCCATTTTGCCGCCGGGGCGACAGAGGTCTACCCGAACGTCGGCCCCGTGTCGGTGATCAAGCGAGGCGAGCTGGAGCAGTTCGAGTCGCTTCGACTGCGGCCGGCCGACCTCCGCCTGGAGGCATTCCACCCGATGAGCACCGCGAGGATGGGCGCCGATCCCGACACCAGCGTCGTCGACCCGAGCGGAGCGGTGCGCGGCGTCGATGGTCTCTACGTCGCCGACGGGAGCCTGCTGCCGACCTCGGTGGGCGTCAACCCGATGATGACCATCATCGCCTGCGCGATCCGCGTCGCGCGTGACGCCGCGGGGTCGCTAAGCGGCTGAGGGTGTGCCGAGCGAACGCGGCTCCTGCATGCCGAGGTAGCCGCCGATGGTGATCCCCGCCGAGGCGAGCAGGCCGAGCCAGGCGCCGATCTCCCGGTTCAGGTCGCCGTCCCCGGGTGGGTTGATGAGTCGGTAGGCGATCAGCAGCAGCGCCAGGCCGCCGAGCGCCGCCGTCACGGAGGAGCCCGCGACCGGATAGCTCACCGAGAACCGTCCGAGCGCGACCACTCCCACGGATAGCGCCACGATGGCGGCCGCCGCCATCAGAAGATCGACGACGCCGAAGGCCTGCCACGCCGTCACATCGACATCGAACTCCGAGTACCAGGGCAGGAAGCTGACGACGAGCAGGCCGAGGCCCGAGATTGCCCCAACCAGCTCGCCCAGCTTCACACGGTCACGCACTCAGTACCGCTCGCCTCCGACGTCCTCCTGCATCGACAGATAGCCGCCGACCGCGATTCCTGCGCAGGCGATCAGCCCGAGGAAGAGTCCGATCTTTCGGCCCAGATCGCCCGGCGTGTCGAAGATCTGGTAGAGGATCAGCAGGGTGCCGACTCCGGCCAGCAACGCCGTCGCCATCGAGGCCATCGGCGCGTCACCGCCGTCGCCCAGCAGTCCCAGCGCCGCCGGTACCAGCGCCACCAGGATGACGATCAGCAGGTAGATGTCGAGCGGGTTCTCGGCCTCCCAGAGGTTGAAGTTCTGGGATCCGCCGATCGTGGTCCCGCCGACAGTTACGGCACCGGAGATGTCGAACCAGGGCAGGAAGCTGATGATGAAGAGGGCGATCGCAGCTAGCGCGGCGACGAGTTGCCCCTGAGACAAGCGGTTCGCGTCCAATGTTCCTCCTCTGTCTACGTCAAACGGGTCCCGTTGCGCCGGGCGAGCCTATATCGCTCCGGCGACCTCTTCCTGCATCGCACGGAAACCACCCACCGCGATCACGATCGCCCCGCCGAGTCCGACGAACGCCCCGACCTCGCGATCGGCACCGTCCGGGAAATCGACCGTCAGGAAGGCGATCACCAGGATCACCGCGACCACCCCAAAAAGCAGGGTTGCTGCGGAGACGAAGGAGAACTCCTCCGCGCTGTCGGTGACCGCCAGCAGAGCGGGCAGGAGAGCAATGACTCCGCTGATCAGGAGGTAGATGTCGAGGGACGATCCCTTCCAGATGTTCTCGGAGGTGCTCGCGTCGACGCCGCCGGGAAGCTCGGCCGGGAGCGACGGGCCACTCACGCCGACCCAGGGCAGAAACGTGGCGACCAGCAGAGCGACGCCGCCGACCGCGGCGATCATCTGCCCCTGAGACAACCTTCCCATTTCCGACGTCCTCCTCGATCGACTGTGTGCGGCAGCGGGCGGACCCTACTTCTTGCGTCAGCCGGACGCGGGAGTCGCAACCGCCAGTGCGCGGGCGGCATGCACGGTGTTCGAGAGCAGCATCGCGATCGTCATCGGGCCGACGCCGCCGGGCACCGGAGTGATCGCGCCGGCGACCTCCCGCGCGGCGTCGAAGTCGACGTCGCCTACCAGCCCGTCATCGGTGCGGTTTGTGCCGACGTCGATCACGGTGGCGCCCGGACGAACCATGTCGCCCGTGATGAGCCTGGCCTGACCGGCCGCGGCGACCAGGATCTCGGCGCGGCGGCAGACCTCGCCGAGGTTGCGCGTGCGGCTGTGGCAGACGGTCACCGTGGCGTTCGCGCCGAGGAGCAGCGAGAAGAGCGGTCGTCCGACCAGGTTGGAGCGGCCCACGATCACGGCCTCCTTGCCCTCCGGGTCGACCCCCGCCGAGGAGATCAGCTCCATCACCCCCTGAGGCGTGGCGGGGACCAGGCCGGGCTCGCCGCGGGCGAGCAGGCCGGCGCTGGTGGGGGTCAGCCCGTCGACGTCCTTGCCGGGATCCAGGGCGGCGATGATCGGGGCTTGGTCGAGATGCTCTGGTACGGGGAGCTGGACGAGGATCCCGTCGACTTCGTCGTTTTCATTCAACTCCGTGACCAGGTCGAGCAGGTCCTCCTGGGGGATCGAGGCGTCCGGCTTGTGGTCGAAGGAGCGGATCCCGACCTCCTCGCAGGCCTCGTGCTTGCGGCGCACGTAGATCGCCGAGGCCGGGTCGTCACCGACCAGCACGGTGGCGAGCCCGGGCGGGCGGCCGATCTCGCCGCTGAGCTCCTCGACCTCCCCGCGGACGCGCTCGCGCACCGAGGCCGCCACCGCCTTGCCGTCGATCACGGTGGCCGCCACTAGCTCGCCTTCCTCAGGGGCGCGTAGTCCGCCATCAGCTTGCGCTCAGTTCCGTCACTTGCGAAGCGCACGACTATCACCCCGCCCGGCTCGACCGCCGTGACGACCCCATCGCCGAAGCTGGCGTGGGTGACGTCGTCGCCGGTCGCGAAGGACAGCGAGAGGTCCGCCTTCGGCGAGGGGGCGCCGTTGCCGCCGAGGGACCAGCCGGTGAGCGCCTGCTCCTCGGTCCCCTCTCGGTCAACCAACTCCTCGGGCAGCTCGGAGAGGAAGCGCGACGGGAAGCCGGTTTCGCGCCCCGCGAACATCCGGCGGCTGCGGGCGTGGGTCATCCAGAGGCGCTTGCGGGCACGGGTGATGCCGACGTAGGCGAGGCGGCGCTCCTCCTCCTCATTGCCCTCCTCGAGCGATCGCGAATGCGGGAAGACGCCCTCCTCGCAACCGATGATGAAGACGGCGTCGTACTCGAGCCCCTTGGCGTTGTGGAGCGTCATCAGCGTGACCTTGGACTCGTCCCGCTTCAGGTCGTCCTGGTCGGTGTAGAGCGAGATCGCCTGTAGGAACTCCTCGAGCGGCTCAAGCTCGGAGGATCCCTCCACCTCCCGGTTGGCGTCGAACTCGGCGGCGACGCCGACCAATTCCTCCAGGTTCTCGATCCGACCCTCGGCCTCGATCGTGCGCTCTGCCCGCAGGGCGTCGAGGTAGCCCGAGCGCTCGAGCAGCGCCTTGAGCAGGTCCGCCACCGGACCGCCCTCGAACTCGGCCCGGAGCTCCTCGATCAGCTCGGTGAACCGGGAGATCGACTTGATCGCGGCGGCGGCCAGCCCGGGCACCGCCTCGGGCTCGACCGCGACCTCCCAGATCGTCCGGCCGGTCGTGTTCGCGTGGTTGCGGAGCCTGCCCTGGCTGGTGTCGCCGATCCCTCGGCGGGGCGAGTTGATGACGCGCGAGAAGCTCACCTCGTCGGCCGGATTGACCATCAGCTGCAGGTAGGCAATGGCGTCCTTGATCTCCGCGCGCTCGTAGAACTTCGTCCCGCCGATCACCTGGTACGGAAGCTCGTAGCGAACCAGGATGTCTTCCAGCACCCGGCTGTGGGCGTTGGTCCGGTAGAAGACCGCGATCTCGTCGCGGCTCATGCCGCCCTGGTCGATCAGCTCCTCGATCTCTCCGGCGACGAAGCGGGCCTCGGCGTGCTCGTCCTCGAGCTCGGCGACGTGGATCTTCTCGCCCTCGCCGTGATCCGACCAGAGGTTCTTGCCCAGTCTCCCGGTGTTGTGTGAGATGACCGCGTTGGCGGCCTCGAGGACGGTCTCGGTCGAACGGTAGTTCTGCTCGAGCTTGACGACGTGCGCGTCCTTGAAGTCGATCGTGAACTCGAGGATGTTGCGGACTTCGGCACCCCGGAAGCCGTAGATCGACTGATCCTCGTCACCGACCACGGTCAGGTTCCCGTCCTCACCGCACAGCAGCTGCAGCAGCCGGTACTGGGCGTGATTGGTGTCCTGGTACTCGTCGACCAGTACCCAGCGGAAGCGCTCGCGATAGCGGCGGCGGACGTCCTCGAAGAGCTCGAGCACGTTGACCGTCCGCATCAGCAGATCGTCGAAGTCCATCGAGTTCGCCTCGAGCATTCGGCGCTCGTAGAGGCGATAGGCCTGGCCGACCATCTCCTCGAACGGACCGCCCGCGGTCTCCTGGTAGGTCTCGGCGTCGATCAGCTGGTTCTTGGCGTCCGAGATTCGGGCCCGGACCGCGCGCGGCGGGTAGCGCTTGGTGTCGACCTCCAGCTCGTCCAGGCAGCGCTTCAGCATCCGTAGGGAGTCGGCCTCGTCGTAGATCGTGAAGCGGGGCGTGTAGCCGAGCCGCTCGGCCTCGATGCGGAGCAGGCGGGCGCAGGCGGCATGAAAGGTCATCACCCACATCCGCCGTGAGGCCCCGCCCACCAGCGAAGAGACCCGCTCGCGCATCTCGTCGGCGGCCTTGTTGGTGAAGGTGATCGCGAGGATCTGGTTGGGGTGCGCGAGACCGGTCGCAAGCAGCCAGGCGATCCGGTGTGTAAGGGCACGGGTCTTCCCCGATCCCGCACCGGCCAGGATGAGCAGCGGCCCCTCACCGAAGGTGACGGCCTCGCGCTGTGGGCCGTTCAGGTCGGCGAGCAGGCGCTCGACCTGGTCCGCGCCCGCCTCGATCGGCGCGCCCTGCGCCTCTCCAGACACTTCCTCGGCCGGCACCTCCGGCGCGACCTTCAATTCCTCTCTACCGCGGGCCACGCGCCAAGGATAGGCGCGGCCCCAGCGGCTACCCGCCCGCCGAGCTCGGCCCCTGCTTCGGCCTCAGCTCCGTGACATCGGCCTCATTGGCCTCCTCACCGGTGAGGCGCGCGAGCCGCTGCTCCAGTTCCGAGATCCGCTGGGAGAGGTCCTTCATCGCCTCTGCGATCGGGTCCGGCAGGTGGATCCAGTCGGTGTCCGGTCCCTCGGGGCGCTTGCCCTCGACGCGCACCGGGTGTCCGGGGTTGCCGACCACCGTGGTGTGGTCGGGAACGTCCTCGATCACCACGGTGTTCGCCCCGACCTTGGCGTTGCGCCCGACGGTGACCGGACCGAGCAGCTTCGCTCCGGAGCCGACGGTGACATCGTCCTCGAGCGTCGGATGGCGCTTGCCGCGCGCGAACCCCGTGCCCCCCAGGGTGACGCCCTGGTAGAGCGTGACGCGGTGGCCGATCTCCGTCGTCTCCCCGATCACGACGCCGGAGCCATGGTCGATGAAGAAGTCCGAGCCGATCCTCGCGGCCGGATGGATCTCGACGCCGGTCACCGCGCGGCTTGCATAGGCGATCGTCCTCGGCACCAGCGGGACCTCGGACTCCCAGAGCGCATGCGCGACTCGATGCGCGAGCAGCGCCTGCACCCCGGCCCAGCCGGTGAGGATCTCGAGTGTGCCGATCCCGCGAGCCGCGGGATCGCGCTCGCGGGCTGAGGCGACGTCCGCCGAGACCTCCTTGAGCACGCGCCGGAGCGTTCCTAGGCCAAGCACGTCTGGAAGCTTAGGGAGGGGGCGGCCACTAGGAAGGGGCAAAAAACGGCAGCGACATGTAGCGCTCGCCCGAGTCCGGCACGATCACGACGATCCGCTTGCCCGACATCTCCTCCCGGGCGGCCAGATCCAGCGCCGCGCGGACCGCGGCCCCCGCCGAGATCCCGATCAGAAGCCCCTCGCGCTGCGCGGCGGCGCGAGCCGTTTCGAGAGCATCCTCGTCGCTCACGCCGACGATCTCGTCGATCACGTCGCGGTCGAGGACCTCCGGCACGAACCCGGCGCCGATCCCCTGGATCTTGTGAGGCCCGGGCTGGCTCCCCGAGAGCACCGCCGATGATGCCGGCTCGACCGCGAGCACGTGAATGCCCGGACGGCGCTCCTTGAGCACCTGGCCGACGCCCGTGATCGTCCCGCCGGTGCCCACTCCCGACACGAATGCGTCGACCTCCCCGTCGAGATCGCGCCAGATCTCCTCCGCGGTCGTGCGCCGGTGGATCTCGGGATTCGCAGGGTTCGAGAACTGCTGCGGAATGAAGCCGTCGTGCTCGGAGGCGAGCTTGTTGGCGAGCTCCACGGCCTCGTTCATCCCGCCCAGCGACGGCGTCTCGTGGACCTCGGCGCCGTAGGTACGCAGCAGCGCGGTCCGCTCCCGGCTCATGCCCTCGGGAAGCGTGAGGATCAGCCGGTAGTCACGGGCTGCGGCAACGAGCGCGAGGGCGATGCCCGTGTTGCCGCTGGTCGGCTCGACGATCACGGAGCGGCCGCGCTCGATCAGCCCGTCCCGTTCGGCGGCGTCGATCATCGCCACGCCGATCCGGTCCTTCACCGAGCCGCCGGGACTGAAGAACTCGAGCTTGGCGACCACCTCGCCGGGCAGGTCGGCGCCCAGTCGAGGCAGCGCGACCAGCGGGGTGTTGCCCACCAGGGCCGAGCTCTCCGCGCCAACGCGGAGCGTCGTAGTCGTGCCATTGGAGCCGGCCATTCGCGAAAACTAGCGGAACCGGGTCGGGTTTCCGGTGATTCAGCTGCGGCGGGCGGACCGGTTCCGCTTATCCCTGCGCTTCGTCCGGTTTCGGCCCACGCGGGCCGGCCAGCGGCATCACGTACCAGAGGGCCCCGTAGACGACGGCTGCAACGATGCCGCTGACGATCGTCAGCGTCGGGCTGTAGATGAAGTCGGCGATCAGCATCACCGCCCCGGTCATCGCCAGCGCCAGAAAGGCGAGCCCCGCGATCGACATCTTGTTCGAGGCCCGCAGGATCCGTTCCTTGTCCTGCTGGCGGAAGCGCAGCCGGTGCCAGGCCGACGGCGCGATCAGCAGCGCGAGCGAGACCGCGGTGAGCGCGATCACCGTGAAGTACAGGGCGCGCTGGAAGTCCGTCACCCTCGTGAAGCCCTGCGCGAAGGGCACGGCGAGCAGGAACGCGAACAGCACCTGTACCCCCGGCAGAGCGACGCGCAGCTCGTTGAGCAGCTCGATCAGCTCGCGGCTGACCCGCTCCCTGTGATCCTCGTCCGGCCCGTTGTCATTCTCCCTCCGTGGATCCGACATGGATCCTTTCTATCCGGGCGGCACGCGACCTAATCCGCGCCTCGCCTGGGTCGTCAGGGTTGAAAGGCCGTCGGATGGGTAGCCCTGGGGCTCCGAGAGGGACGTCGAAAGGGGAGGGACCCATGAGCATCATCAGCATCTTGCTACTCATTCTCGTGGTGCTACTCGTGCTTTGGTTCGTCAGGCGCCTGGCCTAGACCGAGTCCACATGCAAGAGAGCGCGGGACAGTCCGCCGGCTGGGCGAGGCCGGATGAGAGTTTGCTCTATGCGAGCTGTCCGGCATGCGGGTTTCTGATCCCCGATGAGCCCG
>Ga0126304_10000862_pt1 | contig 13323 bp, 15 predicted proteins | sample Plot25_FD_92538 | JGI IMG/M metagenome (GOLD analysis project Ga0126304, IMG submission 92538) | Serpentine soil microbial communities from UC McLaughlin Reserve, CA, USA - Plot25 | ecosystem: Environmental > Terrestrial > Soil > Grasslands | place: USA: UC McLaughlin Reserve, Lake County... | reverse complement strand
CCAATTCCTCCGCGCTCTCGAGCGTGCGGCTCGAGACGACCACCTCTGCTCCCCGCGCGCGCAGGTCGCGAGCCGCGAGCTCGCTCATCTTGCCGGCGCCGAAGAGCAGCACCCGGCGGCTCGCCAGGCCTCCCAGGCTCTCGGCGGCGAGCTCCACTGCGGACGCAGCAACCGATTCCGGCAGCTCGGCCAGGTTCGCTTCGGTGCGCACTCGCTTGCCCGCTCTCAGCGCGTCCTCGAAGAGCCGGTTCAGCAGCGGCCCGGTCGCGCCTGCGGTCAGCGCGGCGTCATAGGCCTGACGCACCTGGCCGAGGATCTGGGCCTCGCCCGGCACGAGCGAGTCGAGCCCGGCCGCGACTTGGAAAAGGTGCTGAACCGCCTCCGTCTCGACCCAGCTCACGAGCACGTCGCCGAGCTCGAGCCCCGACCGGCGCTCGAGCTCCTCCCGCGCCCGCTCCGCGCTTCCGCCCGCGAGGTAGATCTCGGTGCGGTTGCACGTCGAGAGCACGACCGCCTCGACCCCGTCACCCGCAAGCGCGGTTGCGAGCTCGAGCGCGTGGCCGTCGGCAAGGAAGAGTCGCTCCCGAACCGCGAGCGGCGCGTGGCGATGCGACACGCCTACGGCGACCAGGCCCTCGATCTCTTGCTCGGGAAGTCGGGTCACGGGGAACCGCGGTCGATCCTACCTGGGAGGTTTCGCGCGACGTATCCGCGGTCACAGGGGAGCAGATGAACGAGCCGGGCCTCGATCTGCACGAATGGGAAACCCGTTGGGCCGAGCTGCAGGAGCTGGCCGAGAGCGCGCCCGACGAGGCGCTGCCGGAGATCGTGCGTGCGGTGGAGCAGATGCTGACCGAGCGCGGGTACGACCTGGAGAACCCGGTCGTCATCGAAGGCGAGGATCCGGATCTCATGCGCGACTTCGTGGCCGCGCGAGACATTGCGAGGGCAGCCGAGCAGGGCGGGCTCGAGCGCGAGGACATCGAGACGGCGCTCGATGACCTCGCCGAGATCCACGACTACCTCGTCGAGCAGCGCGCGGCTCCCTGAACAACGCCTGGCTCAGCAGCGCAAGTCTTCGGTGTCTCTCGCAGCTGTGGGGTGACGAGCCGGGTGGCTCGTTCCTGGCCTTCTCCTTCGGGAACTAGCGGTGACCGAGGGAAGGGCGAAGCACCACCCGGCTCGCCTCGCGGATTCACAACACGGCATTGAGGAAGCTCGGATCCCGGCCGAGGACGGGGATCCGCATGTTCGCCGCACCGCGAATCGAGCCGCCCCTCTCGGGGCGCTTCTCTTTGGAATCTGCATGGTTCGTGAGAGAGGACGACGGGGATGGAAGCCGCGACCCTCAGCTTGGGAAGTCTCGGCCCACCTCGCGATGACGCATGGGCAGCCGGATCGCGAGCAGGTGGAAACGTTCTGGACACGCGACCGGAGCTGGAGCGGCGCTGCACCCGTTCGTGGCGTAGGTGCTCGGGGCGAGCGGTAGGGCGGGGCTCAGCGTAGAAGAATCCTGCGCCGAACGGGCGCGTCATGTACGTGAGCGGGATGATCCGCGTCGCGCCGTCGCGGTGCACCAGGTAGGCGAGCTCCGGAGATGGAACGACCTCCCCCGCGAAAGCTCCTCGGCGGACTCATTCACGAGTACGGAGTGGCGGCATGAACCGGGTTGTTGAAACGCCTCAGGCTGCGCACGCTGTGGTTACAGCGCGGCGCCGCCGAATGCCCGTGCTATAGCGCGATGCCCAGCGTCATTCGGGTGGCGATGATCATCGGCCAGAAACGATGGGCCGGCAGCGTCGAAAGCCGGTAGGAGGTCAACCGGCAACACACGCATCTCGAGGGCGGCGCAGTGGATGAGGTCGTTGAGGCCGAGGGCGCTGCCTATCCCTGAACAGTCAATTTTCAAATCGCTTCCGAGCAAGTACCTTCGCGTCTCGCTCTCGCGCGGCGTCGCGATGTCGCTGTTGAAGAACTCCATGATTTGGATCGTTTCGCCGCCCGGATCGCGGTCGAGTGCCTCGTTGAGTGTCCTGAGAATCGCCCGCAGGTTGTCTTGCAAAGGGCATCCGGGATCGTTCGCGTTCTCGCAGCCGTCGTTGCGGCCGATGTCGACCGTCACCCGAAGCGTGTCAGAGGATTCATTGATACTGGCGACGGCTCGCGGTAGCTGCGAGCTGCGAATGTAGGTGCTGGAGGCGCCACTTAGCGCAAGGTTCCTCAGTTCCGTGACGCCGCTGCCGTTCGAAGCCAGGTACCGGAAGTAGAGATTGGCCCAAGCCTTCGGGCCAACGCTTGCGCCTACACCGGCCGTAATCGAGGCACCGAGAGTTAGGTAAAGGCCGCGGGGAGCAGCAGGTGGCGGAGGGGGCGGCTTCGGTAGCCCTCGCACGACCTCGCAACCTCTCGTCGCTTTGTCGTTCTTGTCAGCGACCGCGACGTCGCGCCCGGCTCCGCATACAAGAAGGTCGGCTCCGCGTCCGCCGACAAGGAGGTCATTCCCCGGTCCGCCGACCAGGAGGTCGTTCCCCCGTTCCCGTAGAGCCGGTCGTTGCCTGCCTTCCCGTAGAGCCGGTCGTTGCCCGCCTTCCCGTAGATCTTGTCAGCTCGCGGCGAGCCCTTCAGGACGTCGCCTTTCGGGGTGCCGACGATCGTCGCTGCCCAGGCGACTCCGGCGACGAGCCCAGCCAAGATCGCGACTCCGGCAATCGCAGCGGCGGCGCGACGTTCGGTCTGGCGGAGCTGTGCCGCTCGCTTCGCTGTCACTCCTCACTCCCTTTTCCCGAACTCCGACCGCCGCAGTGATACTAGTGCGTCAAGTCACTTTTCGCCTAAATCAGACTACGTCCAAGATGGCGAACACCACCACATAGGAACCCTCACAAACTCCGCGCCGACTTGCCAATTCCTTGCCAAAGCGGATCCGCGCCCGCGATGCTAAGGCCCCAAGTTAGGAGAGAAACCCGCCGTTTCCAGCGGGTCCTCAGAAGCGGACGACGGGGATCGAACCCGCGACCCTCAGCTTGGGAAGCTGATGCTCTACCAACTGAGCTACGTCCGCGCTGGCTCGATTCTAGCCTGGTCCCGAAGAGCGACTTTCGCCGAGGCGGCGGCACAGGCACCCTCGGACCATGCGTCGGCCGGCGGCGCTCCTCGGCCTTTTTCTCGCCTCGTGCGCCGCTGCGTGCAGCCTGCAACGGCACGTCACGCTGCCCTCGCCGTACTGCCGTGGCGGCAACCCGCTCGCGGGCGTCTACCACCCGCAGCGTCTGAACGTGAAGAGCCGCTGTGCGGTCGCCGTCGGCACGGTTCGAAAGGTTCAGTTCGAGGTTTACGACGGCGACCTGCACATCGATCTCCGGCTCGACCGGGGCTACGAGAAGCTCCTGGACGACGGCAACGAGCGGGTCGGCGGCAACCTGATCGTCGAGGTGATCCCGTACGACCGCTCGCGCGTAGCCGTTCCCGCGGAGGGCTCGCGGATCGAGGTCGTCGGCCCTTGGGTCGCCGACACGCAGCATGGATGGAACGAGATTCATCCCGCATGGTGGGTCAGCGCGGGCCGGATCCAGCCGGCCTCGCCCCTTGAGCTTCGCCGCGCGCAGCTTCTGCTTCAGACCGGCGGCTCCGACACGAGGTAGCCGAGAGGCGACCGCCGCAGCATCGCCCCCCGGCCTGGAGAGCATGGTACGCCCAACGCCGCTCGGGGAAAACCGACCGCAGGGATAATCACGGCAGCAACCGAACGGAGGACGCCGATGGAGAACGAGCTTGAGCACATCGCGCAGGCTCTCGTCGCCGAGGGCAAGGGAATCCTGGCGGCGGACGAGAGCGACGGGACGATCAAAAAGCGCTTCGACTCGATCGAGGTCGAGTCGACCGAGGACAACCGCCAGGCCTACCGCGAGCTCCTTTTCACGACGCCTGGAGCCGAGGAGTTCATCAGCGGCGTGATCCTCTTCGACGAGACGATCCGCCAGAGCGCCTCCGACGGCACGCCCTTTCCGAAGCTGCTCGAAAGCCACGGGATCATCCCGGGGATCAAGGTGGACAAGGGCGCCAAGCCTCTGGCGAACGCCGAGGGCGAGACGATTACCGAAGGCCTCGACGGGCTGCGCGAGCGTCTGAAGGAGTACCGCGAGTTCGGCGCGAAGTTCACCAAGTGGCGGGCGACGTACTCGATCGCGGAGAGCATCCCGAGCGAGTACTGCATCTGGGTGAACGCGCACGCGCTCGCCCGCTACGCGGCGCTGAGCCAGGAGGCCGGGCTCGTACCAATCGTCGAGCCCGAGGTGTTGATGGATGGCGGCCACACGATCGAGCGCAGCTTCCACGTCACCTCGCATGTGCAGCATGCCGTCTTCACCGAGCTGCGCGACCAGCGTGTTGCGCCCGAGGGGATGCTCCTGAAGCCGAACATGGTGCTTCCGGGGTATGACTCGGGCAATGAGGCCTCATCCGAAGAGGTCGCCGAGTGGACGTTGAAGTGCCTGCGCCGCCACGTTCCGTCCGCGCTGCCGGGGATCGTCTTCCTTTCCGGCGGCCAGAGCGACGAGGACGCGACCGCGAACCTGAATGCGATGAACGCAGGCGGGCCGCACCCGTGGCAGCTCTCGTTCTCGTACGGCCGCGCGCTCCAGGCGCCCGCGCTGAAGGCCTGGCAGGGACGGGCCGAGAACATCGAGGCCGCTCAGCAGGCGTTCTACCGGCGTGCGCAGTTCAACGGCGCCGCCCGGTCGGGCAGCTACGTACCCGAAATGGAGGCGGCGGGAGTCACCTAACGGAGGTACGCGCCGCTGGGCCTGACGATCAGCCAGCGGCCGCCGAACTCGACCACGCCCTGGCAGAGGATCTGCCCAGGGCGCGTATCGCCGACGTAGTAGTACAGCGGCTTTCCCGCGTAGGTGATCTGGCGCCTGCCACCCCTTCGCTTGACCGTGCCGAGCAGCGACCGCTTCAGGCCAGTGCCCACCGTCGGCTCGCCCTTCGGCGCGAAGTACGGCGGCCAGGCCTTCGCGCAGGCGCCGTAGCAGGCGCTCGCACGCTTGTCGCGCGTGAAGGCGTAGAGCACGAAGCCGCGCCCGTCGAAGATCACCTTGCCGAAGCTCGAAGAGCGGGCGGTCAGCGTGGGTCGCGGTCCCGACGTCGCTGAGGGCACGAGCACCGCGGCAACGACGGCCGCCAGCAAGAGAATGGCCTTCATGCCTGCTCTGTCTCGGCAGGCGCGCCCGCGTTACGCGTCAGCGATATTCGCGGCCGCTGAACTTCTCGAGCTTGTCGAAGGCGTGGGTCGCCTGGACCCGCCGCACGGTGCCCGAGCGGGAGCGCATCACGATCGAGTCGGTGACCGCGCCGGTCGGCGTGTAGCGAACGCCGGTCAGGAGCGCGCCGCTCGTCACGCCGGTCGCGGCCACGAAGACGTCCTGGCCGGAAACCAGGTCGTCGGTAAGGAGCACGCGATCGACGTCGAAGCCACCGTCGATCAGCTGCTGGCGCTCCTCGTCGTTGCGCGGCCAGAGCTTGCCCTGGACGCCGCCGCCCACGCACTTGAGCGCGGCCGCCGCGATCACGCCCTCCGGGGTGCCGCCGATGCCCATCAGCAGGTCGACCCCGGTGCCGGGCTGCGCCGCAGCGATCGCGGGCGCGACGTCGCCGTCGGGGATCAAGAGGACCTTCGCCCCCACGTCGCGCAGCTCGTCGATCAGCGCCTCGTGCCGATCGCGCTCGAGCACGACTACGGAGATCTCGTTTGCCTTCACGCCCTTCACACGTGCAATCCGCTCGACGTTCTCGCGCGGGGGCGCCTCGATGTCGATCACATCCAGGGCCTCGGGCCCGCAGGCGATCTTGTCCATGTAGACAGCCGCGCCCGGGAAGAACATCGTGCCGCGCTCGGCAAGCGCGATCACCGCGATCGCGTTCGGCTGGCCCTTGGCGGTCAGCCGCGTGCCCTCGAGCGGGTCGACGGCCACGTCCACGGCCGGCCCGTGCCCGTCGCCGACCTCCTCGCTGTTGTAGAGCATCGGCGCCTCATCCTTCTCGCCCTCGCCGATCACGACGACGCCGGCCATCGCCACGGTGTCGAGCACCGCCCGCATTCCGTCCACGGCGGCCTGGTCGGCCGCCTCCTTGTCGCCGCGGCCGATCCAGCGGCCCGCGCCGAGCGCAGCAGCCTCGGTCACGCGGGCGAGCTCGAGGGCAAGGTTGCGGTCCGGACGGTTGCCAGTCGGCCGCACCGCGGTCGACAAATCCGGGCGAGTCATGAGCGAATCCTAAACGGGGGTCGATCGAACGGGGTGGCGGCCGGAGAACCGGCCGCCACCATCGAGATCGCTACCTTCGGTCGGCCGGCTCGTTCATGCCGCCGTAGTAGCTACCGATCTCCGAGCGGTAGGTCTCGTCCTTGTACCGATCGGGATCGAACTCGGGCGCGTCCTTGATCTCGTCCTTCGTCTTGTTGACGAAGATCGTCTCGGCGTCCGGATCGACGCTCTGGATCGTCCCGGCCGGAAGGAGCACCTTCTTGCCGAAGATCCACGTGCCGGTGTCGACGACAATGTAGCTGGCGCCGACGTCGGTGCTTGCTTCGTCGACCTTGCCGATCCCGCCGTCGACGGCCTCGACCGAAAAGCCGGTCAGGTCGTTGGCGAGCGATGGATCGCGATGAGTCCACATATCGGAGCGTGTCTCCATGTGGAAATCCCCCTTCGTTTGAGTCCGTTGGCGGTCGCTTCCTCATCGGTAGGCCTCACCGGCCTGCGCAGGTCCCAAACACCGAAATAGGAACGACTACATGCGTTCCGGCGCCTCGACTCCGATCAGGTCGAGAGCGCGGGCGATTACCGCCTGGGTGGCGGTCACGAGACCAAGCCGGAAGGCCTGCTCCTCGCTCTCGAGCACGCGGTGATGGTGGTAGAAGCGGTGGAACTCGTCGGCAACGCGAATTGCATAGGTCGGGATCGCCTGCGGGCCACGGCGCTCGGCCGCCTCGCTCGCAATTCCCGGGAAGTCGGCCAGCCGTTTGATCAGGTCCCGCTCCTCCTGCGCGAGCCCCGGCGGTGGTTCGGTCGATGTGCCCGCGTCACCGGCATTGCGGCGAATGCCCGCGATTCGAGCGTGGGCGTACTGGACGTAGTAGACGGGATTCTTCTCGCTCCGATCGGCGGCGAGATCGACGTCGATGTCGATCGCCTGGTCGGGGCCACGGTTGACGAGGAACCAGCGCGCAGCGTCGACGCCGACCTCGTCCATGAACTCCTCGAGGAAGACGACGTCGCCGCGACGCTTGGACATCTTCGCCTGCAGCCCACCGCGGGTCAGGTGGACCAGCTGGTAGAGCAGCACCTCTACGCGCTCCGGTTCGTAGCCGAGCATGCGCGCGACCGCGGCGTACCAGTTGCGCGTGCCGTGATGGTCCGCTCCGAGCACGTAAATCGCCCGGTCGAAGCCGCGCTCGAGCTTGTCCACGAGGTAGACGACGTCGGCGGCGCGGTACGTGGGCGTTCCTCCCTGCTCCGGCGAACGGATCAGCACCCGGTCCTCCTCGTCGCCGTAGGCCGAAGAGCGCGCCCAAGTCGCTCCGTCGCGCTCGTACGTGTCGAGCCGGGGCAGGTATTCCGGCAGCCGCTCCGCGAGAACGCTTTGGAGCGCCCAGGAATCGAAGTGGAGGCGGAAGCGCTCGAGAGTCGCCTCGATCTGCTCGAGCATGCTCGGCACCGGGTCGCCTTTCTGGCGCGCGAGCTCGGCGACGTAGTCTCCGCGGTAGCCATCCTCCGGCGGCTCCTCCTCGCGCCTGATCGCCTCGACCGACTCGCGGAACTTCTCCATCTGGGCGCCGGCGTCGTTGTAGTAGTACTCGCGCTCGACGTCGTGGCCGGAAAACTGGAGCAGGCGTGCGACCGAGTCGCCGATCGCGCCGTTGCGCGCCGACGCAACAGTGATCGGGCCGGTCGGGTTCGCTGAGACCATCTCGACCTGCACCTTCTCGGGCGGCTCCGCCGAGCCGCCGCCGTAGGCGTCTCCGGCCGCGAGCATCTCGGCCAGCGCCTCACCAAACCAGCTCGGCGCGAGCCAGAGGTTGACGAAGCCGGGGCCCGCGACCTCCGCGCGCTCGACCTCCTCCAGGCCCAGCGCGGCCGCGGTCAGCTCCTCCCCGAGCGCGCGCGGAGAACGCCTGTGCACCGGCGCCAGCTGCATCGCGACGTTGGTCGCGTAGTCGCCGTGCTCCGGGTCGTTCGGCCGCTCCAGCTCGACCGGCCCGCCGGCGAGCTCAGAGAGCCGCGCCTCGAGGCGCGCGACAGCGTTAGCTCGCACGCGCCTCGCTGAGAGCGACCATCACCCTCGTAGTATCCTCGACAGGTGGAAGAAGACGCCCAGGAGCGCCAGCTCAACATCCATCTCGACCCCGAGAACCTGGCCGGCGTCTACGCGAACTTCGCCAACGTCAGCTTCTCCGACTACGAGTTCACGCTCACCTTCGCCCGAATCGATCACGAGGTCGAGGAGGGCGACGTACCTGGCGTCGTCGTCTCGCGGGTGAACATGTCGACGCGCTTCATGCGCGAGCTGCTGGACGCGATGCAGGACTCGTGGTCGAAGTGGTCGTCGCGGGAGGGCATTCGCAACCTGCCCGAGACTCCCGAGAACGACGACGACGACGACGACGATGCTGCCTAAAGCTATCGCTCCCGGTCTCGCCAGGCTTGTGCCATGGCGATTCGCTGCGCCACCCTCGGGTGATTGTCGATCCACACGTACGACCACCCCGGCGGGCTCGGCTGCGCCAGGTCGTACACCGTGAACTTCCTGAACATGCTCGCGGCGGAGACGGGATCGCGGGTGGTCTGAAGTGCGACCCAGTCGGCCTCTGCCTCGTAGCGGCGTGAGATCGCGTTCCCAAACGGCGTGATCGCCAGGCCAAACACCGCAAGGACAAGCAGCGCGAACGGCACAACCTCGGGCCGCTCCATCCCGCCCCGGCGGCGGGTCAGCCGGGCCACCAGGAAGAAGCCGGGAATCGTGATCAGCGCCGACCACGCGATCCCCTTCCAGATGTGCCGGGCGGCGACGTGCTCGAACTCGTGGGCGGCCACGACCTTGATCTCGCCCGGCGTGAAGCGGCCGTCGAGGAACGTGTCCCAGATGAAGACGCGCGCCGACGGGCCGATCCCCGTTGCCATCGCGTTTGCGGCGGTGGTTTCGCCCCTGACGCTGTCGATCCGCACCGGCGTGCCCCCCACTCCCTCCTTGCGCGCCAGCTGCCGGATCTCGGCTGCGAGCTCCGTCTTGTGCATCGGCCGTGTCCCGACCGTCTCGAGGTAGGGCAGCACCAGCACGAGCACGAGGCCGATCGCGACGAAGACCGGCCCCGCCACGAGCCACCAGCGATCCCGGAACCGTCCGGCGAGCAGCAGCAGGATCGTCAGCGCGATCGTCAGCCCCACGACCTGGCCGAGCAGGCCGGGCCACTGGCCGAGCGCCCACTCCCGGTAACTCTGCTTCTCGAGCCCATAGCGGCGGCCCCACCAGAGCGAAACCGCGCCGAAGGGCAGGCCGGCCGTCCAGAGGACAAGGGTCGTGACGGCCCCCACCATCACGCCGGCGGCCACGCGGCCAAGCTCGAAGGCGCGGGCGATTCGCGGGCCGAGCAGGGTCAGGCCGACGAGCACGGCGAGCTGGACGACCGTCGCGACCACCCACTCCCCGCGCAGGAAGCCCTCGTAGCGGGCCGAGCGGCGCAGAATCGAAGCGCTGAACTCATCGTGGGGGTTGACGTGCGGGAGCCGCAGACTGTCGGGCACCGACGTCTGCCACAAGAGCCACGCGGCTACGGCCCAACCCGTTGCGAGCGCGACTAGTGTTGCGGCCTTGGCGACTCGGGTCGCGGTCATCTCGGATATCCACGCTAACTTGCACGCCCTCGAGGCAGTCCTCGAAGCCGTCGAACAGGAGGAGCCCAGCGAGCTCTGGTGCCTCGGCGACGTGGTCGGTTACGGCCCTCGCCCCAACCCCTGCTGCGCCGCGATGGAGCAGCGTGCGGCGCTGTGTCTCGCCGGAAACCACGACCTCGGCGTGCTCGGTGAGATCGACCTCGCCGAGTTCACGGCCGACGCGGTCGAGACCGCGCGCTGGACCCGAAGCGTGCTGGCGGAAGGCTCGCGGGCCTACCTCGAGTCGCTGAGGCCGACGGCGCGGAAGCAGGACGCCGAGCTGTTCCACGCCAGCCCGCGCGACCCGGTGTGGGACTACGTGCTCACGCCGGAGGCCGCCGCGGCGGCACTCGAGCTGACCGAGGACCCGCTCGTGCTCGTCGGGCACAGCCACATGCCACTCGCGATCGCCCTCCAAAACGGCGCGCTCCAAGGCGGCCTCGCGCCCGAGGGAACCGAGGTCGACCTCAGCGGCGGGCGGTTCCTGCTCAACCCCGGTTCGGTCGGGCAGCCGCGCGACGGCGACCCGCGTGGCGCCTGGCTTCTGCTCGACCTCGAGGCTCGCACCGCCTCGTACCGGCGCGTCCAGTACCCGGTCGAGCTGACGCAGGCCGAGATGCGCGAGAGGGGGCTGCCGAATGCGCTGGCTGAGCGCCTCGGTCGCGGCCTCTAGTTGCGCGCTCCTGCTGGCCGGCTGTGGTGGAGGCGGCCCCCGGCAGGCGACGACTCCGACGCCGCGATTGCCGCGGATCCCGGCCGACGTCGCGCAGCGCCTGGCGGCCGAGGCCGACCTGATCGCTTCGGCCGAGCCGCGCAGCTGCACCGCTCGCGCTGCGGCCGAGCGGCTCCAGGCCGAGGCGATCGAGGCGATCCAGTCACGGCGCGTGCCGCCGCGCTATCAGGAGCAGCTGATGAGCGCCGCCAACGGCCTGGTCTCCAGGCTCTCCCTATGCGCGGAGCCCATGCAGCCGATCGCCCCCGGGGCGAACGCACAGCAGCAGGCGCGCAACCTCAGGGCCTGGTTGCGCCGGTACTCGCGCTAGGAGCTGGACTCGACGACGGCGGGCTGAGCACCGAAGCTGATGCCCTCCCGGCCGAGCGCGAGCTGAACTTCCTCGCGCGCCTTGTAGATCCGCCACTTGACCGTGGCGAGCGTGATCTCGAGGGAGTCCGCGATCTCCGTGTAGGAAAGGCCGACCACGTCGCGCAGGAGCAGCGCCATCTTCAGGTCGGTGCTGAGGTCCTCGATCGCGCGCCAGAGGGCGTCGATCTCCTCGAGCCGCTCGATCGGCGCGTCCAGCACCTCGAGTGGCGCGATGTCGTCGATCGCGACGACCGACCGCGGCCTGCGCTCGCTCGCCCGCAACTCGTCGAGCACACGGTTCTTGGTCACCTGGAAGAGCCAGGTCGTGAACTTCGAGCGGAGCGAGAACTTCGGCAGCCCCTGGTAAACGCGGAGGAAGACCTCCTGCGTCAGATCCTCGGCGAGCGACCGGTTGCCTCCCACGAGCCGGAGCACGTAGTTGAAGACGGGCGTCTCGTAGGCACGGAGGATGAGCGAGAAGGCTCTCTCGTCTCCGCGCTGCGCCTTTCGAAGGACGCCTGGGTCGGGCTGGGCAAGCGACAAGGCCTGCGCAGTATAGACGGGACGGGGGTCGGCTGCACCCACCTAAAATGGGTCATTTGCAGAGGTTTTCCCCGCTCATCTGTAAGGGTTTCGTGAGGCCGAGGTAAGCAATCACGGTAGGCATCAGATCCTTCAGCTCGCCGCCCTCGCGGAGGCGCGCCTCGCGATCCGTCACCACCAGCGGAACAGGGTTCGAGGTATGCGCGGTATGTGGGCTCGTGCCGTCGGGCTCCAGCATCGTCTCAGCGTTTCCGTGGTCGGCCGTCACCAGGGTTACGCCGCCGAGGCGCCCGACGGCTTCGACCACCCGGCCGAGACAGGCGTCCGTGGTCTCGACCGCCCTGACCACGGCCGGAATCACGCCGCTGTGGCCGACCATGTCCGGGTTGGCGAAGTTGACGATCGCGAAGCTGTAGCTGTCCTGCTCTAGCGCTTCGCAGAAGCGCTCGGCCAGCTCCGAAGCCGACATCTCCGGTTTCTTGTCGTAGGTGCCGACCTCACGCGGGCTCGGCACCATCAGCCGCATCTCCCCCGGCCATTCCTCCTCCCGGCCGCCGTTGAAGAAGTACGTGACGTGGGCGTACTTCTCGGTCTCGGCGGCGTGCAGCTGACGCAGGCCGTTCTCCGCGAGCACCTGCGCCATGGTCTCGTCGACGGTCTGGGGCGGGAAGGCGACAGGAGTGTCGAGCTCGTCGCTATAGCGGGTCATCGTCGTCGCGTCGGAGCCGCCTTCGAGCAGCTTCCGGGTCAGCTGCCGCGCCCGGTCAGGGCGGAAGTTGAAAAAGATCGCGGCGTCCGCCCTGGAAAGACGAGGCCGGTCCTCGAGGACGATCGGCTCGAGGAACTCGTCCGTGATTCCACGCTCGTAGCTGGCCTCGACCGCGGCCACCGGATCCTGCGCGAGCTCGTCCTTGCCCTCGACGATCGCGTCGTAGGCGCGCTGGGTCCGCTCCCAGCGCTGGTCGCGGTCCATCGCGTAGTAGCGACCAACCACCGTCGCGATCCGCTCCGGCGGGAGCTCGGCGAGGTCGCGCGCCGCAGACGTCGGGGAGACGTCGCGGCCATCCGTGAACGCATGGATCCATGTGCGTTCCGGGGCGAAGCGGAGCAGCGCCTTGAGGTGATCCATGTGCGAGTGCACGCCGCCGTACGAGACGAGGCCGAGCAGGTGGACGTTCCCGCCCTTGGCGAAGGCGACTTTCAGCGCGGGGTTCTCGAAGAACGAGCCGTCCGCGATCGACCGGGTGATCCGCTGCAGGTCCTGGTCGAGCACGCGGCCGGAGCCGATCGTCAGGTGACCGACCTCGGAGTTGCCCATCTGACCGGGCGGCAGGCCGACCGCCTCGCCCGAGGCCTTCAGCGTGGTGTGCGGATACTCGGCCCAGAGCCGGTCGAAGACCGGCGTCTCCGCCGACTCGACGGCGTTCCCCGGCCCGGGCGGCGCGCAGCCCCAGCCGTCGAGGACGACGAGGACTACGAGGTTGCGGCGGCCGCTTGGCAAATCGCCGTGAACGATTCCACCTCCAGCGAGGCGCCGCCGACGAGCGCGCCGTCGACGTCCGGCTGCGAGAGCAGCTCCTCGGCGTTGTCAGGCTTGACCGAGCCGCCGTACAGCACCGGCACCGGCAGGAGGGTCTTGATGAACGCGTGCGCCTCCCGCGCCTGCTCCGGGGTTGCCGTCTTGCCGGTCCCGATCGCCCAGACGGGCTCGTAGGCGATCACGAGCTGATCGCTCGTGCCGCTGGCCTCCGCGATCGCCTCCACTTG
>Ga0126304_10000860_pt1 | contig 13344 bp, 12 predicted proteins | sample Plot25_FD_92538 | JGI IMG/M metagenome (GOLD analysis project Ga0126304, IMG submission 92538) | Serpentine soil microbial communities from UC McLaughlin Reserve, CA, USA - Plot25 | ecosystem: Environmental > Terrestrial > Soil > Grasslands | place: USA: UC McLaughlin Reserve, Lake County... | reverse complement strand
GGTTCTTTTAATAAAATAGACTACAATACCATAAATCCTTTTAGGATTTTTTGAGGAAGATGATTTGCAAATAAATTTTACTATGAAATTTTGTCTACAGCTAAACTGCAGTAACTGCAAAGTGACTGCAGTCATTGTTGATTTAATAATAAAAGAATAACAGATTACATCTAGGTTGGCTATCTGGGTGTCGTTACTGCAATACATAAATATATTATTGATATAGTATGATGAAAAGAAAATAGTTCTTTACTCATATGCTCTTTGAAGTCTTTAGATAGAATTAGATATGCCATGACAATTGATAAAAAGAACCTTTATCTTATCAATAGAAAAAGGGAGAAAACATTTGAAGTCCAAGAAAAGAAAAATGACAACAACAAAATGGAAAATGCATGCATATTTTCTGGATGCTTGTAATTGTGATTGGGGATGTCCTTGTCAATTTAACGCCAATCCAACTCATGGTAATTGCGAAGGAATCTCTGGATATCATATAGTGAGCGGTAGTTATGGCAGTGATGATGTTAAATTAAATGGACTTAATATGGCATTGATTGCTTCTTGGCCTGGTCCTATTCATGAAGGTCATGGAAAAGCATCATTCTATATAGACAACAGAGCAGATGAAAAACAGTTTGAAGCATTATCAAACATCATTACAGGTAAAGCAGGAGGAGGACCTTTTGCAGTCTATGCAAGCACAATCGAAGAATTTCAAGAACCCAAGCGAGCAAGTATAAAATTTCAGACTAAAGATATAAGAAGTCGTGTTGCGGTATTTTCAGCAGAAATAAGAGGAGGACACAATGAAAAAAGAAGAGGACAGCAGTCGACCAAAGAAGATACTATTGCTGAAGCATGGCTGGAGCCTATAAGAAATCCAGTAACAGGTAAAGTTCATAGAGCAATAATTGAGATACCCGAAGGCTTTGAGTCCAGTAGAATGGATCAAGCATCTATAAAAAAACTTGTTGCTAATGATGGTTATCTTGACTTTCGATATGAAGGGACATATGGAAGTTTCTCAGAAAATGTTTGGAAAGGACCTTAAAAGATAATAATTCAATCATTATATCTGAAATAGAATATCATTTACAGCTTCATTGATGTTTATGATTTGGTTCTTGCTTAAATCTATTAAGAATTAAATCTTTTAAATATAATTTTTATAGTTAGCTAAGACAATCTAATAGATTATGTCTCTTCTACAAGAAGTTGAAAAGGTCTCTATATTACAATTCTTATGGATAACTCTACTGACTTATTATTAACAAGCTCTGCTCATGCAGTCAGACCTCCGCTAATAGTAAATGAAAAATTTAACCTACCTCCTCCAGTTGCAGAACGGATTCTCTGGATTAGTCAATGTTGTTAGTAAATATTTCCAAATTAAAGGAGAGAAAAATAATAGTGTTAATGAATGTAAGATTGTTAAGAATAGCAGTGGTAGTAACAATACATTTCTGTTTGATACAGGAGTAAGTAAAAATGGAGTAGTTCATAACGTAAACATATTTGGAATAGATTTCAAACATATTGATGGAATTATCTTAAGTCACGGTCATTTTGATCATTTTACAGGTCTTGTTAATATTCTTAGGAGAATATCTACTAGACAACTACCTACTGCTAATCTTGATGTTTTTGCACACCCTAATGCTTTTCTAAGACGATGGGAGATATAATCTGATGGAAAAAGAGCAAAGATGCCATTCTTAGATGAAACACAGCTAAAGAAAGCAGGAGCAATGATACATAAAATCACAGGCATAACATTTCTCTCGACATGGTTCTTTGGTTTCTAATAAAGAAAAAATTGACGTCAGATCCACTGAAGATCCATAGGCGTCTTGAAATAGATTGTTTCTTCTTTTTCATGCTAACTTCTACTGAAATCGGATGAGAAATGATATGCTATACAGGAGATCGCTTTTGTGCAAGATCAGCAAGATATCGTAGCTTTTCCTCCGGTGCATCTGACTTGATTTTGAATATACTTAGATTTTCTCATATCTATTTCTGACATTCTCAGACAATCTCAGAAAGCCGTGCAGATCAAGATTACCGGCTATTGTTGCTTTAACATGCATATAGCTAATTTTCTTACATATAACGTTGGTTTATTGCGGGCATAATTATTAGTGTGTCATGATATTGTATTATCTGTATAGAACTCATGTCAAGTCATACTCTGGCAAAATGTCCACGTGATCATTTTTTGTCTTTTATTTACAAATTGTCGGCAAAGATCGAAAAGAATAATTCTGGAATTTGGGTTCCAAATTAAAGTCAAATTATCTTCTTACATTCCACTGAACCAGAATAGTCACATCCTTTATTCGAAGAGTTAAACTAGAATACAGAGATTTAAGAGATAAAGAAACAGAAAGAATAATTTTATTATTTTCCGATCCTTCTGCAGTAGTTTCTTGTCCTTATTTTTGTCCATCAAGAGTGCCATTTTATGCAAGTAAAATTAACAGATTATATAGTATCTCTTGATAGATACATAGCTACTATTGTTGTTATTGTTTATCTTTACTAGAAGTACGTATATTGTTATAGGTAATAATACTTCAAATAGTTTAGATGCTCTTTCAATCATATTTTATCTGATGGTTATCTTAAACTTCTTTTTCTAATAGCTAAAATAAGAAACAATGATAAGTAATTCATTAATAAGATTATGGATATAAATATTCTAGAGATAATGGCAGCTAAAAAGAAAGCAAGCAAGAAGGGACTTGCATCCGCTGATAAAAAGACAAAAGAAAGAGTGGCAAGAAAAGGCGGCAAATCATAAAAAACCAAAACTATGTTATAAAAGCGATAATATAAGATAGTCAAACAAATCTCCTCTTTCTCTCCATTTTCTTTAGACATGTTGTTAGCAACGTAATATTATATGGCAGTAGCAGAGTAAGAAAACATCAATGGCAGATAAGACGTCTAAAAGCAGCGTATATCAGTCTGGCTTATAGCGTTCTTTTGTTTTCTTATCTACTACCACCACTACTATATTAGTTAAAACAAGAATTAAAAACATTATAGAACTAGATTTTCAGTGAAAAAGTACCTTACGTATTAATATTACTCAACTCCGGTTTGAAGAATAGAATTAGAATAATGCTGAAATTGCCATGGATACGTATAAAGAAAACCTGTAAGATCAAGAATAAGAAATATTATGATTATTGTTTATACATATGAGATTTTAGATAATTTTAATCCCCAAGTTAATGCAGATCCCCCTTTTGTATGTTAGCAGCTATTTATATTCTTCTTTAACATTATTTCCATACTTTAGAAGCAGTTTGTTCACTTTAGGATCAATAATAAAATTACAATATGGAGCGTCTTGATGGTTTTCGTAGTAATTTTTGTGATAATCCTCTGCAACATAAAAATCTCTAAAATCAGTAATTTCTGTCACAATAGGATCTTTGTAAACACCTTCTTTTTCAAGCTCTTTTTTTGATTTCTCAGCGATCTCTTTTTGTTTTTGGTTATGATAAAAGATTACAGATCGGTATTGTGTGCCGACATCATTGCCTTGTCTATTAAGGGTGGTTGGATCGTGTGTATACCAGAAAATATCAAGTATTTTTTCAAAAGGTATAACTTTCGGATCAAATTCTATCTGAATTGATTCTGCATGCCCAGTTTTACCTGTGCATACTTGGTCATAGGAAGGATTTTTCACTATTCCTCCTGCATAGCCAGGTAGAACAGATTTGGTGCCTTTGAGCCTTCTGAAGATTGCTTCACTACACCAGAAACATCCATTGGCAAGTGTTGCGATTTCAGTGCTATTATTATTATTCATGTATTATTTCTGGCAACTCCTTTTCCTTTGGGATAAAACGAATAGATAATGAGTTGACACATTCCCGGGTGTTTTTATCTGTCAAATATTCTCCGAGAAATTCGTGTCCTAAATGTGCACCACAGTTTGCACACTCTATTTCTGTTCTTATTCCATCAGGATCAGGTACACGCTTTATTGCATTTGGGAAGCTTTCATCAAAACTTGGCCATCCACATCCAGCATCAAACTTGCTTTTAGATGAAAAGAGAGGGGCATTACACCTTGTACAGATAAATGTTCCATCTTCATAAAAATTGTCATACTTGCCACTGAAAGGAGCTTCCGTTGCCTTATGAATGATAACTCTTTCTTGTTCTGGAGTCAGTTTATTGTAATTCATACTTTATAACTTCCTCATTAGAAGATTTGAACTTTGTATATTTTATACCCTATATATTGTTATATGATTTTCTTTGTAATATCAATAATTCAAAGTTATTTTTGGTATTGGATCATTTGAAATATTGGATGTTAAAAAACAAAAGTATCTAGATTGACAATACTCAAATATAATATACTTATTTATCATGCCGAAACTATTTGTAAATATACCATCGAAAGGTCTCAAGATAAGAATATCATCTCATTTCGAATAAGTTGTTTATTATGAATGTCAGCAAACACAATCAATTTATAACACGATATAATCTGCATCTTTTCTTCTTATTATACCTTGTTTGATTAATTAACTCCCTTTGCATATATGCCATAACAAATGGATAACAATAACTTCAGTAAATACCGCCTAGCAATCAGGTATTGCCAAAATGATTTTCTAGCTAATTAACTTAAATGCAGTATATATTGGACAATACCACGCCTTCTACATTTCATAGGTTAAAGCTTTGTTTGATTGAATATGAGCCGTCAACTTACCTAAATGCCATCAGATATCGATATTATCACTTAATAATTTATATACTTACTAATGTATAGTAACTAACGTTATGCAACAAGAAAATATTATAGTTAATTGTAGATTAAGTAAGGATATTGACAATGATAATCTAGATAGAGAATTTAATGACAGCGAATATACCAATTCAGCGGAAGAATCACAATCAATAGTTACAAATAAAAAACAACAACAAGAATATTACCGCCATAAAATTCTGCACCTAAGCGATTTTAATGAAGCATTTGAATTGGTCAAGTCGACAGTTGAAGATATATATAAGATGCATAGAGCTGGATTAAGTCTAATACTTCAAGTAATGCCTACTAATCTTGGAGCTTATCATGTACTTGGTTCCAACTTAATTATAGCAAATAAGAGGATCTTGGATATAATTAAGAAGTATAAATCCAGTGAAGAATATAATTCGTATTTGTTTATGGTATTAGTTCACGAATACCTCCATAGCTTCGGCATTATAGATGAGTTACAAGTCAGAAAGATGACATACACTTTGATTGCTTCATTAGTTGGAGAAGATCATATGGCCACAAATATGGCAAAATACCAACCTTGGAATATATTTCCGGAATTAAATCTTTTTCATAATAACAGCTTTGAACAGAAATTTCAGGTCGTAAGGAATTTTGATAAGACAACTCAATCTTATATTGGATAATCAAATTAGTATACCTTATTCGATAGATAGATGTCTAAATAATTGGTATTGCTATAAATTCTACTCTACAACTATGCTTCTAATTAATGGTAACTAAATTAATAATTTCTAATGTATACATATTCTATATTGTTTTTTGACTCTGAATCCAACCAAATATGGCTTTCGAGGAGATATGAAGCAGTTAAACTTTCATGATGGCGATACAGATCGAGACACAGATACAAATGATGATAATGATGGTGATAGCAAAGAATAATAATAATTACTCCTAACAATCGTCTCATACTTATAGAGATAATACAAGTTAGAACCAACTTTATAGCCTAAAAAGGATTAAGAACAGTCAATAGCCAGAAGATCTAGGTAAGCAAAAAGACATCAAAGGAGACCAAGCCTACAGAGAAATCATGTGAGACAAAATTTAGTCTACAATGAATAACTCTTATTACAAAAAAAGACAATTTACAGCAGACATCATCAAAAGAAAAGATAATCATGATGAAAATAAGGTAATTTAACTGAGAATATCCTCTATCGTCTTTATTGCTTATTATATTACAAGCATGGTTTATTGACCAGTTAAGATTAGACAAATATCATTATCGCTTATACCGCTCTATACAAGTTTTATTAGGTACTATACGGTAGAGTAGATCCCCAATGAGGTTTGGTCAACAACAACAGCAAGTTCGTCAACTTTCGCAATATCTTTGCTCAAAGTGCGGTATACTTCTAAAGGAAACAGAAGAAGAAATACATTGAATAACTATGGTAATTAAAGGTTGGTTATTTGACGCTTATCCACTTGGCAGCAGAATGGTTTTTTGGATGAAGCAAGAGAATGGATATCCTATTAGACTAGAAGACAATTGCTGGAGTCATTCCATTTATGTAGCATCAGATTATATCAACAAGTCAGACCTTGAGAAATTAATACTAAAACAGCAAGAAGGCAATAATACTGAATTAATAAAAGATTATGAATTTGTATCAAAATATAAAAGAATTACAGACACTACAAGATCTGATGTTTTAAAATTAACTTTATCAGATTCTACAAAAGCACTTGCATTAGCAAGAAGGATTGAAAGTCTTGATAAGTTTGGAAAGTTAATGTTATACAATGTTGATTTATTGCCAGCACAATCCTACTTTTATGATCATGACATTTTTCCATTAGCATTTTGTGAAGTTAGTAATAATGATCATTTAAAAAAGTTAAATTGGAAAATCAAAGATGATGATGATGTTTGGTCTATAGACTACAAGATACCTAGTTTTAAAATTATTCATCTAAACATAGAACTAAAGAAAGAAGGAGGAAAAATACCTAAATACAGTGATAGAATAGGCTCTATATCAATTAAGCAAAATGATGATGAAAAAGAAGAAAATATTGAAATTAAGAAGGAATCAGAGGAAGACATAATTGACGAACTTACAGATGAAGTAGCAAAAATTGATCCAGACTTTATATTCACCGAAGATGGAGATTCATTTACTTTTCCCTATCTAGTTCATAGAGCTGAAAAGAGTGGCAGAAACTTAATTTTAGGAAGAGAAGAATCCCTACCATTAAAAAAATCTGCTAAGGAGGGTGGTATATCGTATTTTTCATATGGAAGAGTATACTTCAAGCCGACTACCCAAAAGCTACTTGGTAGAATACATCTAGACAAATCTAATTCATTTGTATGGAATGAATCAGGATTACAAGGTCTATATGAAATAGCTAGAATTTGTAGGATGCCATTTCATACCGCCTCTAGAGCTTCAATAGGAAAGTGTTTGAGTAGTTTGCAGTTTTATTATGCTACTACACATAATGATACTCTTATACCATGGAAGCCAACATTAGCTGAACACTTCAAAACATTTGAAGAACTACTTATTGCAGATAGAGGCGGATTTATCTTTGAGCCTAAGATAGGAGTACATGAGCAAGTTGCTGAGTTTGACTTTGTTTCTCTATATCCAAATATTATGTTCAAAAAGAATGTGTCTGCGGAAACTATACTCTGTGATTGTTGTCCGGATTCTAAGATAAGGGTTCCGGAATTGAATTACAATATCTGTGAGAAAAGAACTGGAATAATACCTATGTCTTTACAGATTGTACTGGACAGACGTGCAGAGTACAAGAAGCTATTAAAATCTCCAACTATACCAGAAGAATTAAAAACAGTCTATGATGCTAGACAATGTTCATTAAAATGGATTTTAGTAACTTCTTTTGGCTATCTGGGATTCAATAACGCAAAGTTTGGTAGAATTGATGCTCATATAGCTGTATGTGCTTTTGACAGACAAATCCTATTACAGACAGCAAAGATAGCTGAAAGACATGGCTTTAGAGTTTTGCATGGTATTGTAGATTCGTTATGGATACAAAAAAAGAAGAATGAAGCAACAAAACAAGACTATTTAGAATTAAAAGAATCAATAGAAACAGAAACAGGTTTTGCAATATCATTTGAAGGCGTATACAAATGGATTGCATTTGTATCTTCTAAAATAAACAATCAGTTACCAGTACCAAACCGCTATTTTGGAGTATTTGAAGATGAGGGTACTTTGAAAGTAAGAGGAATGGAAGTAAGACGACATGATACACCACAATTCTTCTCCAAATGTCAGCAAGAGATTCTAGAAATAATTGCTAAAGGCAACAACATCGAAGAAGTGAGAGCTTTGATACCAAAAGTCAGAGATAGTTGTTTTCAAAAATATGCTCAGCTTCTAAAAGAAAGAAAAGTTCCACTTAAAGAACTAGTATTTACCAAGAGACTTTCAAAGGATTCAAATGAATATCAAATAAACAGAAATACTATAGAGAATGATGCAATACAGCAACTTGGTATTGAAGGTAAAAGTCTCAAAGCTGGACAGATTTTAAAGTATGTCATAACTGATTATTATAATAGAATGAAGAAACATTCGAGATATAACAGAAGAACTATACCTATAGAATTAATCAATGAAAAAACTACTACTATCACCGCCTATGATGTAAGAAAATACACTGAATTGCTTGCAGAAACTTGCAATTCAGTTACTGAACCATTTGGCTATGCTTTTTAGATAAGGTAAACTAAATTGCTCTCCCTATAATTGGTTCATATACTTCGTTGTATTGAATTTTCCTATCAGTAGATTATATATATAGATAACCGATTCTTAAACAATGATAATGAAGTCTATTCAAAGCTAAAGCAGATCGTCAAAGAAAATTTAAAACCCCTTTTATCAGAAACGAAAAACTGATATCAGTGTCTTTTGCAGCAATAATTCAGACAATAAAAGCTGATCCAGAAATGGTTAATTTACAACATATACCTTCTACTGCGAGTGATGGTGAACAACATAAAGATAATGATAACAATAACATTACCAGGCACCTTGAAGTAATAAGGATAGCATATTAGATTTAGTCGAAAAGAATTTCAAAATCTCTTGTAGAAGTATTGACAGATAATGCTATAGATACTGCGGTAGGCTGTTCCAATTCTCCATTTTCAATACCTCATTCATCATTTATTCCCAAATCCGTCAAATCAAAGTGATATCTATAGAAGTGAAGAACCAGAAATTCATGATTATGGAAGAGGAGGATATATTCCTGATTGATAAATGAGCCATGGTAATGAGAAGAAGAAAGTACTTTTATGAAATTGAACAGATCATAATAAGCTGTTTATAGCTGAGCTTGTTTATTCATTGATTGCTCATTATATGAAATGAGTCGATTATTGTTTGAGCTGTCTGCAAATGAGATGTGGTAGTATTCTGGTATTGCCATATATAAATCCAGCATTATTTGATTTTCCTTTATAATAATAACTATATTCATCTTTTTTAACATTCCCTACTATTGCTTATGTTATATCCTGGATATCGAATCCAGAGCTACTATTGCAGCAATTCTTAAAGATGTCTCTAAGAAGGGATATCCAGAGGTATGTTTCTATTATATCTGTCAAATCTATCGCTATACTCCTTGAATATCTGTTCGCCAGTAATTTCATATAGATTTGCCAATTGAGTAATATGTAATGTATGGTATTCAGGTAAGGCCAAATTCTCCATCTGGTCATAATTTGACCAACTTCCTGTGTCGTATTTCCATAAGTTCTCCCTCAACCATTTTATTCCTTTATCAAATATGGCTTTTACAGTAGGATCTTGGGTCTGTTGATAGTAATTCCAAAGTAATAACAGTGACCAGGTATGACCATTCAAAACATATATTTTTTGAAAACCTGGTTTTGCCAGAAGATGTAAAAATAAAGAGTCACCATCTTCATTGCTTACTACTCCTCCATTCTCATAATCGACTAAGAATGCACCTAAGGCATTATTTGCCTCAATTAAATATTTTTCATTTTTAGTCAAATCATATGCAGCTATAAGAACATTCAGCCCTTGTGCTTGTGCTAATGCAGATGAATACGGAGGAGATATCCATCCATAGAATCTCCAAGGAAAATTATATTCCCAGATCGAATATTCGCCCTTGTCATTCGCATTATTAACAAGCCAGTCGGCAGTGTTAATGAAATATTGTTTAGATTCTTTGTCGCCATGATTCTGATATTCTAAATAGTATTCCATCCCTCCAATTGCTACAGATAAAGGATTGTATACTTTACGTTGAACACCATGGTAATCGAACATCATAACTCCTTTATCATCAGGAACAAGCATATCATCAGGAACAAGCATTGCGGATGCAATAAAAGGGAGACACACAACTGCTGAGAAAGACAATATCAAAAATATTATCAAACCATTGAAAAGCGTAAAGTTTCTATTGTTCATATCTATAATATTAAAGAGGAATAAAGGCGATATTTAGAGTACTGGCAAATGATTTATTCTTAGCTTGAATGAGCATATTCTTTTTGAGAAATAAATGATAGTACATTATTATTTTTTAACACAGAATAGATATATATCATAAGCTATATCATATTTCTTATTTAATCAGCCTTCTCTTTTATTGTATATCGTAGCCTGAAATCACAGCTTGTATCCACTGCATCATACAGATCGCCTTCTTCATCTATTGACTCTGAACACTCATCATAACGACCTATCCCAAAGTTATTCTCAGCACTATATTCTTTTGCAATAATACCAATTGCATCGTTTCTGTCAAAGTTTATGATAGACTCTATAGAATCCTTTGCTTTATCTGAATAATCTAAAAATGGAAGATCCTTGTCCAAAATACCAGAAATGTTTGGTAAAGTGTCATCAAGATCTATGTCGAATTCGGCTCCTACAGTCACAATTCTCAATGTTCCGTTTTCTGGAATTGTTACATTGATATTTTTTTCTCTAAAAATTATGGTTTCACCCGTACTAACTCTGTTCAATTCAGATCCCATCCAGAGCTGTGTCCTTTGACCGTTTACATATGAATCAATCTTCCATTCCCCAGGAAAAAGTGGGTCATGATCGTTATTAACCTTGATAGAATCAAAGATCACATTTAATTGACGGTTGCTAGAGATTTCTTGTCCAACTACCTCATGTACAGAAATGGTGATAAAGTACAAAATTACTCCAGTTGTTAAAAATAATACAAAATATTCAGTCACTTTCTTTACCTGAATTGTATTCATATTAAGTCCCAATTCCAATAGCCAAGATATTATCAGGTTTTTAATCTTTCCTTTTTTTTAAGCGAAAATATAGCATGCATCATAATTAATTAATTTTTAACAATATAAAAGCTTAATACGTTTCGAAATTTTAGTGTAGTAGTAGGAACTAACTCATGAACATGAAGACATTTTAAATTTAATTTTTTTAAATCAAATCCGCTATGCATATAATCATAATTTCTGTCAGGTAATTTTTTATCATTCTACTAAGAAATTGTAGAATTAGTATCAGTAGTAGATGCTGTCGCATTTGCTGCAAGTAGCAATAATTGCTCATCAGCATTGTTTAAGTGTTGAAGAGCTTCTATTAGATCACCTTTCTGTAAAGCTAAACGTACTTCAACTAAATTGTCTCTTACTTCTTCAAAGTCCCTTGCGGTCAACTGAGAAGAGGATGCAGGTATGACGACCATGTTTATAGTTGCTGCTGCAAGTAAAAACACTGTAATTATAATGCAAACACAAATTCTAAATATCATACTATTATGCGTGTCATTATGTTTTATAAGTAATGCTAAAGTCAACTCCAATATTATCTATAATATATTATAAAATAAAGGAAGGAAACAGGAGTATTCTCTGATTTATTATGAAAGTTTCATTATTATTATTTATATTTGATATAATATGATCATTCAACCTTTGTTGTTTGTAAATTCAATTGAGTCGATCAACTTTTCTACTGTTGGTAAATACATAGAGTATTGAACTTGCTCTGCAACATATGAAATCATATATACAGTGTCGCCTCTAATTATCCAAATTACCATTCCATTTCTTATTCCATCTGAATATGGATTTACAATAGTATATTCAAATTTCCCTGCATGGTTATCCCCTATAATAACTGCAGTTTTGTTTTTTAATTTGAAATCGAAATCTGCGAATAAATGTCGAAAGTTGTCATCTTGTATTTTAATGAACTGGTCTATTGTTATATTATTAGAAGGTAGGTCCTCTGCTATTATGGAGACAATAGGCGCTTCTTGTGCAATAGTTTGTTCTTGTCTTTTTTCTTGCAGTAATTCAAAAGTAACAATTCCCTTAATATTGCTTAATGCTGGACCATCAGACTCAAATTTTCTCCAATCAGAGGGATAGTATAACTTAATTTTCAAATGTGGATTTTTATAAGTTTCATAATTATCATTGTTGGTTTGTAATGTTGTGATTGATCCTGCTGCTAATACTGTTTGTTCGATGATGATACCGTTCGACAACATTAAAGTTTGTGCCGTTATAAGAATACTGAAGATGAATAGTTTCTTTCTACTATACACTCTTCTTATTTTACTGGTAAAGGATATGAGTTTTATTAAAAAAATTCATACTTAAGTTTCGATAAGCAGTCAAAATAAGATTCGAATCACCAAAAAGATAAGTTAGCTGCTAAATAGATCTGAAATAGTGAGATGAGAGAATATGTATATAATATAATAATGCATATATCTAACCCAAGAAATTATAAGACGCAGAATGTCAACACCAACAGCAAGAGCAGCACCAATGGAAAAGAAATCTATCAACTCCCCGGATGAAGTAAGAACATTCGATAAAGGCAAGCTTGAATTAACAATTTTTACAAATGGTACAACGATTGGCAGAATAACGCTTGAACCAGGATGGAGTTGGGAAAAGTGTGTCAAACCAATTGTCAAAACTAATAGCTGCGAAGCACCGCATACACAGTATATGATATCTGGGCGTATTAAAATTGTAATGGATGATGGCTCTGAAGAAGAATTTGGTCCTAGTGATACAGCTGTAATTCCGCCTGGCCATAATGCGTGGGTTGTTGGAGACGAGCCAGTAGTTGCAATTGATTTTACAGGATTAAGGGACTATGCAAAAGAAGGAGGAGTATCACGATAAGGGCTGGCATAGAGAGTTTAGATAAGACGCCAGAGAGTACAATTCCCTGAGAGAGAAATGATGATGTGTACGCTATTCAGAAAACAAGAACATAGAGAAGAAACACAGAACTATACGAATATATACACAAGTAGAACCTAGCTGAATCTCTATTAAAATGAATTTGCCGTCTAGGGCCTGTCACATAATTACATAGATAGTTTTGTGTTTTCTTCTACATTTTGGATCAGCGATCAAGCTTCTTTATAGATGTTCCATTTTATTGTTTAACTACTTGAGAGGTAGTAGAGAAATGAGTCAATTGGTCAAGAGTTGTGATGGCGTCTCCATCTGCTCCTGAAGGAGTTGTATTCTT
>Ga0126304_10000859_pt1 | contig 13356 bp, 16 predicted proteins | sample Plot25_FD_92538 | JGI IMG/M metagenome (GOLD analysis project Ga0126304, IMG submission 92538) | Serpentine soil microbial communities from UC McLaughlin Reserve, CA, USA - Plot25 | ecosystem: Environmental > Terrestrial > Soil > Grasslands | place: USA: UC McLaughlin Reserve, Lake County... | reverse complement strand
CTATCCAGGTTCGTTCGTTGCTTTTGGGTGCTTGAAAGTGATGGCTCGTCCTACATTCATCGCTCCATGGCCGATGTTTGCGCAGAAATGGTGTTTCATTACAATGGACAGTTTGATGAACTTGTAGATGATGACTCCGAAGTATGTGCCTTAACTGCTATGCAGGGACCGTCAAGTAAAATACGCAGATTTCGGATCAACAAGTCATTCGGCATGTTTGGAGTCTATCTTTATCCGTATTCTATTCCAGTATTTTTTAATATTCCGACCACAGAACTTAGCAATCAGATGCCCGATTTGATTAGTCTAATGGGTAAGGACGGGGCGATGCTCGAAGAAAGAATAATGTTGGCAAAAGACAATAGGGAAAGAGTAAAAATCATCACTGAACTTCTTGAGAGAAAACTGGGACAATATCAGGAACACCACGCTGTGTGTTCCTCGGTTCAATTTATAATTCAATCCAGGGGTTTGACAAGAATCGACGAAATAGCCGGTCAGTACTTTGTTTCTGCCAGGCAATTTGAAAGAAAGTTCAAAGAATATTCCGGACTTACTCCGAAACTCTTTTCAAGAATTGTCCGATTCCATACTGCTTGCCAGCATTTTGGCGAGTCGAAAAAATCCCTTACAGATATCGCCTATGAATGTGGTTACTATGATCAGTCCCATTTTATTCACGACTTTAAGGAATTTTCGGGACATCATCCTAAATCATATTTTTCCGGACACGCTGAAGGCACGGAATGGAGAGACCCTTAATGACTACCATTGATCAAAACGTCTTGATGAGTTGACTTCCCTGTGTCCTCGCACTGCTCCTCTGCGATTTCTTTGCGCCTCTTTCAGTTTAAAGGTTTTCAAAGTAAAGAAGCGCAAAATGAATAGCAAAGTTTTGACGAGGATTCAAATAATGTCGGATTTTTCCAATTTTTTATTTTTTAAGAAAAATAGATTTGCATTTAAATAATACAGGCAATGGAAAATCAAACAGCAAAGCAGGCCGTGGTTCCTTATCTCGTAATCCCGAACGCAATTCATTTTTATGAGTTTGTGCAAAAGGTTTTTGGAGGTAAGGAAACTGCCAGGTTCTTAAACGATGATCAATCCCTAATGCATGGCGAAGTAAATATTGGAAGCAGTACAATCATGTTTGGAAACGCGAGCGAAAAGTCGACTCCTCAACCTGCCGGGTTATACGTCACCGTGGAAAATGCTGATGAAATCTTTCAAAAAGCACTCGACAATGGTGCGACCGTAGTGATGGAAATAGAAGACAAAGAATATGGACGAACAGGTGGTGTAAAAGACCCGTTTGGAAATACCTGGTGGATTGTTGCTGAACCCAAGAACAAGTGAGTAGTGAAGCAACTTGTGACGAATTCATGCTGACACATAAATACGAATACACTTTTATGGTATCCATCAAAAATTTTAAGCAGCTTGCCCTTTCATTTCCGGAGACAGCCGAACGACCTCATTTTGAAAAAACTTCGTTCAGGGTAAGGAATAAAATTTTCGCAACTCTGTCAGATGAAACAAATCTCGGAGTTGTAAAACTATCTGAAATCGATCAATCTGTTTTTTGTTCATTCGATAAATCTATTATTTACCCCGTGGATAATAAATGGGGAAAACAGGGCTGGACTGTTATCAATTTGAAGAAAGTCAGAAAGGACATGCTGGTGGATGCATTAACGACGGCTTACAAAGAAGTCGTGAATACAAAAAAGAAAAATTGACCGACTGTAAATTTTCTCACGGTGCGATCTACCTGCCAGCAGAGGCGAACGGGTGCGGTCACGATCATATAAGGAGTATACATCATGGCGATAGATGATGGTATGATCTTTATAAAGTTTGATATTTAATATCCATCTACGATATTCAAAAACGCTAATCATGAAAAGCAGGGCAAACATCAAGGGTCATCCAATACATCCAATGCTCATACCGTTTCCCGTAGCATTTTTTACAGGAACATTGATTTTTGATATTCTTAGTTTGCTAAACAATAACACCAATTTTTGGAATATTGGTGAGTGGCTAATAGTTGCCGGAATTATTGGAGCTTTACTCGCAGCAATCCCGGGAATAATCGATTATTTTGGAACCGTACCTCCTGACAGTTCCGCCAAAAAAAGAGCTGCCACTCATGGCCTTACGAATGTCACAATGCTAATTATTTTCTGCATTGCGGCTTACTACCGAAGAGGTGAAAATGCTTCACCGGCACTTGTTATTGGTTTGGAAGTCGGCGGATTTATCCTGATGTCAATTGCAGGCTGGATGGGGGCTACTCTCGTATACCGAAACCAGATCGGCGTTGATCCAAGATATGCGAATGCAGGTAAGTGGAAAGAAGAAACGATTAAACCCTCTGACAAACCTTTAGACGTGGCGACGAAAAATGAGTTAAACGTGAACCAGATGAAGCTTTTGCATGTTGGTGACAAGCGTATTGTTGTAGCAAGAACTGAAAAAGGTTATGTGGCCTTTGACGATCATTGTACTCATAAAGGCGGTTCTCTGGCGGGAGGTTCGATGATTTGCGAAACGGTGCAATGTCCCTGGCATGGATCACAGTTTGATGTCAATAATGGAACAGTCGCTTCAGGTCCTGCAAAAGAAAAAATCGGGGTTTACAAAACATACGAGTCGGAGGGAAAAATCTACCTCGAGTTATAGTACTACCAGACGTTTTTGGGACACCAGTCTCCATATTTGTTTCCAATCAAAAATCCAATAACAATTTCATGTGTTCCCTTAGTAATAGTATTCAAGTTCGAGGTTGTGTAATCATATGAATATCCCACGTTGATGGTATTCGAAAAATTAATGCCGATCATTCCAGCAAACCCCTCGGATGTACGATAACTGGCACCTATCCAGGCCAGGTCGAGGTACTGTACTTTCGCGTTAATGTCTACCTGCATGGGAAGTGGACTTATGTATTTTGCCATTACTGAAGGCGTGAAATTGAAATCTTCGCCGAGCAGTAATCTGTAACCAGCAGTAAGAAATAGATGTGGAACCAATTTGCCCTCAACCGTTTTTACAGAGTTATCTGAGAACGCAATTTTTTGAGGAATAATTTGCTGAGCCGAAAATCCGACAAAGTAATTAGCCGAATAAAGATACACTCCCGCGTTAAAATCAGGTTTGAATTGATTTAAGTGATCTCCATTTTGAACTGCCGGATCAACGGTTGTAAAGACAAAATCAAGTTTGGAAGTGTTTAAGCTCAGGTTCGTAATGCCTGCTCCGAAGCCTGCCGCCAGGCTCGTTTTTCCGCTTATTCCCAGATGATATGCATATGTAAGGTGTGCAGCAAACTGATTCAAAGGGCCGGTTCGGTCGTTGATGACCTGCAATCCTACGCCATGATGCGGTTCTGCGGCTGTATATTCCTCCCAAAAACTTCTGCCGCGCGGATTTTCTCCGGGTACTTTATATGAGGTGGGACTTGTTCGGAAATCCTTTTTCCCGATTGGCCGGTGTATGGTGGCGTAAGTTGTGACCGGTGCACCATCAAAACCCACCCACTGGTGACGGTGACTCAACTTGACATCTGTGTAGTTTTCGATGCCTGTCAGCGCCGGATTGAGAATATACTGGTTGAGGATATATTGGGTATAGTGAGGCTTTTGCTGTGCATTTACCAGTAGATTACTGAGTAACCACGCTATCACCGATATATTTTTTTTCATATGCGCAGATGCTGCTTCACAATATAATAAACCAGTACGTCGATGAAAAATTTATTGTTGCCTGAGAATATTCAGGGCATTTTTTCCTTCACAAAATAAGAGGTCCAGAATCGAAAGGTGGGGTATAAAACCCGTACGATCCATAAACACCTGTCGATACTTTGGCGGTTCCGGAAACATTGATTGTATGGTTTTGGGAAGTAACCTGTTCCTCCAATCGTCCCACTCTTTCGGATCGTATTCTTCCTTCCAATTATCAGTCACACTGACAGGCAAATTCAGATGGAGCTTTTGCAGGGCCCATCTCGAACAAGCCAGATTCCAATCCACTAAAAACTCATAAGGCATTTTATATAGCTGATTTAATTCATCATGAAAAAACTCAAACCAGGGCGAACGGTTGTAACAAGAAACGATGGACTTCCAGTGCCTCGATTGCCAAGAACTGCTGTTGTCTATTAAGATCTCCCGGGTGAATGTTTTCTGATCCCTACCACTTCTCAAAGGAATACTCAGTTGAAGGGGCCCATTACCTCCCCCGATGACCAACCTGTTTCGAAAACTCATTTTTTGAAACCTCTCATATTGTTCGAAAACTAAATGTGTAGCCTGACATATACTTTTATACAAAGTAAAAGGCGGAAAATATTGATATTCAACAAGTAGATTCATTAAGTTAAATTCGTTCCTGGTTTTGTTGAAGTATTGAGGGTTTCACGCTAAAAATCTTCATACACGAGGCTCACTTGCCGACTTTAAAATTTTTGATAGCTTGGTACTATGTGCTGAAAATAAGAGAAATAAGAATTATTTTTTAGCTAATTAAATTAGTGTTACATTTTTTGCAGATTTTCAAAGGGATTATAGTCTAAACTCTAAATCTTTTAGCCAAGATTTTTGTAAAGATAAAGGCCCTATTTCTGCCGGAAAAATTATTCCCCTACTTTGCAGCCATGAAAATGAACAGTATCAATAAAGGGCTTGTTTCGTTAGCATTGGGAATTGTGCTGCTCATATCTTGTGCTAAGCCAAAAAATTTTGACTACCTGGGATTCGACAATGTGAAGGTTCTAAAATGGGGGATCCAGGAAACTACAGTTGGCATGGATGTGAAGTTTTATAATCCCAACTCTGCATTGATATTGAAAAAAGCAGAAGTCGATGTCCATATAAATAATAAATATTTAGGACGAACTGTCATAGACAGCCTAATTAGTATTCCTAAAAAAGACACGTTTATTATCCCAATGGTTATGAAGATGGAAACAATAAGTGCTGTTTCGGGGATTTTGAAATCTGTGGGAGATAGCACTGTTTTAGTAAAATTAGACGGGAACGCGACCGTTGGAAGATCGGGCATATTCCTTAATTACCCCATCAAATATGAGGGCAATCAAAAATCCACAAAAATGCTCGGTATCGAGTGATTTCTAAAGCAGATCATTTCCCAAAGGTCTTTTTCTGCTTGTTTTATGGAGGCGGCCTCAGTATACCTCTGTTTCGTTGCTCCTGTACGACTGTCATTAATACACCGGACCTAAATTCAAGTAAGAGAAAAGAGCCACAGAGATGCGCGGAGGTATGCATGGAGACACACAGTTTTCCAAAATATTCACCGTTGTTGGTGTTTTTTCACCAACAAAAGCGAAGGAGGCAGACAGTGATTAGACCGAATTAATAGTTCCAATCTCATAATAAAGGTCTCAAGAATTTGAACTTTGGCTGCACACTCGGCTGTTGTTGGTGAAAAAAACACCAACAGCCGAGGCAAAAGTTAAGAAAGTGTATTCCGATGCGGGCAAAAACGTAGGAGCTCCGCAAAGGAATAGCCCTGGCATAACATAGACCCTCTCTCTCGCCGTGAAAACATTGCTGTAACATCCTGTGGTTAATCGGTGGCACCAGGAGGGCCTAAAGGAAGCCTCAGAGGGATGCAAAGAGCCCGCAGAGCGATCTTGTTTCATGACCAGCAATCATCGAGCAAAAAGGGCATAAAAAAAGCCCCATAAACGGGGCCAAAATAAGTTCTGTAATCTACTGCGTTTTCTTCATTCCTCCGCCGTCTTCTGGTTTTTTACAGCATTTAGGAAGTTCCTTGTATGATTCTTCGTTTGCAGTTACATCGTCGGCGTCATATCCTACGTTGGCGATCGCGATCTTAATATTTTCCGTGTTCGTACGGTCCGTCACGAATGTAACCTTAGTCGTTTTTCTTTTGTAATCAACAGTTACTTTTTGCACACCTGTTTCGCGAACAATATACTCCTCGATTCTCTTTTTACACATTTCGCATTGTACAGTAGGGGTTTTAATGGTAACTGTCTGAACAGCCTTTTTAACCTGGGAAAATCCCGTGACAACGAAGCCGGTCAGGGCAATGGATAATACTAATAGTTTCTTCATGGAGGTAAATTTATCAAATTTAGCTAAATCCTTTTCCAGTTGACAGGGTCGGAACGCCAATTTAACAAAATTCCCTCCTGCTGGGAGGTTACAATAGCCTTTTCGATCGCTAAATCGATTAAAGTAAGATAGTTCGTAAGAGAAAAATACTTGAGGCCGCGCTCCTTGAAGACCTGGTCTGCAGCGTCAAAGCCATAGTTAAAGATTGATACCATTCCAATTACATCCAGGCCGTTTTCAGTAAGCACATCCACCACCTGCAGGCTACTTTTACCGGTTGATATAAGGTCTTCAATGACCACCGCCTTTTGTCCTTTTTCATAATAGCCTTCTATTTGGTTTCCCAAGCCATGTTCTTTTGGTTTTGGACGAACATATATGAACGGAAGTTTTAATTGATCCGCTGCCATTGCCCCCCACGCGATACCTGCTGTGGCAACACCCGCCAGTAGGGCTGCTTCTGGAAACTCTTCGAAAACCACGTTACACATTTCAGATTTAATGAAGTCGCGGATGTATGGGAAGGATAACACTTTGCGATTGTCGCAATAAATGGGACTTTTCCATCCCGACGCCCAGGTGAAGGGCTGATCTGGATTCAACTTTATAGCGTTAATTTGTAAGAGCTTTTCTGCAACGGCTTTTTCGTTTGTCATGGTGCGAAGTACTTTGAAAATTTGAAGATGTGCAAATTTGAAAGTCGCGTTTCATTGTTCCAGGGTCCACTAACGTCCCGCCAGGGATGATTGCTGGTAGAATCTTGCAAGGCATAAAGCGCTCCAATAGGAACCGCCTCGTGTGTATCATGAAATTTCTACTAACGTTATGTTCCTATCGGACAATTAAAGAAATCGTTATCATTGGCGAATATTCAAAATTTAGTTATAGCACGCAACATTGTCAAGCCAATCGTAAAGTTTCCGAAATAACATCGAGGATCTGAATTTAAATTACGCCAATGAATATCAAAGTTTACTTTAATGATAAGCCCCTGTTCTTAACAGATACGATCGATAGTGAACTGGAACCATACAAACATCATGACGACGCTATTTTTGTCGATGAGTTTTCGCCGCCAGCTATCAATTCGATCATTCATGAAATGAAGCTTCAAAAAATTCACGCTGGTATCCTGTTTCATTCGGACCTCGAGAAATTAAAGAAATCATTTTTTAAGAAGTTTACACTTATAAGAGCCGCTGGAGGGTTGGTTATTGATGACGATGAAAAGTTGTTGTTCATTTACAGACGCGGAAAATGGGATTTGCCTAAGGGCAAGCTTGATCCGGATGAGTCGCCGGAAATTTGCGCGGAAAGGGAAGTAAAAGAAGAGACAGGTCTGAAATCAGCAAAGATCAAGAAACATCTCATCACCACATACCATACTTACGAAGAGAGCGGCAAGCACCTCCTCAAGCAGACTGAATGGTATCTAATGCATTCCTCCAACCAGGATTCGCTCCACCCACAAACCAACGAACAAATTACAGAAGCAGTTTGGGTTCGCAAAGAACAGATACAGAAGTACACATCAAACACTTACTTTCTTATAAAAGATGTTCTTAAAAGTGCAGGATATCTCTAGCGACTGGATACTTGATACTCTGGATTCTGGATCCACGAGGCCTGGATGCAGTTCTCGGTACGGAAACCTTTCCCTGAATTTTTATCTTAGAATAAAATTCTATGTGAAGCCTATGTTTCTATGTGCCTATGTGGTGAAGAAAAATTTACAACATTAGGAACATAGAAACATAGAATGCACATAGTTCTATAGGGTATACAAAGCTTCCTTGTAATAGCCAGCATTATTTCTTTGGAATTATCGCCACCGTTAGCCGGCTTATACAAACGAGTTTTTCGTCTTCACCGATGATTCTAATATCCCACACGTGCGTCGATTTTCCTATATGAAGAGCAGTAGCAACGCCAGTGACAAACCCTTTTCTTGCACTGCGAATATGGTTTGCATTGATCTCAATCCCTACACAAATAAATGCCGATTGGTCAATTACTAATGCTGAAGCAATACTACCAAGTGTTTCCGCAAGAACACAGGAAGCACCACCGTGCAATAGTCCATAAGGCTGGTTCGTGCGGTGATCGACAGGCATTCGAGCCTTCAAATAATCTCCGCCTATTTCCATAAACTCAATACCAATATGTTCACTCATGGTATCTCTTCCAAGTACCGTCAGATTTTCGACCTTAAAATCATTCCTAGACCAGATCATGAAGGATTTGTTGTTTGTGGTTTGTGGTTTTGTAATTTCCTCGCTGCTATTTTGTGATTAGTGATTTTTTGGTTTGTCTCGATAGTTTTTTAATGGCAGGTCTCCAGTAAGCGATTAAACAGGTACATAATAACCACCAACTACAAACAACAAACCCCTAACCACTCCCCTGCTTCTCAAACCTTCCATTCATAATTGAATGTGCAACAGCAGGTGGCAGGAACTGTGTTGCATCACCTCCATTCCTGATAACATCTCTTACCAGCGTTGAGGCCACCGAGGTATATTGTGGTAGACAAGTAAAAAAAACTGTTTCAATATTATAGTCGAGACTGCGGTTCATATCGGCGATGGCTTTCTCATATTCAAAATCGTTTACATAACGAATGCCGCGTAGAATAAAATTTGCTCCTACCCTTTTACAGCAGTTGATAGTAAGTCCATCATAAATCACTGCCTCAACATTTGGATTGTTATTATATATCTCGTTGATCCAGCCCATTCTTTGATCTTCCGAGAACATGGGCACTTTATTGGCATTACGTCCGATCCCTATGATCAACTTATCGAATAGAGGAATCGCCCGGTCTATGATATCGATATGACCAATAGTGATAGGATCAAAGGTGCCAGGAAATAACGCAATGCGTTGCATGGTTAACTATTTAAATGTTCGCGGTGCAAACTTATTGGATGATCAGTTGTTCATCTCTCTTCCACCCGAAAGAAGATAGAGCACAGCCATCCTGACTGCCAGCCCATTTTCAACCTGCTGCAAAATGATCGATTGTTTACTGTCTGCAGCATCACTGTCCAATTCCACTCCACGATTGATGGGGCCAGGATGCATGATGACAATCTCCTTGCTTAAACTGTCGAGTAATTTCTTATTGATGCCGTAGGCCAAATTATATTCCCTTAACGAAGAAAACAACACCTGGTTCTGCCTTTCAAGCTGTATACGTAACACATTGGCAACATCGCACCACTCGAGTGCTTTCCGAAGGTTATACTCTACCCGTACATCAAAAGCTTCCTGCATGTATTTGGGAATAAGCGTGGGAGGACCAGCCACGGTCACCTCCGCTCCCATTTTCTTGAGCAGATGAATATTGCTCAACGCAACTCTTGAGTGCATTATATCTCCGATAATGGCAACCCGTTTGCCTTCTAACGTTCCGAATTGTTCTCTGATAGAAAATCCATCCAGCAAGGCCTGCGTGGGATGCTCATTGATACCGTCACCTGCATTGATAATGGCCGCAGGAATATGTTGTGCCAGGAAGTGAGGAGCGCCACTTGCACTATGCCGCATCACTACCATATCCACTTTCATTGATAAAATATTATTCACTGTATCCAATAGTGTCTCCCCTTTGGATACCGAAGAAGCACTTGCAGTGAAATTGATCGTATCCGCACTTAGCCGTTTTTCAGCCAGCTCAAAAGATATTCTGGTGCGCGTTGAGTTTTCAAAAAACAAGTTAACGATCGTAACGTCGCGCAAAGACGGCACCTTTTTAATCGGTCTCTGTAAGACTTCCTTAAAAGTTTGAGCAGTATCTAAAATAGTTTGAATGTCTTGCGGAGTAATATCCCTGATGCCGAGAAGGTGTTTAACTGAAAGTCGCATTTCGGGGATCGAAGATAAAGGAAAATTAAGAATAGCTGGAACAATCAGCGATACTTGGTTGCTGAAGATTTATACCAATGTTACCTCATCCCGGCCATCACGCTGTTTCCAAAAAACCTTTACTTTCTGAGACACAATTGAATCAATTGCTTTCCCTACATAGTCGGGTTGAATAGGCAACTGCCTGCTGAAGCGCCTGTCTATGAGGATACACAATTCCACCTTTGAGGGTCGTCCAAAATCGAGCAGAGCGTCTAAAGCCGCCCGAATTGTACGGCCAGTGTACAATACATCATCAATTAAGATGACGTTTTTATTTTCTACAGTGAATGGAATGTCGGTGTGATTCGGAATATGTAACTCTTTGCGGATATCATCGCGGTAAAACGTAATATCCAGCTTACCATATTGAATTTTGTTTGGAGAAACCAACTGATTGAGCTGCTGCACCACCTGGTCCGACACAAATATTCCGCGAGGTTGAATACCAATCAACACAGTATTTTCAAGATCAATATGATTTTCCAGGACCTGGTGGCTGAGCCTCTTGATTGTAATTGCCAGTTGTTGCTCGTTCAATACTGTTTTCAAGAAATAATTTTTATAAAAATAAGCATCGCTTACCAATTAAAAAACCATTCCGCGCAGAGCCCTTAAACGAGTCGATCAAACCGATCGATTTGTTTTGCTTGAACTCTGCGTGAAATGGTCACAAAATTATTTCTAGCGCTACTTGCGATATTCGCTCACCTTAAACTGATAAAACACGCCGAATTGAAAAACGCGATTGGTATTCTTGTTACCGGGTGCATCATTAATGTTACTGATTCCATGATTATAACGTGCATCAAAGCCAAGTCCTTTTCTTGTTACATAGCTTGCCCCAAATGACCATGCGAAATCAGGTGTCTTGTAGCTGTCGTCAACGTCAGTTTCTGTGTCATTCACTTTGTACTTCGCGCTCATAAGTACACCAAGTTGCGGACCGGTTTGTAGGCGGAAACCGGAACCTGTCATGAATTGAAGTAAAACAGGAACGTTAATGTAGTGCAGCTTTGTTTTGTACTCAGCATTATTTGTAGATCTTTCAGCTCCCTGGTTAGAATACATGAGCTCAGGCTGAAGTGCAAAATGTTCGGACAGATGGATATGAGCGAGACCACCAAGATGAATTCCAACTTTTGAATCCGGATCAGATCCATGTTGGACGTCGATATTCGCTACATTGATCCCGCCTTTAATTCCCCAATGGGGATGCTGCGCCTGTGTTAACAAAACGGCACAAATTGAGGCAATTACTAAAAAGAGCTTTTTCATATATGTTTTTTTAAGGTTTCAGACTTAAACACTCCGTGAGTGTAGAATTGAATAAGCATTATAAAAACTATGCCATCTGATACCATTAAAAAAGGAAAAAGGCGCAAGGAGATAATAATGACCTCTTTGCGCCTTCGAATGTTCGAAATGATTTCTTATGGCTCCGCCTGGAAGGAATAATGGTAGTCCACGGGTGGGTTAAACGTTTCCTTTATTGTCCTTGCACTAAGCCACCGATAAAGATTCAATATAGACCCAGCTTTATCATTAGTGCCGCTTGCCCTTGCTCCTCCGAAAGGTTGTTGTCCTACTACTGCCCCTGTTGGTTTATCATTGATGTAAAAATTACCGGCAGCATGCCGTAGTTTGTGAATGGCCAATTCAATGGCTTCCCGATCCTGGGCGATTATTGCCCCTGTTAATGCATATGGCGAAGTGGCATCAACGAGCTCTAACGTTTCGGCGAATTTTTCCGCATCATAGATATATACAGTTAGCACAGGTCCAAAAATCTCTTCACACATCGTGATATATTTCGGATCAGTTGCTTCAATAACAGTCGGATCAATAAAAAATCCTTTCCTCTTATCTGTATTTCCTCCGACCCAAATTTTTACTGAAGAATCGTTTTTAGCTTTGTCAATGTAGCTTTTGATTTTATCAAAACTTCTCTCGTCAATAACCGCGTTGATGAAGTTGCTAAAATCTTCCACCGTTCCCATCTTAAAGCTTTTCACTCCTTCAATCAATTTGCTCTTAACAGCGTCAGCGATATTGGAAGGTATATAAGCTCTTGACGCCGCAGAACATTTCTGACCCTGAAACTCGAACGCGCCCCGCAACAATGCGGTTACAACTACGTCGGGATTAGACGATTTGTGAGCAATTACAAAATCTTTTCCACCCGTTTCACCTACAATACGTGGATAAGATTTATAATTTCCTACGCTTTCCCCAATCGCTTTCCACATACCGTTGAATACACCTGTAGAACCAGTAAAATGAACGCCTGCAAAATCCCGATGGCCGAGGCAGACCCTGCCAATCGTGGGACCATCCACATAAATAAGGTTGATTACTCCATCAGGCAGCCCTGCTTCTTTTAAAATCCTCATGAACATCTGGGCAGAATAAATCTGCGTGTTTGCTGGTTTCCATACTACCACATTGCCACACATCGCTGCCGATGTGGGAAGGTTGCCGCCTATTGCAGTAAAGTTGAACGGAGTGATTGCAAGTACAAAGCCTTCCAGCGGACGATACTCCAACCGGTTATGCATACCCACGGAACTGATCGGCTGCTGTTTGTAAATCTCACTTAAGAAATGAATGTTGAAGCGAAGGAAATCGATGATTTCACAAGCACTGTCTATTTCTGCCTGGTATACATTTTTACTTTGTCCAAGCATTGTAGTACCGTTCATATAAGGACGATACCTGGTCGAGATGAGATCCGCTGCCCTCAAAAAAATATTTGCCCTGGTTTCCCATTGCATATTCGCCCAAGCTTCACGCGCGGCTAACGCCGCCTCGATCGCCTGGTTAACATGCGATTCGTTTCCTGCATGAAAATGCGCTAATGTGTGTGAAATCTCATGTGGTGGATGGATAGGTTTTTTATCACCAGTCCGCACTTCTTCACTGCCGATGTACATGGGTATATCCATCTCGTGCGACTTCAACTCGCCTAATACTCTCTTTAAACTTTCCCTTTCTTTTGAACTTGGTGCATAAGAAAGAACAGGTTCATTCACAGGCATCGGGTAATCGAAATATCCTAACATGGTTTGTGATTGTAATTCATTATAAATTGTGGGTTGTCAGTGGTGAATGGTCAATCGTGAATTGCAAATTATTCACGATTCACAATGCATCGTTCATTATTCATTGTTCATTATTCATTTATTCATTGTCCCACCATTTCTTTCTCCATCATCAAATACGCTTTAATAAAACCGTCCAACTCACCGTCCATGACAGGGCCTACATTTCCTACTTCATAGTCTGTGCGATGGTCCTTGATCATTTTATAGGGATGGAAAACATATGAGCGTATCTG
>Ga0126304_10000856_pt1 | contig 13378 bp, 10 predicted proteins | sample Plot25_FD_92538 | JGI IMG/M metagenome (GOLD analysis project Ga0126304, IMG submission 92538) | Serpentine soil microbial communities from UC McLaughlin Reserve, CA, USA - Plot25 | ecosystem: Environmental > Terrestrial > Soil > Grasslands | place: USA: UC McLaughlin Reserve, Lake County... | reverse complement strand
GCAGGGCCGCGTGGCCCCAGAGTCCTTCACGCACGGGTCGTCGGCACAGCGCGTCGAGTGGCTGAAGCGAGGGCTCGAGAGCGGTCGCCTGGAGTCCTGCGATACGTTCAACTCGAGATAGACAGGTCCACCGACGACATAGACGGGTCCGCGTGAAGGCGGACACTACATTCCGCGCCTGTGACCCTCAGGAATAACGAGCATGGTGGATTTGTCGTCCGCCTGATCGGCACGCGTACCAGCATCCCAGGTTGGGATCGGCTTCTTGCCGGGCTCATAGAGTGACTCGAGCGGTCCCCAGACCTTGTCCACGCCGCCATGGAACAGATCGCCAATCAGCAAGTCAGTCAGCGTGCCGCGCAGGTGCGGATACTGCCGCACCATGTTGCCGAAGCTGAAACCGGCGTAGTACTCGCACACGAGACGCCGCATCCGATCGACGCCCTCGTTGAACATCGGTCCCCACTTGCCGAGTTGGGTCGCTGACGTATCGCACTTCTTCAGACCCTCTGCAACGGCGTCGGCTGCAAGTTCGCCCGACTTCAGCGCGAGCAGCACGCCGGACGAGTACAGCGGATCGAGGAAGCCAAAAGCATCGCCGACGAGCACCCATCCATCGCCGGCGACCTGCATTGAGCGGTATGAGTAATCCTTCGTGGCGAAGTATCCGGTGACGCGCTTCGCCTTCGAGACGCGCTCCTTCACACCTGGGCACATCTCGACTTCCTCGTCATACGTCTGCGCGTACGGCCCACGACCCTTGAACAAATAGTCGAATGGCCCCACGATGCCGACGCTGACGATGTTGTCGTGCTGTGGGATATACCAGAACCACCCCTGCTTGTTGCCGTTCTGGATCACCAGCGTCGCGCCTTCGTCGCGGCCACTGTCGCGATAGGCGTCTTCCCAGTACGTCCAGATCGCGCCTTTGTTGAGAATTGGATCCCACACGCGCAGGTTGCGCCGGTTCATGATCAGGCCGTTCTGGCCGCTGGCATCGATCACGACCTTTGCGTGCGCGTCGCGGAAGTCGCCGTCGTCGCCCTTGATGCACACACCAGTGGCGCGATCGCCGTCGAACAGCACATCGTGCACGCGGACGCCTTCGTGCACGTCCACGCCGTGCTCGCGCGCGTTATTCAACATCATCTGGTCGAACTCGCTGCGTACCACCTGCCAGGTCTGCGAGCACTCGTGCGGCTTGTTGTCCCAGAAGTAGAACGGCGCGGACTCCTTACCCACTGAATTCACGAACTGCACGCTGTACTTCTTGACGAAGTGGCTCTGCTGCATCTTCGGCAGCATGTTGAGCCGCTTGAGCACCCAATATGTTTCCGGGATCAGCGATTCGCCGATGTGGAACCGCGGAAAACGCTCGCGCTCGAACAGCTGCACGCTGACGCCCTGCTGCGCGAGCAGGGTGGACACCGTCGAACCCGCCGGTCCCCCACCAATCACGATCACATCTGGATCCGTCGCCATATCACCTGACCTAACCACCAACCACTAACCAGCCACCAGCTCACGCTTCTACGACAAATCGGCTCGCCTTCATCTCGAACCGTGGCAGCGTGCCGGCGGGTACGACGTTGACAGCCACCGTGAGACCGAGAGCCTCACGTAGCTGATACGCCACGCGCGAGGCAATCGCAGCTTCGTCGCCACTGTGCGGCCCCACTTCGATCTCGAGCCTGAGGGCGCGCATGGCGCCCGACGCAGACACTGTCGAACGGAACTCCACCACTTCGGCAAAGCGCCGCACGACCGTCTCGATGCCGACAGGATAGACGTTCACACCCTTGATGTTCACCATGTCATCGGCGCGGCTGAGGATGCCGCCTTCCAACCGTGCCCACGTCCGTCCGCAGGGACACGATGCCAGTCGCCGGACCACGATGTCGCCGGTGCGGTAACGGATGACCGGGCTCGCGGTTCTGCCGAGATTGGTGACCACCAATTCACCGTGGTCGCCGTCGGCGACCGCGCGGCCGGTGGCGGGATCGAGTACTTCCGCGATGAACTGCCCTTCGTTGACGTGCAGATACCCGGGAGCCTCCCAGCACTCAAAACTCACCGGACCAACTTCCGTGAGACCGTGATGATCGATCACGCGCGCGCCCCAATTACGCTCGATGCGCTCCCGTGTCGGCGGGATGCTGCCGCCAGGCTCGCCTGCGACGATCAGCAGACGCACGGTGCTCTCGGCCAGAGGCCGCATCGGCCGCTCGTGTTCGGCAATCTCCGCGAGGCGCAGCGCGTAGGTCGGCGTGCAGCACACGACGGTGGCACCGACCGATTCGATCAAGGCGAGCCGGATCTGGCTCGACATGCCGCCGCCGGGAATACAGTGCAGTCCCATCTGAGTACCGGCTTCGAAGCCAGCCCAGAAGCCGAGGAAGGGTCCGAACGAAAACGGAAAGAACACCCGATCGCCGGGGCCAACGCGCGCGCCGCGATAGACGGCCTTCCAGCAATCGAGCAGAAACTGCCAACTGTCGTTGGTGTCGATCCAGCGTAGCGGCCGTCCGGTGGTGGACGAGGTCTGACAGTAGCGCGTATAGCGCTCGAGTGGCTCGGTGAGCGCCGTTCCCCAAGGGGGGTTCGCCGCCTGATCGGCGTTCAACTCCGCCTTCGTCGTCAGCGGCAGTCGTTCGAGATCGCGCGGGAACTGCAGGAGATCGACGGATAAGCCGGCGTTATCGAACTTGCGCGTGTAGAACGCGTTGCGCCTGTAGATCGTCGTGACGAGTTCGCCGAGCCGTCGGCCTTGGGCCGCCATCAGCGCATCTCGATCGAGGCGTTCGGCGGTAATCATCTACGAGGCGGCACTGTAGACACCGCGAACCGGCTCGCAATCCCGGGAGGGATCGGCACGGACTTCATCGACTTGTCCGGCTGCTGTGCGACGCAGACGATCGTCGCCGATCCGGTCGCGATGGACTCACCATCGCGCGTGATCGCGCAGGTGTACTTCATGCTCCGATTCGAGATGCTGACGATGCGCACCTGGATGTCGACCTCGTCCTCGAAGCGCAGCGGTCGGTGGTACTCGAAGCTGGCGGCCACGCGCGGAAAGCCGACGCCGGACTCACGGTGCGCGATGCTGAGCCCGATCGTCCGCCACAACCCGTGCTCAGCTTCTTCCATGTAGCGGAAGTAGTTGCTGAAGTGAACGATCCCTGCCCCGTCGCATTCATAGAAGAAGACGCGACGCCGGAGTGTGAACTCAGAGATCGGGGAATCCGGTGCGGCCATCGATTACGTGTAGCGAATGCCGGCGTGCTGCGGCAGGAAGAAGCGCGTCAGCAGACCGTCCACGCGCAGGAGACCATCGCGGGTCAGCGCCACCGCCTTGTCGGTGACGGTCTGCAGGTATCCCTCGGCCTTGAGCGAGTCGAGCTGATCGCGGAAGCGCTCGAGCACGTTGACGCGATACTTGTCACGGAAATAGGCCGGCGCGATCGATCCCAGCTTCAACTGCAGGATGAACTCGCGAATGAAGCGCTCTTCGTCGGTCGGCCGATACGCGCGGCTCAACGGCACCTCGCCACTGCGAACGGCCGCCGAATATGTTTCCCATGTATCGAGGTTCTGGACGTGGACGCCGTTGATGTGGCCGAAGGATGCGACGCCGAGCCCCACCATGTCCGCGCCCTGCCACAAGCGATCGGTGTAGACGAAACGCGTCCGCTCCGGATTCTTCACCGCCGTATACGCGCTGCGCACGTGATAGCCGGCCGCCTCGAGCGCCTCGAAGGCTTCACGCACCCAGCGCCGTTTGGTCGGCCAGTCGGCGACCGGCTGCGCGAACCTACCCGTACCTTTGAGCAGGTTGCCGCTGATTGTCGTGTTATACGGCAGCTCCATCTGATAGATGGTCACGCTGTCAGGAGACAGCTCCAGTGTGCGATCGACGCACCGCCGCCAGTTCTCGTCCGTCTCACCGAGCATGCCGGCGATCAGGTCGATGTTGATCTGCGGGAAGTCCAGCGATCGCGCAAACGCGTAAGCACGCCCGATCTCGGGCGAGCGATGCGCCCGGCCGTTCAGCTCGAGGATCTGATCGTCGAAGTTCTCGACACCAAGACTGAGGCGGGTGACGCCGATGCTGCGTATCGCAGCGAGCTTTGCCTCAGTCAGCGTGCCCGGCTCGCATTCGAACGTGACTTCTTCGGCGTCTTTCCACGGCGTCAGTGCCGACAACCGTCCAACGAGACCTTCCAGCTGCTTCGTCGAGAGAAATGACGGCGTGCCGCCGCCGAAATAGACAAAGTTCAGCGGCCGTCCGGCAAGCGCCGACTTCGCTGCACACAGTTCCCATTCACGCGCGAGCACATCCAGGTAGTCGTTGACTTCCTGAGCGTTCTTGTCGGTATAGACGCGGAAGTAGCAGAAGTGACACCGCTTCCGGCAGAACGGAATGTGCAGGTAGAGGCCGAGCGGAACTCCCGGCACCGGAGCTGTCTCGAGCGCCACCTTGCCCTGCTCGACCGCAGCCGTGGTCCAAGCGGAGAACGGCGGGTATGTGGCGACGAAGTAGCTCCCGACCTCCGTCTGCGTGTCCAGCGTGGATGACGTCCGATCGGTCACGGTCCGTCCACTATATACTGCTCCCGCGCACTGAAGATTTCATGCAGACACTCACCGATACCCCGAGGAAGAGACGAATGGGCTGGATCATCTTTGTGGCGGGCGCCGTCCTGTCCTGGGGCGCCTACGGCGCACTTCTGCACTTGGGCCAGACGCAGCTTGGCAATCCGCTCAAGGCCCTGCTCTGCGTCGGCGCCGCCTATTTCCTGATCGGCGTCATCATCCCGGTCCTCGCGCTCGGGGCGCAGGGCAACCTGTCGAACTTCGACAGCACGGGCCTCGTGACAGCGACGATTGCCGGAGCCCTCGGCGCGGCCGGGGCGGCCTGCATCATCTGGGCATTCCGCACCGGCGGCCTGCCGGTGTATGTGATGCCGCTGGTGTTCGGCGGCGCACCACTCGTGAACGTGCTCGTCTCAATGCTCATTCATCCGCCGAAGGCCGGCATCAATCCGCTGATGTACGCGGGATTCGCGCTCGTGTCGATCGGCGCGGGCATGGTGCTGTACTTCCGGCCCGCCGCGTGACCTCCACTGCGACGATACAGAGTGACTGTGTCGTCGTAGGCGCCAGTTTCGCCGGCCTGGCCTGCGCAACAGCCTTAGCTCGGGCCGGCATGCGCGTCATCGTGCTTGAGCGCAAGGTCGACGTCGGCGAGAAGCTTCACACCACGGGCATCATCGTCAAGGACGCGATCGATCAGATCGCGCTGCTCGATGGTCTTCCCGCGTCCATCGTCAGACGCGTTGATGGCGTGAGACTGTATGCGCCAAGCCTTCGGCACGTCGATCTCTCCGCACCGGGCTATTACTTCCTCGCAACCGATACGCCGCAGTTGATGCGCTGGCTCGCCGAGCGAGCTATCGAGGCTGGAGCCATCATCGCGCATCAGACGTCCTTCATCACGGCGCAGCGCACGCAAAGCGGGTTCGATCTTGGGGATGCGGGCACCACGCGATTTATCGTCGGAGCCGATGGACCCAACTCGCGCGTCGCGCAGGTCCTTGGACTCGGTCGAAACAGCAAGTTCCTGTTCGGCGTGGAGCATGAATACACCGGCGTCGAGCTTGCTGAATCCAACCGACTGCACTGCTTCATCGATCGGCGTCTCGCGCCTGGCTACATCGGTTGGATCGTCGCCGGTGTCGGGGTGACGCAGGTCGGGCTGGCCGGCCGCGTCCAGTCCGGCCGCCTGACGGCGACCGAAGCCATGGCGCCGTTTCTCGAGAAGATCACCGGCATCACCGACTTCAGGCACGCGAAACCGACATCGATCAGAGCTGGGATGATTCCGTGCGGCGGGGTCGTTCAGCCAGTTGCGTCTCGGCGCGTGATGCTGGTGGGCGACGCGGCAGGCATGGTGTCACCGGTAACGGCGGGCGGCATTCACACGGCGCTCAAGCACGGCCTCGCTGCCGGGCACGCCATCGTCGACTTCCTCAACGGCAAGAGCGGCGATCCAAGCGAAGGATTCGTGCGGTCCTATCCAGGCTTCCGAGCAAAGCGCCTGCTCCGGTTTCTCTTCGATCACTTCCAGAGCGACCTGGCGTTCAATCTGCTGCTCGGCACCAGGCCGATGCGCGCCGCGGCGAGCATCGTCTATTTCCACCGCAAGGGCGCATTCGACAGCTAGCTGCTGCCATAATCTGCGCCATGACTTTGAGCCCGGGCACTCAGCTCGGTTCCTATGAAATCGTGTCGCTGCTTGGCGCCGGCGGGATGGGCGAGGTCTATCGGGCCCGCGATCCGCGACTCAAGCGCGAGGTCGCACTCAAAGTGCTCCCCGACGTCGCCGCGATCGACGCCGATCGCCGCGAGCGATTCACGCGCGAAGCCCTTGCCGTGGCCGCGCTCAATCACCCGCACATCGTCACCATCCACTCCGTCGAAGATGCCGGCCCCACTGTCTTTCTGACGATGGAGCTGGTGGAGGGACGATCGCTGGCCGAGGCGCTGCCCTCGACCGGGCTGCCGATCGATCGTGTGCTGACGATCGGGATTGCCGTGGCGGACGCGACCTCGGCGGCACACCACAAGGGGATCACGCATCGCGACCTCAAGCCCGGCAACATCATGCTCGGCGAAGGCGAGCAGGCTGGACGCATCAAAGTGCTCGACTTCGGGTTGGCCAAGGTCGTTGACGTACAACGCGGCGCAGCCGCCGCGTCGATGCTGCCGACCGAGGCGCCCGCTCATACTGCGCCGATCACCGCTGAGGGTCGCATCCTGGGCACTGTGGCCTACATGTCCCCCGAGCAGGCGGAAGGTCGGGCGATCGACGGGCGGTCCGATCTGTTTTCCCTGGGAGTCGTGCTCTATGAGATGGCCACCGGGCAGCGTCCGTTCGCCGGTGACACGAACCTCTCGATCCTGTCGTCGATCCTCAAGGACACGCCGAGGTCGGTCACCGACATCAACCCGGCGATTCCCCCCGAGCTCGGGCGCATCATCCGCCGCGCGCTCGCGAAAGATCCAGAGCGTCGATATCAGACGGCCAAGGATCTGCGGAACGACCTCGAGGACCTGAAGGCATCACTCGGGTCGAGTGAATCACCGGTATCACTGGCAACGTCCACCGTTGCCGCATCGGCGGCGTCGTCATCCGAGCCAGCGGCCTCGCCCGTTCCGTCGTCGGACACGCAAGTCGTCGTGGGGCTGGTCAAGCGCCATTCCCGCGCGTTCGCGCTGGCCGCTGCCGTACTACTCCTCGGCGCGGCGGTTGCTGTCTACGGCTTGCTGGGGCGAGACGCGCAACCGGTGCCGAGCCAACAGCCGTTCGCCAACTTTCAAGTCACCCAGCTGACAACAAGCGGCAATGCGGAGCGGCCGGCGATCTCGGCCGACGGGAGATACGTCGCCTACGTGCAGCGCGATGGCGATGATCAGAGCCTCTGGATACGCCAGACATCGACCACGAACAACGTGCGGATTGTCCCACCCGAGCGAGGCGTGGCGCTCTTCGGCGCCACGTTTACGCCTGATGGCACATCTGTCGACTTCGTCCGTCAGGCGAATGGAGCGCCGTGGGAGATCTGGCGGGTGCCGTTTCTTGGCGGCACTCCGAGATTGTTCGTTGCCAACGTGGCGAGCCCGATCTCGTGGGCACCGGACGGCCGACGTATCGCGTTCCTGCGCACTCAAATCACTCCCGCACTTTCGTCGCAACTGTTCGTGGCAGGCGGCGATGGCGGACAGGAGCGCGAGCTGGCCAGCCAAAGAGATTCCGCCCTGTGGATCTCGCTGGTCGCTCCCTGGCGACCGAGCATCCCTCCGGCCTGGTCACCGGACGGCCAGCTCATTGCGCTCGCTACGGCAGGCCCCATTGGAGGACGGATTTTGTTCGTGGACAGTGGCACTGGGTCGATACAGGACCTCAAACCCCCAAGCGGGCAGATGGACGGACTCAGCTGGCTCGATGCCCGGTCGCTCGTGCTCAACTATCCAGCCCAGCTCGGTGCCCCGAACCAGTTGATTCGACAGCCCTATCCCGCCGGTCTGCCGTCGAGGCTCAGCAACGATCCGAATGACTACGTGGGAGTCAGCCTGAACGGTGATCGCCGCCGTCTGGTCACCGCCCGGCGGGACGCCCGCATGGATCTGTGGGTCGGCGACGGCGGCGCGGCAGCGGGCACCGACCTGGTGCAGCGTGTGCCAGTGCCAATGAGCGTCGAACGCGTGACATGGGCAGGAGATCGACTGTTGTACGGCGGCATCGTGGGCGGAAAGCCCGCAATCCTGAGAGTGACGATAGGCCAAAACACTCCGGAGGACGTCGTCCTCGAAGCTCTCGCGCCTGCGGCCACGAGCGATGGCCGCACGATCGTGTTCGTCTCGTCCACCGACAACACGCTGGATCTTTGGACCGCGGATGCGAACGGTCGCCGAAAAACGCGGTTGGCCCCCTCGGTGACCGCCAACCCCGTGGCCGTCACACCCGACAATCGGTACGTGCTCTACACCTCACTCGATGGCGGGACGGTCTCGATCTGGATGGTGTCGATCGACGGCGGCTCGCCCACCAAGCTCGCAGATGGCTCTAGCGTGGCGGTGTCACCGGATGGCAGTTCGATCGCCTTCACTGCGGAGGGGGTGAACGGCGTCACGTCACTCTTCGTCTGCGGTCTCCCCGATTGCAGGCCGCCGCGGCCGATCGGCCCAGCGCAGTTCGACATGGCGGTCTCTTGGACTCCGGACGGTCGCGGCGTCGCCTACGCGAACGATGGGAATCTCTGGGTGCAGCCGCTCGGCGGCGGCGCGCCCCATCAGCTCACACGATTCACTGACGGCCGTTCGATCCGATCCTTTGCGTGGTCGCGCGACGGGCAACGACTCGCCATCACGCGATCGACGGTCACCAACGACATCGTGCTGTTCGAGAGCATGAATTAGAAGCGTCGAGTCCCCTACGCCATGAGCCGGCGCCTTGCAGCTCGGCTGCTCGGGAGAACACGACTGGATCGCTTGCAGTCTCGCCGATGCCGCGACACAATTGCGGCGTCACCGTCTCCGCATTCCTGTTCTCCAGTCAGTTGTTTATGGCGCGTGCGCTGGTGGTCGACGAGGATGCCGGATGGCGCGAGACGTTTGCGCGAGCCCTCCGTCTTGATGGCCACATCGTCGACATCGCAGCGACTGGCGCCGATGGCTTGCGCCTGGGTCTGACACTCGACATCGATCTGATTCTGGCGGAACTCCGTCTGGCTGACATTGACGGGCTGACGCTCCTGAAGCGCCTGTTCGATGGGGGCGTTCGGAGTCCGCTCGTGCTCGTCACCGCAGCGCCGTCGATGACCACGGCGTTCGAAGCAGGTCGGCTCGGCGCTGCAGCCTATGTGGAGAAACCGATTGGCGAGGACACGCTGCGGGACATCGTGCGACGGCATGCGCGCGCGAGGGGCACATCCCGCCCCGAGCGGCTCGCGTCAGCTGCCAGCGCGCACACGTATCTGGCGCTCCGTCTCATCGAGGAGCATTATTCCGATCCGTCGTTCGATATCCACGGAACCGCCACGTTGTGCGGGATCACGCGCGAACACCTCGCTCGACTGATTCATCACGAGACCGGGCATACGTTCACCGAACTTCTTCGCGCGAGACGGATGTCCGAAGCTCGCCGCCTCCTCGCCGAAACGACGCTGCGGATCAAGGACATCTATCAGCAGATCGGCCTCACGAGCGCGAGCGAGTTCGACCACGCATTCAAGCACATGTGGCACCTGTCTCCCAAGATGTACCGACTCATCTGTCGCCGGCAGCTTCCGCCTCGCACACGCTGACAGTCGATCGCCGTGCGTCCCGCAGCTGACTCGTGTGTCGGCGGCGTGCCATCACTGACAGGCAAGAAATATCACCACCGCGCAAACATCCGCCGTTGTCGCAGCCCGGTGCTCATCGAAGAATAGCGATTCCCCCGTGTGTGCCGACGGTGGCGTACTGCGTCCGCTGCGTTGAAGCGCGCCGCGAGCGATCACGCCAGAAAAATTCAGAACGACTCGTCAGGCAGGAGGCTCGCCATGAGTGAACACGATCCCACAACAGCGAGAGGCGTCCAGCTGTCCAACATCGAGCATGAGTGGACGCTTGAAGAGGTCGCGCAAATTGCCGCGCCATCAATGGAGCTCAGCGACGAGTCGACTGCGCTGGACGCGCAAGCAGCGGCCGGGCCCATCCCCGGGCCTCTCCCGATGCCGGTGCCGCTGCCGCAGCCGTTACCACTTCCCAGGAGATCCGTGAGCGGACGGTATCGCAGCGGATCGACGCCGTTCGAGCTCGAACTCAGAGTGGATGTCGATCGCACGCGTCCCACACGGCGTGTCAGCGGCGACTTCTATCAGATCGCCGGCGGTACGAAGATGTATTTCGGATCCTTTGTCGTGCACGCGCCTACGCTGTCGGTGACGCCGACGCTTGTCACGATCACCGGACTGGGCCAGTACACCTGGAACGCGTCGGCGCCTCGGATCCGGATCGCCATCCCGCGCGTCCTGATCCTTCAGCCGCCAGCGGCCGCCACGGTCCAGTTCTTCACGCTGTCCTGGTCGCCAGGCGCGACATACGTCTGCAACTTCGAGTCGCCCTATTTCCGCACAGTCATCCTCGAAACTGATCGGGTGGCCGACGTGCCGACGCCGGTATTCTCGTCCTACAACACGGCAAGCCTGCCGTCGCCCGGTCCCGCCCGGTCCCTCACGGTCGTGGATGCATTCGCCGAGGCGGGAATCCAGGTCCAGGTGTCGGCGGGATCCGGCGGAGTACCAGCAGACGAGGGGGCGAGCTGGAGCGACGCGGAGTTGCACGCGTCGATGGTCCGCCATTTCAGCCTGTGGCGCGAAGAGCCGCAATTCCGGGTGTGGGAACTGGTGGCGCAGCTTCACGATCTCGGGCCTGGTCTGCTCGGCATCATGTTCGACCAGCAGGGGCGACATCGGCAGGGGTGCGCGGTCTTCCACTCCGGTCTCGGCGGCGCGACAGCGGATCGTTTGCGCTTGCAGCTCTTCACCTACGTACACGAGCTCGGGCACTGCTTCAACATGATGCACTCGTGGCAGAAGTCGCTGGCGATTCCTGCCGGCGTGGACAGGCCGAGATCGATGTCGTGGATGAACTATCCCTGGGGGTATCCCGACGGGCAGGCGGCATTCTGGAGCAACTTCCCCTTCCAGTTCGACGATGGCGAGCTCGTCCACCTGCGTCATGCGTACCGGAACAACATCATCATGGGTGGAGCGAACTTCCGTGTGGGTGCCGGCCTGCAGCATCCAGAGAAGTTCGAGCTGCCGATGGAGGACAAGTCCGGGCTTCGACTCGAGATCTCGGCGTCGGATTCGTACCTGCTCGGCGAGCCGGTCACCGTTACGCTGCGGCTGACGGCCACCGATCCGCGAGTGGAGACGGTGCACCCCTACTTGAATCCGGAAGCCGGTCTCGTCCACATCGCGATCGCGAAACCCGGAGGCGAAATCGTCGGCTACGAGCCCATGATCCTGCACTGCGTGTTGGGCGAACGACTCGCGCTGACGCAGGAGGCAAACAGCCTCCAGGAAACCGTCTACATCGGATACGGCGCCGACGGTTTGTACTTCCGGCACGCCGGAATCTACGAGCTGCGGGCCGTCTACGACGCACTCGACGGTTCGCAGATCGTGTCGAACATCCTGCGGCTGCGCGTCCGCAATCCGGTCACGACAGAGGACGAACAGCTGACCGAGCTTCTGTTCGGCGACGAACAAGGTACGCTGTTCTATCTGCGCGGATCCGATTCGGAGACGCTGCGTTCAGGCAATCAGGCCCTCGATACCGTCCTCGAGCGCTATGGCGATCATCCAATGGCCGCCTATGCGCGTCTGGTCAAAGGCGTGAACGCCAGCCGCGACTTCAAGATCGTCACGAACGATCCGACGCCGAAGATCGAAATGCGCAAGGCCGATCACGCGGAAAGCCTGAAGCTGCTATCGCCGGTAGTCAAGGCGGGAGCGGAACAGACAAAGCTCGATTCGCAGTCGATTGAGTACGCCACCATGCGGCTTGCCGACGTGCAGCGGAAACAGGGCGACGACCGTGGCGCGCAAGCCACGGAAGGCGCGCTGAAGAAGCGGCGCGGAAGGGCCGTTTCCGTGTAATGCGAGTGTGGCAACGGAAGTGCGTGCGCCGGCTGCCAGCGATCCTGGCTGCAGTGGCGGCGTGGGTGCTCACCGGATGCGGCACGATGTCTGACGAACCGCGGAGCGGAGAGGGGGCGCCAATGTCATCGGTGCGCGTCGCGTTCACGGACGGGTTCGAGGGAGACACGGTCGTGATTCGCGTGGATGGCAGAGAGGTCACGCAGCACGGCCCGATCACGACGCGCTCTGATGTGTCCCCGCCGCTGGCGTGGTCCGCCGACATTCCCCTCGAGCGCGACGTCGTCGCGCTCGAGGTGGCGGTTCCGACGAAAGGCGCAACGGGATCGATTCGCGTGAACGTCAAGGAGTTCCCGCAGGTCAACGTCTCCTTCTCTGGAGGAAGAGTGGAACTGCGGAGCTCGCGGCTGATCCCGTCGATCGGATGACTCGAGACGGCGCCGGTCTCAACGAGGGTGAGGAGGGTCTGTTTCCAGAGAGGCGATGAACTTGCCGGTAAGTCGGTTGATCTCCGTCCGATAGGCGCGCGTACTGCCGTTCATCAGCTGACGCAGAACACGCTCAACCACGACGGAACCCTTTTCACCGACGAGCGGTGCAAGGGCGAAGAGCAGGAGGATCTCGTCCGTTAGGAGTGCATCTTCGTCGTTCGACGTCGTCACAGTCGAGGTCTGGAGCTTGGTTGACGACGTCTGGGAACGGCTGCGCGCAACCGTCCAGCTGCACGATGCACAGATCGCGCGTGGCGATCCAGCACGCTCTGACTCACGCCGGCAAGCCGCACAGGAGCTTGTCATCTTAGACGCTGCGCTTGTATGAGAAGAGGTAAGTCGGTGACCTGACTCTACCATAATCTCTACTGTAGCCGAGCCTCCTGTTGACTTGGCATTGCAATCGTCGGGCCATTGCCCAATTTCTTTGTCTAGATTTTCACCCTCGCAGCTCCACACTCACGCCGGACGCCAAGGCGATTGATTTATAGGAAGATTCCCCTGAAGACAGCTCGCGCCTCGGGTTCACATGCCACCACAGCAGCGCCTGAGAGAGAGCAACGCTACCATCGGCAGAACGGCGCGTTGTGGTCGCCAAATAGCCAATCAAATAACCAAAGACCCACGCCGGACAGCGCGGATGCGACGTTCGCCGTGATGTTCATAAATCCAAAAACG
>Ga0126304_10000854_pt1 | contig 13395 bp, 14 predicted proteins | sample Plot25_FD_92538 | JGI IMG/M metagenome (GOLD analysis project Ga0126304, IMG submission 92538) | Serpentine soil microbial communities from UC McLaughlin Reserve, CA, USA - Plot25 | ecosystem: Environmental > Terrestrial > Soil > Grasslands | place: USA: UC McLaughlin Reserve, Lake County... | reverse complement strand
CGCGGTCGCGCTCACGCTCGACGAGCTCCCGGGCCGGCTCGGCGAGGTGGACGTGGTGCTCGCGTCGACGAGCGCGCCCGACGTCGTCGTTCGCGCGTGCGACGTCCCACAGCGTCGCCGTAGCCCGCTCTTCTTCATCGACATCGCGGTGCCTCGCGACGTGGATCCTGCGGTGCACGAGCTCGAAGGCTGCTATCTCTACGACATCGACGACCTCGAGGCGGTCGTCGCCGAGACGCTGGCCGGCCGGCGGGTCGAGGCAGCGCGCGCGGAGCAGCTCGTCGCCGAGGAGGTGGAGCGCTTCAGGGCGTGGCAGGCGTCGCTCGACGTGGTCCCGGCAATTGCCTCGCTGCGGGCGCGCGCGGAGGAGATCCGCGTCGCCGAGTTGGCGAAGCTCGGCCGGCTGCCGGAGCACGAGCGACGGACGGTCGAGTCCGTGACCGCCCAGATCCTGAACAAGCTCCTCCACCTGCCGACCGTGCGGATGAAGCAGGCGGCTGCGGCGGCCGAGGGCGCCGCGTACGCCGACGCGGTGCGCCACCTGTTCGGGCTCGAGGACGACCGGAAGCGATGAGGGTGGAGGGATCGAGCGGTGCTCGTCCGCGTCGGGTCGCGCGGGTCTAGGCTCGCGCTGACGCAGGCGGAGCTCGCGGCGGATCTGCTTCGGCGGGCGGGGCACGACGTCGCGCTCGTGCCGATCACGACGGCGGGCGACCGCGATCGGAAGAGCCCGTTCGGCCAGATCGGTGCGCGCGGCGTGTTCGTGAAGGAGATCGAGGAGGCGCTGCTCTCGCGGCGCATCGACGTCGCCGTCCACTCGGCGAAGGACATGACGTCGACCGACACCGAGGGGCTGGTCGTCGGCGCGTACCTCGCGCGCGACGACCCGCGCGACGCACTCGTCGGCGCGCCGGCGGTCGAGGCGGGAATGCGGATCGGCACTGCGTCGGTTCGTCGTCGTGCACAAATGCTCGCACTCGAGCCGGCGCTCACGATCGAGGGTCTGCGGGGCAATGTCGACACCCGCCTGCAGAAGATGCGCGAACGCCGCCTCGACGCGATCGTGCTCGCAGCGTGCGGACTCGACCGGCTCGGGCTCGCGAGCGAGATCGGCTCGAGGCTCTCGCCGGACGTGATGCTGCCCGAGGCGGCCCAGGGCGCTCTCGCGCTTCAGGTGCGTGTCGGCGAGGAGGGACTGGTCGCGCACGGGGACGACGCCGAGACGCGGCGGCGTGTGGAGGCGGAGCGTGCGTGCGTGGCGGAGGTCGGGGCAGGGTGTCTCGCGCCTGTCGCGGCCCACCACGACGGGGCGCGCCTGACGGCGCTGATCGCGGCCGAGGACGGCTCGTGGGTCGAGCGGCGGTCCGGCGACGCGGCGGCGACCGTCGCGGCCGAGCTGGTCGCGATTGCGACGAGCCGCGCGGCGTGAAGGTGATCGTCACCCGGCCGCGCGAGCAGGCGCGGCCGCTCGTCGACCGCCTGGAGGCGATCGGGGCCGAGGTCGTGGAGTGCCCGTTGATCGAGATCGAACGAACGTCCGACGACCCGATCGACGCCGCGGGCTACGACTGGGTGATCGTCACGAGCTCGAACGGCGCGGACGAAGTGGCGCGGCGGGGCCGGAACCTCCCACGGGTCGCCGCCGTCGGGCCGGGAACCGCCGAAGCGCTTCGCGCGCGCGGCATCGAGCCGTCGTTCGTTCCCCGTGTGTCGTCGCAGGACGGGTTGCTGGCGGAGTTTCCGCGACCGGCGGGCCGGATCTTGTTCGCCGCCGCGGAGGGCGCGCGGCGGCGGCCGATCGACGAGCTCGGCGCCGATTTCGTCCCGCTCTATCGAACGAGGCTCCTCCGGCCCGAGCCGCCGGACGGCGACGTCGTCGTGCTCGCCTCGGGCTCGGCCGCACGCGCTTACTCGGCTGTTGGAGGGATGGCCCGCGCGGTCACCATCGGCCCGGAGACGACGCGGGCTGCACTCGCCGCGGGCCTGCCCGTCGCGGCCGAGGCCGGAACGCACGACCTGGACGGTCTGATCCTGGCCGTACGGTCGGTGATGGAGGCGGAGGGGTAACTAGCCGGTCTCGATGTGCAGGGATTTTGTAATTGGAGAGGTGATGTAGATGTACAGCTACATCACCTTCCTGACCGACTTCGGGCTCCAGGACGACTTCGTCGGGGTCTGCCACGGCGTGATCGCGCGGGTTGCTCCGGACGTGTCAGTTCTGGACATCACGCATGGAATTCCGCCGCAGGCGATCCTGCAGGGCGCGGCCATCTTGGCCAACACCGTTCCGTACATGCCCAAGGCGGTGCACCTGGCGGTGATCGACCCGGAGGTCGGCGGCGAGAGGCGCGCGATCGCGATTCGGACTCGTGACGGATGCACGTTCGTCGGCCCCGACAACGGCCTGCTCATTCCGGCCGCGACCGCAGCGGGGATCGAGGCTGCGCACGAGCTGACGGACGAGCGCTACCGGCTCGAGCGCGTCTCGCGAACCTTCCACGCGCGCGACGTGTTCGCGCCGGCCGCTGCGCATCTGGCCGCGGGGGTCGGTCTGGCCGAGCTCGGAGCGCCCGTCGACCCGGCGACGTTCGTCCGGCTCCCCTTTCCGGAGCCGGAGGTCGGGGCGGGGCGGTTGCAGGCGACGGTGCTCGCCGTCGACCGGTTCGGGAACGTGCAGCTGAACCTGCGCCGCGAGCACGTCGACGGGATCGGGCTCGAGCGCGGCGACCGCGTCGAGCTCGCGCTCGAGCTCGAGGCCTACTACGCGGTCGTCGCCGACACGTTTGCGGACGCCGCGCCCGGCGAGCTCATCCTCTTCGAGGACTCGTACGGCGCGTACGCGATCGCGATCAGCGGCGGTGACGCCTCAGCGCTCACAACTGCAGGTCCGGGCGACGCGATCCGCATCTCGCCCGCGGCGTAATCGCAAATTGGGCCCCGTTCGTGCTTGCCCGCGCGCGCCGGCAGTCGTAAGCTGGTCGGTACAGGGCGTTCGCGACGCGGTAGCACCGGTCCGGACGTCCTTTTTCGTGCGGCTACACTGCGCGGCGCGGCGAGGTAGCTCAGTTGGTAGAGCACACGGCTGAAAACCGTGGTGTCGCCGGTTCAAGTCCGGCCCTCGCCACTCTTCGCGCGACGGCGACACGCGAGAATGCCGCGATGGCAGCCGCGCAACAGCGCTCGTCCATCGCCGACGGCGATCTCTGGCCGGAGGGCGAACGGCGCATCGACTGGGTCGGCCGCCACGCGCCGGTCCTCAACCGCCTCGCCCGCGAGCGGCTGAGCGACGGCGCGCTGCGCGCGCGCCGCGTTGCCGTCGTCGTGCACCTCGAGGCGAAGACGGCGTATCTGGCGCTGTTGCTCGCCCAGGCCGGCGCCGAGGTCGTTGCGGCGGGAAGCAATCCGCAGTCGACGCAGGACGCCGTCTGCGCGGCACTCGTGCGGCGCGGCGTCGAGGTTCACGCCAGGCACGGCGCGAGCGCCGACGAGTTCACCGCCGATCTCCTCGCTGTGGCGGACACCGCGCCCGAGATCGTGATCGACGACGGCGCCGAGCTGACACGGCGCATCGTCGAGCACCGTCCCGATCTCGCCGCGCGCCTCGCCGGTGTGTCGGAGGAGACGACGACGGGCGTCGGGCGACTGCGCGCGCTCGAGGCAGCCGGGCTGCTCGCGTTCCCGGCGATCGCGGCCAACGAGGCGCGGTGCAAGCATCTCTTCGACAACGCTTACGGAACGGCCGAGACGACGCTGACGGCGATCCTCGCGTTCACGAACGTTCTCGCCGCGGGCCGCGAGTTCTGCGTCGTCGGCTACGGCTGGGTCGGACGCGGAATCGCGCGCGCCGCGTCTGGGCTCGGCGGCCGAGTCACCGTCGTCGAGCTCGATCCCGTGCAGGCGTTGACGGCGCACATGGACGGACACCGGGTCGCGCCGCTCGCCTCGGCGCTACCGGATGCCGACGTGCTGATCACCGCGACCGGTCTCGTCGAGGCGGTGGGCGCCGACGCCTTCGCGCACCTGAAGGACGGCGCGATCCTCGCGAACGCCGGTCACCACGACCGCGAGATCGACGTTCCGGCGCTCGCCGCTGCAGCGGACGAGGTGCGCGCGACGAGGCGCGGCGTGCGCACGTTCGTTCTCGGCGACCGCGACGTGCATGTCCTCGTCGACGGTGCGCTCGTCAACATCGCGGGTCTCGACGGCAACCCGATCGAGATCATGGATCTCTCGTTCTCCGTGCAGGCGCTCGCCGCGCACCACCTCGCGTCGCGAAGCCTCCCCGCGGGCCTCCATGCGTTCCCGCCCGAGCTCGACGACGCGATCGCGCGCACGAAGCTCGCGACGCTCGGGATCGAGCTCGACGAGCCGACCGAGGCGCAGCGTCGCTTCGCCGGCGGGTGGACGGTCTAGGACCGGGCGGCGTTAGCGTTGTCACCGTGACTGCCGACGAAAACACGGTCGACGAAGGTCCGGTCGCCGTCATCGGCGCCGGCCTCGACCTCGGCGCGGGGCGTCGCGGCGTCGACATGGGGCCGTCCGCGATCCGGTACGCGGGGCTCCACGAGCGCATCGAATCGCTCGGCCGCGCCTGCCTCGACTGGGGCGACGTCCGCGTTCCGGTTCCCGAGGCGACGGACGAGGGAGACCCGCAGGCGCGCTACCTCGCGCCGATCAAGGCGTCCTGCGAGCGCGTCGCCGCGCTCGTGCAGGACGCGCGGGCGCAAGGCTACGTCCCGCTCGTCCTCGGTGGAGACCACTCGATCGCGATCGGCACCCTCGGCGGGATGGCGAACGCGAACGGAGCAGGCGGCGTGCTCTGGATCGACGCGCACGGCGACCTCAACCGTCCGCAGACCTCGCCGACGGGCAACGTCCACGGGATGCCGCTGGCGGCGGCGCTGGGCGCCGCCACGCCCGCGTTCCAGAGCGACGCCTGGCCCACGCCGTCGGTGGCGCGGGCGGCGCTGGTCGGGACTCGGTCGCTCGATCGCGGCGAGCGTGAGATCCTGCGCGGCCTCGACGTCCGCGTCTTCACGATGAGCGAGATCGACCGCGGTGGCGTCGAGCGCGCGCTGCGGGAGGCGCTGGAGTTCTTGGGTGGGTTGCCGTTCATGCACGTGAGTCTCGACCTCGATGCCGTCGACCCGATGTTCGCCCCGGGAGTCGGAACGCCGGTCCGGGGCGGGCTCTCGTATCGCGAGGCGCATCTCGCGCTCGAGCTCGTGTGCGAGTCGTCGCTGATGGACAGCCTCGAGCTGGTCGAGGTGAACCCGATCCTCGACCGCGAGAACCAGACGGCGGCGCTCGCAGTGGAGCTCGCCGCGAGCGCTCTCGGCGCGAGGATCCTCTGACCTGCCGCGCCGGTGCACGAAAAGTCGCCAACAAGTCGCGGAGTCGACACGAAGCGGTTGCACTTCGGCCGCTAGCCTCGCGCTGAGATCCCCTTGGGTGGGTGGGGGTTAGGGATGGGACCCCTAGCTACGGCTGGACCTCGCCCGTCGGGCCCGGTGCACCTCCCAGCCGCGGCTCTCGAGCAGGTCGAGCAGGCGGGCGCGGTCGCGGACGCGGACGGCGAGGGCGATCGCGCCGCTGGCACGATCGCGGACGACGAGCCGCACGAGGAGCGCGGTCAGCGGCGCCCGCAGCTCGACCGACGAGCCTGACGGCACACCCTCCTCGACGAGCGCCGACTCTGGCTCAAACCGGAGCTCGCGCCGCGTCGGGCCGACCGTGCGCCGCGTCCGCCGGTACACGAGCGACGGCCCGTCGACGTCGATCCGCCCGACGCCGCGCCAGGGGAACCACTCGAAGCGGACGATCGACGGCGGAAAGACGCCGACGCGGCCGGCCGCGACGGTCGCGGGCGCGTCCCACCGCGGCCGCGGGCCCGCTCCGACCGGCACTTCCGCCGTGACGAGAAAGCTCGCGTCAGCCACCGCCGTCGCGCCGGTTTGCGCCCGCCGTCCGCTCCACGTCGTGCTCCTCGCCGATCCCGGACGGCTCGAAGTAGACGCGGCCCTGCAGCTCGTCGGGGAGGCAGTCGACCGCAAATCCCTCCGCGTCGTCGTGCGGATAGACGTAACCGCGACCGCGGCCGAGCTTCCGCGCGCCCCGGTACGCCGCCGAGCGCAGCGCCGCCGGCGGTCGCAGGTGACCGCGCTCGCGAACGTCGTCCGTTGCCCGCTTCAGCGCGACGTACGACGCATTCGACTTCGGCGCCCGCGCGAGGTAGACGGCGGCCTGCGCCAGGTTCAACCGCGCCTCAGGGAGCCCCACGTGCTCCACAGCCTGCGCCGCCGCGACCGCCACGAGCAGCGCGCGCGGGTCGGCGTTGCCGACGTCCTCGGACGCGAGGACGATCATCCGCCGCGCGATGAAGCGCGCATCCTCGCCGCCCTCGAGCATCGCCGCGAGGTAATACACCGACGCCTGCACGTCGCCCGCGCGTGTCGACTTGATCCAGGCCGAGATGAAGTCGTAGTGCGCGTCGCCGCCCTTGTCGTAGACGAGCGGCCGCTTGGTCGCAGCGTCCTCGACGTGACGCTCTTCGAGCTGGGCGTCCTCCGCCCGTGACGTCTCGACGGCGAGCTCCAGGATGTTGAGCGCGTTCCGCGCGTCGCCGCCGGCGCGGCGGGCGACCAGGGCGACGAGCTCGTCCGCGACCGGCACCCCGACCGCCTCGGCGCCGCGGCGCACGACCGTCGCGAGCTGCTCGTCGGTCAGCGGCTCCAGCTCGTAGATCTGCGCCCGCGAGAGCAGCGCCGAGTTGACCTCGAAGTACGGGTTCTCCGTCGTCGCGCCGATCAGCGTCAGGACGCCCTCCTCGACGCCCGGCAGCAGGGCGTCCTGCTGCGCTTTGTTGAAGCGGTGGATCTCGTCGAGGAAGAGGATCGTCCGCCGCCCGTGTGCGCCGAGCCGCTCCCGCGCCCGCGCGAGCACCTCGCGCACGTTCGCGACGGTCGCCGACACCGCCGAGAGCTCGTCGAAATCGGCGCCGGTCGCGTGCGCGACGATCCGCGCGAGGGTCGTCTTCCCCGAGCCCGGCGGCCCGTAGAGGATCATCGACGGGACACGATCGCCTTCGATCGCAAGGCGGAGCGCGCGCCCTCCGCCGACGACGTGCTCCTGCCCGACGAAGTCGTCCAGCGTCTGCGGCCGCAGACGCTGCGCGAGCGGCGCGACCTCGCCCAGCCGCCGCCCCGCTGCTTCGCTGAAGAGGTCGCTCACACGACGAAGTATGCTCGGGGGCGCGTTGTCGACCCAAGCTCGGCCTCTCGTCTCGCGCCTGAACGTCGTCTACCTGTACGTGCGCGAGCTGGAGCGGTCGCTCGCCTTCTACCGCGACCTGCTCGGGATCCCGCTGCAGGGGGACGCGAATTGGGCGCAGGCGCAACTCGGCTCGACGCGCTTCGCGCTGCACCTCGCGCACGAAGGCGTCGATGACCTCGGCTCGGGCACCGTCCACCTCGACTTCGAGGTCGCGTCGATCGACGAGGCGGTGGAGCGGGTGCGGGCCGCGGGCGTGGAGGTGCACGAGACGATGCGGGACGAGTGGGGTGCCGCTGCGGACGTCGTGGATCCCGACGGCTATCGGATCGCCCTCTTCGAGCCGCCGCAGTGAGCGAGGTCTGGAGCGTCGGTGCCTACGAGCAGCTTGCAGGCGCGCACGACGGGCTGATCGAACGACTCGCGCCGGTGCCAGGCGAGCACTGGCTCGACCTTGCGACCGGAACAGGCGAGATCGCCCTGCGCGCCGCCGCTGCTCGAGAAGGCGCGGCGCGCGGCCGAGCAAGCCCGGCTCGAGATCACGTTCGACCTCGGCGACGTCGAGTACCTCCCGTACGAGGACTCCTGCTTCGACGTCGTTGCGTCGAGCTTCGGGCTGATCCTCGCCCCCGACCACGCGAACGTCGCCGCGGAGGTCGCGCGCGTCTCGTGCTCGGGTGCGCGCCTCGGGTTCACCGCGTGGCGGCCCGACCCGAAGCTCGGGGACCTCTACCGCGGCTTCAGCGAGGAGCCGATCGAGGGCCGCGAGGCCTACGAGTGGGGCCGTGAGGATCACGTCGAGTCCATGCTCGGCGACGACTTCGAGCTCGAGTTCGTCGACGGGACGCTCATGTTGGGGGCCGAGTCGCCCGAGGCGGTCTGGGAGCTCTTCTCGACTTCGGCTCCGCCGCTCGTGACGTTGCTCCGCCGGCTCGACGAGGATCGACGCGAGGAGTTGCACCGCGCGTTCGTCAAACACTTCGAGGGCTACCTCCAGGACGGTCGCGTCCGGGCGCCGCGCCGCTATCTGCTCGTGCTCGGGAGGCGGCACTGAACGAGGTCGTCGAGCTCCTGCAGGAGCTGATTCGCCTCGACACGACGAACCCGCCGGGCAACGAGACCGCGGCCGCCGAGCTGCTGCGTGCGTACCTCGAGGAGGTGGGCGTCGAGTGCGAGCTCTACGCGAAGGTGCCGGAGCGGGCGAATCTCGTCGCGCGCATCCGCGGGTCGGGCGGCGGAGCGTCGCTCGCGCTCCTCTCGCACACGGATGTCGTGCTCGCCGACGCGCGCGAGTGGGACGCGGACCCATTCGGGGGCGAGCTGCGCGACGGCGAGGTGTGGGGCCGAGGCGCGCTCGACATGAAGGGGCAGGTCGCGGCGAGCGCGGTCACGCTCGCCACGCTCGCGCGCGAGGGCTGGCGCGGCCGAGGCGACCTGATCTTCGTGGCCGCGGCCGACGAGGAGGTGGGCGACGATTTCGGCCTCCAGTGGCTCGTCCGCGAGCACCCGGACGCCGTGCGCGCGGACTACTCGATCAACGAGGGCGCGGGCGACCGCGTCGACTTCGGCGGGCGGATCCTCTACCTGTGCGCGACTGCCGAGAAGATGACGGCGCCGTTCCGGCTCCGCGTCCACGGCCGCAGCGGTCACGCGTCGATGCCGTCGATTGCCGACAACGCGCTCGTGAAGGCGGCGCGGCTCGTCGACCGCCTCGGTGCGTTCGCGGTCGAGCCACGGCTCGGGCCCGAGACCGAGGCGTTCCTCGAAGCGCTCCTCGACGCCGTGCCGGACCCGCGCGAGGCACTGGCGACCGCACGCGGGGTCGATCCGGTCGCCGGTGAGCTGCTCGAGCCGCTGCTCGGCATGACCGTCGCGCCGACGATGATCGTCGCGTCCGAGAAGCGCAACGTGATCCCGGCGCTGTGCGACGTCACGATCGACTGCCGCCTCCTGCCCGGGCAGACGCCCGGGGAGGCGGCCGGTGCGATCCGCGACCGGCTCGGGGAGGGCGAGTACGAGCTGGAGACGATCGAGTCCTCCGGCGGCACGCGCTCCCCGAGCGACGGGACGCTGTGGGAGGCCGTCACGTCGTTCGTTGCGGCGGAGGATCCGGGCGCGCGCGTCGCGCCGATCTGTGTCGCGGGCTTCACGGACTCGCACTGCATGCGCGACGCTTTCGGCACGGTCGCCTACGGCTTCTTCCCGGCGTGCGCGCTCGACCCGGCGGTCGCCGCGCGGCTGATCCACTCCGCGAACGAGCGCGTTCCGGTCGCCGATCTCGAGCTGGGCGTCCGCTTCCTGCGCCACGCCTCGCTGGCGACCTGCCGGTAGCTGGGATCATGGCGTCGTGCTCGAGCTGTGGGAACCGGCGGGCGCCTTCGAGGCGCTCGAGGCATACCTCGCCGAGACGCTGCGCGAGGGTGTCGTCGCGGATGTCTTCCTCGGGTACGGGCTCTCGCAAGCGCTCCGCCGCGACCCGGCGCCCCCGCCGCCGGAGCCGTGCCGGTTGCCGCTCCTCGCCGCGCAGCCGAGACCCGACGTCGCTCGTGACACAGTGTCACAAGCGCCGTTCCGGGTCGGCGAGTGGGAGGCGACGTGGACGCCCGACGAGTACGCCGCGGCGGTCGACGAGGTGCGCGCGGCGATCGCGCGCGGCGACGTCTACCAGGTGAACATCGTCCAGCACCTCTCGGCGCCCTTCGCCGGCGACCCGCGCTCGCTCGCGGCCGCGGTCGCGCCGCTCGCGCCGGTGCAGCCGCGGCCGCTCGCAGGCGACGGGTGGGTCGTCGTATCCGCGTCGCCCGAGCTCTTCCTCGCGCGGCGCGGCGAACGGCTCGTGACGATGCCGATCAAGGGCACGCGTCCCGCGGGCGAGGACGTCGAAGGCGTGAAGGATGCAGCGGAGCACGTGATGATCGTCGACCTCGAGCGGAACGACCTCTCTCGCGTGTGCGAGCCGGGGACGGTGCGCTGGCCCGAGCTGATGGCACAGCGCGAACTGGCCGGCGTGACGCACCTGGTGTCGACGGTCGAGGGACGGCTTCGGCGTAGCGCCGGCCTGGCCGAGATCCTCGCTGCGATGTTCCCCGGCGGGTCGATCACCGGCGCGCCGAAGATCAGCGCGATCGACCACGTCGCGCGGCTCGAGCCGGTCGGACGCGGCGCGGCGATGGGCGCCCTCGGGACGATCCGGCCGAACGGCGACTTCGACCTCGCCCTGACGATCCGCACCTTCGCCGTCGCCGACGGCCGCATCCACCTGTGGGTCGGCGGCGGCGTCGTCTGGGACTCCGACTCGGAGGCGGAGATCGAGGAGTCGTGGGTGAAGGCGCGGCCGCTGCTCGCGGCCGTCGGCGGGCTTGTGCACGCGTGAGGCTGCTCGCAGTCGCCGTCGAGGGGCGCGGCGTCGTCGATCCTGCGGAGCCTGTGTTTCCCGCGAGCGACGAGGCGCTCCTGCGCGGAAACGCGGCGTTCGAGACGATTCGCGTGCGCGGCCGGCAGGCCGTGCTGCTCGACGAGCACATCGCGCGGCTCGAGCACTCGGCGGCCGTCTTGCGGCTCGCGGAGCCGCGCGACGCGACGCGGCTTGCGGTGCAGGCGGTCGCGGCAGCGGGGGCCGAGGAGGCGGTGCTGCGGCTCTACCGGACGCAGACCGCGCTCGTCGCGGTGGTCGCGCCGCTGCCCGCGGGGCTCGCCGAGCTGCGCGCGCGAGGGATCGCCCTCGCCTCGGTCCGCGGCGTGCCGACGGAGCTGCTGGCGGGAGTGAAGGCGACGAGCTATGCCTTCAACCTGGCGGCGCGGGCGCAGGCCGAGCGGGCCGGCGCGGACGACGCGCTTCTCGTCGGGCCGGGCGACACGGTCCTGGAGGCGGCGACGGCCAACGTCTGGTGGCGCGACGGCGACGTCCTGTCGACGCCGGCGGCGGCCGCGGGCGTCCTGCCCGGGGTCACGCGCGCCGTGCTCGCCGGCCTCGCGCGCGTGCTCGGCCTTCGCGTCCGCGAGGGTGTGTTCACCACCGGCCTGCTCGCGCGCGCGGAGGAGGCGTTCACGTCCTCGGCGGTGCGCGAGGTGATGCCCGTCGTGATGCTCGACGGCCGCCCGATCGGCGTCGGCCGGCCGGGCGACGCGGCTCGGCGGTTGCAGGCGGCGCTAGAAGAGGCCTAGGAAACGCTTCCGCTTGTGCGGCGCCGGAGGCGCTTGCGGCTGCGCGTCCAGACTCTTCAGGAGCTCGACGCCTTCGTCGTGGCCGCGCAGGAACGCGTCGCGCAGCTCGGCGAGCTCGAGCGGGCGACCCTCCTGCGGGTCGTACGGCACCCAGCCGGTCGCCTCGACGAGTGCCGAGACGACGTCGTACAACAGGTCGGGGAGCGCCGCCGATTCATCGCCGAGATCCCAATACGCGACGGTGACGCCGGCATGGTCGCCGAAGAGGTACACCTGGAGCGGGAACGGCGAGTCCTCCGGCATCGAGAGCTCCGCGCTCCCGTCCGTGTCGGGGCCGAAGAGCTCGAGCTCCGGCCGCCGCGCACGGATCGCCTCCGCGTGTGCGAGCACGGCCGCGGCGTCGTGCGCTCCGCCCCGCGACTCGAGCCAATCGAACGGATCGTCGGCGTGCTCGCGGGGGACGAGATCGAGATCCCAGCTCACGTGCGGATCATTACCCTTCGGGCGATGACCGACAAGCTGCGGCTCGGCGGCATGGCGCTCGCGAACGGTGTGCTCGTCCACGGTCCGACGTCGTGGGCGTGTGCGATTCGCACCGACGACGGCGAGCTGAAGGTCGCCGCCGAGCGGAAGCGGCTGATCGGCAACCGGGTGCGGAATCCGCTCCTGCGCGGGCCGGCGCGGATCCTCGAGTCGTTCGCCGTCCTGCCGCGGGTCAAGCTCGTGCTGCCCGAAGCGAGGCTCCCGTTCGAGCGGCCGCGCGTGCTCGCGTCGATGGTCGGCAGTGCGATCGTGCTCCAGCGCGTGCGGCGCTCGCGGCTGCGGCCGGCGGCGCAGGAGCTCACGGCGGGGCTGCTCTCGCTCGCCCCCGCGCTGCTGGCGCTTCGCGGCGGCTCGCTCGCGGCGTACCACGGCGCCGAGCACATCTCGATCGGGACCTACGAGCACGGCGAGGACCGCCCGAAGGAGCACGAGCGCTGCGGCTCGCACCTCGTCGGTCCCCTGCTGGCGTCGACCGCGGCCGGCAATCTCCTGGCGTCGCGCGCGCCCGCGCACCTGCGAGGGCCGGCGCGTGCCGCGGCCGCCGTCGGCGCGGTCGCGGCCGCGACCGAGATCTTCGGCTGGATGCAGCGCAACCCGGAGCATCCGCTCGCCCACGCGCTCGCCGAGCCGGGTCACCAGCTCCAGCACCGGATCGCGACCACCGACCCGACGCCGGAGCAGCTCGAGGTCGCGGAGGCGGCGCTGCGCGCGTGCCTCGACCTGGAAGAGCGTGGCGACGCTCACGCGTAAGCGGCTCGACCCCGCGATCTTCGACCTTCCGGTCGACAAGATGCGGGCCGGCTACTACACCGACGCGTACTTCAACCACACCCGTGCCGCGCTGCTCGAGGACGGAAGGAGCCCGCGGGTCACGATGCAGGTCTTCCAGAAGAAGAACGCGTATCTCGGCGGAATGGACGAGGCGATCGCGATCCTCAAGCTGTGCGCGGACGACTGGCCGTCGCTCGCCGTGCACGCGCTGTACGACGGCGACCCGGTGGCGCCGTTCGAGACCGTGATGACGATCGAGGGCGACTACACGACGTTCGCGCACCTCGAGACGCTCTACCTCGGGACGCTCTCGCGTCGGACGCTGATCACGACGAACGTCGTCCGGGTGCTCGAGGCGGCGAACGGCAAGCCGATCATCTTCATGCCCGCGCGCCACGACCACCACCGCGTGCAGACGGGCGACGGCTACGCGGCCTACGTCGCGGGGCAGGTCGTCGGCGCGCCGATCGGCGTCACAACCGACGAGCAGGCCTCGTGGTGGGGCGGGCGAGGCCTCGGGACGGTGCCGCACGCGCTGATCTCGGCCTACGGCGGCGACACCGTCCTCGCGGCGCGGAAGTTCGCGGAGTGGGCGCCGGAGGACTTCAACATCGTCGTGCTCGTGGACTTCGAGAACGACTCGGTGCG
>Ga0126304_10000853_pt1 | contig 13397 bp, 10 predicted proteins | sample Plot25_FD_92538 | JGI IMG/M metagenome (GOLD analysis project Ga0126304, IMG submission 92538) | Serpentine soil microbial communities from UC McLaughlin Reserve, CA, USA - Plot25 | ecosystem: Environmental > Terrestrial > Soil > Grasslands | place: USA: UC McLaughlin Reserve, Lake County... | reverse complement strand
TGAAATTTGAAGATTTGAAGATTTGAAAATGTGTTTAGCAGCATGAGGGTTGAGCAAGCATTTAATTGCCGGATCATTGTTTACTATTTATCCCACATTTTCAAATCTTCAAATTTTCAACCACATTCTCAAACCTTCAAGTTTTCAAATTTTCAACCACATTTTCAAATTTTCAAATTTTCAAATTTTCTTGCCAGCTTTCCCAGTATCATCACTCCATATTCAACATCTTCGCTCCAGGGTTTGCCATAACTAATACGGACATAGTTTGAGTAATCGCTGCTGGCAGAAAATATTTGTCCGGGTGCAACTGAAATATGATGTTTGAGCGCTTCGGTACACAACTTGTAAGCGTCGATTTTTTTATTCAGTTCAACCCATAACACAAAGCCTCCCTGCGGTCTCGAGATTTTTGTATCAGCAGGAAAATATTGCATAATTGCCTGCATGTACCTAAGGCACTGCGTGTGCAATGCTCTCCTAAGGTTTTTTAAATGATATTCATACCTACCGATACTTAAAAAATGAGCCATCGCAGCCTGAGTTAATGTCGGGCTGCTGATTGTATGCATGAGTTTTAGTTGTTTGACTATGGGCAAGAACTTGCCAGGAAGGACCCATCCAACACGATATCCTGGTGCCAGGGATTTTGAAACAGACGAGCAATGCATTACAAGTCCTGTTTTGTCATAATATTTGCAAGTCCGTGGTCGATTCTTACCAAAATACAATTCTCCGTAAATATCGTCTTCGATCAATGGCGTGTTGTATTTAATAATAATCTCTACAAGACGGCGTTTGTTTTCATCCGGCATACAACTTCCGATAGGATTGCTGAAATTTGGTACAAACAGGCAGGCTTTTACAGGAAACTTCTTCAGGATTTTTTCCAGCATATCAAGATCAGGACCTGTTTGAGGATCGGTGAAAATTTCCACGACCTTCAAACCTAAACTTTCCATTGCCTGGTAGATGCCGAAATACGCCGGCTTTTCTACAACAACTGTATCACCCCATTTAGTAACGGCGCGCAAGCACATTACAAGGGCTTCCATGCATCCTGTCGTTACCACGACTTCCTCAGGCGTTATGCTTCCTCCCCAATTGAACGCCAGTTTTGCAACTTGTTTTCTCAAGTCAGGATTGCCTTGTACATGTTCATAGCCGAGACAGTTATCTTTTGAATTTCTTAAGGCGTGCAAGACAGATTTATTGAGTTTGGCAGCAGGAACTAATTCCAGCGCAGGAACTGCAACAGAGAAATTGATGACATCAGTGGCCGATAAATCTTTGTATACTGCCGCGATCATATCTTTAATACTGACTTCACTCGTAATAGGTTCAGCACTGAATGTTTTTGGCAAATCAGGAAAGCGGCGTTGATTGAAACGTACATAGTATCCTGATTTTGGTCTTGACTCGATGAGTCCTTTGCCTTCAAGATGGTAGTAGGCCTGGAATGCAGTTCCCATGCTGATTCCGTACTCATCGCTCAAAACCCGCACAGAAGGAAGCTTATCCCCTATCCTGAGAGTATCGTCTGATATCATTTTTTCAATGCCTTCGGCTACCTGAACATAGATGTGATCCGCGGACGTAAATTTTATCTTTCCCATATTGCAAAATCTGATCTAGTCAAAATTACAAAAACTGAATCTGTTTTATATGGAATTGATTATTGAATTTTGTGTCCGCTGATAGCCAGTTTTGGACGCGCAATGTAACCTGATAATTTAATTGACAAATATGAAAATGAAAGATGTAACGGTTTTGGAACAACAGGAAACACTCGATCCCTGCGATTGGGATTCTTTAAGAATGCTTGGTCACAAAATGGTCGATGACATGTTTGATTATTTGCAACAGGTGAGGCAAAGACCGGTGTGGCAACCAATACCTGCAGAGACTAAACAACACTTTAAACATCCATTACCTCGCGATCCGCACCGGGCTGAAGATGTTTATAAGGAATTTGTTGAACATATCTTACCATACACAAAAGGAAACATTCATCCCCGGTTCTGGTCGTGGGTAGAAGGTGGTGGTACTCCGTTAGGAATGCTTGCAGATATGTTGGCTGCAGGAATGAATCCAAACAACGCGATCGGTGATCACGCGGCTGTGTACGTCGAAAACCAGGTGATTGATTGGAGCAAGCAAATGTTTGGTTTTCCTGAAGCGGCTACAGGAATATTACTAAGTGGAGCCAGTATTGCCAATATCACTGCGCTTATTGTTGCAAGAAATCATTACAATGAAAATATTCGTTCTCATGGATTAAGGGCGATAAATGGACAAATGGTTGTGTATGCTTCATCGGAAACGCATAATTGTGTAAAAAAAGCCGTAGAAGTGATCGGAATCGGAAGTCATTCTTTGCGGCTAGTGCCAGTTGATAAACAATACCGCATTCGTACAGATCTTCTGAAAGAAATGATCGAGAGTGATAAGAAGTCGGGAATGTTACCTTTCTGTATCATCGGAAACGCTGGAACGGTTAATACGGGAGCGATAGATGATTTGAGTGAACTGGGATCTATATGCGAACAGGAAGGCTGCTGGTTTCATGTTGATGGCGCGTTTGGTGCAATTCCAAGACTGCTTCCCGAGTTTGAAGAACAGCTGGCAGGACTTGATAAAGCAGATAGCCTCGCATTCGATTTCCACAAATGGTTATATGTAAATTATGAAGTAGCCTGTGTATTGATGCGCGATGGAGCGGCGCATCGTAATGCCTTTTCAGTTGCGGCAAACTACTTACTAAGTCATGAACGTGGCCTTGCAGGCGGACCTGAGCCATTTTCCAATTTTGGAATGGAATTGTCGAGAGGATTCAAAGCGTTGAAGGTTTGGATGTCTTTGAAAGAGAATGGCATCGAAAAGTATAAGCGACTCGTTCGCCAAAATCTGGGACAGGCACAGTTTCTTTCCGAACTCGTTCAAAGTTCGGATAATCTCGAATTACTTGCCGACGTTCCTCTTAATATTGTTTGTTACAGGTATAACCCGGGCAATGTTTCAGAAATTGAGTTGAATACTTTAAACAAAAATATCCTGATGGAATTGCAGGAAAAAGGTATTGCGGCTCCGTCTTACACGTTGCTCGGGGGGAAATACGCTATCCGGGTTGCGATTACAAATCACAGGAGCCGACTGGAAGACTTTGACATATTAATTACTGAAACACTACGTATCGGAAAATTATTGCAGCAGAGTAATCATACATTAGTCTGACTCCGAAAACTTAGTTGATAAATGTTCTGGTCTCTATGCGCTTCCTATGTTTCTATATTCATATTTGGTAAAAATTTGTAGCTACGCAAAGAACATACGATCATTGAAAATCTAATATGAATTATGACACGAATTATTGAATATGAACCAGGCCATCGGTCATATTTTGAATCGTTGAACCGCGTCTGGATTGAAAACTATTTTAAAATGGAACCAAGAGATGAATATATACTTACCAATCCTGATGAAGCAATTCTTAAAAAAGGCGGCGCCATACTGGTAGCTATACACGACGATTTTGTGGCAGGAATTGTTGCCCTGATTAAGCTGAACGATGATACTTACGAGTTTTCAAAAATGGGTGTCCACGAGAACTTCAGGCGGAAAGGCATCGCAGAGGCACTTAGTCGTGCAGCGTTTCAAAAAGTGCAAGATTTAAAAGGAACGAAAATCATCCTCTTTTCAAATACAAAACTCCAGCCTGCAATTCAATTATATCGAAAGCTAGGCTTCAAGGAAGCTCCACTCGAACCGTTCAGTGAGTATAGACGATCGAACATAAAAATGGAACTCGATCTGGAACCAATGAAAGATTTCCAGGAAAACAATTTAACCCGGGGCGGTATATAGGAACCCTGATTATATGTTCAATACGCTATTCCAACCGTTAACACCATCGGGTTCACGATATTGATTATCGATGTCCTCCGTCTCCATACGATCATCGATCAAAAATTTATAATGATACTTCCCGTGCGGGAGCATAGGGATTTCAATTTTCCAGACGCCATCTGTTTCAGGCTTTAACGGCAATCCGTCCTTTGCCCAATGATTAAAACTACCGGTCAGCGAAATATGATCAGCACAGGGGTTTTCAATATAAAACTCGATGGTCTTTTTCTTCCTGTTGATGAAGGGCGATTGATGTGGTTTCATAGTTTGCGCTTTTTGATGAATTAATAAGGATGGCCTCACAATTCGCAATTGCTCTATTAGATCTTGGGTAAGGGGGATAATTCTCAGTCCTTAAAAGTTACAAAATTTAATGCCAAAAAGTGCACGGGTGGATATTTATTTTTCAATTTAATGCAGGCTCAGCCGTAGCGGCCAGGGAATAAAAAAAGCCACCAAAAAATGATGGCTTTTAGAAATACGTCCTGACCATTATTGCATTGCAACATCTAACTTTTTAAAGATCGATTTTACAATTTTTTCCATGTCTTCCCGGGATATGTTCTTTTTTGTGACTTCTGTCTCAGCCCAACCCTGCCAAATTAATTTATCAGTATCATTATCAACGATGTTGATGGTAATGGTTCCTGACTTATAGGGCACGGTATAGCTATTTTCTCCAAGATAGCGCGATGGATAATACAAGGAATTTATCCGTCCAGTGTAAGGATTATAGAAATATCTTACCATCGAACGGGAATACACAGGATCCGATTCGCGACGGGTTTCATTCTCAATCATGATGTCATAATCAATTAACACATCCGGATTCGATTTGGCCCTATGCCATCCGTTCTTTTCCAGCTCCCTTGTAACCAGATCCATAAGATAAGTTTCTTTGAAATCCTTATACGGTTTGCCATCTTCCTGCTTTGTACCTTTCTCATTTATCCAGGCAAACGTTTTATAATTTTTAAGATCGACAGAGGGATCTTTTTCAACATAAGATTGAACGCCACATCCTGCCAAGACGATCGAAGCGATCACTGCCAAGCTGCCGATTCCAAGGTTTCTTCTTTTCATAGCTTTTAATTTTATTATTAATTGTATCACATAAATAACGCCAGACGGGGGTTTAGCGATGTTAATAACCAGCCAAAAGCGCGTTAAGGAAATGCTAGAATTAAAGACCTCCAAATACTAAAAATCCAGGGTTTCTTGTGTGGAAACAACTTCATGATTTTGAGGTAAATGAGCCCGTATTACATGTTCCACCAGTAAGTAAGTTTCAACACCAGAGCCCTGTTCCTGACAGAGAAGGGCGACGGCAGATAATTATCGGTGTAGACAATGAATAGGTCAGATGCGGGCCTGTAGCGCCATTGAAAACGTGTGTTAAGATTCATGTTTTTAAGCTGACCGTTGTATTGAAAAAAAGTGGTGAAAAATAGCTTGTTCGTCATCGTTACATCGAGCCGCGGGCCAACCAACCAGAAGGTAGTATTATTCCATGGCGCGGGAAGTGCAAGGTGATTATAGCTCGTGTTCACAGCGAGGCTTATATATGGCTGAAAACGATAGCCAAGATCGGCGGTAAGATTCAGGCGCGTTCCGCTTGCATAATAACCTCCATACCTTGTTGAGAAACCAAACGTAAAAACGCTTTGAGGCTTGGAAACAAAATCCGTCCCGTATGCATACCAGCGATGCTCCGTATGTCGCGCCAGCGTATCCTTTTGAGTATTCGTAGGATCAAAGGGTGCTAATAGTTTTATATAGTCATGAGCTAACCATCCAAGCAAACTGCTTTGATTGCGAAAAGCAACCTGGTATGCCAGAAGATGTTCGTCATCGGTTCGGCTAAACGATTCATCCGTAAACACGCCGTAAAAATATTTGGGACCATGACTCAGGATTTTACCGCTCTTCGGAAAAAAAGTGTATCCAACCTGCGGGTTCAACTTTATGTAACTCCTCCTGGGAATATAGCCCACTTCAGCATTGTAGTTTTTTGCTATATACTCATGTTGCCACCAGAGAAATAGCCGGCGGCTTGAATACTGAAGATGTGCCGCATGGGCAATGTCCTTTCCGGATTTACCAGGACTAAAAGATTTCAGGAACATCATCTTCCCCGTCCACAAATTGTTTGACGATGCCAGATTGTATTCGGCACCGATATTTCGGTTGTAATCAGAATAGGACGGCTGTGAAGAATCCTGGTGATAATTTAACGATTGCTTATTAATAAATAGCAATCCAATATTTGATCTCGAAAATACCTTTCGCTGCACCGATGCGACGGTAAAATTCTGGGCGGGTAATGAAATGGCATCGACCTTTCCGGTTTGCATATTCATAAGGCCGACACGCCAGTTCTTATTTGGTTTTCCACTTAATCTGGCACCGAAACGGATGGGTGCTTCCAGGCCAATTCGCCTGGAGAAGAACGGGCGAATCGTTGCGTATCCGAAATTTGCGAAAAGGTCACCGTTTTCCAGGAAGAACTGTCTCCGCTCCGGAAAAAAAAGTTCAAACCGGTCAAGGTTTGTTACCTGTCTGTCTACCTCTACCTGAGAAAAATCCGGATTTACGGTCAGATCAAGATTTAGGGAAGAGGTGACCGCTACTTTTACGTCAAGACCTATCTCTTTTTTGTAATCCGCGGCAGTCCCCGCTTCATAGTTTTTCGTAATGCCTCCAAGCGCATACGGTATGAGGGAAATATTTGGGCCGGCGCGCGGAGGGGGTTGATCCCATACCAGTGTTCCTGAATAAGCAAGCGACGCGGTTGGAAATTGTCGAGGCACCGGCGCCCAACTGCTTTTCTCAGTTGTTTTCAGGTCGAGACGGCTGAAGTTGATCCCCCACTCCCTAATTCCATTCTTGTACCTGATCGATTTAAAAGGAATGGCCATTTCAAACACCCACTTCTCATCATCAGTTTTGACGGCCGATTCCCATTTGTTATCCCAATTAAGATCTACTTTCCCTCCCTCGTACATCGTACCGTCCCACTGCGCGCCGGCTGCATTGGCTCCAAATGAGAAGCCGTTCGTTTGATCATCGAATGGGTCCATAAACAATAAAAAATTATCGTTCTTGCCGAAAATGAAATCCCTTCTTAATGATTCAACATAGTATGGGCCGGGCACCGCGTGATAGCAGGTGGCGATCAGGTACAAATGATGGTCATCATAACTCATTCTAACCTCTGTCCTCACTCTTGCAAAGCTTGTATCCATCGGTAAAACCATAAAAAAGGAGCCGGCTGTTTCCGCCTCCTGCCAGCTGGTTTCGTCCATAACGCCATCTACCCGAATGGCGGAACTGGCCTTATGAATATGAAGTTTGTATTGGTCGTTCTTCTTTTGGCCTCGCGCGGAAATGCTGCAGAGGAAGATCAGGCCGAATAAAATCTTATACAAGTGTTGGATATAAGTGATTAAAAATGGGCTTGCCATCGTTGTCATTAGTCCAGAAATTCCTGATCGTGATTGTAAGCACACCAATATAAACTTTGAAAACGATATTCCCGACTCCGATTTTTGGCACAATAATTTGATGGATTATTGAAACGCTAATGCTATGCCTGACACTACTACAAACCTGGCATCCCCCAAAAGAATGCCTGTTGCCCTCAAGAAGGGTTGGGATGTTGATTTTCTCCGGGCCAAATTCAACGTTTCCTCAAAGGATGTTGAAAATGCGATCAAATATGCTGGAAACAGCCATGAAAAGATCATCGAATACTTTCGTAAGTCTTTCTCAGGTAAATAATCTGGAACCGAGGGCGCAACGCCGATTAATTATTCTTTCCGTTTAAAACCACAAGCTTTCAGGTAATAGCCTGCCTGAAAAAGCAAAGTTTACCCCTTTCTTAGCCCTTCTGTTTAAGCAGTGAGTTCCTGCAACTGACTCTTTCGAAATTCGCAATATTTCCCTCCCATGTAAAATTATCCCGCGAGCGCAAGCAATCTTCCTGAATACCGTCTTATTCTATATTCATAAAGCAAGTTAGTTTTGAGTACCCTGCATGTCTATGCGGGGTTTTTTTGAGTCGGGCAATGAAGAGTGAACAATGAACAGTGAACAATGAACAATGCCTATCTCAGCTTCGCATCTAAAAATTATAGTTGCTGACAGAATGAAAACAAATTTATGATAGAGTCCCGTAAAAAAGAGGCGGTGCCTTGCTCTTTGAATGGAGCCGACACCGCCTCTTTTAAACTAGATCAAAAATATTTTCTGACACGGTTCATTTTACAAACCCACATCATGTGATTTTCCGTTCCGGCTCTTTACATGCTGTTAATTGTTCATTGTTCACTGTCCATTAATTCACTTCCAATTTATTTTTCTCAGGAAGCTTTGGAAAAGGGGTATGGGGTTCTGTCTGGTACCAATACACGACGGAACTGATATCAGACTGCTGCGGCAGATAACGACCTTCACTTCTCCATCCAAGATCCTGGATTGTGATCTTTAAATCCTTTTCGAAGCGTATGGGGTCAACGATGTGCCAACGGTACATTCCAAAACGTTGTTGTGCAGTATACATGCCATCAGGCCGAATTACCTGGTGTAATCCGGCGTAGGGAGTTGAGAACTCCTGGTATTGCCGGGTTTTGCGATTCTCGAAGTTATAGGAGCCGCAAAAGTAATCCTCGGTACCTGTACCATTGATGGTTGGGAATTCCTTATCGCCGTCCATGAAAAATTTTATTTCACCTTCACCCCACCATCCGTTGTTATTCACTCCCCACGCGATGTAAGTTCCCACATAGTGGCCCTTCCCGCGGATACTGTCCACCAACGTATATAAAGAACCCTGGGTAGGATTGGTTCTCCTGAATTGCGCATGAAAATATGCAGCGTCGTCTGGAATATTTGTAAGCGTGTAGTCCACCTGGTAGTATACAGTCATCCTATCAACGCTGAGGTTTTCCATGGTGATTTTGCATTTTTTCCGAAATGGCATCACCCAATAAGAATTGAAGGCGCTGCCTGGATTCACCGTGATTGCTAAAGAATTCAAATGTGCATATTCGCCCCATCCCACTCCAAAGAAGTCTCCGACGGGTACTTCTACAGATGGTTCCTTTTCGTCATCCCAATAAACGCGGATAATAGAAAAACGCCAATTGCCCGTTGGAGTCATCCATATATGCTGAATCGCACCCGGGCCCTGAATTTCTGCCAGGGTAATCGTTTGACCCCCCGGTATATAAGTATAAGGATTTACTTTCCACCCAACACCCAATTCACGAGCCTGTTGTCCACTTACACCATCTTTGAGTTGTGTCATTCCGCCCTTACCAGGTTGACCGGTTATATTTTCCGGGCTGATAGATCTTGTCTTTGCATCAGACAGCCTGTAAAGATTACCAAGGTTCAAATCCAGTCCGTTGAAATTGGATCTTTGTGCAAGAATCGTAAACGATAGCAAAACTGTTACTGTTACAAGAAATAATGATCGCATATGCAGAGATTTAAAATTTGGTGACGCTTTATTTGGACAATGTAAAATTATTTCCAATGATGATCGTCTTCAATTAAGGTGCGGACCAGACGATTCAACATCATATAGCGGGTTTGAGATTTTTAACTAACGCCTAAACGAATTAACTAATAAAAAATGAATTAAATCATGCTGATCGGGATACTAATTATAATCATGCTGATGATGATTGCAATCTTTGCTTTTTTACGACAGCCAAAATTCGGAAAGGATTCATCAGGCGAACGTCTGCACCTTATTCAACAAAGTCCAAATTATAAAAACGGGCAGTTTCAAAATCGAAGTAACACTCCTGCACTCACGGAAGGTGTCAGCTATTACGGGGTAATGAAGGAATTCTTTTTTGGAAAAAGCAAAAGAGGAAAACCGGATGTAATCCTGCCCTCCAAAACCGTTGATCTTTTAGCACTCGACGACGGTAAAGACGCTCTTGTCTGGTTCGGTCATTCATCTTACTTCATGCAACTTGATGGGAAAAAGATCCTTGTTGATCCTGTTTTTAGCGGCAGTGCATCTCCCATAAAATTTACTACCAGGAGCTTCAGAGGCAGCGATGTGTATACGCCTGACGACATTCCCGGTATCGATTACCTGTTTATCACGCATGATCATTGGGATCATCTCGATTATGATACAATCGTGAAACTGAAACCTAAGGTCAAAAAAATTATCACAGGACTTGGTGTAGGTGAGCATTTGGAGCATTGGGGTTTTGACAAGAACAGCATCATTGAAAGGGATTGGAATGCAGAGATTATTCTGGATGATGGGTTCATCGTGAATACAGCCCCTGCAAGACACTTTTCAGGACGAGGTTTAAAACGAAATCGTTCTTTATGGATGTCATTTATTCTTCAAACGCCCAATACGAAGATCTATATTGGTGGCGACTCAGGGTATGATGATCATTTTACTGAAATTGGAGATAAGTTCGGCCCTTTTGATCTCGCGATTCTTGAAAATGGTCAGTACGATAAAAACTGGAAATACATTCATATGATGCCTGAGGAAGTAGTACAAGCCGCGCAGGATCTTAAAGCGAAAGCGCTGCTTCCAGTCCACTGGTCAAAATTCTCACTGTCAATACACGCATGGGATGAACCTATGGTTAGAGTATTCAAAGAAGCAAAGCGGAAAAATGTAGCCTTATTACATCCACTAATCGGCGAAGTCATATATTTACGAGAACACATTCAGTCGACTTCCTGGTGGGAAAATATGACGATACAAAATCAGCGGGATGAAGAGCCCTGAGATTAACAAACCTCGTAAAAGGGCGTTAAGCGGCAAAGATCTGCACCTGGACTTAACGACTTCGAGAGAATATATTTCCTTCGCTATAATGAAATTTAATCAAGTAAGATCCAGTGCACGTGCCTTCGCTTTTTGTTTTTTTACTTCTTTCGGCTTTGAAACATCTATGAAGAGTAACATATCCTTCATACGTCCTGAGGCCCCATCATAAAAACCCGTGTCGTGAGTGTAAGTTTTAGGGTTTTTAAAAGTTCCGAACAGGATATCGAACAATGGAAGATCGGAGTAATTGCTTCCATGAATATTCCTTGCATGATGAATGGTATGGCTTTCCGGCCTCTGCACAATGTAACCAAGCCATCTTGGAGTGTGTATGTTGGCATGCTGAAAGATGCTCAGGAAATTTACGATCAGCAATGTGGCCGTAATCGCTTGTGGGCTTAACCCAATGATCAGTGAAAAACACACACTCGATAGGAGGGTCCATCCGATCATATCGAGCGGGCTAAAGAAGAATGCACCGTACGTGTCTAAACGCTCTGCGCTATGGTGCATTTGATGGAATGTTTTCCATAAAAAGTTTGAACTATGCATTTGCCGATGCCATAGAAATACCCCGAACTCATACAACAAAACTCCAACGAGCACACCGTTGATAGTTCCAAAGCCCGAAAGATCAATTAGCCTGTATTGTTCCAAAAAAGGATTAATAAACAACGGCAGATACGAAGACAAAAAGAAATAAAAAATGAAAACGGCAATGCCTTTCACTTTCCAGTATTTAACTTTTACAAGTTTCCGTGCCGGGAAAAATGCTTCCCAGAGAATGAGTACCGCATACATTGCAACTATGTAATGAGTTAGCGGGTCGCGTAATATATCCAAAGGAGTAGGTATATTCATATCTAAAAAAATTTAACGACGATAAGTAGCATGATTCGTTTGAAAGTGAGTGCTGATCATGATATTAGTCAGCACTTTGAATAATAGTTTAATCAATGACCGATGGGTTTAAGATGATTTTTTACATTCCATTTGCCAATCGGTTTCCCAGTTCCTGCCCGGCAATCCTGCTACAACGAGAATTTTTTTCATTCGTTTCATGATTATTTTTTTATGCCGCAAAATTGGCCTGCGCGGAAGAAAAAATAAATACCCATATCGTGGAGATTTATCACTAAAAAAGGGGATGTAAAGAGCCGCTGAAGTTTGAGAAATTACAAGCAGTTCTTAAGAAGCGACCATGCGAAAGCGCATGTGAGATGCGGCGAAGATTTTTTCTATTTCTGTGAGCGAGACCTTGCAGCGAGTAAAAGAAACATTGATCTGCAGTTGCTTAGCGTAAGTGACTCATTTAGCAACATGTTTGATCTTTAAAGAAAGATGTAAACAGCCTTTCGTATAGCTTTGTACCATCTAAAAACCCACATGAGTATGAAATACTTTTTCTTGTGTCTGTTGATTTGTCTCTCATCAGCTGTATTCCCCAATTCTGGTGTTCGACCCTCGCCGAAAATAACAGCTCCGGGAAGCGGAAAACTTTTGTCAGATTATATTGCTTTACACCTTCGATTAGTCCGTGATACGAAGGGCCTGAGCCAGGGACAATTGTTTCGTCAGTTTACCTATATAAGTATAGCAGTATACGAATCGATCGTCAATGGCGACAACCGGTATATTTCTCTGGGAGGTCAACTCCAGGAATTGGACGCCCTTCCAAAATTGAATGTTGATAAAAACACTTGTTGGGAAGCCAGTGCAAATGCTACGATGGCAGCAATGCTTAAGACATTTTATAGTACAAATGCCCGGGCGAGTCAAATGATCGATTCTTTGAAAAATTCGTACGAGCTCATGTTTATCAAGCAGGGCTATACCAAAGATCATATTCAAAAAGTGTCCGGTTATGGAGAGTCGGTTGCACAGAACATATTAAACTGGTCTAAAAATGACGGCTCTTCAAAGACTCATCCCGCCTATGAGGTGCCAAAGGGTGATGGACTATGGGAAGCCACTCCGCCGGCATTTGGAGCACCGCTTGTACCCTATGCTTACAACAACCGAACATGTGTTAAAAACAGCACGGAGAATACGTTACCTGTTCCTCCCACTCCATTCTCTACGGACTCCACATCCGCGTTTTACAAGATGGTAAATGAAGTTTATTCTGCCTCAACAAACCTTACCCCGGAACAAAAAGCATTGGCACTGTTCTGGGATGATTTTCCGGATGGAAGGTATTATGGAGCTGCCGGCCATTGGGCTTCTATTTTAAAACAGGTCGTGGATGCAAAACAGCTTTCTTTGATTGAAGCCGCAGAAGCTTATGCAAAAATGAATATTGGCATAATGGATGGCTTCAGCGCCTGCTGGAAGGGTAAATACACTTATAACGTTTTGCGACCCGTTACTTATATCAGAAAATATATGGGTCAACCTGACTGGACTCCGCTTATTATTACGCCTGCTCATCCTGAATATCCTGCTGCCCATGCATCAATTTCTATGGCCGCTGCTACAGCACTAACAAAAACCCTTGGAGATAATGTATCCTTTACTGATCACAGCTATGATGATTTGGGCTACGCTCCGCGAAGTTTCAAAAGTTTCATTGAGGCGGGCAAGGAAGCGGGTCTTTCGAGGTTATATGGCGGCATCCACTACAGACCGTCCATTGAAGCTGGATATCTCGTGGGTGAAAAGACAGCTACCAATG
>Ga0126304_10000851_pt1 | contig 13403 bp, 15 predicted proteins | sample Plot25_FD_92538 | JGI IMG/M metagenome (GOLD analysis project Ga0126304, IMG submission 92538) | Serpentine soil microbial communities from UC McLaughlin Reserve, CA, USA - Plot25 | ecosystem: Environmental > Terrestrial > Soil > Grasslands | place: USA: UC McLaughlin Reserve, Lake County... | reverse complement strand
CGAGCCCTCGTGAAAGCATTCCGATCTGCGTCCCAGGACCTCGGGTGCCAGGCCGAACTCGAGGGCTTGCTGGAGATCGTGGAAGGTGGCACCGGTGCCGAAAGTCAGCGTGCGGTCTTCGGGAAGCGCAGTTTGCCGGAGGATGTCGCCGGGTACCTCGTCGCGAAGACTGCCTGAGTGGTCGCCGATCATCGATCTTTCTACCCGAGGGTAAGCTCCGAAAAGTTTCCGGCGAGCTGTATTGAATCTTCGATTTGGGTATCGAGTTCTCTTGTCACATGAAGCGGTTCGAGGGTTCCGGCCGGCCTCTCCGGCGGCCATCTTCAGTGGATGGCTCAACCTTTACGAACACCGCAATGACTCTTGTTTACGCCGCGATTGAGAGCTTGTGCTACCTTCCAGCCTAGGTGCTCAGGGTAGGCTTTCATCGACCTATGGTGCTGGGTACCTCGACCTCATCGTAAGACGCTGTAGGATGCCTAGGCCCAGCGAGCACGAGGAAACCTCTCTGAGGATCGTGAATCGTCAAACGAGAGCGTCTGGTTTCTTGGTAGCCGTTCAGACGGAGGCTCCGCCATGGGAAGCGGCGGATTCCGCCGCCACCGCGCCGAAAACCAGGGCCGTTGCAAGGCCGCTCGTGTAGCCGCCTACCGACACCCCGCCGACCTCGACCCCAGCGGCGAACAATCCGGGAATCGGCCGACTCTCCGCCTGGCACAACACGCGACAGCCACTGTCCGTTGCGAGTCCGCCTATCGTGTGGGTGATGGCTGGGGCGACCTCCACCGCCACGAGCGGCGGAACCCGCACAGGCACAGCAGGGTCGCTCCTCGGGGGCGAGAGCTCGCCGATTCTTCCACTAGCAACGGCGGCGTTGTACTCGCTTAAGGTTCGGAGCGCGTTCGTGCGGGGTACGTCCCGCTCCGCGAGTCTCTCCGCCAGTCCCTCCAGACTTTCAGCCTGCACAATTGTTCCCCCGACGCGACGAGCAGCCTCGACCATCTCTTCCACGGTGCGATCTCGAACCCGCTGCCGAAGTCCCTCTGCGTCCAGGACGTACCAGGCACGAAGACCGGGCTGGCGAGCGGTGGCCCGGGTGAGCGCCGTTTCGGACCAGTCAGCGGCCTCGTCAGCGTAGCGCTGGCCGTTGCGGTTGATCGCCACGGCATAGCGGCCATAGAGCTGGGAGACCTCGACGAACTCTTCCGGAGAGAATTCGGCGGGACAAGCCGGAAGGTTTCGTCCGTAGAACTCGTCGAGGCCCGCGCTCGCGAGCGCGCCGATCTTCAGCGCCGCGAGAAAGCCGTCCCCAGTGCTCCAGGGGTTCGCCCGCAGCCGCAATCTCCCCGGCCCCCGGATTATGTGGTGCCTGACCAGGTCCGCGTTGCCGCCGAAACCGCCGGAGGCCAGGATCACTGCATCCGCTCCCTCCGTTTTGGGCTCCTCGCCGGAGGTCACCCGCACTCCGTCTATCCGGCCTCCTGTGCCTTCCACCAGGCCGCTTAGCGCCGTGCGCAAGAGTATCCTTCCGCCGGAGGCGGTAATGTGCTCCGCCAGCGTCGCCACCGTCCGTTCCGGATCGAAACGAGCGCCGAAAGTTAGCGGGTTGCCCGTCTCTCTCGCGAGAACGGGTGCGCCGAACTCCTCAAGCCATTCGAGGCCAGGCTTAAACCGTTCCAGGATTAGCTTTTGCAGGGCGATGTCGCCGCCCGGAGCTTCTCGCCGAAAGGTGTGCAAATCCTTATAAGACCAGACGTAACCGCTGGAGTAGACGAAAGAGCCGCCGAGCCGGTCGCCCTTCTCTAGGAGGGTGGTTCGGGCACCTAGCTCGACGGCCCGGAGGGTGGCGACCAGACCGGCTAGGCCACTGCCGACGACGATGATATTCATCGGAGGCCCTAGGTAAGCGAGAAGGTGGGCTTGTGCTCCACGTACTCTATGCTCACGCCCTCCGGGCCACGGACGAAAACCGCCAGCGTGTTCGGGCCCTCTACGAAGTCCTGGATCTCAAACCCTTGCTCCTCGGCCTCCTTGCGGTGGTCCTGCGCGGAATCTACGAGGCACCCCAAGTGGTAGAGCATGCCCTGCGTCTCGCCGCCCGGCGTGTAGGAGACGAGACGCACCCTGTACTCTCCGGCCTTCACCGTCGTAGCGTCCTCCCCCGAGGCGAAGCCCATCTTCACAAACTCGCTGGCGGACGCTTCCGGGCTGCCAGAGCGCAGGACTAGGCCTTCAAGATCGTAATCCTTGAAATTACCCTCTCCCGTAACCAGCGCCAGCGGCAATCCCTCCGGGCCGGTGAAGAGGTATCCGCTGTCACGAGGCTCGGCGCCAGCCCCTTTCGGGAGCCGGGCGGCGGCAGACTCCGGGTCCGCGACACGGACATTGATGTGCTCTATCGGCCCCGGAGAAGGCGTGGTGCCATCCGGGGCGTCGAAGAGAGTCAGCTTGCCGATCCTGCCTCCGGCACCGACGAGGGTGTAGCGGTCCGTGCGGTCTACTATGTGGAAGCGCATGTGCGAAGTCAGGAACTCGGCGGCCGTGTCCCTGTCCCTCATGTAGAGCGCTATGTGGTCCAGCTTCTGTACCTTCATGTACCCTCCTTGGAAGGAGACCGATCTGTGTGGAAGATACCACGCCCACCGACCTTATCAGCGCTTCCGACTATCTCGCTCGTCATGCCAAGCGTACCTGCGAAGTCGGAATGGCGATAAAATCCCACCTAACAAACCTAACAAGAATGGCTAAACTTGAACCGAGGATCTACGGGAGACGGCACTGGTCAGCCAAAGCGGCTTCTACCAGATAAAGAAGAGAGGCAGCAGGGGTACACCGAACCGCGAGCATACTTAAGATGAGACTTCTCAACTACCTGGAACGGATGACCTACCCCCAAGTTGAGCGCCTCGCTTCCCGTACGGATTTCGCCCTGCTACCGGTCGGCCCACCGGAGGCGCACGGTCCACACCTTCCGGTAGGTACTGACCTCATCGCGGCCCGCGAACTCTGCGAACGCGCGGCTCAGGAGTTGGCCGGCCGGGGCACCGAGTGTCTCATAGCGCCTCTACTTTCTTACTGCTTGGCAGAAGTTGCCAGCCCCTTTCCCGGTACTATCACCGTTCGGGCAGAGGTCGTAGCGGCACTTGTGGCAGACATATGTCGGGGGCTCGCTCGTTCGGGCTTTGGGCGAACGCTTATAGTCAGCGGTCACGCCGAGGAAGAGAACCTGGCGGCGCTACGGGCTGGAGCCGAGCAGGCAGGGAAGGCGGAAGCGCTCGTGGAGGTATCCCGATGGTACGGACATGCTCTTCCGAGGCTGCTGCATTTGCTAGAGGAGGAGCATCCGGAGTATGACGTGCATGCCGGAGAGTGGGAGACGGCCTTGGTACTGCTGAGAGCGCCGGAGCTGGTAGACCGGAGAGCCCTCGGCGCCCTCCCTCCGAACTGGGGGACTCGGAACATTTCCGAGCGGCGGGCCGCCGGGGCCCGAACCTTTCCGGAGCTAGGAGCGCCGGAAGCCTACTGCGGAGATCCTCGCCGGGCAAACTTTAAGACTGCTGAGAACCTCTACGCGGCACTCGGGAAGTTCGTAGCAGAAGAGGGCGCATCCCTACTCCGCTCCTGAGCTTTCCAGCCGGGAGAGCCTGCCGTCTACTATCTGAGGTCGATTACCCTCTCGGCCTAGAGGGGATAGCAGAGCGCCAGGGCTTATAACACTCCTGCTCATCCTCGGCCGGTGCGCCGGCGCGTTCCGATGTCCCGGGCGCTGGAGGTCGCCAAAGAAGACCCTAGCCTGCGCCTGTATATGCTCGAAGGCCCGGGTCGGGAGGTCCGTCACGCCCGCAAGGTAGAGAGGGTGCATCGAGGTCGCCAACCACGGTTCGTGCCGGAGGGCCTTCTAGCTTGGCAGGCCGAGCGAGGCAATCGCAGGGACGGCAATCTGCTCTCCGACACCAACCACCCCATGAGGACGGAGTACTGGCAGTTCAGCGGCGCCTCCGTCGCCCTGACGACGGCAATCTATCGGGAGATCGGCGGTGTCGAGCCCTCAGCGGCGCTCGAAGCCGAACAACTCGAGCTGTCCTGCGCCAGAACGGCATCCCGATAGACCGGCTGCTCTCCGTGCGGGTCAAAACTTCGGCCCGCCTCGTCGGACGCGCCGAGCTCGGCCTCGCCCACGACCTCGCCACCACGGAGGCGAAGCTGCGGGCATAGAGCCACCGACCCTCTTACGCCTTCTCCTCGCGGTACTCCTGGATGTAGCGTTATTTTCGACAAGCTTTTCGGCCTGCTTGAGCACGCCGGTGACCTCGAGGTCGCCGCCGGGCTGAACCCGCACGGACAGACGTAGCTTCTTGTAGGCTTGGTGGCGGTCTTCATGCGTAAAGTAGTCGAACCCTTTGGAAGCCTTCTGCGAGTAGGCTTCAAGCAGCGTCGCCTTATCCTATTCGAGTTCGGCCAGGCGCCCGCGACGCTCTTGGAGGGCGTCGAGTTCGCGCCGGGCAGCCTTGCGCCTCTCTTCTTGGCCCGCGAGCTTAGCCCTAAGCTCGTCGAAAGTGATGAGCCCTTCAGCGGCCATGTCCTGCAAGCGTCCGCGGGTGTAGTCTAGCTCTGCGAACTTTTTCAGCCAGACCCTCGCTTCTCGCTCGGGATCTCCGCGGTGGGCCCTGCGCTCTTCCTCAAGGAGTTTGCCGAGCGCGACCCGCAGACGGTCGGGGTCTCTAAGCAGGGAGAGCACGAGGTCCCACACGCGGGCCTCCAACTCCTCGGCCCGGTAGGTCTTCGTGTGCTCGCACCGACAACTGTAGCCATAGGCCTTCGAGCAGCGGTAGTAGTTGATGGTGCTCTTGCCGCCGGACTTGAGCTTGTACTTCACGGGTCGGGGGACCATCGCTCGCTCGCACAGCGCGCAACGGGCGACAGCTCCGGAGAGTTCCCAAAATCTCCTAGCGGCCTTCGAGTCCATCTTGTAGTCGCGGACGGTCCTGCGGGCCGCCTCCACCACTTCGAGGGGTATGCCGGCGTCTGGCACCGGGACAGCGATCCACTCGCTTCGGTCCTTGCACGTTGTTGCGTCGCCTGCGGTAGACGCGGCCGTCCGGCCCCGCCTCCGAGACCTGCGACGACTTCACTCGCTTGCGGTTGTAGTACCAGAGGCCGTAGAGCTTGTCGGGGTCGAGTGTTGCGGCAACTTGTGACGTCACCCGATCAGTTGTGGCTGCGCCGGCTGAGCACCCGTACATCGCAACCGGCGCCCCGCAGGCGTCGGACGACGAGGCGTCCGAGCGTACCGGTGCCGCCCGTAACCAGGATAGGTGATGTCATGGTTCCTCCTAACATGGTTGCTCTCCACTAGAGGCCTTCTTGAGGTATCTTGGCTGAACCGGGATGCTGAATATACAGGTTTCGATCTTGGTCTCCTTGTCACATCGGCCGGGTTTCGTCTGTCACTACTACAATGACGTAACGCGACGGGAGAATGTGACCGATGGACAAACACGACGTTCTGGCTGAGCAATTCGGGGAGAACCGCACCCACTTGAGGGCGGTGGCCTACCGGATGCTCGGCTCGATCAGCGAGGCCGACGACGCCGTCCAGGAAACCTGGCTCCGGCTTAGCCGCTCCGACACCAGCGGCATCGAAAACCTAAGGGGATGGCTGACAACGGTCGTCGCCCGTGTGTGCCTAAACATGCTGCGCTCACGCTCCTCACGGCGCGAGGAGCCCCTGGGCGAGCCACCGGGCGCGCGCTTGCCCGACCCGATCATCAGCAATGTGGATGGCATCGACCCCGAGCACGAGGTGCTGGTTGCCGACTCGGTCGGTCTCGCGCTGCTCGTGGTGCTCGAAATGCTGGCTCCCGCCGAGCAGCTGGCGTTCGTGCTGCACGACATGTTCGCCGTTCCCTTCGATGAGATCGCCCCCATCGTGGGACGCTCTTCGACCGCCACGAGGCAGTTCGCCAGCCGCGCGCGCCGCCGGGTGAGGGGAGCGGCCACCTCTCCCGACGCCGATCTCACCCGCCAGCGAGAAGTCGTAGACGCCTTCCTCGCCGCCTCGCGCGATGGTGACTTCGACACGCTGCTTGTGGTGCTCGACCCGGACGTCGTGCTGCGATCCGATGGCGGTGTCGTGCGTCTGGGCTTATCGAGGGAGGTCCGCGGTGCGACAGCCGTGGCCGAGCAGGCGTTGACCTTCTCGCAGTTTGCCCGGTCCGCACGCACAAGACCGGCGCTGGTGAACGGAGCCGCGGGAGTCGTTTCGTGGTCCCCGGACGGCCGGCTGTTTTCGGTCATGGGCTGCACGGTCAGGCACCGGAAGATCGTCGAGATCGACATACTCGCCGACCCCGCGCGCCTTAGCCAACTCGACCTGGCCCTCCTCGAAGACTGACGCTCAGAGAGCCTCGGCCATGGCGCGCGAGGCGGTCCCGTAGCCTCCGCTATACTCGTCGCCGGTTCGGCCACGCTGCCGGACGCACGCCCCGATCCTGGGCGCGAGAAGAAGACACCAGCCGATCTTACCGCCACCCCACCGGCACGTGTTTCGCATGCGTGCAATCTCTTAGCGTCGGAGCGACCCGACCGCATCCGTGGCCGGCCGGAGCCTCGGCGTGTCATCGCCGGTATCGTGCTAGAGCGCCTCCGCGTGGGCGAAGAGCACCTGTTAGGAGGCCTGTAGTCTTGGAGATCTTCGTCAGGAGAGGCCGTCGCAGTAAGGTATCATAGGTAGCGGTTAGCCCGAATTCTCGGAGTCAAAAGCGGGGGTTTTATGGCAAGTCTTATGCTTTGGACCCAAGGGCATTGACCCGCTCATCGCTATACCCTCCCGTCGTCTTCACGCTTCAATTCGCGCTGGGCCTTACTATAGCGTGGTTGCTTACGGAAGGTGCGGTAGCCCAATCTATCATCGTTATCGTCTTTCTTGGCCTATCATTCGCCTACCTTCTGCGTGACGAGCGTCGGCCTATTCTGTTCGACTTGGTGTTCGCACTGGCGGCGCTGCTAGCCGCTATAGGCTACACATCCGGATTCATCGAGTCGGTGGTGTACTACGACAAAATCACTCACATGTTTATGACGTTCTCGGTAAGCCTAGCGTTCTTCTTCCTGTTCTATGCAGGCTCCGTTCCCCGGCGGCGGGCGATCTCGCTGGCTACCTCAGTCTTCACGCTGGGCTTTACCGTCGGCGCGCTCTGGGAGATCTTCGAGTGGAGCACCAGCATAGGAAGTGGCGGATTGTCAGACACGATAACCGACTTGATCGTCGACGGGGTCGGGGCTCTCGCGGCCGCACTCGTAGCATTGGCGGTACGCGAGCGCGGGGAGCGACTCACGTAGGGCGAACTACAAGGGTAGCCACCCCGGCAAATCTACCTGCCACCTTACTCGCCAGACTACAACCCCATCGAGGAAGCCTTCTCCAAGCTCAAGGTGTTGTTACGCGAGGCCGAAGTCCGCACTCGCGAGTCCCTGGTGGAGACGATCGGCAGGGCGCCCTCTGCGGTCACTGCCCGGGACGCGTGGGGCTTCTTCGAGCGCTGTGGCTTCCGTCCGTCGGGTCAACTACTATGAAGTACGCTTCATCGTGAGAAGGCTTACTCCGGCCAGGCGTGTATAGCGTTGCTCCCCCGTTAGTAGTTAAATCGTCGAACGTTGTAGTCTCACAAGGGTGATATCGTCCTCCTGTTCCCCATCTGCACCGGTGAAGTTGGCTATTTCGACTAACAACTCCTCAATAAGGCTCGTTCTCTCTGCCGAACGGTCGGCTATGAAGCTTTGGAGGCGACGATCACCGAACATCTCACCTTCAGCATTGTGGGCCTCGACTAGCCCGTCGCTATAGAACAGAATGGCATCTCCCGGCACAAGGATCGCCTCTTTTTCTTCGTAGTTCATGCCGGGTAATAAGCCCAGCGGCATACCAGTTGCTCGCATTTCGCTGGCCAGATCATCATGCCGCCAATACGGAAGATTGTGGCCAGCGTTCGCGTAGTGGAAGCGTCCGCTAGATGGGTCAAGAATACCGTAAAAGCAGGTCACGAACATGCTGGGCGGAACGTCAGCACAGAGGACCTCGTTGGCGTCTGCCAATACCTGGCCTGGCATTAAAGCTCGCTGAGCAACGGCGCGGAGGACACTTCGCGTGCTGGCCATCAGCACGGCCGCTGGTACCCCTTTGCCGGAGACGTCGCCGATAACGAGGCCTAAACGACCGTCCGACAGAGGGAGGAAGTCGTAGAAGTCACCGCCGACCTCGCGGGCCGGCTGGTAGTGTTTTGTAAGCTCCCAACCGTAGAGGGCGGGAACGTCCTTTGGGAGCAGGGCGTGTTGGATGCGCCGCGCCACTAACAACTCCTGCTCGATGCGCTCGCGAGCATGGGCTTCTTCCTTGAGCCGTTGTTCACGGGCCTGAATCTCGCGCCTCATGCGAATCGTTGTCGCAACCTGCGAAACGAGATTCGCGAGGCCGACTACGAATTCACTGTCCGCCTGAATCCGCGTATGCTGCACCGTACTATCTAGCGTGTTCCCTGCGATCAGCAGCCCAATCGGCTGCTGTGGTTCACCGCCTAGTGGGAACGCGACATATTCATCCATCTCCAGGGCTTGCCCGAGCGCAAGCAGAGGACGTTGATCGCACCCTTCTGCGCAGATTATTTGGTCCGAACCAGACAAGCTTGAAGCGAGCGCAGGATCATCCATCGAGAAGCGTAAGCCCGTCACCCTCGCCTGGCTCGCCTCGTCGTAGTATCCGTCGTGCGCTTCAACACAGAAGGTGTTCTCCTCGGGGTGATACAAGAGCACCACGCACCGCTCGAAGTTGAGCTGGTACAAGGGGAATTGAGTCGCTATTTGCAGAATCTCGCCCAGATCCAAAGTCGCGTTGAGCTTCTTGCCAATCTCGTAGAGATGGCGGTAAATGCGGACCTGCTCATCAAGCTGCTCTTGGAACTGATAGAGTTCGTGCTCGGTCTTAACGAGGCGTTTAATCTGCTCGGACAAACGGCGGTTTTCGTCCTGCAGGCTTACCAACCGCTGTTCGACGTGCTCGTTTTGCGTTTCTGACGTTCCTCCTGATCCTTCCATCGTTAACTCAGGGCAAGTGCAACCGACGTGTAGAGATGAATGTGGTTATGCTCCCCTACTGGTCCAATCTCCCCTATAGCATAGAAACCTGTCCATGGCACATCCGGGCCAACGGCCTGCCGAAACCGCCTGTGGAGCTGCAACTTCTCCTGCTCGCGGAACATCATCTTGCCTCTGGTGGCACACTCAAACTGGAAGAGGAGTTTGGGTTTCTCACCCCCAAGTTGCTGGTTGATCTGTTTGGCCATCCGGTCGAACCCAGTGCTGACTTTCTCCTTATCTCGGCTTGAGAGCCAGATACTCATGCCCTCCTGAACCTCAGTTTGTACGGCGATGGATCCGTCGGTCAGGTTCACGGTGGGTGCACCAAGACTGACATACTCTTCATCTTTGATGTAGCTAGGAGCTCTGGAACACAGCGCAAGCGATACGGCGGAACGCCCCCCGTCCCCCTCGTCAGTGAGGGCATGATCTGGTAGATACTCCCTGAGTACTTCTACGGCGGGTTTAGCGTCGATCTCGTAGATGACGTTCCCCTGGCAGCGCGTCACCTTACGCTCGCCACCTATTGGGATCAAGCTGTGGCTGATGGCCCAACCAGCTCGTGCCTTCCCTGAGAGCAGCGCGTAGGAGACTCCGTCAGTGATGACTTCGTCGTCGCAATACTGATAGGTTCGCTCCCTCCAATCTACTAAGTCGTTGCCCGCTCCTCCTCCCCACAGTGGGAGGAACCGGTCGATTGAGAGATCTCCTTCCAGCCCTGCAAAGAAGTGCTGGAGGTTGCCCGTGAGTACCGGGAAGACGAACAGGCCAATAGTTTCCGCAGATAGGTCGGCTAGCAGGGCTTGGGCTACCCGCTGCCCTACGGCGTGCGGGTCAGCTTCGAGGCCGCTCTCTAATCCATTGCGCCAGTGCAGCTCCTCCGAAGAGATCACCGTAACGAGCACGGAGAAATTAGACTCATCGGTTGAGTCTCCGTTTATCGTACCCTCCGCCGAGCAACCGGTTAGGGGTGCTTCTCCGGTAGTCTCGCGGACCGCCCGTAACAAGGAGTGCTGATCGTATCCGATGGAGGCGAACATGAAGACGAAGTCTGGCCTGTCGACGCCCGCCTTCTGCAGTGCTTGCTCGGCGGCCTCACGACCCGCAATGTTCGGATTATGATCGCGACTGGTGCCGACGCCGGCATTAGTTGTCATGAGCCTACCTCCTGCTTTTGACTAACATCTATCTTAGCCGCTTCCTATGGAAGAGACGGCGAAGTCAAGCTAGGCTCTTTTTGACCTAGAGTCTATTCTGCCCTATCAACTACCATTTCTAGGGCTCCGGAACCTCCCAAAGTAGCCACCTGACCACGCGCAAAAAACCGAAAATCGGCTCTCTCGAGAGTCCATTTGTCCCCGTTTCATATTCGTCAGACACACCCTAGAGGATACCCCCGTTGCCTCTACTAGGAGGTCGTTTGACGCCAACACGAGCAGCGGAGAGGGGAGGATTCGAACCTCCGACGCCGGTAGGAAGTTGATGAGAAAACCCGGCGCAAACGGCCCTTTGAGGAGGACCGCTGCATTAAACCACTCTGCCACCTCTCCTTGAAGATGTGACGCAGTTATTCGAAAGATCGTGTTGTATCTTCTCTTGCACCGCCTCCCCACCCTTTCGCTTTGCCCAAAACTAAACCGGCCACTATTTCTAGTAGCCGGTTGCGCCACTGGCTCCCTCTGTCCCCCTAGGCGCCCAATAAATGGGACGGAGCTCTTCGCCTCTACCTGTGTAACTGAAGTTTTGTACCCATTTAACTGTGCCAGGAAACACTGTCTGGGTCAAGGTGAGCCGCTATCCTCTATATAAGGGTGCCTGCCTAGAGTTGGCTCTATTCACCGAATAAATTACAAAGAACCTGTCCGAAAACTCTAGGCGACCTCTAATCCGAGGCTCCAACCAACAGAAAAACAGGGCTGGAAAGACGTGCTTTCACCGCGGTAATTACTACTGTGAAGGTTCGCAGCCCCCCAAGTTATTGCTCCGAACGATGTGGCAATGCAGCTTCAACCCGTATGAGGAGGGGCCAAGAGCCGTAAGCCACCTTTAGACCCTCGCCACCTCCACGCGCCCGCCGTCTTCCCCGGCCGGCAACAAGGCCCGAAACCTAAGAGTCGGCGGTTTGTCTCTTTTCTTGGTACTCCTGGATGCTCTCGTAGACCTCGTCAGGGAAGGAGAGCTCGTTGTAGACGTTGCAGGTGTCCGGGTCATCGGGGTTCGGGCAGATCTGGAAATCCTGCTGCGACTGCCACTCGATAACTCGATCGCGGCGGGGCGGGCTGTAGCCCTTCTCCTCGACCTGCTGGACCAAGGCGCGTATCTCCTGCTCGTCGGCGTCGCGGTCCTTCGTCAATAGCTCGACGAGCTCGATGTTGCTCACGAAGTGGCGTGCGATCATGACGAAGGTCAGTCGACCGTAGTGGCCGATGTCCTCGCCCCGATCCAAAGCCTCTAGCAAGTGATTCATCATCGGGCTCTGGCGTAGATCCTCCACGGGCATGGCTCGTGTTCCTTTCTGCTCGTTTAGACCAAGAGTACAAAATGTGCTTTCGAAAACAACGGTAAAAACGGTAAAAAATCTCTACCTTAGATCAGCTAGCCCGGCTAGGACCTTTTTCTACTCCCAGGCTTATCGTATGGAGTCTACGAGTGCCGGCAGCACCGTGCCCGCCGAGCCTCGTAGAGTGTACTGGACGTGCCGCGTTAGCGGCGTCTCGTCCGGGTTGACCTCGACGACCACGGCCCCGGCTTGAAGCGCCTCGAACGGTAGCGAGGCCGCAGGCTGCACGAGCCCGGACGTGCCGACGGATAAGAAGAGATCGCAGCTATGGGCCGCTTCGAAGGCTTCTCCGAGCGCATCGGCTGGCAGCGCCTCCCCGAACCAGACGACGTCAGGACGCAAGGAGGCAGCGCAGCGCGGGCAGGAGGGTGGGACCTCCGTGTCGTCCGCGCGGGGCTCGACGACCACACCCTCTCGCGAGCACTTCGAGCGCCAGATGTTGCCATGCAGCTCTACAACGTTCCGACTACCCGCCCGCCGGTGCAGGCCGTCCACGTTCTGGGTGACGAGGGAGAAGGAGGTAACGTACCGCTCCAGATCCGCCAAGGCCTCGTGTCCCGGGTTCGGCATCGCCTTCTCTACTAGCTCCCGTCGCCAGGCGTACCACTCCCACACGAGGCCGGGATCGCGCTCGAAGGCTTCCGGGGTTGCGAGCTGCATGGGATCGTAGCGTGCCCAGAGGCCGGTCTGGGCGTCGCGGAAGGTGGGGACGCCGCTCTCGGCGGAGATACCGGAACCGGTGAGGACGGCCACGGTATCAGCGTCGCGCAGCCCCGCGACGAGGTCTTCCGGTATGCCGACGGCCGGCGCGCCCACGTTCTTCTAACCCCGGGTCAGGCGCCCAATGCCCGGAGGAGTTTCTCCGGACCACCCGCCACGGGCACCGTCTGCTGCTCTCCCGTCGTCATGTCGCGCAATGTACAGACGCCCCCATCCAGCTCCTCGTCCCCGATTATGGCCGCGAACCTGGCACCCATCCGGTCGGCCTGCTTGAACTGCCCCTTGGCGCTCCTGTTTCCGTAGTCGAGGTCGCAGGAGAGACCTTCGGCCCGCAGAGCGGTCGCAAGGCCGAAGGCTGGCAGGCGTGCCTCTGGGGCCAGGGTGACGAAGAAGACGTCGAGGGTCGGGAACTCCTTTGGGGGGTTCGCGGCGAGGAGGATGCGCTCGACGCCGGTGCCGAACCCGATCCCCGGCATCTCTGGCCCGCCGAGCTCCTCCACGAGCCCATTGTAGCGCCCCCCGCCTCCCACCGTGTCTTGCGCCCCTAGAGCGGCGCTCTTCGCCTCGAAGACGGTCAAGGTGTAGTAGTCGAGCCCCCGCACCAGGCGTTCGTCCATCGCGTACGGCACCCCAACAGCCTCGAGCCCCTCTTTGACCGCATCGAAGTACCACGTGGCCTCCTCGCTCAAGAAGTCCCCGATTGCGGGCGCCTCCGCGAGCACGGCCTGAGTGTTCTTGTCCTTGGAGTCGAAGGCGCGCAAAGGGTTCGTCTCGATGCGGGAGACGGAGTCGGGGTCGAGTTCGGATTCGTGCTCCTTGAGGTAGTCCCGTAGCTCGGGGGCGTAGCGCTTTCTCGTCTCAAGGTCTCCCAGGTTGTTCAGGTAGACCACCTCGTCCTCGACGCCCAAAGCCTGGTGGATGCCGCAGAGTAACGAGATCACCTCGACGTCCACCAAAGGGTCCTCGGAGCCCAAAACCTCGGCCCCTAGCT